>Ga0247841_10003949_pt1 | contig 26382 bp, 30 predicted proteins | sample LaCruzMarch2015__2_FD_192410 | JGI IMG/M metagenome (GOLD analysis project Ga0247841, IMG submission 192410) | Freshwater microbial communities from meromictic Lake La Cruz, Castile-La Mancha, Spain - LaCruzMarch2015_18m | ecosystem: Environmental > Aquatic > Freshwater > Lake | place: Spain... | reverse complement strand
CATTCCCTTTATTATAAACCGGAACTATCGCAGTCACTTCATAAAGTTTATTTGGAATCGGATTTTCGTAAATTATGGAAAAATTTTTCAAATAAGCTATTAATAACAAAATCATCAAATAAAGCCCAATAAACATATAACTGAGAAAAAATATCGTAAACGCATCCATTACAAGACCTCAGAATTATCTTTAATTTCATCACCACCAATATCACCGTCAATCCCAAGTTTCTCTTTTTCTTCCTCTTCTTTTTCCGCCCGAGCAATAACCTCTTTCAGGCTTTCGTCAACTTCCGTTGTTTGTATTTTTCTCTTATCAATATTAAAATAATCATAAAATTCATCAGTCAAGTTCAGAATATATGTCCTTCCCTCGCGTTTGGAAGTTAATAACCCCAATTCCAATAATTTTTTTATATGCTCATATGCTTTGTTTCCGCGAATATTAACTAAAACAGATTGTTTTATTGGTTGCTTGTACGCAATTATTGCAAGGGTTTCCTGTTCTGCCGAAGTGAATTCAGTATTTCCCGTCGCTATTTTATTTACAAGATAAACGTGTTCCGATTTCACATCCATTTTCCACAAGTCATCTTTTTTCAAGATTTGCAGCGCGCTGTCTTCCTGATCATATTTCTCAACAAGTTTTTCCATAAGTTCTCTTATCAAAAGCGGACTCAAATCAGTATAACTAACGAGCTCTTTCATATCGAGAAATCTCCCGGAAATAAAAAGAACCGCCTCAATCTTTTTCAAATTATTAATTTCATCATTACTGTCAACATCCCTTATTGTCTCTTCATTAAAATCAACCATAAAATTATATACCTATTGTGTTTAAAAGATTAATGCATACAAAAAGAGTGATAAAAATAATCGGTCTGACAATCTTGTCCATAATAATCTTAATTATAATTCTGTTAATCACTTTATTTCTAATAAGGCTGTTTAGCCACAGAGAAGTCGATGACATAAGTCCGCAAATTCCCTGTTCTGCAGATATAATTAAAAAAAGCGGCGTCCTCTGGGTAATTCCAGAATTTAATGGAATACCGATATCACAAAATAAAAGTTGGTGCAATTACATTATAAGTTTAAATAAAACTCTCGGAATGCATGGAATAAAACACAAGTATAATGAATTCGCCGGCAATATTTCCGAGCAAGAATTAATTCGAGGAATGCAAGAATTCGAAATTTGTTTTAATCAGAAACCAAAATTATTCAAAGCCCCGCAATTAGAACTATCAAAAGAAAATAAAATTTTACTGGAAAAAAATAATCTCGTCGTCAAATGGTATTTTAATCAGCTAACTCACAAAGTTTATCATTGCAATAACGGCGACAAATTTTCAAACGAATTTATTGACAGATTTTGACATAAAAAAATATATTTATTGTTTTATCTTTTAATAGTTAGTTTTATTATTTCTTAGGTTGGTTTGGTGGGCGAAACATTTCGCGAGTGAATTGGGGTGGGCTGGGTGGGGAAAATAAATAGTGAGCGAAATGTTGAGTTGGGCGGGGGCGGTTAGTGGTGATAGGAAAATTAATGTGAAACTTCGAATTAAGCAGAGCTGATTGAAAAAAATAATTAATCAATAACAATCATTACAACTTTCAGAATCTGGAAAATCCAAAACAATTCTTCTCAAATTTCCCGGAAGATATTGTAAATGCGCGGTTCGAGAGGATTGAGTTTTCCCTTCCCTATCACCAGTAAGTAATTGAATGTACTTAACAGGAATACCCTCTTGACTCTGGCCTCTTCTTTCAATTGCAGACAAAATTATACTTGCCATTATTTCTCGTGCAAATCAGAATGATACTGAAATCTCAAAATCGCTCCCACGCCCCCAGTAATATTATCAAACTGATCGCTTTCAACCGTCTCGTCGGAAATAAAATGAATTTCAGAGCCAATATCTTCAGCAAGTTTAACAAGCTCCTTTTGCTTTGCTTTTTCAAAATTTTTCGAAATAAATAATTCTTTTACCGCGCCAAACTGCAAAGCCTCACGAACTTTGTCTTCTTTGTATGCGGCCATATCATGATATTTTCCAAGCGTATTAAAAAATCTTTCAAGCAATTTTTTTTCTTTTGTAATTTCCTGCTCGGCCAAAACATCCTGTGACGCTTCGACAAGCATTTTCAAACCCTGCGTGTCAACATAACCAATATCTTTTACTCCAATAACTTTTTCTTTTAATTTCGTGACGAGCTGTCCTTCGGCCAAAAATTCTTCCTTCGTCGGAATCGGCCCGCCAACCAAAATTCCTTTTAATTTTGGCATATCAAAAAATATTTCCTTCATTCTTTCTGAAACTCTTCGAAAAAATTCTTTCGCCAGTCCTTCAGTTATACGATGAAAACGCTGCGAGGAGTTATGAACGACCAAACCATTTGCAATAAAGTTATGATTTTTTGTTTCAATATCAATTGTATTTTCCAGGTTTACTGGCTCAATTTTAGAGATCTTGACAGCAATTAAATTAGAATTATAAAAAAGTTCTAATCTCTTCCTTAAACTATCATCGACAATTTTATCCAAAATTCTTTTTTTAAAAACATCTTTGCTTATCTGGCGTTTATTACAGAAAAAATATCCACAATGAAAATCGTGTGTATTCAATCCAGAATTTCTTATTATTCTTGCAACTTCAGTTCCATTAACAACAAGCTGCCGAACTTTATTTCTATTACTTCGACCGTCAATTAACTCTCTAGATTTATTCTGTTTTTCAACAGAGCAAAAACCAATAAGCTTATCAAACTTTTTCAAAGACTCTAAATCGTCAATAGAAAGCGTATATCTTATTTTATCCGAGTAAGGATTCCGTCGATTATCATATTCACTAATTGATGAGATAATCCCCATTCTCAATAAAGAAAACTGTAATTGTTTCGCCAAAAGCTCATTATTTATTCCTAAAGCAATTCTGCCCTTTGAAACATATCCCTCCGCATCAAAAAATCCTCCGATAAAAGAAGCCAAAGACTTTTCTGAAGACCTTAATACCAAAGACGGAATTTTTCCACCCAACGTTTTTTCTTCAGCATTAAATAACTCTTTAAACAGTTGAGATAAAACTCTGCTGTAAACTCTTAACTGCCAGTAATTCTTAGATTCTCTAAACCTTAAGTCAGAATCTATTCCAAAAGATTTCCTAATCAAATTTTGATAATATTTTGCAACCTCTTCCCTTTGTTCAAAAAAAGTTATTCTATCCGTTTCATGAGAACCGTCACCAAGATAATAACCCAATATTCTTGAAAAATCAGAATCAATATATTCCGGAACAATAACTTTTTTCAGATTAACTAATCGTTCAACTTTTGGAACAAAACTAATTTTCTGATCTTCATTATTAATATTGATTTTTTCAGGCATTACTAAGTAATCTCCAACATTTATTTCTGAAAGCATTTTCTCTTCAATGCCATTTATTGTTCTAACAAAAAAAGTATGCTGACCAGAAGATTTAATTTCAACCTTCGGATAACAAGTAACAATTTTGAAAAGCTGTTTTTTGTTTTCCCATTTTACAATTACGGGAGTTTTTTCAGAAGTTTCAGAATTAAAATTTTCTGACTGTACTAATAAGGGATTATGAGAATCTTTAATTTTAATAATATCTCCGTCGTCAGTCATAATAAGAGTGTCTGGGTGCAGACACTGTCCACCCGCGCGAACTTTGCTCGGAACTCCCGAAGTCATATGGTCAAGTTTTTTCACTCGTTTTCCTTCCAGAACTCCAATCGTCGCCTCGTTTCTATCAATCGTAAGTAACCCATAAACCTCGTCGACATCAAGCATTTCTTCCAGCGGCTCGAGAACAAAATCTTTATCACATCGATACAAACGAACTTTCAAAGGTTGCGGCGGTTCAATATAAAAAATCTGTACGTCGTCTTGACTTTCATTCTGCGAAACATTTCCGCAATATACAGCCAAACCATTTTTGAATTTTATCGGCAAAGTTTTCAAAAGTCTTACAACTCTTTCAAGCGCGTCAACAACATTTTTTCTGGTCGCCGTCGATTTAATATTCGTCGCCGTCCCTTTTTCTTCTTCCAGTTGCTTCGCTACCAAATTTGTATTATAATCCGCCGGTATTAAAACGGAAACCATTTCAGTATGCCGGCCCTTAAAGACTTTCAATTTTTCAAGGAACTCTTCAAGCTCCAGTTTCTGTAATTCGTCCATATTTTTTCGAAGAAAACTATCTTTTTAATGTTTTGGTCTTCTTAAGAAATAACTTTTTATTACAAAACGGGGGAATAAATTATTATATTGATTTTCAAGACTGAAATATTATTGTAAGAACATTGAAAAATGAGAAATAACAAAGAGCATTATATAATTAGCCCAAAAAGACAGCTTTAAATAATATGTTTTATTAAATAGCCTATGAGATTAGACAAGTTAGGAAATATACAAAGAAGTATTGCTAAAGAACAAATAGATTTGCAAAAGAATATTGCAAGAAACCAAAGGGCTATGCAAAAGAGTATCACTCAACAAGTAAAACTATCTATTTCTAAAGAGGTGAGAGTTCATGTTAAATCAGAATTAAGAAAAAAAGTTTATAAAAAATATAAAGACAAATGTCATGACTCTCATTGCCCTATAAAGGATACAAACGTCTGGGGCAAGGTTTTACAAATACATCATATCGATATGAATAATACGCATACATATCTTTCCAATTTAGAATTGCTTTGTCCAACACACCACAAAATAAGGCATAATATCCAATTTAGAAAAGTAGTAACTCGAGGAAATATTATGAATGGTTTCAAAACAACAAAAAGATTAATAACAAAAGAAAAGAATAAAGAACTAAATAGAAAAAAAGCAAAACAGAAAAGAACAAATGTTAATCTTTGGGGAAACTCTCAATTTAAAATGCCTAAACCACAAAGAGGTATGTTTGCTTAAGAAGAATATGGGAATTAAAAATTGGCTACAACATTTATTTAAGAAAACTTCGAAAGTAAGAAATGATTTAGGTGAAACCTTTTATGATATAAATGAAAAAATATTGCTAGAACAAATTGAACGCTTAGAAAAAGAAAAAATTGAACTTCAAAAAAGGGGAATTTCGGGTGGCGGATTTGTTATTTTAGAAAATTCGTTTGGAGATTGGATTCAGCTTATATGCCAATGTGTATCTCGAGGCAAAGGCGATTTCTATCTAGAAAGACCTGGAAACGAGCAAGAAATAAAACAAATTAAGAAATCGAATATTTCTAATGTAACTGAGGGGTTTATGTATTATTATAATAAGAACTTAAATAAACCTCAACTAATGAAGATTTGTTTATCTTTTCTAAAAGGAAAACTGATAATTAATAAAAACGAATGGCAAATAGCTAAAGAAGGGTATCTGAATTCTAAGGGAATTTTATTGGTTCAAGATAGAAGTCCAGGTCATGGGGAAATGATAGTTAGTAAAAAATAATCAGAAACTAATTACCACTGCCCCCATCTCCGACTTCTTTTTAGGAAAAAGAAGCAAAAAACTGCTTTTTCCGTCCCCCGCCCGCGAAATAGGAGCAAATTATCTCGCCCCTCAATTCCCCATACTCCAATTTATAAAATCTCCACCGCTAATTCCCCGTCTCTAACTTCCTTCGCACAAATAACCGATTTCAAATCAGCCATAACTTTCTCAAGTTTTTTTTGCTGTTCCTTCGGCAAAAATAGAATAACTTCCGCCTTCATTGATTTTTGCGCTTTCGATTTTTCGTATCGCACTTTTCCGAGAATTTCAATAAACAAATCAAATATCGCGTCGTCATCTTTTTTCTGCTCAACTTTAATTTCTTCCGGCCACTCGCAAACGTGAATGCTCGTGGCCTTTTCTTCCTGTCGGAAATAATTTTGATAAAGCTCTTCCGTTATAAATGGTGTTATCGGCGCCATCAATTTCAAAATCGTAAACAAACCGTTATACAAACTATAATTTCCAGATGCCTTTTCTTCGTCCGTCCCGTTATAAATTCTGTTCTTTACAATTTCCAAATAATTATCGCAAAAAGTAATCCAGAAAAATTTATCCGCCTCGGCCTTCGCCTTAAAATATTCATAATTTTCAAAACTCTCTGTCGTATTTTCGATAAGCTCGTTCAGTCTAACCAAAAACAATCTATCAATCTCACAAAGTTTTGGTATTTTATCTTCTTTTTTCTTTCTTCCATTTTCTTTTTCATTTTCTTCCTTGTCTTTCTTACTTACGCTTCTTTCCCCGAAAGAAACGTTATTCATAAACACGAAATTCGTCGCATTCAATAATTTTGTAACAAATTTTTTTCCGGTAACAACATCTTTTTCCTGATAATCAAAATCTTCCCCGAGTTTTGACGACGCGGCCCAATATCTGACTGCGTCAGCACCATACTTTTCTAAAATTTCTTGTGGACGAATAATATTTCCTTTTGATTTAGACATTTTCTCTCCCTTCAATGTTACGAAACCAGAAATCGCCGCGTTCTTCCACGGAGTTTTATCAAAATGCAAACGAGATTTCACAACCGTATTAAATAACCAGAAAGTTATTATGTCGCTCGCCTGCGGGCGCAAGTCCATAGGAAAAAGTTTTTTCTGAACTTCCTTATCCATAAGTCCAATTGCAATTTGCGGAGTCATCGACGACGTAAACCAAGTATTAAGAACATCAACTTCTGGAACAAATTCTTTTGATTTGCATTTCGGGCACGGAGTTAGCGGTTTATCTTTCATCGGATCGACGGGAAGTTGTTCTTCTTTCGCTAAAATTACCTCGCCACATTTCGCGCAATACCAAACCGGAAACGCAACTCCAAAATATCTCTGGTTAGAAATCAGCCAATCCCATTGCAATCCTTTAACCCAGTTGTCATAACGATGTTTCATATATTCCGGATACCAATTAATTTCATTTCCCCATTTCAACATTTTTTCTTTCAGGTCCAGATATTTTACAAACCACTGTTTCGATTTTACAAATTCAATTTCAGTTCCGCATCTTTCATGAACATTAACCATGTGCGTTATCGGTTTCTGATTCAGCAAAAGTTTTTCTTCTTTCAAATCATTAATTATTTCTTTTCTTGCAGCTTTTATCGGCAGTCCTTTATATTTTCCAGCGAGCTCGCTCATCTTTCCGTCCTCGGTAATCGCCATTTTTATCGGCAAGTTATGCGCCTTCTGCCATTCCATATCGGTCTGATCTCCAAAAGTACAGCACATTACAATTCCCGTTCCTTTTTCCGGATCCGCTCTTTCATCTTCCATTATAGGAACTTCAAAATAAAACAAAGGAACTTTCGCCATCTTTCCTTTATATTTTTTATAACGCTCATCAGAAGGATGATAAAATATTGAAACACATGCCGGCAAAAGTTCCGGCCGCGTCGTGGCAATTACTAAATCTTTTCCGCCAACTTTGAAAACAATATCATTAAATGTTGAAGCAATTTCTTTATCCTGAACCTCAACCTGCGCAACTCCGGTCTTGCATTCTGGACACCACATCGACGGCGCATCCTTTCGATAAACTCGATTCTTTTTATGCAAATCTAAAAACGACCACTGCGAAGTTTTTCTCGAATGTTTATCAATCGTTGAATAAATAATGTCAAAGTCGCAGCTTATCCCAATATTTTTCCAGTCCCGAACAAATCGCGGAGTTTCAGTTTTCAAAAAATCCAGACAAACTTTTATAAAATCCGCTCGAGACATTTCTTTCGCCTTGATTCCTTTTGTTTTTTCAACAAGTCTTTCCGTCGGCAAACCGTTATCGTCTGTTCCAAACGGATAAAAAATATTAAACCCCTTCATCCTTTTATAACGAACAATAAAATCCTGCTGTGAATAAGAACACGCATGGCCAATATGCATTTCGCCCGAAACCGTTGGCGGCGGAGTATCAACTGCATAAATTTTTTTCTTGGATTTCGAATCAAACGCATAAATTTTTTTGCTCTCCCAAAACTTCCGCGTCCGTTCCTCAACTTCCTTAAAATCAAACTCTACCATAAAACTACAAAAATGCAAATCTTATAAAGATTACTAATGATAAAACTAAAATTATTTCACCATCCGAAAACTATTTAAATAACATTATATAACCTTATATAATAAAATGGCAATAAAAACATTCAACATTGACGAAGAAGTTTACAATCAGTTTTCCGAATATTGCAAAGCTCACGGCCTGAGCATGAGCAACCAGATAAATATCTTCATAAAAGCGCAAATAGAAACAAAACCAAAAGTCCGCGAAGAATATCTTCAGAAACTTGAAATGATAAAGAAAGGAAACTTTATTAAAGTTGGAAGCATAGAGAACTTCAAGAAGAGGTATGCTTAATCCTTTATGCCCTACGAACTCGTAATTCCCGAACATCTCGACCGAATTTTTTCAAAACTTTCCAAGAGAGATAAACTTCAATTTGAAATGTCAAGAACTTTCTTTAATGAGTGGTAAGTTCTTGAGCATGCTCAAGAATTGATACAAACTTCGAAAAAACAATTCTTGACATTTTGACCAAAAAATTAAATGAAATTTTAGAAAATCCAAAAGTTGGAAAACCTCTGACGGCAAATATGGCCGGCCAATGGCGAGTTCACATTCGGCATTTCGTTTTGACTTATGAAATCCTTGAAAACGAAAAAATTGTAAAAATCCTTGACTACGACCATCACGATAATATTTATTGCTAATTTATTTTTGACTTGGCCACCAGCCGTCATTCATTGCCCGCCTTATGCAAGCTTCTGTCCTAACTCGATTTCTTCCAACAACTTTCCCATCAGAATCAACAACATCCATATACCCATAATTTCCACTCTCTCCAGCATAAACTAATCTATTCTCTGCATGTTTTCCAAAAAAATAATTTCTAATTCTCTCAAACATAATTTTATAGTGAATGTAAAGCTTATAAATTTTGATATACTAAAATAGCTATGATTCAATTAGGAAATAAACCTCAAAACGAAAGTAGGATTTTTATTAATTCTTCGTCTCGTTTGGGCGGGAGGGCGGGAGTCGGTGGTGGAGAGCATTTTCAGGAAACGGATAAAAATGAAAAATTACAGATAACCCCAAATCTCGCAATCCTCCAACTTCAAAAAATCGAACGCTCGATTCCAAAAGAGCATAAATCAATGCGTCTCGCTGCAGATTTCGAAGAGCCCTGGCAAATTTTAATCTCAACTATGTTATCCGCGCAGACGCGCGATGAAACAACAATTCCTATTGCAGAAGAGCTTTTCAAAAAATACCCATCTCCAAAAAAACTTTCGCAAGCAAAACTTTCAGATATTAAAAAAATAATAAAAAAAGTGAATTTCTACAAAACAAAAGCAAAAAACGTTCTGGCAACATCGAAAATGATTTCCGAGCGCGGACTATCAAACAAAATAGAAGAGCTAATCAAATTTCCCGGTGTTGGAAGAAAAACCGCGAATGTTTTTCTCGCCGTCGCGCATAAAAAACCTGCAATTGGCGTTGATACTCACGTCGCTTTCCTCTCTGGAATTCTGGGCTGGACAAAAAATAAAGACAAACATAAAATAGAAAAAGATTTAGAAAATTTATTTCCAAGAAATTACTGGATTTCAATAAACTACATTTTGGTTCGTTTTGGAAGAGTTTATTCGACGAGAAAAAAGCAGGTTGAAAAACTAAGAGAATTGGGAATAATAAAATAAAAAACCATAAACTTATTTGTCCCCATATTACCCTGATAGAAACCTCACATTAAAAACATTTTTATAGTCAAGTTTTCTTCAAAAATCATGGCCGGCATAAACGTTCCATCAGGATTCGGTGGACTCACAAGGTTCAACGAAGAATACGACAGTAAACTGAAACTAAAACCGATTCATGTAGTAATATTTGTAATTGTAATAATTGCCTTCGTTATTGGATTAAATTTATTCTTCCCTATGCCAGCAGTGGCAACGGCCTAATCCTAAAATGTTTCCTGGCGTTAACCCAAAACAAATGCAAGCGATGGTGAAACAAATGGGAATCGCACAAACCGAAATTCCAGCGAAACGAGTTATAATTGAATGTTCTGATAAAAACATAATAATCGAAAATCCTGACGTGATGAGAATAAAAATGCAAGGCCAAGAAAGCTGGCAGATTACGGGCGAATCAAAAGAAGTTTCAAAAGAAGAAAAAATAACTCCTGAAGACATAAAAATGGTTATGGAAAAAACTTCCTGCACAAAAGAAGAGGCAAAGTCCGCTTTAGAAAAAGCAAACGGAGATATCGCTGAAGCAATAATGGAACTGAGTTAAAATTTTTCATTCTCTCCTCGCTGGCGAAAGATATATATACTTGTTATGCCTCTCAAATTTCACGAGAAAATATGGAGAATTTGATTCAGGAGAAGATTAGCGCCGATCATTTGATGTTCGTAAGTCTGAAATATACAAAAACGTGCGGGGTGATGATAAATCTTCTAGAGAAATGGGCCAGAATAATAACTGATGGAACCGACATAATTCTGCAAGATGCTAAAAAAAGAAAAAAATTAAAATCTATTCCTACCACCCCCGTTATGAGAATTATGAAAGCTCAGGAAATTTTTTCGAGAGAACCAATACTTACAAAGGCATTAGAACTCCAAGATATGTTCAAAAAAGTTGAATGCCTGAAAAAACTTCGGGAAAATGAATTTAGAAAAAATGTAACTCTAAAAATTTTCTATAAAGGAAAAGAAATAAATGTTAATCTGGAAAAACTAAAAGAATACAACGACATAATAGATAACTTCGTCGAGTTCGTAAAAAGATATCATTCTTCAAAAAAATAAAAAGGTAAGCTTTTTAAACAAAAAATTCTCATTCTATCTAGTCTTAATTAAGAATGTAAATTCTTAGAGATTTATAATGGGAAAAATAATAGTAATATCATCTGGAAAGGGGGGTGTTGGCAAAACAACGACAGCTATCAATCTAGCCGCCGCTTTGAACGCAATGAAAAAAGACACTTTAATCGTGGAAGCAAATCTGACGACGCCAAACATCGGCTTGCATTTCGGTTCTCCGATTGTGCCCGTAAGTTTAAATCATGTTCTAAATAAAAAAGCAACTCTAAGCGAAGCAGTTTACGAGCACGAATCCGGAATAAGATTAATTCCCGCATCAATATCCAACGAAGACTTGGGAAGAATCCGTTACAACGAGTTAAAGAATCTCTCAAATGACTTAAAACAAATGGCCGACTACATAATCCTTGACTCCGCAGCAGGTTTAGGTGAAGAAGCAAAAGCAGCAATAGAATCTTCTGATGAATTAATCGTTGTAACAAATCCAGAAATCCCTGCCGTAACGGATGCACTAAAAACAATAAAACTCGCAGAAAAGTTAAACATTCCAGTCAGAGGAGTTATAATTTCAAGAGTTAGAAAAGTAAGAACTGAAATGCCATCACAAAATATAAAAGAAATGCTCGAGGTTCCTATCTTAGGAATTATTCCAGAAGACAATTCAGCGCAAAAATCACTCGCAAAAAAAGACGCCGTCATCCACTCGTATCCAAAAAGCAAAATGGCCCGCGCATATATGGAAATCGCAGAAAGAATCACCGGAAAAGAATTCAAAACTCCTCGAAAAAGATCTCTCTGGAAAAAAATTTTTGACTAAATAATTAACTAATTCTGATTAATATCTCAGTAATAATTCATAATTAAATATAACCCTGACCCGCTCGGAATGCAGAATAAGTCGGATAATACCTCACCAAACCTAATTCAGATAAAGTATCTTGCAATAAAGTTACAACGGCGACTCTCTGTCCCAGCTTATATTTTCTCATCGTACTAATCATTTCATCTCTTATTTTAATTTCTGGAAACGGATCTCCATGCACCGGCAAAATTTTTCTATGTATCGGCGCATCTTTTCTCAGTCTCAGTTTAACTTCCGGCCAAACAACTTCTGACAGAAAAACCCGAAGCTTATCATTTGTTACAAGTCTTTCAGCAGAACCACAAAAAGTCAGACTAGCCAAACTTTCAGGAATTTTTTCTTTCATTTTTCTCCAGTCCAAAAACCGTCCGCCTCGCTTCGGATCTGTTGAATAAATATTTTCAGGAGCAACTCTTCGCGTACTCAGATCATATTCAGTTTCAAAATCATACTGTGAACTTGTCATGTTTCAAGCATAAATTAACCCTTAAAAAAGATTTATATTCAAAAAAGAAACTAACTTATCTTACTTCCGTTAGAAATATCCGCGTCCGGCGTCAAAAGAACGCACTTATTTTCTTCTTTTCTTCCTGCTGCCAAAAGCATTCCCTTGCTCTCAATTCCCCTCAACGTTCTCGGCTCGAGATTCGCGACGATAATTATTTTTTTATCTTTAAGTTTCTCCTTCGCATAATACGGCTTCATTCCAGCACAAATAACTCTCTCACCCAACTCTCCGACATCAATAGTCAGTTTGTACAATTTGTCCGCGCCTTCAATATCCTCAACTTTTTTTATCTGCGCAACTCTCAAATCCAACTTCTCCCAGTCTGAAAATCCAATCATTCCTGTTGTCATAACTCCCTCAATTGGTGCGGGTTTATTAATTTTTTTATTACGCATTTTAGCAACATAATCTGAATAAAACTCATTATCCAGCAAATAGCCGAGCAAATCTGAAGTTTTTTCATATGATTCTCCATTGAACTTTGAGCAAAGTCTTGCAATCTCTTCAGAATTATTATCATTTAGAACAAATCTTTTTACTTTTCCATCATCAAACTTAAACACAAAAATAATTTCATTTCCAACCACCTCGTTCCAGAATCCTTTATCAAGTTTAAGCTCAATGAATTTAAGATAATTTTCAATTTTATCGTTTGGAATAATAAGCAATCTATCTCCGTCGCTCTTAGTCTCAACAATTTTAATTCCTAGATTTTTTAATTCACGATCATTAATTTTAGACGCGCCCATTAAATAGCTTTTATAGCTATCAAAATGCAAATCAGATTTTATTTTCTGCTCAACTTTCTTCTGTTCAAGATTTTTCTCTCCAGAAAACTCAATTTTCTTAAATAAAATTTCTCCCTTTTTAATTTTAGAAATTTTCAATGGTTTCTTTATTTCACTAAAACTATTTTCTCCGATCTTAAAACTAAATTGTTTCGCAATTTTCTCCGACGTTGAGGGAATAAAGGGCCAAAGCAAAATCGCAGAAGCTTTAATCGAATCGGCCAGCTCGTAAAGAATTTGTTCTTTATTCTTGCAATCTTCTTTCCATGGCTGTGTTTTCTGGACATACTCATTGCAAACATCAATAAAAGCAAAAATCTCGTTCAACGCTTTATCAAATTCATAATTAGAAACTAACTTTTCAATTTCCTTCAGCTTCAGTTTCTTTAAAAGTTTATTCTCGCATTTCTTAATTCCATTCTTCTCAATCAAGCTAGAAACTCTCGCAACCAAATTTCCAAGTTTATCCGCCAGTTCATTATTATGTCTGTCAACTAAAGCTTTCTCTGAAAAATCTCCGTCCTCTCCGAATACAAAATGTCTTGCGATAAAATATCTCACACTATCCGAACCATAGTTTTCGACCAAAGTTACCGGAGAAATTGCATTTCCTAAAGATTTTGAAATTTTTTGTCCGTTAAATGTTAAAAATCCATGAACATAAACCGTCTTCGGCAATTCATATCCTGCCGATTTCAAAAACGCGGGCCAATAAACACAATGAAACCACGCGTTATCTTTTCCCAATAAATGAATATTCGCCGGCCAATATTTTTTATTTTTTCCCGCGCCAGAAACATAATTAAACAAAGCATCAAACCAAACATAAGTTATATGTTTTTTATTCAAAGGAAACGGAATTCCCCAATCAAAACTCGTTCGCGAAATGCTCAAATCTTTCAATCCTTCTTTAACACGTGATTTAATTTCATTTCTTCTTTCTTTTGGCAAAATAAATTCCGGATTTTTTTCATATAAGTTCAAGAGAAATTTTTCATATTTACTCAACCTAAAAAAATAACTTTCTTCTTTCAGATTTGTCAGAGGACGATTATGCAACGGACATTTTCCGTCGACCAAATCTTTTTCAGTATAATACGCTTCGCAGCCAACACAATAAAACCCTTCGTAAAATCCTTTGTAAATATCTCCTTTCTTGTCACACTTTTTTATTGCGTCCTGAACCAACTTCTGATGATCGCTATCTGTCGTTCGAATAAATCGATCATAATCAACATTCAAAGATTTCCACGCGCTCTTGAACTTTTCAGCAAGTTCATCAACAAACTGCTCCGGCTTTTTTCCTTCCTTCTCAGCACACTCTTGAATTTTTTTCCCGTGTTCATCCGTCCCAGTCAAAAACCAAACGTCCTCCCCCAACGTCTTGTGCCATCTAGCCAAAACATCGGCCAGAACTTTTTGATAAGCGTGACCAATATGAGGCTCAGCATTCGGATAATCAATCGCCGTCGTTACATAAAATTTTTTTCTTGTGGTCATTTTAATACTCCCAAGAATCAAATATAAACAAGCTATAAAAAACTAACTAAATAGTCATCGGTGTAGTCAGCTCTCGCTCGAGTTCTGCAGGAAAATCTCTTACTCTTTGTATCATCTCTTGATACATTGAATCTTGCATTTCTTCTTTTGTAGGTGCTCGATTATAGCTAACCCCGCAATGAGGGCAGTGTCCAAAAACTTCAACACCCGTTAGATAACCAGATAATCTAATGCCCCTAACCTGTCTTGATTCACTAGTATAAACAAATTTATCTCTTCTAGAAGTATCATGTTTTCCATCTTTTATGCAATCTGACATTTTTTGCGAGGGCAATCCGCGCAACCCGGCGCTAAATGCCGCAGCTATTTCTCTTGTCCGTCCAGGAGTTAATTCTTCAGCCATACTAAAATTAAACAAATTTCATTTTTAAAGATTTATATTCAAATAAAATCTATTTCTTCGCCACTTTCCATAACTCATTAAAGTATAATAAAAAAGATTCATAAGCTTCTTTGCTTTTTATGACAATGGCAATTGGAATTAGGGTCAGTATAACTATGACCACTCGGTTTTTGTACAAATTAATTTCAGCCGGTGTTTGAAGATTAATAAATTTCAACTCTTCTACTTTTTTATCTTTTGGCAAATAACTTAAAAGATGACTCTTGTCAGAATCATTATATATCATTTTCATCTTGACTCCTTTTTGAATTCTTTTCTCATTAAATCTTGAAAAGAACAACTCTGTCTTTTTCGGGTTCGTTCCGCTATTTCCCCCAAGAACATAGTCTATTTCTCCTTTTCTCAAAGTATTTACTATATCCTCATAAACAGACTCCAAACCGTTCCATCCTCGGTATAATTCTGTATCCGACTCCTCAATTTTAGAGTTATACTTTTCGATTAGATATGGAAGAATATCTCTTGCAATGGACTCTTCTTCAATTATTTTATTTTTCTTTTTATTTACATACTCGAGTATCTGTTTAGGATTCGCAACATGGAAATGCATTATTCTTTCTTTTTTAGCTGTTGAAACTAATCCCTTTCTAATCAGTCTTTCTAAGACATCATAAACTTTTCCGGGCGATATTCCCGATCTTTTCGCAATAGGTGTCTTCGTAGAATCACCAAGTTCAAGCAATGCTTCATAAACTTTTATTTCTCCAGCCGTTAATCCTATTTCTTGCAGTTTTTCAATCATAATTATTCTAAGAATATATCCTATTTAAAAGTTACTATAGTAGCCCCCCCGGGAGACCCCCAAAGTTAAAAATAGAATAAACAGCAGAACACAATGGAACAACAAATCAGATCACAACATTTAGAAGCACTAAAAGAATACGCTCGGATAAAACAGGGGTACCCTGTTGGGGACATGAGCAAAAGAAAGGAGTTAATTCAACTTCTAGAAAAATTAGCTCCGCAATTAAATGTTCTAGAAGCAAATTATGATGTAGGTCAGTTTGTAAGATTAATTTATTGTGCCTCGACAGACAATGAAACTGATGGAGGTTTACATCTTATCCAACTTTATGGGTATAGAAGAGATATCTTAACTTTACCAATGACCTCTTTAGAAGACTTATTTCCCGAAGAAGAAATTCCAAGCGAATATAAATTCCAGAGCTAATTATTTCCTAGCTATTTTCCACAGCAGTTCAAAATAATTCTTATATCCTTCAGAAATTTCCTTATTCTTTATTACAATTGCCAGCGGCTTTTCTGCCCACAAAATTATCGCGGTTTTATCTCCATAAATATTAACCGAAACGAGATTCTGATATTTTTCGGGAATATATCTTATATCCGCGAGCGGAATATTTTTTATTCTTTTATCTTGTGCAATAATTCGAACATTTATTTTCTTGCTTTTTCTCGCCTTGTCATACCATTTGAAATAAAATCTTAAGACGTCATAGGCCTTGTAACTTCCGCCGAGAATTAAAATTTCTTTGCTGTTCAACTGATCCTCAAAAACCGTTTTCAGTCCTTCTTTGCCTTTGTAGAAATTTGTCTCTTCCTTTTCTTGCGTTTTTACAAATTTCTGCCCCAATTCAAAGATAAACGGCTCAAGAAAATTTTGTTTTTCCTGAAGCATTTCCAATATTCTTTTCGGATTTGACGCCTGAAAAATTCGGCGATTATTTTTTAAGATATATCCAATCAAACCTTTTTTTATCAGCATCTCAGTTGTATCATAAACAGTTCTCCGATGCAATCCGGCGCGACGAGAAATCTGCCCTGCCAACGACGGCCCCAAATCCAGCAAAGCAAGATAAACTTTTGATTCATTCTCTGTCAATCCCGCCGACCGCAAATCATGATGATTTACCATAACAGAATCAATAAAATTAATTATATAAATATTGTGGTGAACAATATCACCTCATAAAATTATTTAGTCAAGCTGATTCTTTCTATTAACTAAATTAAAGGAGCAAAAAATGACAGAACAACTGGAAAGACAACTGATAAAGCTTATCGCTACGGATCGAATTGAAATTCCGATTTCAAGCATGTCCGGAAAGTTAAAAAGACAAAAGCCAAAAATTGCTGGTGCAGTAGATCTAGGTAATTATGACGGAAACTTTCGAGGCGAAAGAGTTTATGCAAGAGTTCAAGATGAGCAGGGAACAAAAGCTCGAGGAATGTCTGAAGCAATAAGTGTCTTTTGTGAAAGATATCCGCAGCACGGAAAAGTTTTGCAAGGTCTCGTCGCTGAGAAAAGAGTTTCTCGTGAACCAACTCTTTATTTCGGAATGAATGAAGGTTGCAGACTAACTGAAGGCGATTACATGGGCGTAATGACTTCCATGGGCTTTACAGAAAACACCGCGCAAAGACTTTATCCCGAGTTAATGGATATAAGCCGAAAACTTTCAAGAAAACGCGACGAAGAAAGAAATATTCTTGTGGGTTAAGCAAATAAATTTTTTCTTTTTATTATTTTTTGATTTATATTAAGACAATTCAGAACTAAAATACATAAACTATATAAATAAAACAAGACTAAATCAAGTATGTTCGGAAAAAAATGTCCTCGTTGTGGCAATAAAATAACAAAAGATTTTGAGTTTTGTCCTACCTGTGGTTTTAACATAAAGAGATTTTCAAAACAAGAAGATCCAGAAGATTACGGAATTCTGGGAAAAAGCGACGTTATCGAACCTTCGGTTCCGCAGGTTGGAAACAATAACTCTCCGTTCGGAAAATTATTCAGCACCCTTTTTATGGAACTTGAAAAACAAATGCGCGAAATGGATCGGGAAGAAAAACCAAGAAGTAAAAATCAAAATGTAAAAACAAATGGAATAAGCATCAACATAAGTTCTGGATACGGTCAAAACCCGAGGATACAAATCAGAGAGCTTGGAACAAACCCTCAGCAAGAAATTAAACAAAAAGAAAAACCAACCAAGATAAAAAATATAATTTCCGAAGAAAATCTAAAAAAACTATCAAAACTCCCTCGAAAAGAAGCTGACACAAAAATGCGGAGAATTGCAGACAGAATTGTTTACGAAATGAAAATGCCGGGAGTAAAATCCACAGAAGATATTATAATTAATCAGCTCGAAAGCGGTATTGAAATAAAAGCAATCGGAGAAAAAAATGTTTATTTCAAAATTTTGCCGGTTAAATTGCCCATCTTAGACTACAAAATTGCCGACGAGACTTTAATTTTGGAATTAAAAGGTAATTAATTTTCTAAAAATAAAAGAGTGAAAAATTATTATCTCTCTGATTAATAGCTCACTTTCAACCTCGAAATTTCTTCTTTTATCGCATCAGCCCGTTCCGGCCCGAATAAAGCAACATAAAATGATTTATCTTGATTAATCGCATTCTCCAAACTTTCCGCAGCACGAACAACTTCCGCAATTTCTCCTTCACTAAGAGAAGTTTTCTCAAGCATTCTCCAGCCGTGAACAATACCGTTAGAATTAATCAGTTCATAATCTAAAAGTTTTTGTATATTCTCTTCATCGAGAATTTCTTCATAGGACAAATTATCTAAAATCCATTTTGATTTTTTCAGTTCTGTTTTTGTGTAGTCTTTCAAAATTAATTCTACCTCTTTATCGACGCCAAAAGTAATTTCTTTCAGACGCATATTCAGCAAAGTTCCTTCCCTTCCAAGCTCAATAGAATATTTATCAAGATCATCAGAAATTTTTTGAATAATTCTTCCTTTCTGAATCGCAAGTATTGCCTGCTTCAAATTAAAATAATTTCTCAGTTCAAGTTTATTCAATCTTTCTAGCGCTTTGTCAAAAAGTTCTCTCTGTTTTTCTAAAAGTTGAATCTGTTCATTCGCCTTCCTCAATAATTCTTCTGTTCTAACTAAAGGATATCTCAAATTTTTATAATAAAGAGTAATTTCATTTTTTCTTTCTGAAATTGCAATCGCTAAAGTTCCAGTTTGTTTTGCTGTTCTCTCTGCCGCTTTATGCCTCGTCCCAGTTTCATGTGTAGGAATCGCGCTGTCGGGTGCAAGCATAACATTCGCATAATTTATTCTTTTCATGTCAGAGCTTAAAACAATTCCTCCATCCATTTTCGTCAACTCCATAAGTTTTTGCGGCGTAAATCTCGTATTAATTTTAAAACCACCATCGAGAAGAGGAAGCAAATTCTCATTTTCCACGACGATCAAAGCGCCCTTTCCAATTTTCAAAGCACCATCCAAAGAAGTTCTCAGATTCGTTCCAGGCGCAACAGATTTCAGCACTGCAAAAAATTCCTCCTGCGTAACAATCTCTTTGAGAATCGGCCGTTCAATAATTTTTTTCTGTATCTCTTTTTTTTCTTCCATAGTAAATCAACGCCTCTGAAAAAATCCTCTTATTAATAAAGTTATTGCTACAAAAATATATAATCCTTATTAAAAAAATATCCAGAGAGTAAAATAAGTTTAATTAAAAATAAAATGAGCCCGCCAGGATTTGAACACTCGAATTCGCAAGAATGAGAGTTACCAAAAATGCTTATAGAATTTTTGAGGACTTAAAAAATTATCAAATTTTTTAGGGTGAAAATCCTGATTATCATAAATGAGCCCGCCAGGATTTGAACCTGGGACCCCCGCCGATCTGAATTTTCTCTAATTCTTGGGAAATTCAGATTCCCAAAATCTCGATTTTGATATATCAGAGCGGTGCGCTACCGGGCTGCGCTACGGGCTCGTAAAAATGATACAAATAGTTCGTTTATAAAAGTTACCCATACCAAATCTTTAAAAACCATATTTTATGTTAAATAAGATGGCACACGGACTATCACATTATTTAAGAGAAGCTTGGAAAAAACCAGACTCAGCGACGCTTCGTGAACGAATGAATATCTGGAGAAACACCGACGCTGTTGTGCGAGTTGAGAATCCTTTAAGATTAGACCGAGCGCATTCTCTTGGATACAAAGCAAAAATCGGATTTCTAGTTGTTAGAGTTCGAATCGAGCGTGGCGGAAGAACAAGACCACGACCAAGAAAAGCTCGTAGAAGTAAAAGATTAACAATCAGAAAAACCTTGAGCATGAACTATCGAGCGGTCGCGGAACAAAGAGCAGCAAAAAAATTCACAAACCTTGAAGTTCTCAATTCATATCTAATCGGAAAAGACGGACAGCATTATTATTTCGAAGTCATCTTAGTTGATCCATCAAGACCAGAGATAATTAATGATAAAGACATAAACTGGATTTGCAAACCTCAAAATAAAAATCGCCCAATGCGAGGCAAAACTTCTGCTGGAAAGAAATCAAGAGGACTAAGAAACCATTCTCACGAATTAAAAGTCAGACCAAGTTTGCGTTCACACAATCGAACCGGAAATTAAGCTAGAATTTTAAAATCAAAATTTTATCGTCTCGTCGGTACCGTCGATCTCGGTATATTGGGATTTCCTAAAACAGGATTTCTCGGCGGAACATTCATCGGTCTTGCAATTCCTCCGGGAGCGGTCGGCGGTCCTCGCGGAGGTATTGGTCTCCCACCAGAACTAATTTTGTAATCATACGGATTATTTTTTTTGAACATTGTAAAAAATAAAATAAAAACCATTATCAAAACAATTACCCCAACCCCGATAATAAAATAAATCATCCAAGTTTTATCTTCCGCACACGTACCACAATCTTTATTACATTCAGGAGCATCGTTAGTTGTACCACATTCTTCCCCATCAGCTGAATCGCATGTTCCATCACCGCAAGGATTAACTTCGCAAGTTCCGGGACAATCGCTCGCACAATTGCAATTATCTTCTCCAGAATCACAATTATCATCACCGCACGTCTCTGCAGGTATACAATCTTGAGGACAACTTGAACTAGACTCACTTGAAGAACATATTCCATCGCCACAAGTATAGTTGGTTACAACGGGAATAGGTGTAGTATGTGGGGTACCATGAAGGTCAACAATTTGATTCTGACGACACGAACCAATAATTCTTCCAAACGAACCATTAAGCAAAAGAATTGAAACGTCATAAGTCCCATTTTCAATATTAGCAACATTTGAATTCCAAGAACAATTAAAAGCCATCTGCCCGCTCGCATTCAAACTTCCAGATGAATTACAAAGTCTAACATCTAAAGCACCATTTAAATTAGAACGTGTTATGTTTGCAACATAATTTGTTAATGCAGAACTTGAAGAGTCATATCCGAAATTAACGACGACGGAATCATCATACCGTCTATATAGCGTTGAAGTAGGACTATTAACCCAACAGTTAGATACTTGAGATAAAGATAAAACTCTATTCAGAACTTGATAACCATAGGAAGTTGAATCATTATTAAAAACATTTATTGTAGCGCTGTAATCCACATCAGCAACGGCATGACTCCAACTACAATTGTAAAAATATCTCGCACTCGTTCCGCCAGAAATTAATTTGTAATAAATTATATTTGATCCTCCCTGACTCGGAACAGACTGAGTTAAGTTAAAATTTTCAATCTTACACAAATTAGAGTAACTATGGGTTACTGGGTTATAATAATCAACAGAAATAGAAACTTTTTCAGCTTCAACTGAGCCAACGGCAAACTCAATCTGCAAACTATCATTTACAGACTTGTAAATCGGATGATTTTCAGTCAATCCGACAAAGTTAACAGTCAAATCTTCTGGCAATGGCGTTTCGCTTGAATCACGAATAATATTTCCAGTCATTTCTTTAACTAAAAAGAATTTTATCGTTAAAACCAAAAGAAAAACAATCAAAAGAAAAACAACAATCTGTATGAACTTATTCCTTATCTCTCGGTAAACCGTCTTAGAATCACCAACCTCTTCTTTTCTGATAACCTTCCTCTTCTTAGCCATCACAAACACAATTAAAACGTATTTATAAATATTTGCCGCGGGAAAACAAAAACCAAACAATTTTCTCGAGGCTATTTAAAAAGGTTTATAAAGGAGCAATTTATAAATAAAACATGGGTGAAACATCACTTAAGATACAAAATATCGTAGCTACGACTTCTCTGGAAAAAGACGTTCCCCTTGTAAAACTCGCTCAAACTCAAGCAAACACGGAGTATAATCCAGACACATTTCCTGGTTTGGTTCTAAGAATAAAAGAACCAAAGTCAGCCGTTCTCGTTTTTTCATCAGGCAATCTAGTTTGCACCGGAACGAAAAGCGTTTCGCAGGTTAAAGACGTCGTTCAGCAAGTAATAAAAATTCTCGGAAAAATCGGCGTTAAGGTTACAGTAACACCAAAAATTACCGTTCAAAATATTGTAGCCTCCGGAACGATTGATATGAAATTAAATTTAAATTTTCTCGCGTTAGCTTTAGAAAACGTCGAGTACGAACCCGAACAATTTCCCGGACTAGTTTACAAACTAATCGAGCCGAACGCAACATTTTTGCTTTTCAGCAACGGAAAATTAGTTTGCACCGGAACGAAGAACAAAGCTCAGTTAGACGAAAGCATGATTCTTCTGCAAAAAAATATCAAAGCAGTTCTAAAAGACCAAAAAAAGAAATAATTTTCTTAATTATTGAAAACAATAAAGATTAAAAAGTTCTAGATTATATCAATATAATGGGTTATTATAAAGAAAAACTAGAGTACGAAAAAGAAAATAAAGAAATCTGTAATGATTGCGGGAGTATGGGAAATATTCGAGCAAAGTGTTGTGGAAGTACAAAAAGTCTTTTTGGAAAAATAGAATGTGAACGAGTTATGTGCAAAAATTGTGCTAAAAAATGCAAGATTTGTAAAAAATACTTTTGTTCAAGTCATATAGATAACCATAATTGTAACGAAGCTACAGAAGATGATGAATATTACAATTGTGATTTCTGTGGTAAAGAAATTGAACTAACAGAACAGGAAGAAAAAATGCTTAAGAAAAAAGGAAAAATAAAGGCTCGATGTCCCTGGTGTAAAAAAATGATTACTTGTGAAGAATAAAATGGAAGAAAAAATAGATTGTAAACATGAATGGATCTTCTTTGAGAAGAAGATAGCCTCGAAACCTTGTGATGATCCAATTAATTACCAAGTTTACTTGGGAAATGAGTATTTGTTCTTTTGCAAAAATTGTTTAGAGATAAAAAGTAAAATAATTGCCGATAACTTTGATCGAGAGTTAGAGTATGTGTTTGATCCATTTCCGATTAAAACAAAAATTCAGACAAAAGATGGAAACACTGCAAAGATAGCAATAGGAGAAATAAATTTATTAAGAGCAGGAATAGTTTAGATTAAACATCAGTTTTTTACCCCTTAAAAATAATTCTGGCCGAAGGTAACCTATAAAAAGAAATTCTTTCTTTAAAATGTATGGGAAAAGAGAAAACAGAGGAACTTTTAATAGAAGCAAAGAATTTTTTCAACACGTACAAGCGTGAGATAGGTGAATCAATAAAAGAAGGGAAAAATGTCGTTTACCTAGATTTCGAAAAACTTTCCGAGTTCTCACCGCTCCTCGCAGAAAAGCTCGTCGCGAGTCCTGAAGAAATGATTCAGCTTTTGGAGCTTTCTCTTGACGAAGGAAGCCTCGTAAAAAATCCCCGCGTGCGTTTTACCAATCTTCCGCCAACTCTCGAAGTCAGAATAAGAAATATTCGTTCAAAACATCTGAACAACTTTTTATTTTTCGAAGGAATTATTCGTCAAGCTTCTGAAGTCCGTCCCCAAGCGGTCAGCGCAAAATTCGAGTGCCCATCATGCGGAACAATCATTTCAATGTTGCAGCTAGAAAAAAAATTCCGCGAACCCTCGCGTTGCTCGTGTGGAAGAAAAGGTTTTTTCAAATTGTTAAGTAAAGATATGGTTGACGCGCAAAGACTCATCGTAGAAGAATCTCCCGACTCATTAATCGGAGGAGAACAGCCAAGAAGAATCAACGTTTTCCTAAAAGAAGATTTAGTCGAACCAAAAATGGAAGAAAAAACAACTCCTGGAAGTCGTGTCCGTGTTATCGGAGTTTTGAAAGAAGTTCCAGTTCCATTGCAAACTGGGGGAATTTCAACACGTTATGATTTATCAATCGACGCAAACAACGTAACGCCGATGGAAGAAAATTTCGACGATTTAAGAATTACAGATGAAGACGAAAAACAAATAGTAGAACTCGCACAGGACCCTCACGTTCTGACAACAATCGCAAACAATGTCGCCCCAAGTATTTACGGTCACAATGAGATAAAAAAAGCATTAACGTTACAATTGTTTGGCGGAATAAAAAAAGTTTATGCAAACGGAACAACAAAAAGAGGAGACATTCACGTTCTTCTTATCGGTGATCCAGGAGTTGCAAAATCTCAAATGTTAAAATTTATTTCCGGAATTGCTCCAAAAGGTCGTTACGTCGTTGGTAAATCCGCAACGGGCGCAGGTTTAACCGCAACCGTCGTCCGTGATGAATATCTTAAGGGCTGGTCTCTCGAAGCCGGAGCGATGGTTCTTTCACATAAAGGAATGGTTTGTATTGATGAAATAGAAAAAATGAATCCCGAGGACCGAAGTTCGATGCATGAAGCAATGGAACAGCAAACAGTTACAATTTCAAAAGCAAATGTTCAAGCAACTTTGCGAGCAGAATCTTCCGTTCTTGCTGCCGGAAATCCTAAACTCGGACGTTTCGATCCTTACCAACCTATTGCTCAGCAAATTGATTTGCCTCCAACTTTGTTAAATCGTTTCGATTTAATTTTCACACTAAGAGATCTTCCCGACGCGAAAACCGACCGCGCGATTGCGAATCACGTTCTACAAGAACATAAAGAAGGCTCGAAAGAACAAATGATTGACAAAGAACTTCTAAGAAAATACGTCGCCTATTCAAAACAAAAGATAAATCCAAAACTAACTGACACTGCAATAAAAGCAATTGAAGATTTTTATGTTGACTTAAGAAACAAACCAGTTTCAACAGATGAAAGATTAAAACCAATTCCAATTTCCGCAAGACAGTTAGAAGCTTTAGTTAGAATGTCCGAGTCCGCCGCCCGAATAAGATTAAGCGACAAAGTTGAAAAACAAGATGCGCTCACCGCGATTGATCTTTTGAAATTTTGTTTGACACAAGTTGGCTATGATTATGAAACTAATACTTTTGACATAGACAGAATTACAACCGGCGTCCCGTCGTCAGAAAGAGGAAAAATAATTCTCGTGAAAGAAACGCTGCATCAAATGGAATCAAAGCTAGGAAAACTAATTCCACTCGAAGAACTTCAAAAAGAACTCGAGGGAAACATAAGTCTCGTTGAGCTCGATGACATTTTGCAAAAACTCACCACCTCCGGAGATTTATTTCACCCGCGAAAAGGCTATGTGCAGTTGATGTAAAAAATAAATTCTAAAAGTTTTTATAGTTTGATAAAATAAGTTTATTATGATAAAAAAGAGAAGTCCAAAAGAGATTATTGAATCCAATGACAATCCAAAAGTCGAACATGCATATGTTAAATTTCCCGGACAACAAATGATCGAAACAACTATCTCCCCCGATAAGTTTAGCCCCGAGAAAATAAAGGCCCGAGAAGTGTTAAGTGAGGCATTTGGTATAAATAGAACCCAGGAAAATTCTTGTGTTAGTGATGAAGAATTAATTAAACAGTTGCAGGAAAAGCATAGAAAAAGATATATGGCCTTACACACTCACCCCTACCTTCCGGGAGCAGCCGTTCCATCGGCGTCAGACCTATATCTATTTCTTCAAAATGATGATGTAAGAACAAGGGTTATTATCTCACAAGATAGTCAAACGGGAAAATTAAGAGGTTATACTATGCTAAGAAAGAGAGAGAAACCCTCCGAGAAATATTTAGAATTTCTTAGAGGAAAAAGAAAAGAAGTTAAATCTGAAATAGGCAAAGAAAGAATTTGGATGGATGAAATGCGGAAAAAATATAAGAAACCCCCACCGGTAAGAATTTTTAGAAGTCTTTTAAGAAAACCAGAGTATTCTCCAGAGGAAGAAGCAGAGTATAGAAAAAATTTAGCAACAATGATTAAAAATACAAGGAATCGACACCATTATAGTAAATTCAGTAAAAAATTAAGAATTTCGGATATTTCTGAAGATTATGAATCACGATTTCGTGCAAAAAAAGGAAATTTTGAAGAGGCAATTAAACCATTTATTGATGAGCTAGACCTTCAATATCGTTTTGTCCCAGCACAAGGTTACTATTTCGACAGACAACGCTTTAGAGAAAAAGGATTAGAAAATAAAGCCCTGGCCCTCATACTTTGCGCAACCTTCATTATCTCTATTTTATTTTCATCGACAAATCTCACGGGCAACGCAATAGGAAACTTAAATTCTAATTCAACCAGCGCAATCGGAATTATTTTATTTTTGGTTGGATTAATTGGAACGTTTTTTTATTTTAGAAAAAAGAAATAATTT
>Ga0247841_10003948_pt1 | contig 26394 bp, 21 predicted proteins | sample LaCruzMarch2015__2_FD_192410 | JGI IMG/M metagenome (GOLD analysis project Ga0247841, IMG submission 192410) | Freshwater microbial communities from meromictic Lake La Cruz, Castile-La Mancha, Spain - LaCruzMarch2015_18m | ecosystem: Environmental > Aquatic > Freshwater > Lake | place: Spain... | reverse complement strand
AGAGGAACGCAGGGCTCGTGCACCCGCTATTCTCCCGTGAGAAATCCCGCACCCTCCCCATCTGTGCCCACTTCCGGCTCCCGGTCCGGATACGGACTGTGTGGATACCCGGCGCACGGGGATAGACCGCCCGCCCGTCAATGTCGTGCATCAGTTCGTAGGGCGGAATGTCGAACCAGTCCATCCAGAACCGGACACCGTGCGGCATATCCGAGCCCCGGCGCAAGTCCGGCAGCCGGATGGGTGCGAGATCATCGTAGATCACATCAATGATCAGGTTCTCGTCTGCCATATCCGGGTTCAGGTCGAGTTGATAGAAAATCGGGTTGCGACGCACTTCTTCCGGGGAGAGAGGCGTGGTTGGAGTTAAGGGTGTAAGCCCGTCAAATGTGCCCCGGTAGATGCCGGTCACTCGTGCGACCGGCTGCACTATGTTTTCAGTTTCCATGATACTTCTCCTTTATTCGTTCATGTTCATTTCGGAGTTCGCCAAACTCCTCGTACATCACGTCGTATTTGCCGATCTTCTGGTAGATGACAAAGAGCGCCGGGTAGAGCGGGAGCACGGCTCCGAGAACGACTGCCAGCAATTCAACGTCCATAAAAGGCTCCGTAGTGACGAAAAGCAAAAGAAAAGAGTGAAGACCGGGGGGTCTTCACCCTCATGAGGCTCCCGTCAAGGCAGGATCAGGCGAGTCCTGCGATGGTGTCTGCCCAGGTCTCGACTTTGGTCAGGATGGCGTCGGCTGAGTAGGACGTGACACTGATCCGGTCGCGGGAAAAGTTCACGTAGTACAATTCGCCGTTTGCATCGTGGCACCTGAGGGTTGCGGAGTATGAGTCCACATCCGGATCATGGATTGCGGTGCCGCCGTGTGCGGTTGCAAGCGGGGCGTTTGCCATGATAACGGCGATGCCGGCAGCAAAGCCGGCGATGGTGTTGTACCGTTCGGAACTGGTGCCAACATTCTTTGCGTCGACATCTTCATACACGAGCCGTGCCGCGTATGATTCAGTTGTCTTTTCCACGGGGTCGTGTGTTACCCCGGCGGTCATATATGCTACACATTCAAACGGGTTATCGGTGATGACCGATCCAACGATCGTGTCAAACGATGAGACGTCTGCAATCGGGTTCGCGAGTTCGCGGACCGCTGTCTTTACTATGCTGTTCTGTACGAAATCTGCCATGTTTTGTTTTCCTCCTTGTTTTGTTTTTTGTTCTCTTGTCTCGGGGGCCCCTTTGACATATCTATATACGTCGTGTGAGGGGATGCTTCTGGCTGAATGGATTGCCGGAATGGGAAACGGATTACGCTATGTTGTGGGTTTCTCTAAAAGAGAGCGGTGGGGGCGGGGATAAAAATGGCGAAAATGTTCAGATTCGAACAGATCCCAAAAAGATTTGTGTAAGGAGATTATGAAAAAAAATCCTTATGCTGCCAGCACGCCCGAGCGCTTCATTGTTGTTATCGGTGCGGGGCTGGCTCTCTGGATTGATGGGGGAGATTGTGCTGGTTGTTTTTGGGGGTTCGGGGGTGTGCCGGTGGTTTTTCGGGGTGCTGCCAGTAACGGTCGCAACGATATTGGATATCTTCGTGTGATTATCCTGTCCCGATACTCTTCACAACCGCCCCCGCCAGCCGTCCCTGAACCCCCGCCCGCTCTTTCAGCCGCGCCTCCAACTCATCGCACAACGCCATCAGCGCATCAACCTTCGCGACGATGCGGTGCTGCTCCGCGAGCGGGGGGAGGGGGATAAGTGTGCGTTTAATTTTATCACCATTGAGATTGGGTTGCGCTCCACCAGCAGAAATTGATCGAATTTTTTCATAATTTCCGGTTAAAACGAGTTTCAGGAAATCTTTAACCGGTTCATTATTTTTCCAAAATACGATCGCTGAACACGCTTGATTAATAGTCGCAGATATACCTAATTCCGAAACCTGTCCACGGGTTTTTCCTTGACCGTATAGCGCAACTAACAGCGTTCCTTCAGGATATACTTTCAACGAGCAATCCTGAACCGCTTTCTCCGTTATTTTCGTATCGGCATTAAAAATAAATTTTTGAGAGGTTAATGAACTCGTTACCCAAGGAATATTACCACCAATGTAATATTCACGAGAACTTGTGCTCGGAGTACTGCCGGTACTGATATAGGTTATATGATCTAATCTCGTCCAAATCCAATTCTTCGGGATAGAATACGGAATTTCTTCGGATTCAATTTCGGGAGTCAGCTTCGTTCGACCAATTTTTCCCTCTTTCACCAACTGCTCTTTCTCTTTCCTGATCCTCTCCACCAACTTCCCCGCCGGCTCATCCCCCAGCTCCTGCCGGACCAACCGCCCCTGCACTGCCAGCTGGAGAATCGTCTGCCGGAGCATCGCGACATTCTCCGGGCAATCCAGAATCAGATCGAACGCATCGCACACCAGCGCCCACTGCCGCCCGAACTCCTCCGAGATCTCCGCGTTCTGCAACCCCGCCAAGGTCGCGGAGCCGAGTCTGAGGCAGCCCGTCCGCTCCTGCTGCAGTCGGGCTTCGACCTCATCGCAGAGCGCCATGAGCCGGTCGACTTTTGCGACGATGCGGTGCTGTTCGGCGAGAGGGGGAAGGGGAACCGGGATCGAATTCATCTTTGCTTGGTTCATTTTTGGTTGAGCCATCCCAGTTAGGTATGGTTTAAGGTCGATAGAATTGATATAAATTTCAAGATATTGAAGAAATTCAAAGGAAATTCCATCTAAAACGTGAGCGTGATTATTCACCCAGTATTTTCCGTGAGCGATGAACGCAATCGGCGTTGATCTATTGACAAGATTTGCGCCATCCTCTCCAATAAGGAGAAGTGATTTATCAAACAGATATGCATCAATCGAATCGATTACCCCGGATGCTCCATAATAATCGTAAGATCCATGTCTGGTTGAACGTTCAGCCTTTTCAATAGGGATTCTCTCACCATCTCGATTGAAGATTATCTGCCCAAAATTCGTCCATAACCAGTTTTTTGGGATATTAAACGGATTATCACCACCGTTCACAAACTTCAAAGGTTTTTCTTTTTGGAGTTTTCCCTCTTTAACCAAACGCTCTTTTTCTTTCCTAATCCTTTCCAGCAGCACACTCGCCGGCTCATCCCCCGCATCCTGCGTCCCGAGTTTTCCCTGCACCGCGAGCTGCAAGATCAGTTCCCGCAGCCGGGCGATGCCGTCAGGTGCGGTGGCGAGCGTGGCGAAGTGCTCGAAGAGGAAGTTGTCAGCCATGTTTGGGTTCGCGGGTTTCGGATTGTTCATTGTCTACACTTCCAAAAATTATCTAATACTCATCTAAAGGGCATCTCTTTTTCTCGCAGAATCAGCCGCAATTTTCGGTTTCATCGCTTTAAATCCCGTAAAAATTATCTAATAACTATCTAATAGATTTCCAGTACAATGGTTCGTTACATGAGTATGGACGGCGGTATTTTCAATTTCGCATCTTTGGAGCGCACATTCATCTGTCATTGTCTCAAATCCCGTAAATTTTTTACAATAAGACAATCCCTGGATTTTAGTTCTCCAAGAATCATCGCTCAATTCAGAATTCGACGCGAAAATTCTGATAAAATTTAGACAATTGTTAGACAATCGTGAGACAATTGTTAGACAATTATGAGACAATCGAATTTCATTACAGGAGTCAGTTACGCGAGTCTGGAGGGCGGGGTTATCTATCTCGCGCCTCTCGACTGCACATTCATTTGTCATTGTCTAACACCTCTCAATTATCTAAAAAATTATCCAACATTCGCTAACTCGCACACCCAAAATACCTGCATACACGCCCGATTTCAAATTTTAGAGCATTAGAATGGATAAAATTTATCCAACTACTATCTAATAATTCTCCAACTTTCGCCAGACCGTGTCTGCATGTATGCATGCATGCCCCGTTTCCGATTTCAAGGCTTTTAATTGGATTAAATTTCTCCAATGTTCCTCCAACAATTCTCCAATAATCCCGGAAGGATACCGGAGAAATAACCCATTTCCTTTCAGTATTCCCCGATTGCCATGAAAAAATTGGTTTAAATTTCTCCAATGTTCCTCCAATAATTCTCCAATATACTGAAGAACTCCTGATAATGGTGAATCGGTTTTCGGTCATCATCGGTATTTCGCAGATAAAACCCATTTTGCAGCTCGTGTTCGCCCGACAGCCTCCAGAATGCCTTCTTTACGCATATCCTGAACCAGATCCTTGATATACTGACGTTTTTGTTTCTCGTTTCTGGAATCAGAGATTTTATCAAGTAACAGCTTTTCAAACACGCTCCAGTCTGCTTCATGATACGTTTTGAGAAAGACAATAATCATTTGCCGATAATAGTTCTTATCGAAAGGTCGTTTCCGGATATAATCAACCCGGGTATCTGTCTCTGCGGCAATTGCGTCCGACACAAAAAGATTCGGGCGCCTCCCCTCAATCAGTTTCTTTGATTTGAGAGACGCAAATTCCGGATCGGAAAGACGCTGCCCTTTCTGAACCTTATCAAGAGCGATCACATCCAGCATATCCAGATCCTTGCGCCGGACAAGCATCCGGGTATAACGTGGATCGATAATCTTCCCGGTTAATCTCACAGAAACTTTTCCCGTCACTGACAAATTGTAATCCGGCATGGGGAAATTACGCTCTCTCTGGACCCGGAACATACGCCTGATCCCGCTCCCCACGGTATCAATCATATTCAGGTTCACCATCGCCTGGGCGAGAAACGGGTTCCGGTAACGGTCGGGCAACGCATCACTGGTCATCAGGGAATCAACCGAACCCGGAATGAACTCCCCCCGGTTCGTAAACAGGAGTGCCTCATCATTCTCCACAACGGATATCCGGGAACCCTGACGATAATCCTGGTGAGCGATGCAGTTGTGAAGAAGTTCCCTCATCACCCATGAATCGTACTGGGTAAGCTCCAGCGGAAAGAGTGTGTCGCCGGTCATATGCCGGACGGTAAGGTTCCGGATCTTTTCAAAAACCTTGTCTATAGCAAGGATGATGGGGAGCCCAAAATGAGCATAGTCTCTCTCGACTCCAGAAGCGTCCTTCAGAACCCAGGTGATATGCCCGATCGCAGGTGACAAATGATGCCCCGAAGTATTTTTGCCTAACAGGAGGATCGCGGTTGTGGTAATCCTCCCGTCAATGCACAACCCAGCCCGGTTTAAGAATTCAGCATCAGTCCACGAATTTACGTCATTAACCAGATGGGGATTCTTTTTCTTGTATTCCTGCCGGGCGAACGCGATAGCTGCCGGATCAAGATCTGCAATCGTTGCCTTTTCACAAATGCGAGCAGACCAATCCAAATTCGCACTCTGGTCCCGGATTCTCTGTATCTTATGAAGCGCCAGTTGTCCGGTGGAATCATGGATGCGACCATACACCGATCCTTTCCATTCCGTCGGGATTCCACGGGTCGCCGGGGGGACTTTAAACATCACCACCCGTCCTTCCGTAGTGTGAAGCTCCTCTATCGAGAGAAATGTCAGTTGGTGATTCGTTTGCAGGGAAATTTTATGTTTCAGTTTGTCCAGACCCGGCGGTGTCTCATTAAAATGTGAGCCAACAATTTTTCGGGGACGTTTGTCAGTTACACCAAAAATTAACCAGCCCTCAGGTTTATCGTGCAGATTCGCCTCATTGCTCAGTGCGGAAACATATCGCCCGATATCTTCAAAATCAAAAAAAGTCTTCGCCTCTTTAAACTCAACCCATTCTGTCTCTGAGGGGAGACTCATCAGATCGTGCAGAACATTGAGCAGGTTTTCTGGCATGACCATTCCTCAACAGATTATTTCTTTCCCCCAAGCGATGCCATCAGTTCCCGCTTCAGCGCCTCGCGGGTTGCTGCCGCCTCCGCCCGGATCCGCTCGTACTCGCGGAGCAGTTCCACGGGATCGCCAAGTTCGTCCGGCACCACGTTCGGGTTCTTGATATCGAGATTGAACCCGTTCGCGATCACTTGCTCCACTGGCACCCGCCACGCATGATCCGTTTCGGTGCGATTCGTCCACCATGCCTTCTCCGGAACGAACTCCTCGATCCGGATCGGCTTCGTTTTGTTATACGACTTGTAGCCCTCGGGATACGTGTGCTCGTAGTACCAGATCTCTTTTGTCGGTTTCCCTTTCTCGAAGAAGAGCAGGTTCGTCTTGATCCCGGTGTACGGGGCAAAGACACCGTTCGGCAACCGCACGATCGTATGGAGGTTGCACTCCGAGAGGAGTTTCTCCTTGATCCGGCTCTTCACGCCCTCGCCAAAGAGCGTCCCATCCGGCAGCACGATCGCACCCCTCCCCCCATCTTTGAGGATGTGCATGATCAGGACGAGGAAGAGATCCGCCGTCTCCCTTGTCTGGTACATTGCGGGGAAGTTGCTCTCGATGCCGTCCTCCTCCATCCCTCCAAATGGCGGGTTCGTCACGATCACGTCCACCCGGTCCCGCACCGTATAATCCTTCAGCGGGCGGGCGAGCGTGTTGTCATGCTTGATTTGGATCGGGACATCAATACCGTGCAGCATCATATTCGTCACGCAGAGCAGGTGCGGCATCGGCTTCTTCTCAACACCGTGAATCGAGCTCTGGAGCAGTTCCTCGTCCTCAATCGTCTTCACGGTTTTACGGATATTGTCAATCGCACAGGTCAGGAACCCCCCGGTACCACACGCCGGGTCGAGGATCGACTCGCCGAGTTTGGGATTTACCTGATCGACCATGAACTGCGTCACCGCACGGGGTGTGTAATACTCACCGGCATTCCCCGCACTCTGGAGATCTTTTAAGATCTTCTCGTAGATCTCCCCGAACAGGTGACGGTCTTCAGTCCGGTTGAAATCGATCTCATTGATCTTGTTCGCCACCTGCCGGATCAGAGTCCCGTTCTTCATGTAGTTGTATGAGTCCTCGAACACCCGGCGCAGCAGGATCCCGGAACCATTCGATCCCGCTTCCGCAGGCAGTTCCTTTAACGCCGGGAACAGGTCAGTATCGATGAACTTCATGAGCGCATCGCCCGTGATCCCCTCATCCTGTGCCGCCCAGTTCCGCCACCGGAGCCGGTCCGGCATGGGTGACCGGTACCCCTTCCTGAACAGTTCGTACTCCTTCTCCTTGTCATCAAAGATCTTTAAAAAAAGCATCCAGCTCAGCTGGCTGATCCGCTGGGCATCGCCATCGACACCCGCATCCTTCCGCATGATGTCCTGGATCGTCTTGATCGTCGTACCAACTGCCATAAAAAAAACCTGCTCCTCTTAGTTAGTGCGCTTCAGCACTCAGCCGTATAGAGACACTGCTCAAGCCGCCGTATCGCTGCAAGATAATTGGCGCTCCCGCCAAAAATAGTGTTCACAATCTCCAGCGGTGTGCCGAACGTAGTGAACGGGTCAACCCGCAGCACTTCCATGCTCTCGATATCTGCAATCCCGCCATCGGAATATTTCGACAGGAGGGCATCCAGCACCTTCCGCGCCTGCTCGCCGTACTTCGAAAAATAATCCGCTTTCCGCACTTTTGCAGCCCGATCCCTGCGCGACACCGGCGGCTGCCCGAAGACAACATGGCAGATCAGGTCGAAGGGATCGTAGTCCTTCCCCACCTGTTCCTGAAGGGCTTCAAAGAGGACCCCCTGCTCCTCCAGTTCCTCTAAGATTATCGTTTTCTGCTCTGCCTTCGTCCACGAATTCAGGAACGCGTTCAGCGTCGCATACTGCCGGGTCACATTCTTCTTCGTGTAATCTTCCAGCGATTCAGTGATCAGCTTCCCGTCAGCGCCAAAATACTGGACACGCTCGGCCACCACAGAAACGGTCATGCCATCCAGACCCACTACGTACCTCTTGTTCCCGGAAGGCTCGCGTTCCCGGGGCTCAGGAGGATCAATGGGATCGGTAGGATCGTACCGGCTCCCGTCAAGTGGCTCCCCGTCAAAGTCCGGGTCGGCAAAGAGCTCGCTCACCTTCCGGAAGTCCATGATCGTGAAGAAGTACTTGTTGTAATCCTCATTGATCCGGGTCCCGCGCCCGATGATCTGCTTGAACTCGGACATCGACTCGATCCTCTTATCGATCACGATCAACTTGCAGGTCTGGGCATCCACCCCGGTCCCCATCATCTTCGAGGTGGTTGCAATTACCGGGTACTTCGAATCCGGTATGATGAAATTGTCCAGCTCTGCCTTTCTCTCAGGGCTGTCACCGGTTATCCGGACAATGTACCGGTTGCTCTCCTTCACCAGATCCTGGTTCTCGTTAACGAGAAACTGGCGCATCCGCTCGGCATGATCGATATTCTCGCAAAAGACAATCGTCTTGTCATACCTGCCGGTGTTTTTTAAGAAATCCGAGACTTTCCGGGCAACCAGTTGCGTCCGGGCCTCTATGACAAGGCTCCGGTCGAAATCCTTCAGGTTATAGATACGATCCTCGATCAACCTCCCGTACTTGTCCACCATCCCTTTGGGTGGCCGCCATCCCTGTAAGTCCCTGTCGAGATCGATCCGGTACACGCGGTATGGGGCAAGGAACCCGTCCTCGATCCCCTGCTTCAGCGAATACACGTATACCGGCTCCCCGAAGTAATGGACATTTGAGACATACTTCGTCTCCTTCGGGGTTGCCGTAAGTCCGATGTGGGTCGCCGTCTTGAAGTAATCAAGGATCTCCCGCCACATCGCATCATCTGCCGCACTTCCCCGGTGGCATTCGTCAACGATGATCAGGTCGAAAAAATCGGGAGAGAACTGCTTGTAGATATTGCGCTCCTCCTCATTACCGGAAACAGCCTGGTAGAGCGAGAGATAGATCTCGTAACTCTTGTCTACCTGTCGGTTCTTGATCTTGGTCATTGCCGAACCGAACGGTTTGAAATCGTTGGTCAGGGTCTGGTCGACAAGAATATTCCGGTCAGCTAAGAACAAGATACGCTTCTTTGTACCGGATTTCCAGAGTCGCCAGATAATCTGGAATGCCGTAAAGGTCTTGCCGGTCCCGGTCGCCATGACAAGCAGTATCCGGTCCTTTCCGTTCGCAATTGCTTCGACCGTCCGGTTGATCGCGTTCAGCTGGTAATACCGGGGCATCTTCCGGACATCACCGATATAGTAACTTTGCGTGATAATGCGCTCTTTGGTATCATCAAGACATTTCCATTTCCGGTAACGGGTCCAAAGGTCGGTAGGACGGGGAAATTCCGTAAGAGTGAGCTCATGCTCCATGGGTTCATAACTACCGGAACGATCATGGAGTAAAAATCCGTCACCATTGGAACTGAACACAAACGGGATGTCCATCATTTCCGCGTAGGCAAGGGCCTGCTGCATCCCGGCACCAACGATGTGATTATTATCTTTGGCCTCGATGACCGCTATCGGAAGATTGGGTTTATAGTAGAGGATATAATCAGCCCGTCGCGGCTTGGCCCGGCTTACTGAGTTGCCTTTGACAAGCACCCGGCCATTGGTAACATTCACCTCTTCCCGTATCTGGTGATGATGGTCCCAGCCAGACTGGGATAGTGCGGGAGTGATGAATTTGGTGCAGATGTCCCGTTCAGTTAACTTCTTTTTATCAAATATTTCCATTTAGGGTATTTGACTCTTTGAGACACAACACCTAATATCTTTCGATAAATAATTCACATAAAGATTACAAAAAAATTATTGATTCCCATCACCCCGCACGAACCCCCTCACCATCTCCCCCACCACATCGTTCACTTTCCGCATCCGGGCAGCGATCCTCTTCCTTACAGTACCGTCCCGGTCCTCCGCGTAGATCGACTCATCGTAGATGTTGAGGACCCCGACCATAGAATCGGATTCCGAAAAATTGTCTTCGCAGTCGAAGACCATCTTCCCGTCATCATCCATCCCGGCAGTCCACGCAGCGCACCAGAGCGTAACCTCTGGTTTAACGGACGCAAGTATCGGATCCATGAATTTCTTGTATTCAGGGTCCAAGAGGTATGCAACGGGATGCCCGCCAATCTTTCCCGCACGCAGCTCGTCAATTTCTTTGCGACGTCGGTTGAGCGCAACAAGCAGGGCGTCTTCCATTGCAACCGAGAGGTCATCACCAGCCGCATCGCAGCACTCCCGGATGCTGGCGAGCCCCGCATCGATAGACGGCTGTCCTGATGCAAACCCATTCTTAACCTCGGCAACTATCCTCATCGTGAGCCGGTCGTCCAGATGATCTGGGTCCGGCACCGCCCTCACGGCAACGGTGACAAGTTCGACAATAAGGTCGCGTACCAGTTCATCCTGTGCTTCCCGGGTAAGGGCTTGATATAAATTTGTCATAGATTTCCTCCGTTTTGTTCCGCAGCCAATCCGGATCTCCCGGGCTCAACGTAACTGGTCTGTCCGCTCACATTCCCCTCTCTCACCAGCCGCCCGTAACACTCCTGGCACAAACTAGTGTGCGTACCAGAATCCCGGTACGCAACCGGAAGAACAGAACACACATCGCATCTCCCAAACAATGCAGGATCAACTTTCCTGAATTCGCGAGAATCAAGCACACCGGGTAATGGGATCGTACCGCTCGTACCTGGCATCGCACCCGTTTTTCCCGCCCGGGTGCAGTCCGGGTTAAGATCCGGGTTAAGCCAATTCCCGTCCGGTGCAGGTATTTTTTGATTCTCTCCAATAATTTTCGTTTTTGAGTTATCTGCACCCGCTGCACCCGGATCGCAGGAGCACACAGTATCATGATCACGTACAGCAGCAGGTACTGTAGTACCACACATGCTTTCTGATTCCCGGGTGCAGTTAGTACCATTAGTACTACTATCTTCAATATTTAAAGCCGGATTATCGTTTGCGTTCATTTCCGCATCTTTTGATCTGCACCCGGAACTGCACCCAATCAGCACCCGACCTGCACCCGCGGGTGCAGGTCCTTCTGGATCTCCGTTCGGGTCGGACTCCAGATACACGCTGCTGCTACGCTTCCAGCATTGGTACAACTCCTGGCTGAACGTGTAGTGGTTCGTCCGCTGGCGGCGTACAGTATCTCCGGTATCATCCGTGATCGTGGTATCGATATACCCGAGAGCCGGACATTTGGAAAGAAGCCCCCCCGTTCGGTTATGGTCCTGGTCGTTGCGCCCGTGCAGGATCCTGTAGAGATGCTGGTGAGAGAATCCCATCCACTTCTGGAGATCAGAGACTGTATAATCCACAACCTTCATAGTGATCACCGTATCGATCAGCTGCTTCTCGCTCTTTAAGAGCTTTGACGTCTGCCCGCCACCGGTCGAATCGAGCGAAGTAAAGAGCCGGGCAGCCGCTGAAAAATCCTGTTCGTTCGCATCAATCTGGATCGTGCCATCGGCAAGAATCCGCTGCGGGCGCTGCATGAATGCGAGCGAAGCAAACGAGCGGATCATGTCGAGGAGCATGATCGGGTTGCGCCGGTTGCGGAGATTCTCCATCGTGATCCGACGGGCATAAGGAATCCTGATAAAGAACCGGTGCTTCCGGACAAGAGAGAGGATCGCACGAATTACACAGAGATCATCGACACTTTCCGGATTATCGCCATCATTCTCCGCCATCGAAAAGACCCGGTCTTTCACCCGCCGGTCCTGTACCTCCGAGTCATCGATCCACGGCACAAGCATCCGGTTGAGCACCTGGTCATCGCCCGGGTTGTCCACGGACAGGATCCACCAGACGCATCGCGGCGGAAGGTAGAGGGTAACCGGTTCCCGGTTCGTGTTGAGCGAGAGATGCTGGAGCGGAATGTGGAAATCTGATGTCGCATTCTTCAGGACTTCGCGGAGGTCTTCCGACATCTCGAAATCGTCAAAGATGATCACAGACCCTTCCGGGATCTTGTGGTAGAAGAGCGCCTTTGACGTGATCGAGCCCTGGATCTTGTATCTCCGGGGCACCATCCTGAGAAATCCCCGTGCAGAATCGCTCTTCCCTTTCCCGGAATCCCCGGTCGGGCAGCAATGCAACCCGCGGGAATTGGTGATCGATGACGAGAGGAAACTGGCGAGATAGCATTCTCCGACCAGTTCGTCCCCGACATGTACCCGTGTATAGGTCGCGAGGATGAAGGCACGCGGATCGCCGTGCTCTAAAATCTCCAGCGCCTTTTGTGTGTGCTCATCCGAGAATTCCGGGGGCTCCTTGTCATCGTTCGGTGACGGATCGGGAGGCGGGCTCTTCGCCGCTGCATCCCCGCGTTCCGCTTGTACCTTCCCTTTCGCCCGCTCCTTCGTCCACCCCTTGATCCGCTCTTCCTGCCGGGTGTGCTTCTCATCTTTCGTCTCGTATTTCTCCCAGAGTTCCTGCCACCGCTGCTTCCTGTTGTCACAGGATGTATGGTGGCAGGCGGCATGGATCGCACCGCTGGCGAACTGGATCGCATAAGCCCCATCTTTATGTGCCAATGAGAACGGGCACTGGTCGAGGATAAAGATCGTTCCTCCGCTTCCGTACGGTTTCTTTGAGCGGATCGCGATGCTATGTGAGATCAGCCACTTTTCCAGATCGATCGCGATGCCTTCCGGTGCGGATGATCCTTGAGGTTCGGGACTGGGAGCCGTCGGCAGTTGCGCCGTAAGCGCTTCGAGCTGTTCCCGGCTTACAACGACAACTTCTTCCGGCACGGAAATGATCCGGCTCCTCCGGTGCGGGCGCTCGGTGGTGTCATCGCCTTTTCTCGTGACCGTCCCGTACAGTTTCCAGATTCGCCCGGCGTTATAGTTCGCCGTATCAACGGAGATACCGGTATCTGAAAACAGCGCATCCAGTACGAAAAGAACCGCTTTCACCAGTTTCGTCGCCGCTTCATCGTTTGCCAGGTCAATGCGGTACAGCAGGTGCGCCCCGTTGCCGGAGTCGCCCCGGATCGGTTCCAGGAAACCTATACCGAAAAGCCACACGGCGACTTCGTTTGCCTTCGCCAACGCGAGCTCGTGCTCCGCGTCAGTCGCAGATACACCGCTCGGTCGTACCGGGTCGATATCAATCGGCAGCCACCGCCGGCGCACGATATCCGCGTCTCCGGTTGTCGCATCTGCCCGCGAGAGATGCATCTTGATCCGGTTCGCCCGCCGTGCAAGGAGCGCGGGGTTCACTTCGTTCAGCGTGACATAACACCCGTGAACCGATGGATCTGCGTCGAGTGCCTCCACCTTCCGGGCGAGCGCGTCAAAGTCGGTGAAGTACCCGCTGTGGGTACCATTCTCTCCGAGGGCGCGGACTTCGACGACCTGCCCGGGTTCCTCAAGAGCCGCTATCGCATGAACTATTCCGGTTGGAGAGATTGTTGAGGGATAATTGTTTTCAGCCATCTGAATCCACCTCCCCGGAACTGAACGTCGCGAGAGAATGGTCCCGGCGCCGCAGCGTACTCCGATGCCCTGTTGCTTTCTTCGTATTGCACCGGATCTTGATAGTGTAATGATTCCAGTGCGTCCGGACGATCACCGCCCGGTAGATCTTCCCGCCCTTTTCTTTCACCCCGCGCCGGATTGCCGCCGGGAGCATGTAGAGCGGGACCTCCCGCATCTCAAACGCCCGGCGCCGGTGGTACTTATCGAGCCCGGTCCGGAATTTCCCGGTCTGCCCGGCGGATCTTTTCGCCGCGTTGCGCGATGGCGTGGAGTCTCTAGCGAAGATTGTCGCCGAAATGACCGCACTGTTCTGTGTTTCGATACGCTGACAGCCGACCGCCATTTGTTTTGCCTCGGTCCCTGTCCCGATCTGCACGGAAATATTCCGGACAGACCCGATTGAGATGCTCCCGCACCCCGCCTGCGCAGATACGTTCTGCATATAAATTCCCCGACTTTTTCCCTGATGTTCAAAACGCGATACCGAAATGCAGCTGGAGCGGATCGTTTTCAAACGCCCGGCTGCGTTACAAATAAGCCAGTTCCGGAGCCGGGTAGAGCGGGGGCTCAACACTAGTGAGAAACTGCGTCTGGTGAGACGGCAGGTAACCTGTCAATGTGTTGCCTTGAGGAGTACCCGTGCACCGGTGGACCGGCGTTTACTGCCGTAAACCAAAAAAGGTGAAGAGCGAAAAGAACGGGGAGTGACCGCTTGTCTTCCGGTACCGCTTTCCCGTGTTCATTACGTTCCCTTCTGCTGCTGCAACGATCGCATTCCTGTCAGGAAGGTGTGCGGTCTTGGGCGAGAGGGCTTGTGCTATTGCCACGAATTTCGCCTTCAGAGATCTCCATTTCCTGACGAGTTCTGCGATCATTGTATGATCCGAATGTTATCTGGTTGTGGTTTAAAGGATTGTGGTGACTTCGAATCGTTTTGAAGTTATTCGGCTTTTACGTGGAAATCGGGACTCAATTCAGAGCCGGAACGGCATAACTTGCGGGTTAGCTGATCGAACCGCGTCCGCAGTCCGGGAAAATACGGGCGTTACGGGGAGATTTTTACGTGAGACGCGGAAGGTGCCGCATTGGGAAGGAAAAATGCAGGAGATCTGGTCTGCTCTTGCCGCAGCAGGCATTTCCGTGTATGATCTGATCCAGGATGAATCCGGGTACCGGGTCTGCTTCATGACGGCGGAGTAACCCTATGTGCAACAGATTACCTAAAAACAACTGGCAGCGACAATTTCTTTTTTTTGAGTGACTTACGCAGATACCAGACCCCCCTCGCCGTTTCGGGAATTTATCCGAAATTGACCTTGTAGCAGCTGGTGCCGGCTTTTCCCCACCCACAACAACCATATCACTATCTTTATGACTGAATATCCAATACCTATGTACGATTTTGTATGGTCGCACTCTCGGTTGATGTCCTTTTTGATGCCGCGGTTCGCATCCAGTTACAGGAACATTCGATCAGCCTCACATTTACCCGGGACGAAATACGCATAAAATTCCCGACTACACGAAGACTCGCGGAATTCCTTGACGTTCCGCACTACTACGTCCTCCCGTATTTTGCCATGATGGAGCAGGAAGAACTCGTTACCCGCGCCGAGCGCGTGGGAATCCTGACAACTGCAAAAGGCAGCCGGAAGATGATTGGGCTCGCGAACGAGAAGTACCTGCAGGAAATTGTTGCCATTCTCGGGCAGGTCATTTTTACCGAACTACGAAAAAAATGTGAGACCGCTTAACAATACCTGGTTTTTTTGTTTTTTTAGAACCATTTTTTCTCTCGACGTGATCTTCTGGTATACCACGTGTTCACCAGTTGGTTAATGACAGAAATTTAACAAATTAAAAAAAGAAACATATATTATTGGTTTTGACGCATAGGCATATCAGGTATCAATTATGAGAAAAAATGTGCAGTATACGATCATTATTCTTGCAGCACTGTTGATCTGCGGGGTGTTTATTGCTGGATGCACAACCCCATCCCCGACAACACCAGCAGTACAGACAACTCCGGCGGTAACCGCACAAGTGACCGCTGCGTCACAAACAACGACAGCTCCCACTACAATTGCGACTACGCCAACCGGACCCCAGCAAAAACTGCTGGTTGCAACGACTACGAGCCTGTATGATACAGGGCTCCTCAACTATCTCCAGCCCAAGTTTGAGGCGATGTACAACGTCAAACTCCTCATCACCTCACAGGGAACGGGCAAGGCAATCGAGCTTGCAAACCGGGGCGATGCCGATGTGCTGCTCGTCCACTCCCCATCGCAGGAGATGACATTTTTAGAAGGTGGAAACGGGCTCAACCGGAGAACATTTGCCTACAACTACTTCGTCATTGTCGGACCGGCAGCAGATCCGGCGGGTATCAAGGGCATGAGTCCCGAAAACGCCTTTAAGACACTCATGGCGAAAGGGAAAAGTGGAGACGCAACTGTTGCTTTCGTCTCCCGTGGCGACGGTTCAGGAACCCATAGCGCAGAGCAGACCATCTGGAAGAACGCAGGATATACGTACGCAAAGGACGTCCAGAATTCCGGCAAATGGTATGTAGAAGCCGGTAAAGGCATGGGAGAGACACTCCAGATGGCAAGTGAAAAGGGCGCATACACGCTTACCGATGAAGGTACCTACCTTGCCTATACGAAGAAACTGAACCTTGTACCGATCGTCTCTGAAGGCGCAAGCCTGATGAACTTATACAGCGTCATGGCTGTCTACAACAACAAACAGCCAGTGGAAAAGATCCAGATGGCGAACAACTTCATCAACTTCCTGATCTCGCCTCAAACAATGAAGGATATTGCCGCCTACGATATGGACAAGGACGGGAATAAGTTGGGCAAGACCCTGTTCGTCCCGATGACGCTTGGAGTCCCAAAAGGAGTGGTTGCTGACTTCACTACACCGGCAGTCGCGATTAAACCCCTGAAAGTGTATCATGCCGGGAGCCTTGCTACCTCCTTTGGCAAACTAAAAAAGATCTTTGAACAGGCAAACCCGGATACGGATGTACTGCTCTGGTCCGGTGGCAGTGGTGCGATCATCGACAAGGTGACCAAGCAGAACCAGTTTGCCGATGTGCTCGCGAGTGCAGACACTGTGCTCATCCCGAAGAACATGTACCCAAAGAATGCGACCTATGACATCGACTTTGCAAAGAACAGCATGGTGCTCTGCTACACGAACACCAGCAAATATGCAAACCAAATCAATGCCGATAACTGGTACACGATCCTCGCCCGTCCTGATGTGAAGTATGCGATCAGTGATCCCACGACAGACCCGGCAGGGTACCGCTCGCTCATGACCATCGCCCTTGCCGAGAGAAAGTATGGTGACTTTACGATCTTCAACACAATCGTTGCCCCGTACAGCAAGATGACGGAAACAACAGATGTGACCAAGAGAACGATTGACGCGACGAAACCGACCCCTGATGGCAAGAAACTGATCATCACAAAGACCGGTCCTGACATCGTACCGCTCCTGAAGAGTGGCGACGTAGACTATGCATTTGAGTACAGCAGTGTCGCAATCCAGAACAACATCCCGTATGTCTCATTGCCAACAGAGATCGATCTCTCGGATGCAGGTATGTCTGACAGGTACCTGTCTGTATCGGTGATCCGCCCATCCGGCACAACAACAGTGACTGAAGCTGCCACTCCGATCATCTACGGTGTTACGATCCCGACAAGCGCCCACAATGCGGCAGGCGGTGTTGCATTCATAAACATGCTCATCGGGAGTAACGGTCGGGCAATCCTCTCCGCAGATGGTCAGACTCCTATCGTCCCAGCACTGGCATCAGGCACCAATATACCGGATGCACTCAAACTCAATGTGAAGATGGTCTAACCCTTTTTTTAAGACTCTTAAAAAACGCACATGAACGCTTGGCGTGCACACCGAAAAACATGAAAATTGAAATGGTTTCCCATAGGTTTGAGATAACTTAGACCGGCGCAATTTTCAATTGAAAACCAACCCATTATCAGATTTGTGATACAATGGTTGTACAAATCCGGGTGAACCTGTGTGAGTGATATTGTTGAAGGAGTCTCCCAGGCAATCAACCTGATTGTAACGCTCAATCCCGAGGTCCTGCAGATCGCAGCGCTCTCCTTATACATCTCCCTTTCAGCATCAATCCTTGCCGCCCTGATCTCCATACCCGTGGGGGGATTTATCCATTTTCACGAATTTCGTGGCAAACGGATTCTCATTATCGTCATCCAGACTCTTTACTCAGTACCGACCGTGGTTGTAGGTCTCCTGATCTATCTCATCATCTCCAGAAGCGGTCCACTTGGATTTCTCGGGCTTCTTTTTACACCGGAAGGTATGATCCTGGGGCAGACGGTGCTCATCATTCCCATCATGATGGGACTTGTCATTTCAGCACTTAGCGGGGTTGACAAGAATATCAGTGACACGCTTGTTTCTCTTGGCGCTACAGGATTCCAGAGCATTGTTCAGATCGTAAAAGAAGCACGGTACGCCATACTTAGTGCGGTGATTCTGGGGTTCGGGCGGGCGCTCTCCGAAGTCGGTGTTGCGATGATGATCGGGGGAAACATCAGGGGAGAGACTCGTGTCCTGACGACAGCAATAGCACTCCAGACCGGCATGGGGGATTTTGGGTTTTCAATTGCGCTGGGGATCATCCTCCTTGCGGTTGCCCTCGTCGTCGTCATTATCTTGAACCTGATAACATACGGGCTCTCATCTGAATCCCCACAAAATTTAGGGGGTCCGCACCCGTGATCCGGATCTCTGGTCTTTCGCGACAGATTGGCGATAAAAAAATTCTGGATGCCATCGATCTCGAGATCCGGAGCGGGGAGATCTTCACCCTGATCGGTCCAAGCGGGAGTGGAAAAACAACGCTCCTCCGGCTTATCGATCTTCTTGATTTCCCGACAACCGGTACAATCTTTTTTAATGGTGCCAATACTGCCGGCACAGAACAGGAACGGCTTGCCATCCGTCGGCGCATGGCGATGGTCTTCCAGAAACCAGCGGTCCTAAACACAACGGTTGAGGAGAATGTGGCATTTGGGTTGAAGTTTAGGAGAATCGAAAGTGCCCGGATCACAGGCCGCGTTGCCGCAGCTCTCGATCTGGTGGGGCTCTCCCATCTGTCTCGCAGGCGGGCGGTCACCCTCTCCGGCGGAGAGATGCAGCGGGTTGCCATTGCACGGGCAATGGTAACCGACCCGGAGGTGCTCCTTATGGACGAGCCCACCGCGAACCTCGATCCGGTTTCATCCGACACTATTGAGTCACTGATCCAGCGCATCAATACAGACCATAAAACCACCATCATCCTCGCCACCCATGACATGGCACAGGGGCAGCGTCTTGCAGATCGCATCGGTGTAATGATGGACGGGTGTCTCGTCCAGCAGGGCACCATCCAGGATATCTTCTTCCGCCCGAACGGGCAGAAGATTGCACGCTTCGTTGGTATCGATTCCATCATGACCGGAACCGTGACCAAAAATAGCGACGGGCATGCAGTGATCGATGTCAATGGTGTCCGCATCGAAGCGATCACTCCTCTCGCACCCCCGGCGCGTGTCGAATTGTACCTGCGCCCTGAAGAGGTGACGATCTCACTACCCGGCTCACCTGACAAAATACAGAAGAGTACCCGGAACCGTCTTTTTGGAACGATAACAAAACTGGTGTCAAACGGACCGTTTTTCAGGATCACGATAGACTGCGGGTTTCCCCTCATCGCCCTTGTCACCCGCCTTTCAAGTGAAGATCTCAACCTTGCAATCGGAACCCACGTAATTGCAGAGATCAAGGCGACGGCGATTCATGTCCATGCCGTGCCGTCGTGATAGGGAGACTCACTTTTTCTTATGAAAATGCCTCGCGGTATTTTCATGACGTATGTTTGTGACGTAGTCAGCCCATTGACACCTGGTAAGAATTTCTTCAAAAACGGTGAGCGACCATGCGGGCGTTTGGAACGTGGTGCTACCATACGGGTACAAGCGGTTGTCGAGGCGTTCGGGAAAAATGAGCAGGTGATGAAGGTGATCTGGGCTTTATCTATGGCAATTATCGGGCTGGTGATCACGAAGGTTCTGGACCCGGGCATGGCGCAACAGGTGGTGGGGGTGCTGACGACGGGGGGGTTGTGATGCCGGACGTTTTCACCGGCAATCTTCTATGTCGAGGGGCGGCAGGAAATGTTTGTGGAAGCGTTTGATGAAGATCGTGAGGCATCAAGATGGTTGGTGGGATGTTGTGGAAAATAAAAATTGAGTGCTTAGTTTTTTATTTAATAAAATAAAGGTACTTAATCAAATTTGGGGAACCACCAGCTCCACGGACTCTTCAACAGTATAATTGTTCATCGCCAGATGAATAGCACGTTACCGGTATCATTGTGAGATTGTGAATCCTATGACAGAAAGCAACAATCAAGAACCACCAGTCACTCAGGCGTATGATATCGTCAATATTGTTGATGACGACATCTATCAGACCTGGGTTGATGTGTGCATTGAAGATAGTATCAATCTCATCGTGAATGGCAACCGCATAGCCAGTCTCACTATAACTCCTAGGGATCTCGAAGCATATGCATATGGATATCTTATCTGCGAGGGGATTGTTGCAGATAAATCCGAGATACAGGATGTCAGTATCGATTTCCCGAATATTTATGTAACGATATCTTCATTTTCCCGTAATCTCTCATCGAAGGATACAGAGATCCGGAGCTCTGGCTGTGTCGGTATCAAGACCCAATGGTCATCGTTGACCAAACCTCTCGGTGAAGGAATAACGATCGACCTACAGACGCTCTTTTCAGGTATGAAAAAATTAAATGAGTGTGCGTCGCTCTGGCGTATTACCGGAGGAACACATTGTACCGCTATTCTGGATGAGTCCGGAAACCTTATGTGCGGAATTGAGGATATGGGACGCCATAACTCTGTCGACAAAACAATTGGAAAAGCCCTTCTTGATGACATCGATCTAACCCGGTGTTTCATGGTATGTACCGGCAGGCTGCCAGCTGGGATGGTTGCCAAGGCTTACCGGGCTAAAATATCCATTATTGCAAGCAATACCGCACCGTTTTCCACGGGAATCTGTCTGGCAAGACAGGTTAACATGACCCTTGCCGGCTTTGTCCGCCCGCCAAGAGCAATGATCTACAGCGTGCCTGAGCGGATACGATTGCCATAATCTCTTTTAATTTCTCTTCAGGTGTCATCTCATCTTAAAAAAATAAGCGGGGGATTATTCTGCCCGGATTATGATGGATTCAACACTACTGGTATCTGAGAGGAAAGTTATAAGATAATGTAAACCAACTGGTATATCTGACGTCAATCACGTGTACCGTGTCCTTCAAAGAACATTGGTGCCGGTTGATTGGCGGGGAGTATGAGTATGAAGATATACGTTCGTGAACGCCAGAAAGTCGGCGAAGGTGTCGAGTCACCGAAGTACCGTATCGTTGCAGTTACTGGCGGCAATCTCCAGATCGAAGCGACCCATTTCCGGAAGTTCGAGATCGAGCAAATCGCAAAGGACGCAAAAGCCGAAGTGGTCTTTTTAAAACCCGTGCCGGATGAGCATAAAGGGAAAAAGAAGCAATAAATAAAATCTTTTTTAACTATCTGGGCTGACTGGTGCGAAGCGATGAGGATGAATGGTTCTCCCTCAAATGCATCTTTAATCTATGCAAGAACCGGTCGGTTATGTTTTTTCAAATGGTGATCTCTTGGGATTCAGTGCATCCGGGCAGCGGGTTCCTTCCTTAGAGGGTGCACCCACTGCCTCATCTTGCAATGCGGTTTCATCCACCGGTGTTTTTAAGGAGGGGTATCCACAGGCTGAAAGCACATCAAACGGATTAAGGGGAGTGTCCTCTCCGGCTTCGGTAGTAAATGCAGCAAGGGTAACAATGGATACCGGGAGTATGATACCGTACACCCCCGTAGTGGCAATTCGCTGGGTATTCTTCATGGTATAATTGCGAACACTCCCGCGATCAACGATGACACCGATCTGGTGAAGATAGGTTGATGCACGGCTGTAAGGCATTATCGATGCAAATGTGGTGCAGAGATCTACAACAGGGGATCCGATTCGGGTATCAGGATAAAATGGCTGGTGGGCATAAACCACCGCACTGCATTTTCTGCACTGGAACCTCTTTACCCGGACGGTGATGGTTCTTGTGCTACTGCCATCGGAGACAACTGCGAACTGTTTGATTTTTACATCATAATCGGCAAGACTGCCACTACAATGAGGACAGCTGGTGAGGCTGTCAAACAGTATGCCATCACAGGCATAAAATATCGCCGGAATAAGGTCTGCGAGAATCGGGAGTATCCGGTAATTATTTTTCATTGCTGCGTGCTCAATCTGTTCCTTAACAGGGTAATTTCATTATAACCCTGATTCTTTGCCATGATAACAATTTATTATTTATTTTCCACCAATGTTCACCATTTTTAGCCTATTTTTCATAATGTTATTATACGATTATAGGTAATATTGGCTTTGTTTAACAATCGAAATTTGTTAACAAAAATAAATAATTATTTGTTTGAATAGTAGGTGACAATTGATGAGTGATACAAAAAGTGCATTAACTTATGTACCCACAACCTGTCCGTACTGCGGCGTAGGCTGTGGGCTCAATCTCGTGGTTAACGAGGGAAAGGTCGTAGGGGTCGAACCTTACAAGCGATCCCCGATCAACGAAGGCAAGCTCTGTCCTAAGGGAACTACCTGCTGGGAACATGTCCACAGCCCGGACCGGCTGACGAAGCCGAAGATCAAGAAGAACGGCAAATTCGTGGACGCTTCCTGGGACGAGGCCCTTGACCTGATTGTCAAGAAGTTCAAGGAAACTTCCGACAAGTTCGGGCCCAAGGCCCTTGGCTTCCAGAGCTCGTGCCGTACCGTCAACGAGGATTGCTACGCGCTGCAGAAGTGGGCACGTGCCGGGTTCTTGACCAACAACGTTGACAACTGCGCCCGTATCTGCCACGGACCATCCGTCGCAGGGCTCTCGCTCTCGTTCGGTTCCGGTGCGGCGACAAACCCCTTCGAGGATGTCCTGAACTCCGACCTGATCGTCATGTGGGGTTCGAACGCTGTCGAGGCGCACCCGCTTGCCGGCAGGCGTGTGATGCAGGCAAAGAAGAAGGGGATCAAGGTCATTGTCGTTGACCCACGCTACAGCGCGACAGCACGGATTGCAGATGAATGGATCCGGTTCACCCCGTCGACCCACATCGCGCTTGCCAACTCCATGATGTACTGGATCATCAAGGAAGGACTTGAGGACAAGGAGTTCATCGAGAAGCGCACGAAAGGATTTGAAGACCTTAAAAAGACCGTCGAGAAGTACGCTGAAGTCGAGAAGATTACCGGTGTCCCGACTGAAAAGGTCAAGGATTTTGCCCGCCAGTATGCCAAGGCAAAGAACGCGGTCATCATCTACTGCCTCGGCATCACCGAGCTGACCACGGGTACCGACAATGTCCGTTCGATGGGGAACCTCTCAATGCTCACCGGCAACATCGGACGCCCGGGTGTGGGTGTCAACCCGCTCCGTGGCCAGAACAACGTGCAGGGCGCCTGCGATATGGGCGCGTACCCGAACGTCTTCTCCGGGTACCAGGCTGTTGCAGTTCCCGCCAACCGTGAAAAGATGGAGAAACTATGGTTCCTGAAGGAAGGCTCCCTTCCCGACTGGTACGGCGTGACCTTAACCGAGCAGATCAACCAGTGTGGCGACCCGATCAAGGCAATGTATTTCATGGGTTTAAACCCCGTAGTCTCCTACCCGGATTCCAACCACGTGATGAGACAACTTGACAAACTCGATTTCTGTGTTGTGCAGGATATTTTCTGGAATGAGACCTGTGAGTATGCGGATGTTGTCCTCCCCGGAACCTGCTTTGCAGAAAAGGACGGGACGTTTACCAGCGGCGAGAGGCGGGTCAACCGCGTCCGGAAGGCTGTCGACGGACCCGGTGAGTCGAAATATGACTGGGAGATCATCGCCCTCTTAGCGAAGAAGATGGGTCTCAAGGGCTTTGACTGGAAGAGTGCCAAGGATGTCTGGGACGACATGCGGGCATGCACCCCGGGCCAGTTCGGTGTAACCTACGAGAAGATGGAGAAGCCCGAGTCTGTCCATTGGCCCTGCCCGACCATCGAGCACCCGGGAACACCGATCCTGCATAGGGAAAAGTTCTCGGCTGCTGACGGCCTTGGCACCTTCTTCGGTCTTGAGTACCGCCCGCCGGCGGAAGTAGCGGACGCGCAATACCCGTTCACGCTCATGACCGGGCGTGTGATCTTCCACTATCACACAAGGACCCAGACTGACCGTGCCGCGATATTACACTACGAGGTACCAGAGTCCTATATCCAGATCAATACTGAGGATGCGAAGAGAATGGGTATCAAGGAAAGCGAGAAGATCAAGGTGAAGAGCCGCCGTGGCGAAATCGAGACACTCGCCCGAGTGACGGATGACGTTGCGCCCGGTGTCCTGTTCATGGCCATGCACTTCCACAAAGGAGTAAACACTCTCACCAACACGGCGCTCGACCCGCTCTCCAAGATGCCGGAGCTGAAGCACTGTGCTGTTGCAGTTGAAAAGATTGCGGGGGCGAAGTAAATGGCAAAGAAAGGCGAAATGCTCTACGCATGGACTACAAATGCCGATCTCGCGAAGAAGGCGGAATGCGGCGGTGCGGTCACCGAGCTTCTGAAGTATGCGCTCGAGAGCAAGACGGTTGATGCCGTGCTTGCCGTCAAGCGCGGTGTCGACCTGTATGATGCGGTCCCGGTCCTGGTTAAAAATCCCAATGACCTTGACCAGTGTGCCGGTTCGCTCCACTGCGGGACGCTCCTCCTCTCCAAGCTGGCAACGGACTACGTGGCCGGGATCTCCGGCAAGAAGCTGGGAATGGTCGTCAAGGGATGCGACATGATGGGTCTCCTTGAGCTCGCAAAGCGCAAGGTAGTCAATCTTGACAACATCGTGATGATCGGTGTCAACTGCGGTGGTTCGGTCAGCCCGGTCTCCGCACGGAAGATGATCACCGACAAGTTCGGAGTCGACCCGAACACGGTCACGAAAGAAGAGATCGACAAGGGTCAGTTCATCATCGAGTACGAGGGCGGCCACAAGGGGATCTCCATGGATGAGCTTGAAGAGGCTGGCTACGGGCGGCGGAGCAACTGCCGCCGGTGCAAGGTAAAGATCCCGCGCCAGGCAGACCTTGCCTGCGGGAACTGGGGCGTTCTCGGCGATAAGGCTGGTAAGGCGACCTTCGTCGAGGTCTGCAGCGAGAAAGGTGCAGCCCTTCTGACAAAAGCGGTCGCAGCAAAGAAACTTGCCACGGAACCGGCAAACCCCAAGGGGATCGAGATCCGTGCCAAGGTCGAGGGTGCGATGCTGAAGCTCGGCGACAAGTGGCGCAAGAAGGACTTCGGCGCACTCGCACCCGTTCTCTGGGAGACTATTGCAAAAGAAACATCCCGCTGCATGAAGTGCTACTCGTGCATCGATAAGTGCCCGGTCTGTGTCCTCGCTGCCGACAGGTTAAAACAGCCCTCGCTCATGGTCCGCCCAGGGTTCATCCCTGCGGATCCGATGTTCCACCTGCGCCGGTTTGCACATATCTCCGATTCCTGTATCAACTGCGGACAGTGCGAAGAGCTTTGCCCGGCAGAGATACCACTTGCACTCTTCGCGCATGCGATCCGCACGGAAGCAGACAAGTTCTTCGAACCGAAGCTGGGGAAGTCAGCTTATACCAATTAATTTTTTTGCGCTATGATAACTCAAAAAGAGTCCTTTGTATGTGCAAATAGACGGATGAACGAGGTTTTCAATTAACCGGTTTAAATTAATTGAAATATGATAAGGAGATGAATGAAACAATGAAAACAGATGATGCAAAGAAGATTATTTCAACTGCTATCGACCGGGAAGTCGAAGCATATACCTTTTACAAAAAAGTTGCAGACAAGGTAAAGGACGCTAACCTCAAGAAACTGTTTGCAGAGCTTGCCGGAGAGGAGAAACAGCACCGGGAATTCCTGCAGGGTATGCTCTCAAAGAAAGTCATGACGATGCACTTTGACGCAAAGGCTGACTACAAGGTGGGAGACGCACTCAAGACCCCGGATCTGACCCCTGACTTAAAGCCACTTGACGGGCTCGTCATTGCAATCAAGAAAGAACTTGAAGCAATGCAGATGTACACACAACTTGCGAAACTCTCAACAGACACCGAGCAGCAACTGCTTTTTGGTCAGCTCGCCACCATGGAGAGAGGACACAAAGCCCGACTTGAAGATCTCTACACGGAGATGGCATTCCCTGAAGCCTGGTAAGCGTGACAGCCTGAGCGCCCCGTGATTTCACAGGTTGAGTATAATCTCTCTCTAAAGATACGGTTGAACCGTGCTACGGAGAAGGTCAGGACCGTCATTACTTTTAGGTCCTGACCACAATTTCCCCTTATATGACGGACAGTCCTGGCCATCTTCAGTTCCAGACTTTGTTCCAATCCAAAAAACGAATAATTTTTTCCATTAATTTTTCCATTAACCGGGTTTTGTCGTTTTCTTTTATGCTTGTGCATAGTATCGTTAAAACCAGATATCCTCACCGTTATCCCTGATCTATTATCATCGGACAGATCCGCGTTACAGTATTCTTGTACATAATCCACTATTGACAGTTAATAAAAGTAAAAATAGATTGTCTGGGTCGTCTTATAATAAGTTAAATTTTATTTGATACAAGATCGTTGAATCCGACATTCGGCAGATCTTTTTTCAGGAATAGTATTTTTCAAAGCCCGCTCCAAACATTCCAGTAATTCGAATAATTTCCTCATTGACATTTAACAAACGGCAGTGGACAGTGGAATCAACAAGT
>Ga0247841_10003947_pt1 | contig 26396 bp, 16 predicted proteins | sample LaCruzMarch2015__2_FD_192410 | JGI IMG/M metagenome (GOLD analysis project Ga0247841, IMG submission 192410) | Freshwater microbial communities from meromictic Lake La Cruz, Castile-La Mancha, Spain - LaCruzMarch2015_18m | ecosystem: Environmental > Aquatic > Freshwater > Lake | place: Spain... | reverse complement strand
TACCTCTGATACTACTTGTAATTTAAAGGCTAAACTGTAATCTCGTTGACTACGTTTCTTCTTTTCTGTTGATTGTGTTTCCATATTTTAAGTCGTTTATGTGACAACTTATTTCAGGACGAGTGAATTGTATGATATGCGGCAGTAAAAAGATAAGAACGGGCTTTTTTATAATCAATATCACCAACTTTTTCCCACATCTTGACGAAAGAATCCTGAACAATGTCCTTTGCTGCATCTTCATCACGTATATTATGAAGAATAAAACGATAAACTCCGTCAGAGAAGTCATCAACACATTTGTTGTATTCTTCTGTTGTCATTATGTTTAGGAAATTTCTGGTGCAATTTCGAGCTTAAGACGAACTCGTTTTATATAAAGTTACAATATAAGATATAATTATATTATCCTATTATTCATCAAGTTTCAGTACGGCAAGAAAAGCTGATTGCGGGATTTCAACATTACCAACCTGCCTCATGCGTTTTTTCCCTTTTTTTTGTTTTTCGAGTAATTTGCGCTTACGGGTAATATCGCCGCCGTAACATTTTGAAGTAACATCTTTACGATATGCTTTTACTGTTTCACGGGCAATAATCTTTGCCCCGATACCTGCCTGTATAGCAATATCAAATTGCTGGCGGGGTATTAGCTGCCTGAGTTTTTCGCAAATTTTCCTTCCGAACTGCTGAGAATTTTCCCTGTGAATCAGCGCAGATAAAGCATCAACGGGATCTCCATTCAGAAGAATATCGAGTTTTACAAGATTTGCTTCGCGGTATTCGATAGGATGATAATCAAAGGATGCATATCCGCGCGAGATGGTTTTTAACCGGTCGTAAAAGTCGAACACAATTTCGGCAAGAGGCATTTCGAATGTGATCTCAACACGATCGGTAGTAAGATAAACCTGATTTTTCAATATCCCTCTTTTGTCAATACAAAGCCCGATAACAGGCCCTATATATTCTGATTTTGTAATGATCTGTGCGCTGATATAAGGCTCTTCAATATGGTCAATATATGTTTCTTCGGGCATATCGGAAGGATTGTTCACCACTATCATTTTACCTTTGGTTGTGAACGTGTGATAGGAAACATTGGGTACGGTATTGATAACCGTCATACCGAATTCACGTTCGAGCCGTTCCTGCACAATTTCCATGTGGAGCATGCCAAGGAATCCGCAACGGAAACCAAATCCAAGAGCAGCTGATGATTCAGGCTCGAAAGTAAGCGAGGCATCATTCAGCTGAAGTTTCTCCATGGCAGTCCTTAATTCTTCGTATTCTTCTGTTTCAACAGGATAAATACCGGCAAAGACCATAGGTTTTACGTCCTCAAATCCCTTTACTATTTCTGTACAGGGGTTTTCCACATGGGTAATGGTATCGCCAACTTTTACATCGCGCGCCTCTTTAATACCGGAGATAATATAACCCACGTCGCCCGTGTAAATTGTGTTGTGCGGTTTTTTTTCAAGTTTCAATACTCCAACCTCATCGGCATTATATTCTTTGTTTGTATTTACAAATTTAACTTTATCGCCTTTGCTGATTTTTCCGTTAAATATACGGAAATAAGCAATAATTCCACGATAGGAATTGTAAACGGAATCAAAAATCAAAGCCTGCAATGGGGCATCAGGCAGACCTTTTGGCGCAGGAATCCTGCCAACAATGGCTTCAAGAATGTCATATACCCCAAAACCTGTTTTTCCACTGGCAAGTATAATATCATCCCTGTTGCATCCTGTCAGGTCTACAATCTGGTCCTTCACTTCTTCAGGCATTGCGCTTGGAAGGTCCATTTTATTAAGTACAGGAATTATTGTCAGGTTATGGTCGAGAGCAAGATAAAGATTGGAGATGGTCTGTGCTTCAATGCCCTGGGCAGCATCCACAACCAACAGAGCCCCTTCGCATGCAGCAATTGAGCGGGATACCTCGTACGAAAAATCGACATGGCCCGGAGTGTCAATCAAATTTAAGTTATACTGTTTATTGTGGAGTTCGTAATTCATCTGGATGGCGTGACTTTTAATCGTAATACCACGCTCCCTCTCAAGATCCATATCATCAAGCAACTGGTTCTGCAATTCACGTTGGGTAACTGTTCCGGTATATTCCAACAAGCGGTCAGCCAGTGTGCTTTTTCCGTGATCAATATGCGCAATTATGCAAAAATTCCTGATATTTTCCATTGAGTGCAAAAGTACAACTTAAATCGAAAAATAATAAGCTTTTAAAACAGGGGGCGTTATACACAATTTCGCATACTTTTACGCTTCGATTATTTTTTTGCGTAAATTGCGGAGAAAATCTTTAATCGTTACCAGCAAGGTCAGAAAACCCGACCAAAAGAAAAACAAACGATTAACGAAATTAAAAGCTATGAAAAAAATTGTACAAATTCTTTTTCTGACCCTGGCAGCCATCCAGTTTTCACTAAACCTGTTTGGGCAAACAAATGGGTTTACCGCTGCTTATGATATTATGCACTCGAGCTTTTCTGCAGCCTACCCTTTCGGGAAATGGAAAGCCATTGACTGGAATGCATTGAACTCGCAGATCAGACCAAAGATTGTCAATGCCGGGGCGACAAACGATAGCATTGCCTTTTATACTGCACTGAAGGAATACGCCACTTCAGTGCATGACGGGCATGTTTCAGTTAAAGGCTGGACCAGTCGCAAAGCAGCTGCCATGCATCAGCAAATCGGCGGCAGTTATGGTTTTGCACTTATCCACCTGGATGATGGCAGATATGTTGTCCGGCTGGTTAACCCCGGAACACCTGCAGCCAACGCTGGTGTAAGTTTCGGCGCCGAGATGCTTGAAATCAATGACAATCCCATTCAGGAAGTGCTGGATACAGTGCCTGTTTTATGGGCAGAAGCTATCCCCGCTACACTGGAATGTAAAAAACTGCATCAGTGCCGTTTCATTGGAAGAGCGCCGGTCGGGAAAACAATGAAAATTAAATTTCTCAACAGGGGAACTTCAAGTCCAGCAACCGCCGTTCTCACAGCCGTTGATGACAATTATGCCACTTACAGGCAGACCTCAATGACTCCGCTGGATACAGGCCAAATAGTTACAAGCAATATTCTTCCGCCAAGCGGCTATGGTTATATTAAACTTACCATGGAGCATGGGGAGGATTCCACAGAAGTGAGAAAGATATATACTGACTTCAGGGATGCGATCTCGAATTTTAACAACAACGGCGCCACAGGGATGATCCTTGACATGAGGGTGAATGCCGGTGGAGATGATGCACTTTCAGCCGCACTTTCAGGGTTCTTTTATAATGACACTACCCTTTACGAATATCAGACATGGTACAACCCTGCCGACGATTCAATCGAGATATGGCCGGAACGTATTCCTCATTTCAATCCTCAGACACTGCAAGGATATACTAACCCGAATTATCCCGTGGGTTCTCTTTTTATTGAGCCGCAGGGAATAAATTTCTCAAAGCCCGTGATGGTCCTTGTGAACCCTCGTGATATCAGTTCAGGGGAAGGTATACCGATGGCGCTGCAAAAATTGCCGAATTGCAAAGTTCTCAGTTTTTACGGCAGCAATGGTTCTTTTGGAATGGTTGAATACACAATCGGTCTTTTCCCGCCTCCTGACACTTTATCCATAAGATTCCCTTATGGACAGTCACTGGATAAAAATTTTAATATACAGATAGACAGCGATTCTTCTATGACAGGCGGGGTTATCCCAGATATACGTGTACCGATAAATGATACGGTCATTGACCAGTTATTCATTAACGGCATAGATGTGGAAGTAAATTACGCAATAAAGATAATGAATTCCATGCTTGGGGTGGGTCATGCCGGGCAGATGAACGGAACTATTCTTGAGCAGAATTTTCCCAATCCTTTTGAGTCATCAACTGCTATTTCCTACCAGTTACCTCATGATGCATTTGTCAGCCTGGCGATCTATGATGTCTTAGGCAGAAAGTTACAGACACTTGTCAGCGCGGAACAAAAAAGCGGACATTACACAGTTACATGGGATGCGAGTGAACGGAGCAGGGGTGTGTATTTCTACAGGTTCACTATAGGAAATTTACAATATACCAGGAAATGCGTGATAAAATAAATTTCTCCTGATAACCGTAAAATCCCAGAAGACCGGAGCTATCCGGCTTTTTGTTTCAAAATAAACCACCACTATCTTTGACGGTGGGCTTTTAAATTAAACTAAAAAGGGGGAAACGGTCTGCTTTCCCTTTTTTAAAATATCTCTCATATTATTTCTTTTTGATACCATATAGCTCAAGCAGCTTTGCAACATATTTTCCTATAACATCAAATTCGATATTTACGATAGTGCCTTTTTTAAAATTGTGAAAATTCGTAACGTCGTATGTAAACGGGATAATTGCAACAGAAAAAGTCTTACTGGTTGAATCAACTACAGTAAGGCTGACTCCATTGACAGAAACAGAACCTTTTTCGACAGTAATGTTTCCTTTTTTCGGATCGTATTCAAATGTAAACATCCAACTGCCGTCGGTTTCAGCTATATTAACACATTTTGCTGTCTGGTCAACATGGCCTTGCACAATGTGCCCATCCATCCTGCCTTCCATCTTCATGCTTCTTTCAAGGTTCACTTCGCAACCTGGCTTCCACGTTCCAAGGTTTGTTTTTTTCAGCGTTTCATCAACAGCAGTAACAACATACTGATTTTTTTCAGGGAACACTTTTACAACCGTGAGGCATACTCCATCGTGGCACATACTCTGATCCACCTTTAATTCTTTGGCAAACAGAACTTCCACAGTAAAATGGATATTCCCTTTTTCTTTTTCCACCTTTACGACTTTTCCCGTCGTTTCTATAATTCCTGTAAACATACCCTTTATTGTTTTAAAACGTTAGCAATTTATTATTTAAGGGTATAAAGGGAATAGGGAAATAAGGATTATCCTTATGCCTTTTGCCTTATAACCTATTTCCCTTATACCTTTATTCCTCTTTTTTGTATTTATAAATTGTACAATTTTATCCTGTTTTTAGTATAAGCTTATCTATATAAATGAACGAATCCGTTAATTGTTCTCTTTTTTAAGCCCGCAAGGCGTATTTCATATACATCACAAATGAAGAAATAAACTCCTTCGCTGCAATCCATACTTGTGTATTTATTTTTCCCGTTCCAGTTAATATTCGGGTCTTCTGTAGTAAATACGAGTTTTCCCCAGCGATTAAACACCTGCAGATTTATTTTTTCAACAAACTTATAAGGAAACGGGGTGAAGAAATCATTATAGCTATCGCCGTCGGGAGTGAACACATTTGGTAATTCATATAAGCTGCAACTGTCAATATCAATGCATACAACATTGCTCAAAGAGCTTTCATTAAAAAATGAATCTACCGCGGTAACTGCATAGCAACCGGCAATAGAATTAAGAAGTGTATGAAGAAAAGAAGTATCATTCGGATTGCTGATAGTGGTTAGCAATTCTATTTCGTTTCCTTCAACCGGTGAATAATAAATATTATATGATACCACATCATTTGCGCAAGAGTGATTCGGATTAGTCCATAGAAGCAGGTTTTCGATTTTATCACAATCCGGGATTACCGAAAGATGAGGAGGGCATGGAGGGGTATGATCAAGCGGAATACCGCAAACTTCCTGAGAATAATTTATGATAGGATGTACGAACCCTGATGCAAAATAATCACCAATACTTTTAGCTTTATAACAATATGTTTGTCCATTAGCCAAACCAGTGTCGGCATATTGATTTGTGAGGGAATACCCGATAGAATCAAAATTCAGGGTCAACGGGTTCTTCCTGTAAACTACGAATGTGTCGTTAACCCAGGGAACATTGGGAGAAAAGTCGAGCAGTAACTGGTTATCGGAAGGAGTTAATGTAAGAAAAATGGAAGATGCTTTTCGAGTAGTACCAATCAGGTAACGATCGCCAGGCGTATCATTCCAAAGGTCTACACGGTAGCACCAAGGTGTAGCAACAGTATTTACCAGCGTATCATAATAAATTGTATCATTTAATCCCCTCAAATACAACGAATCTTTCAATACAAGGTTGTTTCCAATCAGATTGTCAGAATGATATATAAGGTATTTATACGGACCAACCGCCTGCGTGGTATCAAGCGCTGTAGGCTTTGACCATGCTATATAAATTTTCCCGTTTGCGACATCAGTTCGTATGATACTAACATTGGTAATGATTGGCACATCTTTGATCAGCGTGGTGCAGGCTTCGTTTGAGGCATAGCTTTCTGCTCCATCATCAAAATATGCAATTACCATGTAACAGTAATCAATACCAGGTATGAGTCCATTTCCATTATTTGTATCTGTATATGATGTATCGCTAACACCACTGACTGTGGCAATTTCAACATATCCGGTATAAGCTGGCACACCAACTTCACAATATCCGGGAACAAACCCATAAAATCCATTTCTTCTGTATATCTTATATCCTATTGCATTTGGGCAAGGGCTTTGATCCCAGGTAAGATGAATATTGTTTCCTACAGGCGAAGCTACCAGATTGGGAGGAGCCGGCGCTACCACAGTAATCATCACCGTTTCGATATCTACAAGTTTAACAGGGGTCCCGTTGTCGGTTGCTTTAAATGTCATCAGATACGGTTGTTTCTGAACATGGTCGCATTCGGTTTGCCATGAAAATGTTGATGTAACTGTACCTGTTCCTGAAGCAATTTGTGTAAAAGTGGCAGGACTCACTACCTCCAAGGGTCCGCCAGTGGCAGTGAGCGTAACAGTACCACCATCCTGATCAGTGGCATGTACATTAAATTCCAATAGTGTTCCGGCAAGAACACAGGTATCGTGAATCTCGTCAATAACAGGCGGATGGTTGTTGCAAGAAGCAATCTCTATTTGCATATCCCGCGTTACGCTTCCAATCAACTGCCCATATCTCCATTCTTCTATTAATATTGCAACATTATATTCACCAATATAAAGCGGGCTGTCCCAAAGCAGATCCCCTGTTATAGGGTTAATACCAAAAGAATTGCTTGTGGCGGGAAATGTATATCCGGGTATATCAAGACCATCAACCTCTTTGCAATTTATGAGTCTATACGAAATACTGTCGCCATCCACATCATAAGCGCCCGGATTATGAATGAAAGGAACATTTACACAGCCATTATCAATAGGAGGGTTTAATAATGTCGGTGAATTATTAGGTCCGAGAAAAGGATTAATAACAAGTATCGTTTGTACGTAAAACGGTACATTGATAGAATTGGGGATATTAAGTACACCACCATTGCGGTTAGGGTCCTCTAATGAAATTATATAAGTATCCGGACCGGGAAATGTGTGCTGCCCTATATATGTATTTCGACTAATGTCGTTTGGTAAATTGATCTTTTCATTTCGTGGAATAATCGAAGTAGTGCCATCACCCCATGAAATTTCATATTCCGGTCTGTCTGCCGGACTTGGTGTAAAAGTATAGGTGAGAATCGTAACTTCGTATGTTAGTTCATTCAAATGCCTGTAGGTTATTTCCCCTGCCCTCATGTGTGTTGCATAAGCAGAGACCACTAAAAAAAACAGGGAAACAATAATAAATAACCTTTTCATTAGTATCTTATGAAAGAGAATACTAAATTAATAAAAAAAACATAGAATGATATGTAAAATTTGACTTTTAACATAAAGGACATCATTGTGAAACCTGCCTGCCGCCTGCCCCTATGGAATCGGGGGTAGACATGGACTGACGGGTATGCTGATATTCCTGATTTCTGAGCTGTGGTATAAAACCGGCTTCACGAATGGCTTGTTGGATGCCATCTGCATCAAATTTATTTGAGGCCCCCGCTGCAGAAACTACGTTTTCTTCAATCATTATCGAGCCAAAATCGTTGGCGCCGGCATGCAGACAAACCTGCGCTGTTTTTTCCCCGGCTGTAAGCCAAGACGCCTGAATATTATCAATGTTTGGCAACATAATCCTGCTGATTGCAATAGTGTGAATATATTCGGACTGTGTTACTTTATTTGATATTCCATATTGTTTTTTCAAAACAGTTCCCTCGTCCTGAAAAGGCCATGGAATAAAAGCAATAAAACCCTTTGCATCTGTTGGTTTAGCCTGCTGTATTTCTCTTATAAAAACAAGATGCTGTATCCTTTCCTTTATTGTTTCAATATGCCCGAACATCATGGTAGCAGACGTAGTTATCCGCAATTGATGAGCTGCTCTCATCACATCTGACCACTCTTTTACAGTACATTTATTTTTCGAAAGAATGTCTCGTACCCTGTCTGACAATATTTCGGCTCCCGCACCGGGAAGAGAATCCATGCCTGCTTTTGTAAGACGTAAAAGCACTTCCCTAAATGAAAAACCGCTTATTTTACTAAGGTGTACGATCTCGGGAGGGCCCAGCGCATGGAGTTTTAGTTCAGGATATAATTGTTTCAACTGTCGGAAAAGAGTTTCGTAGTATTCAAGGTCAAGATCGGGGTGCATTCCTCCCTGCAAAAGAAGTTGATTACCTCCCAGCTTTTGCATTTCTTCAATTTTCTGAATGTATTGCTCAATGGAAGTTATGTAAGCTTTTTTACTTTTAGGTGAACAATAGAAATTACAGAATTTGCAGCCCGATATGCACACATTAGTGATATTCACATTCCTGTCAATAAGCCATGTTACTTTATTTTCGGGCACTTTACGTTTCCTGATTTCATTTGCAACGAACATCAGTTCTGCTGTTGAAGCCTGTTCGTAAAGAAATAATCCTTCCTCTGCTGAAAGAAATTCAAGGTTTAATGCTTTTTCTAATATATAGTCAGTTGTCATTCGCTTCGCTGTCACTCATTGTCATTCTCCCGCTCGCCGTTTCACCGGTTCTCCCATTCATTTTGTCAATTGTCAGAAGTAGTCATCCACAGACATTCAGTTGTTATAAAAAAAGAATCGTAAATGTTGTCCACAGGTTTTGTAAATTTGCACCATCTTTCATCTTCAAAATTAATACTATTATGGTTACAATAATTGAAAAAACAGGACAAATTTCCGCCAGGGATAATACAATTTACCTGATCGGGAATACAAAGAACCTTAGATTTCATGGTTTTTCTGTGGATGAAATTACATATATAGAAACTCAAAATAAGAAGAACGAAGTAAAAGTTTTTGCATTCAACCGGTTAAAAAGATGGAACTTTGTGCAATATATTAAGAAAGATAACAAAGACCACAATACAATTGAATCATACCGAAAAGCAGGTGACAGCATACTTTCCAAGATCAATGGCAATAAGATATCACAGATATTAATAATAGATACCGACGACAATCCCGCAGGTGCACTTGCTTTCGCTGAAGGTATGGCTCTCGGAAATTATCAATTCACCAAATACAAGAAGAATAAAGAATCAAAAAAGTCTTTTAATACTCTTGAAAAAATATCGATCATTTCAAAAAAGGTTTCGGAAAAATCTATCAAAGAACTAAACATACTGACAAGCGCCGTTTATAAAAGCCGCGACTTAGTTAACGAACCAGTATCTTACCTGAATGCACTTAAACTGGCGGAAGAAGCAGAAATGTTCTGTAAAAAGGAAGGCGCCAAAGTAGAAATATTGAATAAGCTTAAAATTGAAACACTCAAAATGGGTGGATTACTCGCTGTGAACAAAGGCAGCCTGAACCCTCCTACGTTCACTATAATCGAATGGAAACCGGCAAAGCATATAAATAAAAAACCATATTTGTTTATTGGTAAAGGCATTGTTTTCGATACAGGCGGCATCAATCTGAAACAAGGACAGCACATGGATGACATGAAATACGATATGTCTGGCGCTGCTGTTGTAATTGGGGCCATGTATGCTATTGCAAAAGCTAAATTCCCCATTTACGTAATCGGCCTGATTCCCGCTACCGACAACCGCCCTGATGGAAATGCTTATGTGCCTGGTGATGTAATCACCATGTTTGATGGCACAACGGTAGAAGTGCTTAACACTGACGCTGAAGGCAGGATGATACTGTCAGATGCATTGAGTTATGCAAAAAAATACAAGCCCGAACTTGTAATCGATCTGGCAACTCTCACAGGAGCAGCCCATGCAGCCGTTGGCAAATATGCCATGGTTAGCATGGGAAGTAAATATAAAAAACACATGGATGAGTTAAAAAAAAGCGGCAATAATGTTTTTGAAAGGATAGTAGAACTTCCGCTTTGGGATGATTACAAAGAGTTGATAAAATCGGAAGTAGCCGATATTAAAAACACAGGCGGACAATATGCTGGTGCCATCACTGCCGGAAAATTCCTCGAACATTTCACGGATTACCCATGGATACATCTTGATATTGCAGGACCTGCCTTTATGAATTCACGCGATAGCTACCGGGGACAAGGAGGAACAGGCTGGGGTGTACGGATTTTATTTGATTTTATAAAGAACAAATGCAAATAATAATTCCATTATACTTTGCGCGGAACAAATTATTACATTCCTAATTTTGGTAATCGGTGAAAAAAGTAATCGGTAATCAGTAAAAAAAGTGACTGATTACAGGCTACCGATTACCAATTACCTTTCTGAAAAATGTACAAATTTATCCCGTTTTTAGTATATCTTTGTAACATAAAATTGATTTGTCATGACAAAACCAGAACCAGAAGAACATGTAAAAGTTGGAATTACACAAGGTGATATTAACGGAATTGGTTACGAAGTAATTATTAAAACACTCGCCAATCCTCATATACTTGAATTGTGTACACCTATTATTTATGGTTCATCCAAGGTGGCATCATACCACAGAAAAACGCTGGATGTTCCTGATTTCAACCTCAACCTGGTGAGGAATGCCGAATCAGCAGTTCATAAAAGATCAAACATCATCAATGTTTACGATAAAGAAGTGAAAATCAATTTGGGAATTTCAACTGAAGTTGCCGGGCAATTGTCGTCGCTTTCTCTTAAAGCAGCCGTTGAAGATTTAAAAAACAAGCACATTGATGTTTTGGTTACGGCACCCATCAATAAAAAGAATATCCAGTCGCAGGATTTCCGTTTTGCCGGGCATACAGAATATCTTGCTGAAAAATTCGGAGTAAAAGATCCCCTGATGCTTATGGTAAGCAACGCCATCAGGATTGGCATTATTACCGGCCATGTTCCGATTAAAGACGTTCCATCGCTGCTGAACGTTGATCTTATCCTCAGCAAAATTCGGATACTCAACAAATCTCTTCTTCAGGATTTTGGCATTAAAAGAGCACGTATTGCTGTTCTTGGGCTTAATCCACATTCAGGCGACGGTGGTATGTCTGGAACAGAAGAACAGGACATCATTATTCCGGCAATTAATAAAGCCAAAGAAGAAGGTATTTTCGTATTTGGCCCTTATTCGGCCGATGGATTTTTTGGTTCATCTTCGTTTACGCATTTCGATGCAGTACTTGCTATGTACCACGACCAAGGCCTGATACCATTCAAGACCCTTGCTTTTGAATCGGGTGTCAACTATACTGCGGGCTTACCTATTATCCGCACATCTCCTGTGCACGGTACTGCTTATGAAATTGCAGGGAAAAACCAGGCGTCAGCCGATTCTTTCAAAGAAGCGCTTTACCTTGCCATAGATATGTTTCGTAACAGAAAAATGTATAAAGAACTTACCTCAAACCCTATAAAATTCACGGTTCACGATGAAGAAAAACCGGGAAGCGAACCTAAATTAGTATTGTAAGCTGAAATGACAAGCGCATCAGAATATACCATCAGTGAAATTGCCAAGATAATTAAAGGAGACCTCATACTCTCTCCTTTGCCCGATATGCCTATTAAGCATTTGGTGATCGACAGCCGCAAACTAATTTCTCCGGAGAACTCTGTTTTTTTTGCACTTGTTACCAAGAGAAACAACGGGCATAAATATATTGATGAGCTTTACAAAAAAGGTGTACGCAATTTTGTTATTTCAGAAATACCTGTCAATCACAAAAATTACAAGGATGCAAATTTCATTAAGGTAAAAAACACGCTCTCCGCCATACAAGCTCTTGCAACATATCATCGTGAAAAATTCAACATTCCTATCATTGGTATTACCGGAAGCAACGGTAAAACCATTGTGAAAGAATGGTTGTTCCAATTGATGTGTGATGATAAAAAAATAGTACGCAGCCCTAAAAGTTTCAATTCACAAATTGGGGTCCCGCTTTCTGTATGGCAAATGGAACCTGATCACGTACTTGCAATATTTGAAGCCGGTATTTCCGAAACCGATGAAATGAATAAATTGCAAACAATCATTCAGCCAAACATCGGTATTTTCACCAATATCGGTCAGGCACACAATGAGAATTTCATTCACACCAACCAGAAGATAGCCGAAAAACTGAAGCTTTTCACGAAAGTTAAAATGTTAATTTACTGCGCCGATCACCTTGAAATAAAAGAAAGGATCGTGCAGACCGAAAACCTGAAAAACATTAAAACGTTTACATGGAGCAATAAATCCAATGCCGACCTTGTAATAAAAAAGACAACGCGTCAAGATCACCACACTATTATTGAAGGTATTTACAAAAATCAAAAAGTAAACATAACCATTCCTTTTACTGACGATGCTTCTGTTGAAAATGCCACTCACTGCTGGGCTACAATGCTGGTATTCGGATACGACAACGAAACTATTGCTCATAAAATGGCTAATCTTTCGCCGGTAGCCATGCGCCTTGAATTAAAAGAAGGAATTAATAATTGCTCGATTATTAACGATAGCTATAACTCCGATATCAACTCGCTGAGTATCGCCATTGATTTTTTGAATCAGCAGAAACAACACAGGAAAAAGACAATAATTCTTTCTGACATTTTGCAAAGCGGACGTAACGAAGATGACCTTTACGGCGAAGTGTCAGGGCTTCTTACAGACAAGAAGATCAACTGTATTGTAGGGATTGGCAAAGCTATCAGCAGGCAGAAGGATAAATTCAACATCGAAAAATCCTTTTACAATTCTACGGAAGAATTTATGAAGGATTTTCCTTTCAGCGAATTTCACGATGAAACAATACTTCTGAAAGGCGCTCGTATATTCAAGTTTGAAAAGATCAGCAAAGTCTTGCAACAAAAAGCTCATGAAACAGTTCTCGAAATAAACCTGAATGGACTTATTCATAATCTGAATTATTACCGCAGCCTGCTGAAGCCCGAAACTAAAATGATGGCAATGGTGAAAGCCTTTTCTTATGGCAGCGGAAGTTATGAAATTGCAAATGTTTTACAATACCACAGGGTAGATTATTTATCTGTGGCTTATACTGACGAGGGCGTTGAGCTTCGCAAAGCAGGAATTACCACGCCCATTATGGTAATGAATCCCGAAGAGCAAAGTTTGGATGCCCTGTTAAAATATAACCTTGAAGCAGAAATATACAGCTTCAGGATACTTGGCCTGTTTGAAGAAGCTCTTGCAAGAAATTATAAAGGCACGGATAAGAAAGGTTTTGTGCATATTAAGTTAGATACGGGGATGCACAGGCTGGGCTTTGAAAAGAACAATATTGAGGATTTAATGTCACATATAAAAAATAATCCGAATATTTCAGTACGTTCAGTATTTTCGCACCTTGCAGCCAGTGACAATTCTGAACAAGATGAATTTACGAGAAGCCAGATTACGGCATTTACAGAAATGTGTCAAATTATACAGTCGCAATTGGATTATCCAATAATTCGCCACATCCTGAATTCTGCAGGGATCATTCGTTTTCGCGAGGCACAGTTTGAAATGGTGCGGCTTGGAATCGGTTTATATGGCATTGCAGGCAATGACACAAAGCAATCTCTTTTACAGAATGTGAGCACATTAAGAACCATCATATCTCAAATCAAACAAATACCAAAAGGCGAAAGCATTGGTTATGGTCGTAAATGGTTCGCCTCTAAAGATATGCGCGTAGCAACTGTTCCCATTGGTTATGCCGATGGGCTGAGCCGTAAATTGGGCAATGGCAGGGGAAAGCTATTTGTGAATGACTGTCCAGCAGAAATTGTCGGAAATGTTTGCATGGATATGTGCATGATCGATATCACGGATATCCCCGCCAATGAAGGCGATGATGTAATTGTGTTCGGCGAGGAAAACTCTATTTCCAATTTTGCCGCCGATATGGGAACCATCCCTTACGAAGTGCTGACAAGCGTTTCGAGAAGAGTGAAGAGGGTGTATTTTCAGGAATAGCTTTCGCGTATCACTGCACTATTGTCAGCTCTTTAATAATATTATTTGCACCGGCATATTTATCAACAATGAATAGAACGTAACGTATATCTACGCAGATAGTTCTTTGCAGATCGGGTTCATAAGCTATGTCGCCACTCATAGCTTCCCAGTTTCCATCAAACGCGAGACCTATCAATTGCCCGTCGCCATTAATTACAGGGCTTCCTGAATTACCGCCGGAAATATCGAGATTAGTAATAAAACACACATCTAATTTACCATCAGCATTGGCATATCTGCCATAATCCTTCTTTTTCCAAAGTTCTTTAAGTTTTTCAGGCACAATGAATTCATCGTTCGTTGAATCTTCTTTCGCAATCACCCCGTCAAGTGTGGTAGCATAGTCATAATGAACAGCGTCAGCAGGAAAATAATCTTCTACTTTTCCGTAGCTCATACGCATAGTGGAATTGGCATTCGGATAATATTCCTTGTTGGGATTCATTTCTCTCAAACCTGCAACATATAACCGGTTCCCATTGTCAATCTTTTCCTGGATATCTCTTAATGAAGTATAAATATTGATATATGCCTTGATCATGGATTTCATTGTAATAAATCCCATATCCTTATCTATCACTTTGAAAGATGGTTTTGCAAGAAAAGCGTATAATTTTGTTGAGTCAACAAAAATAGATTTGCTGTAAACTGCTTCAGTAAATTTATTAAAATCTCCTTTATATTTCTTTTTTACTATGTCTGTAAAGATTGCAGGATGCTGATCTGCAGGGGCATTTTCGTAATACATTTTCAACAATTCTGCAAAAAGCTTCTGATCGCAAGGTTTATAATAATCTTTGAAATACAGTTTTGCTTTTTCTTTGAATTCGGCTGCCGATGCTTTAATGGCGTTTTCTTTACCTTCAGGATTTTTTAAATAATTGTACAAATCATAAACTCCATAAGCAAAATATATGGCTTCTGTGCCTTGAAATGCAGCTTCTTCCAGGTATTTCAAGGAAAGATTATAATTTTTCAGTTCATTATAACCGGCAGCTATGTCGATCAGCGCTGTTCTGTATTTTTCCCTGCGCCTGGAATCCTCATTCACCCATTTTGTAAAAACGGCTTCCATTTCTTGTTTCTTTTCAAAAACATTAAGTTTTTTCAAACCTTTGGTCTGGCCAATAAAATATTTCCAGTAATTACTGGATTCAGCGTATTTTGAAGAGTACTGAAGTTTAATTGCCGGACTTGCATTCATGTATTCCTTAATGATGGCAAGCTTTTTATCTCTGATCTTCACTACTGTTGGGTTTGACTGGTCAATTGCAAGCTTCACTCCGTAAGAAGTGAGGAAGCGGTCGGTTTGGCCTGGATATCCCCATACCATTGCAAAATCATCTTTTTTAACACCTTTCAAAGAGATCGGCAGAAAATATTTTGGTTTTAACGGAACGTTTTTTTCGCTGAATTCAGCGGGAGATCCATCGGGCGCCATATAAATCCTGAATATGGAGAAATCTCCGGTATGGCGCGGCCACATCCAGTTGTCGGTATCGCCGCCAAATTTACCTACAGCCGAAGGGGGTGCACCCACAAGGCGGACGTCTTTGTATGTTTCATAAACGAAAAGATAAAATTCATTACCATCGTAAAAGCTCTTCACGGTTGCATCGTATTTTCCTTTTTCCGATGCTTTTTTTTCTATTTCCCCTGATGCTTCTTCGATCTTAGCCTGTCTTTCTGATATAGTCATTCCGTATTTCACATCAGCAAGAACTTTTTCAGTTACATCTTCCATGCTGATAAGAAAGGATGCCGTAATATCTTTATTGGACAGTTCTTCCTGCTTTGACATAGCCCAAAAACCATTGGTCAGGTAATCGTGTTCTAATTTGCTGTGCGACTGGATAGCATCGTATCCGCAATGATGATTGGTGAATATAAGACCCTCGTTCGATACTACTTCTGCTGTGCAGAAAAAACCAAGAGATACAATGGCGTCTTTTAAACTCGAATGGTTTACACTGTATATTTCTTCAGCTGTAAGATGCAGCCCCATCTTCTGCATATCTACGTAATTCAGACGCTCAATAAACATCGGCAGCCACATACCTTCATCGGGTATAGCGAAGCTTTTAACGCTAAATGTTACCGTGATAATTAATGCTAAAAGGAACTTTTTCATAATAGTATATAATTTAATATTCATGTTGTTTTATGCAATACCGAAACAAATGTAAAAGTTTATTCTGATTTAAATATAGCAATATTTAGAAATTAGGTGAATTGGACAATTCGATCTATGAAATCCCCTCTGTAAGCTGGCGAATCTCCAAAGCAGGTGAATGATTTTTGTAAAGGATATTGTAAACAGCATTCGTTATGGGCATGTCAACATTGTATTTTTTGTTAATCTCCCATATACATTTTGCAGCATAATATCCTTCCGCTATCATTTTCATTTCGAGTTGTGCAAACTTCACAGAATAGCCTTTCCCTATCATGTTGCCGAAAGTGCGGTTACGGCTGAACTGTGAATATGCCGTAACGAGCAGGTCGCCGAGATATACAGAATCATTGATATCGCGTTTGATAGGGTGGACGGCATCCACAAACCGCTTGATCTCCTGGATAGAGTTCGATATCAGCGCTGCCTGAAAATTATCGCCATAACCCAAGGCGATGCAGATACCGTTTGCAATGGCAACCACATTTTTCAGCACCGCCGAATATTCCGTTCCGAAAATATCATCGGATAAGGAAGTCCTGATATAACGACAATTCAGCGCAGATGCAATGGTTTCGGACAGTTGTGTATCTTGACCGGCCACAGTGAGATATGTGAGTTTTTCGAGTGCAATTTCTTCCGCATGAGATGGCCCGCTGATCACGACAAATTTTGAAAAGGGAACATTAAACTGCGAATAGAAATAATCCCCCACTATCATATTATATTCGGGAACAATTCCTTTAATGGCAGAAACTACCGTTTTCCCACTAAGCTGTTCAGGGCTGATGTCCGACATGGCTGTATGCAGAAATGCCGATGGTATGGCAAATATAAGCGTATCGGCAGATCGGATAGTTTCGGAAAGGTTGTTATAAAGGATGATCTTATTTTTATTCAGCGCCACTGAACTTAAGTATAAAGGATTATGCCAGAACTCCCTTATATTTTCAATGATTTCAGGTTCCCTGATCCACCAGGCGACAGTATCGTTATTTTCAGATAAAATTTTCACAAGAGCTGTTCCCCAGCTTCCACCGCCAATAATAGTTGTTTTTCCCATAAATATACTACGAAAATTTGAATTTATACACAAACCCTAAATATACTTTGCACGGTATAAATTAATACATTTCTAATTTAGTAATCAGTAAAAAAATAGTAATCGGTAAAATTGGTAATCGGTAATCGGCGATCAGTATTCGGTATTGAGTGATCGTTTGTCACAAACTTTTTACATATTCCATTTCCCTTACCAATTACTGATTACCGACTTACTGATAACTGATTACCGGTTACCTGTTTGAAAAAATGTACAATTTTATCCCATTTTTAGTATAGTTCACCATATTTGTATTACCTTATACTTATTGCTCTTGAGAACGGAAGCTTTTTATTCCCTTTCACAGCATTGAAAAATCTCTCAATATATTTAACAATTTGTGTTTCACCATTAAATTGTACTTTCCAAACATCATCTGAGGGCTTGTGGTAGTCTGAGTGAAGCCCGGTAAAAAAGCAAACGACAGGGATATTTTTAAAATAAAAATTGTAATGATCGGAACAGCTTTCCACAGCATCTTTTTTATTAATTTTCAATCCTGCGGCATCTGTTACTTCAATGATCTTTGCCCATGCAGGAGAGCTACCGGCACAATAAATAGTAAGTCCTTTCTTCGTGCTGTCAAGTCTTCCGATCATATCACAATTGATCATGAAAGCAACTTTTGAAAGATCGATGGCATTACTTTCAACAAAATATTCTGAACCATAAAGTCCTTTTTCTTCTGCAGAAAATGCCATAAATACTAAGTTATATTTCTCTTTGGCAGTATCGCCGAAATGCCTCGCAAGCTCTATCATTACTGCTGTTCCGCTTGCATTATCGTCAGCGCCGTTGTTTACATTTTTTTTGCCGAAAGAGGTCGTGGTATAGCCGAGGTGATCATAATGCGCACCAAAAACCACCGTAAACTTTGCTTTATTATCAATGAATCCTCCAATATTGTATGCGGATTCACATTTTTTTCTTTTCACATTTGTTTCTATTTCCGCCTTCATATTCGTTGCAACCTTTATCATTTTGGCAGCTTTCTTATCAGCAAATATTACAGGAACAGAAACTAAATTTGCGTTATTTGATAAAACTTTCGGAGGTTTTGAAACCATGGAAACATCCGGGTTTATAAAGATAATTCCCTTCGCTCCTTTTTCGATAGCTGTGATGGCTCGCTGTTTTGGATCAAGGTATTTTTTAAAACCTGCAATCTTTTTCAAACTATCAGAAAGATTTAACTCCATCACAAATATTTTATTCTTTATGTTACCTGTTTTCTTATAATCATCGTAGTTCAGTTCAGGTGCAATTATTCCATATCCAACTTTCACAACTTCAGCTTTTATAGTATCATTTGCCGAAAAATCCATTGGATAAAAATCATCTTTGAAGTCGAACATATTATTATTAATGATCAGCGTATTCGTTCCAAAGTCGGTGCCGCCGTTCACATCAAAAGATTGCAAATATGAGCTGCCGCCAAATACAGGCTGAAGTCCGATTTCTTTGAATTGTGCTATAATATAATCTCTGGCCATAATCTCTCCTTCTGTACCTGCCTCCCTGCCCAATAAAGAATCGGAAGCCAGAATGCCGATATCTTTTTTCAGGCGTGCTTCTATAGCCTGGTCCGATTGATCGTATTTTGTATTCTGCGAAAATGCAGGAAACAAAAAATAAATCAGCAATATGCCGGTAATACTGAATTTTTGTATCATGAGAAAAATTTATAAGATGATATTCATTAATGCCATCATCCCCTGACAATTATTTTAACCCCAAAACATCCGTACCTTGTTTAAATACAATATCCACAGGAATATTGGCAGTTTTCAGTTGGTCAAGGCATTTCTGAAGTTCAGGTTTTACAACACCATAGGCTTTCAGGAATTTTACAGCGCTTTCATAATCGCCATTGCCCTGGAAAATAATAATCTTTTCCGCCCATTTGTTAACAGCTTCTTTCATTTTGGCAAAATCAACTTTATACGTTCCGTTTTCATATTGAAATGCGCCGAGTTCTTCAAAATAATTAAAGCACATCATGTTTGCTTTTCCGTGCGCTTCGGCTGCTCCAAAGCGAACAGAACGTATCAGTCCTGCCATAAATGTTACATAATGATCTTCGGGAGTTAATCCGGTGATCATTTTCTTCTCAATTAATTTACTCACAAGAAAAAGTCCGAGTACATCGGCTTTGGCTTCTTCAAATGCAGAAGATACATCTTTCAAAGCTGTCCTTACAAGCCCTTTGCCGTTGATGGTGTTCTTAATTCCAAGTCCATGCGCCACTTCGTGAAACATAATAGTATTAAAGAAAGCATCAAACCTGATATTTGCCAATTGTGTTGAATCGATAAGTTTTTTTGCTATCGGCATCAGGATATTATCAAATTTGGCTTTCATGGTATTTTTCAACTGTAGCCTTCTTGAACCTTTTTTCAACTGCACCTTTTCATCATTTGGCAGGTTGATGGCAATTGTTTTCCCGCCGCAATTAGCATCACCGGCATAATAAATAATATCATATACGCCAAGATCGGAATCTGAACCGGGTGTTTCCTTTTTGTATTTTGCATCAACGGGAAGAGCCATTTGTAATTCAGGCAGAACGGCAATAAATTTATCGAGTTTTTTACTCCATTCCTTATCCTTCACAAGTATTGCCGCTTCTTGTGCAGCCTTGTATTCAAAAATTCCATCTTCGTAATTTTCGATGGGTCCAACAACAAAATCAATCGTATTATTCTTCATGTCCATCCACGCCATGTCGCTGTCGAAATAATTATCATCAAGCAGGGCTTTTGCTCTTAACTCAAAATATTTTTTTAACCCGGCATCCTCGGCTAATTCAGCAGCTTTCCTCAAAAGTTTCGAAGCCTTTTCATTTTTTTCTTTATATGCATCATGATACCAGATAGCTTTCAGCTTACCGTCTTTATCGCGACGTATCAGGGTATAAAGGCTGGTTTTATTTTTATCCGTGAATTTTTCAAACTCTTCTTTAGTCATATCTTTGGGATAGAAATTCGCGCCCAATGGCTTTTTCATGACCCCGGTAATTATTTCCTTGTTATCGTTCAGCCTTTCCCAAGGTCCGTAATTAATCTCCACAAATTTTCTTGTCTTTTCATCTTTAATGCCTGCAAGCAACGAGTCTTTATTCCCATAAGTCTGCATCCAGAAGATATCATCCATCAATTTTGATATTTCTATCAGGACTGGAATCATTTGTTTTTCTTTTTCCGTAAGCTTGCTCAGGTCGGTTTTTAGCTCAACTGTGGCAAACTGGTCAAGTTTTTTTTGCATGACGGATGTGTCTTTTTTTGTTGAATATATATTGTTACTTTTTTTTGTTCCGGAGCCACAGCCCGAAATAGCAGCGCAAAAAGAAGTTATCATTACTATTAAAAAAATATTTTTTATCATGCTTTTTGGTTTCAGGTTTCTTTTCAGGAAACGAAAGTAAAAAAAATATTTTGACAAAATCACGAATATATTTTTGTCGGGCGCCTGAGGTTTTTTATTTGTCTTAAATGCAAAACAATCAAAATAATCTAACTTTGCATTTTGTCGTTTTATACTTCGGCTGAATGAATTTGCAAAAAAACACAAATTCATTCGCTCAGTATTACTGAATCTAAGCATCTTTGCATTTGCCCGCCTGGACTGGAACGGGCAGGTAAATTTGCCAAGATTCAGTATAAAATGTTAATCAAAATATACTAAGTATGAATGCTGCCGATATAAGGGAAACATTTACAAGCTTTTTTGCCTCAAAAAATCACACTATAGTTCCTCCCGCCCCTATGGTGATCAAGAACGACCCTACATTGATGTTTACCAATGCAGGGATGAATCAGTTTAAAGATATTTTCCTTGGTAACACATCTGCAAAATATCAGCGCGTAGCCAATTCACAGAAATGTTTACGTGTGTCGGGAAAGCACAATGACCTGGAAGAAGTGGGCCATGATACCTATCATCACACCATGTTCGAAATGCTTGGCAACTGGTCGCTTGGAAACCCTGCCCGTCCGGCAGGCGGGTATTTTAAAAAAGAAGCTATCGAATGGGCATGGGAACTTCTTACGGAAATCTATAAAATTGACAAGGACAAATTGTATGTTACAGTATTTGGAGGTGATAAAGATGAGAATTTGCCAAAGGACGATGAGGCTTATAATTATTGGAAAAATATTATTTCTGAAGACAGGATTCTTTTCGGTTCTAAAAAAGATAATTTCTGGGAAATGGGCGACATCGGACCCTGTGGTCCTTGTTCGGAAATTCATGTTGATATACGCGATAATCCGGAAAGAAAAAAAGCAGATGGGAAAACACTTGTCAACAAAGGCAACCCGCATGTTATAGAAATATGGAATCTGGTATTCATTGAATTTAACCGCCTTTCTGATGGCAAGCTCATTCCCCTTCCAGCAAAACATGTTGATACAGGCATGGGCTTTGAACGTTTGTGCATGGTGATACAGGGCAAAAAATCAAATTACGACACCGACGTTTTTCAACCGATAATTTCTGAGATTGCAAAGTTATCAGGGAAGAAATATGGCGATGATGTAAAAGCTGATATTGCAATGCGCGTTATTGCAGACCATCTCAGGGCGATTTCATTTGCTATTGCCGACGGGCAGCTTCCTTCCAACAATAAAGCAGGTTATGTTATACGTCGTATTTTAAGAAGGGCTGTTCGCTATGGTTATACTTTTCTTGGTTTTAAAGAACCGTTTATTCACGAACTTTTACAAATATTAGTGAAACAAATGGGAGAATTTTTCCCTGAACTGAAAGCGCAGCAAGAACTGATCAGGAAAGTGATTGCCGAGGAAGAGATTTCATTCCTCCGCACCCTTTCCACCGGCATACAAAGATTCGAGAATTATATTCAGGCAAATCGAGGTAAAAAAATCGTTGATGGCGCATTTGCTTTCGAACTCTTTGATACCTTCGGTTTTCCAATTGACCTCACACAATTGATGGCCAAAGAACAAGGCTGGAAGGTAGATATGACAGGCTTTAGTAAAAACATGGAAGAACAAAAAAATCGCTCACGTCAGGCATCTGCTGTTGACACAGAAGACTGGATTGAACTAAAACCGATTAAGGATACTGAATTTGTAGGCTATGACTCGCTTTCCGCCGATGCTGAAATTCTGAAATACAGAAGGGTAAAAACGAAGGATAAAGAATTTTTCCAGATTGTTCTTAACAAAACTCCCTTCTATGCTGAATCGGGCGGGCAAGTGGGAGACCGTGGTTTCATTGAGGCAAACGAAGAAAAAATTTCTGTTGAAGATACCAAAAAAGAAAATAATCTCACAATTCATATTACAAAGAAGCTACCGAAAGATATAAAAGCAATTTTTAAAGTAGTTGTAGATAAGAAAAAACGTTCGCTAACTGAAAATAATCACTCAGCCACACACCTGTTGCATTCTGCATTAAAGCAAGTGTTAGGGAAGCATGTGGAGCAAAAAGGTTCGTTGGTAGATGATGAAAAATTACGCTTTGATTTTTCTCATTTTTCAAAAATGACAGATGATGAAATTGCAAAAGTTGAAACTTTGGTAAATGAGAAAATACGCGAAAATACTATCCTCGAAGACCTTCGTAACATCCCTATTTCAGAGGCGCAGAAGATGGGCGCCGTTGCATTGTTCGGCGAAAAGTACGGAGATACGGTGAGAATTGTTTGTTTTGATAGGAAATACTCTATGGAATTATGCGGTGGCACTCATGTTCATGCTACAGGGCAGATAGGGTTTTTTAAGATAGTTTCCGAAAGCGCCATTGCTGCCGGAATACGAAGAGTTGAAGCAATCACTTCGATAAAAGCGGAACAGTATATCAACAGTCAGTTTGAAATAATTTCGCAATTGCAGGAAACGCTGAAAACCCCGAAAGATATTGTGAAATCCGTGAACCAGTTGATTGAACTGAACAGCAGGCTGCAAAAACAAATAGAAGAATTTCAGAAAGAAAAAGCGCTCGGACTTAAAGATAAACTCAAAACAAAAGCAAAAAATATTAATGGAATAAATTTTATAGCAGAGAAGGTTGCTCTTGATGCAGCCGGAGTAAAAGATTTAGCCTACGCCTTGAAAAACGACATCGAAAATCTTTTTCTTGTACTTGCCAGCGAAAGCGAAGGCAAACCCGGTCTTGCCGTTATGATCTCTGAAAATCTCGTTAAAGAAAAAAATCTTGATGCCAGCAAAATTGTAAGGGAACTTGCAAAAGAAATTAATGGCGGCGGCGGCGGACAGCCTTTCTTTGCTACTGCCGGAGGCAAGAATACGGAAGGGATTGAGAAGGCGCTAAAAAGCGCAGAAAAGTTTGTGTAATTATTTATTATTTGAATTCCAATATAAAATAAACAATCATGATTGATCTGAATAAAGAAATGGGGTTGCAAAATGAAATGGACGGTTATTCAAAGATTGATGCTTATAACCCTGAACTGATAAAGAAATTGTCCAAACATTATTATGAAATTCTTAACCTGATCGGAGAAGATCCAAACAGGGCAGGCTTGCTTAAAACCCCCGAAAGAGTGGCAAAAGCATTACAATTCCTCACGCACGGATATGATCTTGACCCTGAAGAACTGCTCCGATCGGCTATGTTCAGGGAAGATCACCGTCAGATGGTTATTGTAAAAGATATTGAAATTTATTCCTTATGCGAACACCACATGCTTCCGTTCATCGGGAAAGCCCATGTGGCATACATTCCAAATGGATATATTGTTGGATTGAGCAAAATACCCCGCGTGGTGGATGCCTTTGCGCGCCGTTTGCAGGTTCAGGAAAAACTTACCACACAGATCAAAGAATGCATTCACAACACATTAAAACCTCTAGGTGTTGCGGTTGTTATTGAAGCCGAACATTTATGTATGCGCATGAGAGGTATTCAGAAACAAAATTCTGTGGCTACAACCTCTGATTTTATCGGCGCTTTTTGCGTTGAAAAAACAAGGCAGGAATTTATTAGTCTGCTCGGGGCAAAATTGCATTAATATTAAGGTGAAATTTATTAACTTTGCACCATTAATTTAAAACCATAAAACTATGTTCAATTTCAATCAAAACAATCAAAATTACAATAACACATTTGTAAACCAGAATACCGGAGATATCGCTGTTCCAAGAACATTTATTGCAAACGTTTTTTCATGGATGGCAGTCGCATTGGGGATCACTGCATTTTTCGCTTATTATTTCAGTACCAATGTAGCGTTTATTTCTTCATTGATTACTCAAACAGAAAAAGGCGTTGGTATGTCAGGGCTCGGCTGGGTAGTGATGTTGGCACCATTAGCTTTTGTTCTGATTATGTCTTTCGGATTTAACAAGTTGTCAGCCGGATTGCTTACTTTGCTTTTTGTAGCATTCTCATTTATTATGGGCATGAGCCTCAGCTTTATTTTTATTGTATATACAGGAGCTTCAATTTTTCTGACTTTTGCAGTAACAGCAGGCACATTCGGCGTTATGGCAATAGCAGGCTATACTACAAATATTGATCTTTCAAAGTTTGGTTCTATTATGTTTATGGGGCTTATCGGTATAATAATCGCAAGCCTTGTTAACATGTTTATGAAAAACCAAATGATGGACTGGATCATTAGTGTTGCCGGAGTCCTTGTATTTACAGGATTGACAGCATGGGATGTTCAGAAACTGAAACGCATTGGTGCCAGTGTTGAATCAGGTACCGACCCTGCAAAGAAACTCGTTATCATGGGAGCCCTTACGCTGTATCTTGACTTTATCAATCTTTTTCTTTTCCTGCTTCGCTTTCTGGGAAACAGAAAATAAGATCAGTTTGTCGTTTCTGTAATTTGAAGCTAACTTTGTTTTTCTATTGAATTATTTATACCGGTACGCAATATGTAATAGTCCAAAATGCTGGATTTAAACATATTGTCTATCGGCATTTACCAATGTGCTCGTTCTTATTCGATTATATCTTTTAGAACGGACATTGGTATGATATACAGAACTTAAAGTTGACCAACATGAATAAAAATATATTTTTATTTTTTTCCCTCCTTGCAATAATCTGGGGACATAAGTTTGAAAATTGCTCTGCTCAGGGCGCAGCCATTAACATCATAGGCGCTATCGCCGACAGTTCGGCAATACTTGATGTAAATACAACCAACCAGGGAATATTAATACCCCGCCTCACCGGTTCAGGATGGTATATGCTGGAATATAATATCCCTTCGATAACGGGACAACCGGTCGCCCAGACAATATGTGAAGGAAATAATATAAGTTTTAGCATAACAGCCACAGGCGCTGGCTTAACATATCAATGGCAGTTATCCACTGATGGCGGAAGTACATGGACCAACCAGGCAAATGGCGGTGTTTACTCAAACATGACAACCGCAACCATGAATATAACAGCCGCTTCAGCAGGAATGAACAGTTACCAATATCATTGCGTGGTAAGCGGTACATACACGCTTGCTGCAATAAGCGATGCAGCAGCGCTAACAGTAAATCCGCTCCCCGATATTACAGCAACACCATCATCACAGACGATATGCAGCGGCGCTACTACCGACATTGCTTTAACATCCGATGTTACAGGAACCGCTTTTGCATGGACAGTAGCACAAAGTGGAGTTACAGGCGCCTCTGACGGTTCAGGAAGCAACATTACCCAGACACTCACTAATTCAGGGACATCGGCGGGCACAGCAACATATACAATAACGCCAACGGCAAATACCTGTTCGGGAACATCAACTGATGTTGTAATTACAGTAAATCCAACACCAAATGTTACAGCAACACCGTCATCGCAAG
>Ga0247841_10003945_pt1 | contig 26411 bp, 23 predicted proteins | sample LaCruzMarch2015__2_FD_192410 | JGI IMG/M metagenome (GOLD analysis project Ga0247841, IMG submission 192410) | Freshwater microbial communities from meromictic Lake La Cruz, Castile-La Mancha, Spain - LaCruzMarch2015_18m | ecosystem: Environmental > Aquatic > Freshwater > Lake | place: Spain... | reverse complement strand
GCACTTTGAAAACCGCCTTTGAAATCACGAAAAAGCCCAATGAATCAGCGGGGGAAAGGGGGCGGTATGTTTTTTTTCAGCTCCTATGGGATGCTAGTGATTTGGGTACTATAATTATTCCCCTATTAGTAAGGATGGCAACAAGATGCTAGCGCATCGCATCCCGTTTGAAAAGCGCTTGCCCATGCCTACGAATGAGGTTGAGATTGGTTATTTTGATTTACGTGATTCGACTTGGCATGGACTTACAAAATCAATCGCTTTCAACTGGCAGCAGGGGAGTATGTTGCAGTGGCTTGGGCCAGATTTTAATGATCGATTTATTTTCAACGATGCAGAGACAAACCATTTTGTTTCCCGTATATACACGGTCTCAACTGGTGAAAAAAAGACTGTTCCCTATCCGGTATATGCTGTCGATCCACAGGGAAAATTTTCAATCAGTCTGAATTTTGAGCGTTGCTTCTGGACTCGTGCCTACTCCTATACGACCATTAGCAACGACTATTGGAATTGCAATGTTCCACAGGAAGATGGTGTTTTTAAGATCAATTTAGAGACTGGAGAACGGACACGTATTATAGCCATAAGTGATATTGCATCCAACCAAGTGCAGTATTCGCACTGGTTTGAACATATCATGCTTAATCCCGATGCGTCCCGATTTGTAGTTTATCATCGGTATGGAAAAGGGAAGGAGAGCTTCGACACACTCGCGTACACAGCAGATATGGAGGGTAAAAATATTTGGCGACATCCGACTTCGGGTGTGACCCATTGGGGCTGGCGAAATCCCAAGGAGTATGTAGTCTTTTCTGGCAACTCAACGGGTATAGGAAAATCATATTCACAAGCAATGGATAAGAAGAGAGGCTTATTGATGCAGGTGGCCGTATGGTTTTACAGGAACATGGTCAAGCCGTTCATTTCCAGTCGTGCTGTTGGGAAGATAACAACCAACTCCTTTTATGAACGGTCTAGGGATCAGTCAGGAATTATTGAGAAATGGAACAGGGGGTGGCTAGGACAGGATGGCCATCCAAGTTTCACCAAAGATGGGCGTTTCATGTTGTCAGACACCTACTCAGACGATAATGATTTTAGATATTTGTATATCCATGACACGCAAGAAAAAAAGGATTATCTTCTAGCAAAAATTTATTCAACTATTAACCTGGCTGTATGGCGTGCTGATTTGCATCCCCGCTTTTCGCCAGACGAAAAAAGAGTGGTCGTTGATAGTTCTCCAGATGGACACCATCAGATAATAGTTTTTGATGTAAAGTGGGAGTTGTTTGAAAATTAGACTCTTTTAAATGGCATCAAAGTAGTCGGCAAACTATGAGTTGCTAATGTACTGCTTAGATCCAGAAATAATAAACGCTCCAACGTAAACGGGGTCCATTGGAAGAACCTCTGAAAAATTTGTAAGTATATGCACTAGCAAGAAAGATTGCTTGAATTTTGTGGAGAACTATAACGCAATGAAAAAAGTGTCAATCATATTTGGAACGCGACCAGAAGCGATAAAATTGTCGCCCGTCATTTTGAATTTGAAGAAAAGGGCTGACGTAATTTGTCGTGTATGTGTTACCGCGCAGCACCGACAAATGCTTGATCAGGTACTGGAGGTATTCAATATTGTGCCCGATGTGGATCTTAACCTTATGCAAGCGAACCAATCGCTAGGTGGACTTACGGCTCGCGCAATTGAAGCTTTGGACCGATATATCGAAGAGGATAAGCCGGATGTTGTCCTAGTTCAAGGGGATACGACTACTGTGCTTTGTGGCGCGATCGCTGCATTCTATCACCATATTCCTGTAGGCCATATAGAGGCTGGATTGCGTACTGGCAATATGGATTCGCCTTGGCCGGAAGAAATGAATAGGATATTGACTACGAGGCTCGCTAACTGGCATTTTGCGCCAACCGAGTCAAATCGCCAGAATCTTCTTAGAGAGGGTGTGTCCGACAGCAAAATCTATGTCACAGGCAACACAGTAATTGATGCTCTTTTTCTTGCACTTGAGACAGTTAAGACTCATCCGCCTCCAATATTAGGGTTGCGAGGTGAAAGTCTGGAAAGTTTTGGAAATGGACGAATGGTTCTCATAACGGGGCATCGGCGTGAGAATTTTGGTAAAGGCTTTGAAAATATCTGCCAAGCGATAGCAGAACTAGCGAAAACTTTTCCGGAAGTGCATTTTGTCTACCCAGTACATCTCAATCCAAATGTGAGGGGACCTGTGCAAAACATACTAGCTAAGGGGCATTTATCAAATATTCATCTCATCGAGCCACAGGCTTATCTACCATTTGTGGCACTGATGAACCGAGCATGTCTTATACTAACCGATTCTGGCGGGGTACAAGAAGAAGCACCAAGTCTTGGCAAGCCAGTTCTTGTAATGCGAGACACAACTGAACGGCCAGAAGCAGTTCTCGCTGGAACAGTTAAGTTGGTTGGAACGGATAGCAATCGTATTGTTCATGAGGCGGAAAGAATTATAACTAACGATGCTCATTATCATGCAATGGCAAAAGCCTCCAATCCATATGGAGATGGAAACGCATCTAAACGTATTGTGGATGTTCTACTAAGAAATATTCAGTAGTTAATGCCTAAGATTCGGTTTTGAGAACGAACTTAAAAATGAAATGTAGAGTTGACTGCTAGAAGAATCTATTATGAAAATAGGAATTGTTACAACATGGTTCCCCGCAGGTGCGGGATATGTGTCGAAAGCCTACCGTCATGTTTTGGAGCAGCAAGGTAACACAGTATACATTTATGCTCGTTCAGGACAGAGGCGTAAAGGAGATGTGCTTTGGGATCATAGTCAAGTTACATGGGCTCCTAAGTCGCATATTGGGACTGGAATTTGGAAGCGACATTTTCAAAAGTGGTTATCAACAAATAGAATTACACATGTTTTTTTTAATGAACAACGGTATTGGGCACCTATCCTTTGGGCTAAGGAGTGCGGAGTAATTTGTGGCGCGTACGTCGACTATTATACGCAAACAACTGTAGATGCTTTTTCTGTATACGATTTTCTTGTCTGCAATACCAAGAGGCATTATTCAGTTTTTAAATGGCATCGCAAATGCCATTATATCCCATGGGGAACTGATGTAAACAAGTTCAAGCCAAAAGATTTTAAAGAAAAACGCCCCGTTACGTTTCTTGTTAGCGCGGGTTGGGAACCTGCGAGTGTTGGGGATCGGCGAGGTTCATTGTTGGCACTAAAGGCATTCAAACAGGTTAGAGGAGTGTGTAGACTAATTTTTTATTCTCAGGTTCACAAGGAGCAGATGCCAACAATATGGAGTGAGTCGTTTTTTGGGGATGAGAGGATCGAAGTTCGCGTTGGCTCTTTTGAACCTTTCCCTTTTTCAAACGGGGATGTTTATTTGTATCCGTCACGGCTTGACGGAGTTGGGCTGACTTTGCCAGAAGCTGTGAGTTCAGGGTTGGTTGCGATTGTGCCGAATTCTGCACCCATGAATGAGTTTGTAGAGGATGGTGTTACCGGAAAAGTTGTAGAAGTTGAAAAGTATTTAGGGAGGGCGGATGGATATTATTGGGCAGAAAGCATCTGCAACGTAGACTTGCTAACAAAGGCAATGCAATATTATGTCGATAATACACTAGAAATGGAAAAGCACAAAGAGTGCGCGAGAAAGTTTGCAGAAACTAACTTGGATTGGGAAAAGAATTCTCTGGCAATTTCAGAAATATTTCATAGTTCAAAAGCTGTCAAAATTACATGTGAACAACAACAGTTAATAAAGAGAATGGATGCGCAGTATTCTCCAAATATTATGCAGCAGGCAAGAAGAGTTTTGGGGAGCTTGAGGACGTGTATAATAGGGCTAGGAGAGAATTGAAAATGGAAAAGTGGACAAGGGAAGAAAAATGTTTAGACAGTTTTTGACAAGAATCTTATTGATTCCGTATTTCGCAAAAAATGTAGAGCTTAGAAAGATATGATTAAAAAACTAAATGTTTCGTTTGGGGTTATTTTGACATCCATTGCACTTGGTTTGAACTTTGCTCCAATATTTATGGCTCAATGCGGAGGTTCATGGACCGTGTTGATTCTTGCCTGCATTGGCATTTTCTGTATCAAATATCAGCAGAACGACATTAAATTTACGTTTGCGATTGAACAAGAATGTTCATCGAATATGTTAATGCTTGTATGCCTTATTGTATATTACACTTCGGTTATTATTGGTGCGCTTAGATGGGATTTTGCTTGGGAAACCGAAAGTCATGTTGTTAAGACACACGTCATTAACCTTTTAGGGCTTGTTATGGGACTTTTTTTTGTAGTTAACAAACAATATTCACGCTGGGCCGCATATATGTCGATACCTTTTTTATTGCTTTCGACTTATTGGTTAAATCGGTATGTGTCCATGACAGGCGAGAGTGCGAAGTTTGCGTTGAGCGAGTTTGAAGGAGCATTCGGATCATCGTCTAATTGGCAGGTTTTTGGGATGCAAGTGTTTATAATTTTAGGGTTGTTAATGGACGAAAAAAACATAATAATCAAAATTCTTGGTTTTCTAGTGCTGCTTTTGCTCTATCGTTCGATTTTTCTCTGCGGATTTGCAACGCCTATTGGGCTATTAATTATTGCGCATGGCGTTTTGGGGGTGATATTCTTTTTCTTTTCCAAGACCACGCGATACTCAAAAATTTTGAAACTCATCATTCCAATTCCACTTGTGATAGGTGCGTTGTATGCATTCATTGCTATTGGGACAATGGATGAAAACGACAAGCGCTTTTCAGATATTCAGTATCGGTTTAAGCAATTTCGTGAGGACTGGCGCGGGGGTGGTTATGACTACAATGCGGGGCAGTCGCGATTTGAGCTTATAAACATATCGATTGCTGCCTTCAAACAGGCACCAATATTTGGGGTTGGCGGTGTTTATCCGACGTCTACCAAGCACACCACGGGGGGGCATCAATCAATGTTTGACTTTTTTGGTCTGTATGGAGTGGTTGGAGGTGGGGCATACATCTTATTTATCATCCTTTGCCTGAAAAACTCAATTGTAAAATATCGCCGTCAGCAGTCATGGTTCGCAGCCTCTCAAATTAGTGTTACAGTCATGTTTATTATCGGGGGCCTGGTTAATCCATGTTGGGTAGGCATGCCGGTTACTATCCTGTTCTTCTATGGGCAGCCGTTTATGATCAGCCCAGCTATCGAATCTATGTGGCGTCGAATGATGAAGAGTGAGCAATGGCAAATAGGAAGTAAATTGCAAAAGGGCCGTTATCTTTCTTCCTGAACAGTACAGAGGCCAAAGACTTAGAAACTAAAATGTTGATTGCGGGATACGTCGTATGGTTTTTGTAAAATCTCAGAAGTTTTAATTTATGTGCGGAATAGCTGGCATGTTTGGTTCCTGTGCCTCCTCTAAAAAGGTGGCGCTAATGGTTGCGGCGATGCGACGCCGAGGCCCAGATGATTCGGATATCTGGACGGATGGGACGAGTGGACTTTCGTTGGGTCATGCTCGGCTCTCCATTATTGACTTATCATCTGCAGGCCACCAACCGATGATACTTGACTTAGGCCATGCAGGAAGGCTTGTCATTGTATTTAACGGCGAGATCTATAATTATAAGGAACTAAGAAGAGAACTGGAGGCCCAGGGGGCCAGATTTAATACACACAGCGATACAGAGGTGATTTTATGGGGATGGAAAATTTGGGGCAAAGAGACGCCGAAACGATTAAGAGGTATGTTTGCTTTTGCGATCTGGGATGATTCCAAGAAGGTTCTAACATTAGTACGCGACCGATTGGGAATTAAACCTCTTTTATGGTCATACAATAAGAATGGCGTTATTTTTGGTTCATCTTTGAAAGCTATGTTGGCTTCCTGTGAGGTGCCCCGCAGTTTGAATACACAGGCGCTTTATGATTACCTGCTTCAAGGTGCAGTCTTGCAGCCGAGAACCATGATCAAAGATGTCTTGTCATTAGAACCAGGCACGATGAAGGAGTTTAAAGTCAGTTCCAAAGTTCTAAAATGCGAGAGTTATAAAATTGAAATTGAGGAAGGTGCCAGCGAAAGATATTGGAGATTGGAGCGGGATGAGAAAATGACATGCGAATTGGCGGGCATGTCATACGAGGACCAAGTTAAAGTCACTCGCCAAAAACTGGAAGAGGCATGTCAATATCACCTGATAGCTGATGTGCCGGTCGGAAGTTTCTTGAGTGGGGGGGTGGACTCAACCGCAATTACAGCGTTAATGACTAGATTGTCGGGAGAGCAGATCAAAAGCTTTTCGATTGGTTTTTCTAAAGAGACAGGAATGCAGGATGAGCTGAGTGAAGCTCGAATCGCCGCTCAGCATATTGGTACAGACCACACGGAGGTTGTTTTAACTGGCAAGGATGTCTCAGATTACTTTGATGACTTTATTGAAACCTTGGATCAGCCTAGCGTAGATGGGCTCAACACCTATTGGGTGAGTAAGGTCACTCGGCAGAGTGGTACAAAAGTTGCACTCTCTGGTCTTGGAGGTGATGAAATATTTGCTGGTTATGACCACTTCCGATGGGCGTTTGATAAGAAACCAGAAGGATTTTCCGATATAAAGGGAATCTTAGGGCGTATGTGGTTGCTGTTGTATCGGCAATTGCCCTATTCTCGACATCCATTTGAGCAATGCCGACATTTAATGCCCCTGAAGGAATCTCTTGTTACACTGCGTCGTTTTATGTCTGAACAGCAATTGCAAAAATGCTTGGTCCCAGAAATGCAAAAAAATGTTAATCTGAATCACTTACTTGTGTATGCGGATAGCCTTCATATGAGTCGTGATGACCGGATGCTGCAAATTACACAATACGAGTGCACTCATTATCTCTTAAATACGTTACTGCGTGATGCGGATGCATTGAGTATGGGGCATGGCGTTGAGGCGAGACCAATTTTTTTGGACCACTTTCTTGTTGAGCATGCATTTTCATTGCCTGCCACGTCAAAATGGAGAGGGACGATTCCCAAGGCTATTCTAAAAGATGCGACGAAAGATTTGTTGCCTGCCAATTTCTTTACTCGCCGAAAGACGGGGTTCACATTGCCAACACATTATTGGGTCGAACATGAATTAAATGAATATTATTGCGATGCAATTGACCAGGCAAGACATTTCAATTGCTTCGATCAAGACTTCCTGAAGGCACTAAAAAACAACCAGGGCTCCAAGCGTATTCGGAGAGTCATGTGGCAGGTTTTGGTACTGATTCAGTGGATGAGTATAGAAAAAGTGTGTATTGAGTAGAAAGACTCTCTATGAAAGTTTTACATGTGCTATATGCATTGCGACCTTCGGGTATGGAGAAAATGCTCTATGATTCGGCTGAGTATTGGAAAAGTCATAGTGTTGAGATAGAAATTCTAGCGAATGATGATAACGACGGGCCATTTGCGGGTGCTCTACGTGAAAAAGGATATCGCGTCATTTGCATACCTTGGCGAGAGTCACGCAGGCACCTTATTGATTTCTACAAACTTATTAAGCGTGAACAGTATGAGGTCATTCATATACATCCTATCAGGGGGTATTGGGGTTTTGCGATTATAGCTAAACTGGCTGGGGTTAAAAGAGTATTTAAACATTTTCATAATTGTTTTTCTTCTTCTGATCCCTTGCGATATATGTGGCATTTCGTTCAGAGGCACACAATTCGCTTCATTAAATGCATAAGTTTTTCCCCAAGCTTGAGTGTGCAAGAAAATGAACAGAAGCGTTATTATTTTCCGACTTACTTGATTTGGAATTGGGTCGATGAAAGGAAGTATTCCTTTATAAGTTTGGATGAAAAAAATAGAAAGCGCTTGGCAGCAGGTATCACAAAAGATAAAAAAGTTATTTTGTCTGTTGGAAACTGCCATACTTGCGGGACAATGGAGCAAAAAAACCACCAATTGATCTTACGAGCAATTTCTCAAATTCAGGCCCCGCTAAAAAATAGGCTACTTTACATCCACGTTGGACAGGAGATGGACGGGTTCCCTGAACGTACACTGGCAAAGGAGCTAGGTGTTGAGGATTGCGTTAGCTTTATGGGATCGTCTGATTGTATTCATGATCTTCTGTCCTGCGCAGACCTGTTTGTGATGTCTTCCATACGAGAGGGATTAGGAAACTCGACAATTGAGTCTTTGTTAAGTGGGGTTCCTGTTTTGCTCACATGGGTCCAAGGTCTTCAGGACTTTGGAAAAATTATTCCTCACATAAACTACACGGATTTAAAACCGGAAACGATGGCGAAGAGAATCGAAGAGCTGCTGCTGACTGATCAGGATGAGTTGCGTGAGAAAGCGACAGAGTCAGCCACGAGCGCATTGCAATATTTTTCGGTCGAATGTAGTTGTTCAAAATTGCTGGCTTTTTATCGCGGTAGAGCGAAATAATGGGTGTAACATAACATGAAAATTGGTTTGGTTATGCCTGTGTCATGGGAGCCTCTGCTTCCCTATTTGCCCCAGGGTGTGAAATTGCCTGAACCTCTCAAATTTGAGTTTGGTTCGCATTTGGCCGTTGCTCTGCGTAAGCTTGGACATGAGGTTCATGTTTTTACATTGTGCCAATTGTTCCAAGGTGAAATGCATGTGTCGGGGGATGGGATTCATGTTCATATTACCGGATATCGCAAGGGGGCTTGGAGATATACGCTTGACTTTTATCGGACGGAGTCACGCGTCTTGTTAAAGATGCTAAATACATTTCCGTGTGACATTTTGCATGCGCACTGGACGTACGAATTTGCCTTGCCAGTTGTTAAGTCTACTTTTAAGCATGTTGTTTCTGTTCGGGATGCGCCGTGGAAAGTACTTTGGCTCTTCACGCCTAAGAGCTTTCGAACGATGCGTTTGATCTTGGCTTATTATGTAATTTCGAGATCCAAAAACCTCTTGGTTGCTTCCCCCTATATGGAAAAATATTGCAGGAGATGGCATTGCTGGAAAGATCCCATAAGGATAATACCGAACGCAATAATTAGTTGTGAATTGGACTTGCCTCAGCTGGATAAAACCCCAGCAGTTATCAAAAAACAATCGAGTGATGAATATCCCGTTGTGTTCGCTGCGATATCTAATGGTTTTTTTGGATGCAAAAACTTACCAAAGCTATTAAAAGCATACTCATTTCTTAGGCAAATTACCTCGGTTCCCTGTGAACTTCGCCTTTATGGATGGGGAAGCGAACAGAGCGGGGATGGTCACCTCTGGGCACGAGAGAAAGGTTTAGATAAGGGGGTTGTTTTTTGCGGGAAGTTCTCGCATGGAGAACTGCTAAAGGAAGTAAAGCGCGCTGCTCATGTATTTGTGCATCCATCCTTAGAAGAGTCCTTTGGTAATGTGATTGTCGAGGCCATGAGTATTGGGTTACCAACAATTGTTGGTAAACACAGTGGTGCAGCTGCATGGGTTGCTGGCGAGGGAATGACGGGACTAGTTGTTGATGTCCGGAAACCCATTAGCATTGCGCGCGCCATGAAGGTAATGCTTGAAGACGAGGCCTTTAGAAGTGAAAAGAGCACATTGGCGTTAAGATTAGTGAGAGAGCGATACATGATGGAGTCTGTTGTTGAACAGCATGAAAAGTTGTATAGTGAGATTGTGAACAATAAAGAAGCATGAGTTATTTGTTGGAAAAGTAATAATTTATTGGCTCATAATTTCATCACAGTAAAACTTATTAAAGTTGTATTATGGCATTTATTTCTAGATTAATTGAACGGTTGTTGTATCCGTCTCCAGATTTGATTGTGCATTCAATCCTTGAACGATCATATAAGAGCGATTTAATGATGTTTATCACAGACATTATTAAGATTCGGGAGGCTCATGTTGCAGTCTTCTCAGCCGATGAATCGGCGCCAAGTTGGCTTCGCAGGCAGTATGCTTTCCAGGCTCGAAATATATATCAGCTTAAAAACTGCGAAGTGATTCTCCCTGTTGGAGGTATATGCTGTGGTGGCTTTTGGCTACAGGAAAGCTTTGGGCATTATCGAAACGTGTTGATTGATGTGAGTCAATGGCGGAAGCGTAACTTTCTTTTTAGGCGGACGCATGTAGTCAAAGATAGCTGTTATTATTTACGCACGACAGGATATTATCATTTTGTTTTGGAAGCGTTGCCAGCGCTTCTACACGTGTTAAAAAGAATACCAGACATAACGGTGATAGTCAGCAATACCATGAGGCACAAAGAATATTTATTTATAAATCAATACTTGCAGATTTTGAGAGAGCAGGGGCTTGTCAAAAAGACTCTTACTGTTGAGGGGGCTCGTATCCAGTGTGCCTGTTTGGCATTTACACAACAAGAGGAGAAGAGTGGGTTTGTGCATAAGGATGATATTGAACTACTGCGTAAGACATTTCTGCCCACCATAACTCGCGCTAGCGAACAGAAGAAGCTTTTTATTACCCGGCGGAACGCAAAGAGAGCTTTTGACAATCAAGAAGCAATCGGAGTATATTTGGAAACACAAGGTTTCATCTGTATTGAATTGGAAAGTCTCTCAATTGTTGAGCAAATCCAGTTGTTTGTTCAGGCCGAAGTGGTTGTAGCTAATCATGGAGCTGGACTAGCTAATTTAGTTTGGTGTAGTCAATGTAATCTAGTTGTGGAACTTTTTTCTCCAATGTTTTTGAATGATTGCTATTTCCGTCTCGCGCGTTCGATGGATATAAACTACCAGTCTGTTGTTGCAAGCAAAAGGGCTGGCGATAACTGGGGGCAAGTTGAAACTGAAAAATTAAATTTGGCACTTGGTAAGCAAGAAAGTTCTACTTGTTTAACGTAAGTGAGTCTCCGTTTAGTCAGTATTTAATCGAGCAAATGTATGAAAATTCTTTGGCTAGGCGCATTACATAGTGACCTTGCGGTAAAATCCAGAAAAGCTCCAAATGCTGCGGCTGCTAAGTGGACGCAAGGGCTTATTGGTGGGCTAAAGGCTAATGGGACGGAAGTGATCGGGTTGACTCACAGTTATGAGCAGGCTTGGCCGAAAGGAATGCTCTTGCCAGGAAGTCCAGAGGATTTTGACTCACGCATAGAACTCGAGTGGTGCAGGTATGTGAACATTAAAGGGTTTATCAGAGACTGGACATTGGGGGTTGGCTATTGCAGAAAGATTAAGAGAATAATTGAAGATAAAGGGATAGACGCATTAGTTTGTTATAATGTTCTTGAATATCCATATCATGTGAAAGCGATGAGTGTGGCACATGAAATGGGCGTACCGTGTTTCCCGATTATTCTTGACGGAGATGACCCTAGAAGAGATCATTGGCAATGGGTATTGCATGGAACGAAAGATGCGAATGGGATAGTCTTCCTGTCGGATTGGATGGTTAAGAATTATCCAGGAAGCTTGCCTGTTTTACATTTAGATGCTGGTTGCAAAGTTTGGTACGGGGATGAAGGCCTCATAAAAAGGGAACGAAATTTACTTGTCTATAGCGGAACACTTGATCATTGGCGTGGGCTTGAACTGTTGGTGCAGGTGGTTAACTGTTTAAAGGATATCGATTATCGTTTCATTATTTGTGGTAAGAATGATAAGAACGAAATTCTGAAACTGGTTAATATGGATCCTAGGATCGAGGTAAAAGGTTTTGTGACGGATGAAGAACTTCATGATATTTCGCTTCGTGCCTCTGCCTTTATTAATACACGTGACCCGAAGAATGGGGATAACGTATTAAATTTTCCATCGAAGATTCCCAATTACCTAGCTTACGGAAAACCGATTATTAGTACATGGCTGCCAAGTCTGTCAGAGGATTATGGCAAATACTTGCAGATTGTCGATCAAGATTCCCCTGAAATGTTTGCAATTAAAATTAAGGAGATTCTTCAGTGGAATGATGAGATGCAAGAACAGCATGCAAAAAAAGTTAAGCCATGGTTTATCAGTAATAAATTATGGTCAACACAGGCAAGACGATTGAAGGGGTGGATAAGTGCCACCTGAGGAGTTTTAATAATGAGAAAAAAGTTCATTGTCATCCATAATATTCCGAGCCCATATCGAGTTCACTTATTCGCGGAACTCTGTAAGAACCTACAAAAAAAGGATATTGACTTTCATGTACATTTCATGACTCGTAATTTGGGTAAGGGGAGGCCTGCTTATTGGCGTGATCAGGAGCTGGCGTTCCCACACACCTATTGGACTGACTTAGGGTATAAGTCTTACCATCTAAATATCGGTATGATATTCTACCTGATGTTTAGCAGGCCATCTGATTTTGTTTTGTTGGGGTCAGGGTTTGACTCGTTCACAGGTATATTGATGACTTTGTTTGTACCGAGGAAGAAAAGCATTCTATGGACTGAAAGCAACACAAAGACCCCGGGCAAGACGACTGGGCTACGCGGGATGATTAAACGGTATATTTTCCTTCATCATGACTATATATCAGTCCCGCCAGGTCTAGAAGGCCGGAAATATGTAGAGTTGTATCAGTCGCTTTCAAATAAACCGTTTCCGCCAATGATTCCATTGCCTAACTTGGTAAATGAAAAGCTTTTTTCTGATTCGCGATGCGAAAAGAACATCAGAACCAAGATCCGAGAAGAACTGGGTGTTTTGATTACCGAAAAAATGGCTTTATGTCCTGCACGTCTGGAACCCTGTAAAGGATTGCTTGAGTTTTTTAGTGCGATACCCTCGGAAGCACTGAATAATTGGAAATTTATTATTGTGGGTGAAGGTTCCTTGATGTCAAAATTGCAAGAACTCTTAGTGCAACGGGGATTAGAAAAACATGTTTTAATAAAGAAGTATGTGCCCTATGATCAAATGCCAAGCCTCTATGCGGCAGCAGATATGTTTGTGCTTCCCTCCGTTGATGATCAAAATCCTTTATCGGTTGTTGAGGCGCTTCATTCAGCTTTGCCGGTCCTAGTGTCAAAGCGTGTGGGAAATTATGCGGAGGCTGTCAGTGAAGGGGAAACAGGATGGGGCTTTTCTCCCCTCGATAAAGATGAAACCGCACGGCAGGCTGTAAAAGCGTTTGGTGCTTCAGATGAAGAATTGAAGAGGATGGGGGTTGCTGCACAGAGGCTTGCAAAACTTAATTGGAGTACTGAAGATTCGATCCGTCAGTTTTTAGAGGCACTTGAGATTCGATAATCTGGTTAGTTGCTAAATTTCAGTTTGAGACTTCTTTCTATTACAATTGTGGAGCAGCATAATGAAAGTCGCGGTTGTTATACCGTATATTGGGGATAAATCAAGTGGCCCAGCACATTCTGTGCCTGGGATGTGCGGTGGGTTAAGTCGAAGTGGAGTGGATATTGAACTCCATGCCCTTAATCCTTTGCCTTCAGAACTTTTCCCATTTGTCAGTATAGGTCATCCATGGCGGTCATTCCCCTATCGTCCGCTGGGATGTTCGCCGCATATGATAAAGGCACTTTGCAAACGGGCGAAGGAAGTTGATATTATTCATAACAATAGTTTATGGATGATGCCCAATATTTATCCAGGATTAGCGATTCGTAATACTCCATGTAAGTTGGTTACGGCACCACGTGGAACCATGACTGGTTATTCAATGAACCGATCACGGTGGAAAAAAAATATTATGATGTGGCTTGGTCAGCGCAGGGCCTTAGAGCAGACACATATGTTTCATGCGACTTCTGCGGCTGAGTTGGAGGATATCCGGCGATTGGGGTGGCGTCAACCTGTAGTTGTTATACCTAATGGAATAGTTGTTCCTGAATGGCGTAACAGAGAAAATTTGGATAACAGAAATAGTGGGAGAAGAGTACTCCTTTACCTGTCTCGGATACACCCAGAAAAGAGAGTTGACCTTTTACTGAAGGTGTGGAAACATATAGCTCCGCTAAAGCTAGATTGGGATCTATGGATTTGCGGACCATTGAATGGCGAGTATCCCAAAAAAATTGTTTCCTTGAGTCAGGAGTTAATGCTTCAGAGGGTTTTCTTTAAGGGGGAAGTGTTGGATGAAGAAAAGAGTAATACATATCGCGTAGCGGAGTTGTTTATTTTGCCCACCAATACAGAAAATTTTGGCATGGTTGTTGCCGAGGCATTGGCTCATGGCATCCCTGCTGTTGTCAGTAAGGGAGCACCTTGGCAGGGTTTGGGGCCGAAGCGCTGTGGATGGTGGGTAGATAATGATCAAAAATCGTTGTGTGATACCTTGTTAGAAGCGATGGCACTGTCGTCAGATGAGTTGTGTACCATGGGTGAAAAGGGTCGGCAATGGATGGAACGTGATTTCAGTTGGGATTCATTGGGTATGCAGATGAGAAGTGCGTATGAGTGGCTGCTACATGGCGGCGCCAAACCAGACTGTGTTTTTGTTGACTAAAAGTTCAATTTCCATTTAAGGGAGAGACGATTGTGAAGGATAAGTATTATCAGATGTGTACGAATTGTGTTATGGATACAACAGATCCGCGTATTCATTTTGATTCTAGCGGGGAATGCGATCATTGTCGCGAATTTCAACGGGACGTTGAACCCAAATGGTTAACAGATCAAGCAGACCAACTGGGGCTTAATCAGATTGTTGATGAAATCAAGAAGGCTGGGAAGGGGCGTGAACATGACTGTCTTTTAGGAATGAGTGGTGGCATGGATAGTTCCTATATGCTTCATGTGGCGGTTAAAGAATTTGGCTTGCGTCCTTTGGTCTTTCATGTAGACGGTGGATGGAACAGCGAACTGGCGGTCCATAATATTAACGTTATGATTGATAAGCTTGGGCTCGATCTTTTTACCGAGGTGATCAACTGGGAGGAAATGAAGAATTTCCAGTTGGCGTGTTTCAAGGCGGGGATTCCACATCTTGACATTCCCCAAGATCATGCTTTTGTTGCTACGTTATACAATTTTGCGGATAAACACGGCATCCGTCACATATTGAATGGCGGCAATATTTCTACCGAGTGCGTCCGTTATCCGCTAGAATATTATTACTATGGCACGGATATGATGCAGATTAAAGATATTCTATCTCGTTTTGGAACGCTCCCGATGAAAACATATCCGTTTAGTTCGGTTTTCAGGCACAAGATATACTTACGCTATATTCGGAAAGTTAAGGTAGTCAAGGCGCTCAATTATATGCCTTACACAAAAGAAATGGCGACGAAGACGCTTGAGGCGGAATACGGATGGAAACCTTATCCTCAAAAGCATTTTGAATCCCGGTTTACACGCTTCTTTGAAGGGTATTGGTTGATCAAGCGTTTTGGATTTGATGTACGCCGTGTCCAACTATCGAGCCTAATCCTGACGAAGCAGATGACTAGAGAGGAAGCATTAAGGATCCTTGAACAGCCCTCCTATGATATGGAGTTAATTCAACAGGACCTCACGTTCATAGCAAAAAAACTGGGGATTACGACAGACACCTTAGAGGGGTACTTAACGATGCCGAAGAAATATTTCAGGGATTACAGAAACCAACAGGCAATCATACAAAAGGGTGCCGATATCATGAGGGTGTTGGGATTAGGACGGGCAGGTGCAAGATGATAGGGATCATCGATTATGGGCTTGGGAATATTCAGGCGTTCTTGAATATTTACAAAGAGTTTAATATCCCTGCGAGCAGAGTCAGGACACGACAGGAGCTGCTTTCATCAGATCGACTTATCCTTCCGGGGGTAGGATCCTTTGACTGGGCGATGGATAAATTGAATGCTTCTGGGCTACGAGACGATCTTGACGAGGTCGTGCTTCGTCAGAGGAAGTTGATTCTCGGTGTCTGCGTAGGCATGCAGATGATGGCTCGTAGTAGTGAGGAGGGACATTTGCAAGGCCTTTCTTGGGTGCCAGGCGTGGTTAAACGATTTGACGATTCTGATAATAAGGTTAAGTTGCCACACATGGGGTGGAACGAGGTTGAACCGTTGTCGTGCGATGACTTGTTTAATGGAGTTATGAATCCGATGTTCTATTTCCTCCATTCGTACTACTTTCTTCCCGATTTGTGTGAGCATACTCTTTCGCGAACCAATTATGCTGGGAGTTTTGTATCCTCAATCCGCTCCGGCAATGTGTTTGGAACTCAATTTCATCCTGAGAAGAGTCATGGGTGTGGCACTAAACTACTTAGAAATTTTGCCGAAATGCCAGACAGAACTTCGTTGACTAATGCTAATTTGGAATAAAAACGGATCAGGGAATCAATAGATTCTAAGGGAGAAGAAAATGAAAACAATGCTAAGACGGATTATGGACTCTTTTTCTGCTGTTGCTGGCAATAGATTTTTTTCACAACTCGGTGAAGACATGCTTCTCGCAACTTACTTTCGTAGTAAAAGGAAAAATTCACGCATAGATGAGTTTATCGGCAGAGTGCGTTTACATCCTGGCTATTATATTGATGTTGGAGGTTATTCACCTAAAAGATTGTCAAACTCATATTGGTTTTATAAACGAGGTTGGAGCGGTGTCACAGTCGAACCTAACCCTGAAGCAAAAATATGGTTTCGTCTTTTACGCCCGAGAGACATGCATGTGTGTGCGGCGATCACCGATATAGAATCCAAAGTGTACTATTACTCAAATGGATATTCCGGTGTTAATTTTATTTCAAATGAGGTTTTGACGAAAGAAGGAGTAAATCGAACCGAAATTAGTGGGCTTTCGCTAAAATCCCTAATTGAAAAGTTTGTCCCAATGAATCAGAAAATTGATTTTATGAGCATTGACTGTGAAGGTCATGATTTGAATGTTCTTAAATCTAATGATTGGAATAAGTATCGTCCAGAAATTGTTGTGGCAGAAACATCTGAAGATTCCGATGTGACGAAATTCATGGAAGCAAATATGTATAAAGTTGTGGCTATGACTTTTGGCAGTGTTCTTTATAAGGATTCGATGAGCGTAGAGTCATTCCAAACGGAGTAACTTAATGCCATATATATCACTTAGCATGTGGCCTTAATCCAGTCAGTTGAACTTAATTGAACTGGGTAGCGATGATACGCTTCGTTATTTAAGGTTTCATGGTTTTTTTTGGAAGTAGTTTTTGCACAAAGGGCTTTAATCACGGCCGTTCCTAATTATAAACCCTGTATTGTCCAGTAAGTTTTTGTCATTAACTCGCAGTAAGGTTTTACCAATATGCTACGACCTCGAATAATACCCGTTTTGCTTGTCCGTAATAATGGACTCGTTAAAACTGTCCGCTTTAGCGATTCTAAATATGTCGGCGACCCCATCAACGCAGTAAGAATTTTTAATGAGAAGGAGGTCGATGAGTTGATTGTCGCTGATATCGATGCGACTGTTCAGAACCGGGAGCCAGACTATGAACTTATTAAAAATCTTGCTGCAGAATGCCGCATGCCGCTCTGTTATGCAGGTGGAGTCAAGACAGCAGAACAAGTAGAGCATATTATTGGTTTGGGTGTTGAAAAGGTTGCCTTAAGCAGTATAGCAGCGCAGAATCTGGCGGTTGTGTCCGGTGCTGCACAGCGGGTAGGCAATCAAAGCGTTGTCGTTGTTATGGATGTTAAAAAGACCGGCCTTTTTCGAAAGTATGAAGTGTTTACACATAATGGGACCCAGAAAACGGGTCTTGATCCTGTAAGCTTTGCGAAAGCGGCTGAGTCAAGTGGTGCTGGCGAAATTGTTGTAAATTCCATTGATCAAGATGGCGTAATGAGCGGATATGATTTGGAATTGGCTGCCAAAATCTACAGTACTGTTCGGCTGCCAATCACCGTGATGGGGGGTGCAGGATCAATAATGGACATTGAGCGCCTTCTTGCGCAATTTGGCATCATAGGTGCCGCCGCAGGAAGTCTTTTTGTTTTTAAAGGCAAGTATAGAGCAGTTTTAATTAACTATCCAAGCAGGATGGAAAAGGATCATGTAAATCTGGTTGCCTTGCACGCTGTTTAGGATCACGGGGTCTCCACGGATCTGTGTTCGTTTACGAGAAGGGAATTGTTATGTTTAATGGAAAGACATTGTTGATCACAGGTGGAACAGGCTCGTTTGGAAATGCGGTGCTGAATCGATTTCTGAATTCTGATCTGAAGGAAATTCGGATCTTTTCGCGTGACGAGAAGAAGCAGGATGATATGCGGTACCAGTATAAGAACAATAAGATCAAGTTCTATATCGGTGATGTGCGGAATCCGGATTCTGTCGCTGATGCGGTGACGGGTGTCGATATGATCTTCCATGCGGCGGCCTTGAAGCAGGTGCCCTCGTGTGAGTTCTATCCGATTGAGGCAGTCAGGACGAATGTGCTGGGGACTGAAAATGTGCTGAGTGCTGCGATGCGTGCTGGTGTTAAAAATATGGTCGTCCTGAGTACGGACAAGGCGGCCTATCCGATCAATGCGATGGGTATTTCTAAGGCGATGATGGAGAAAGTGGCTGTTGCAAAGTCGAGAGTGGCTTCTGAGTTTGACATGACTGTTTGTGTCACACGGTATGGTAATGTCATGGCTTCCCGCGGCTCGGTGATCCCCCTGTTTATTGATCAGATCCGCCAAGGCAAGCCGCTGACCATAACAGATCCAAACATGACACGGTTTATGATGTCGCTGGATGATGCGGTTGATTTGGTGGTCTATGCCTTTTCGCATGGACAGTCTGGGGATTTGTTTGTGCAGAAGGCGCCAGCCGCGACGATTTCTGTCCTTGCTGAAGCAGTCAAACAGGTATTTAAGTCCCAGGTTCCTGTGAATATGATCGGTACACGACATGGCGAAAAACTCCATGAGACGCTTCTAACCCGCGAAGAACGATTGAAATCAGTTGACCTTCCAGGCTATTTTAAGGTTGCCGCTGACAATCGCGACTTGAATTATGGGCTTTACGTCAACCAAGGCGAGGGGACGCTTCAGCCGGTTGAAGATTATAATTCAGGGAATACGAAGCAATTGACGTTGGAGGAGATGGTTGCGATGCTTCGGGAGTTGCCTTATGTGAAGGAAGAGTTGAGAAAGTAGAGAAGCTTCGAACATCCAACATCCAACATTCAACATCGAACATCCAACATTGAACCAATACAAATATTCAACAACGGGGATAAAAAATGGCGGAGCGCGTTTACGATTTAGAGGAACGGTTGCTGGATTATTCGGTGTTTGTTATTCGTATTTGCGAGAAGTTACCCAACTCGAGGGCTGGAAACCATGTCGCTAGCCAGTTGATTCGATCTGGCACATCAGCTTTACCGAATCATGGTGAAGCACAAGCTGCTGAGTCTCCTCCAGACTTTATTCATAAGATCAAAGTCGCCTTAAAAGAATTACGTGAGTCGATTCGGTGGTTACGGCTGATACGCAAAGTCCCGCTTGTTAAAGACTTTTCGGAAGTTGATGCGTTGATTACTGAAACAGACGAACTGATACGTATTTTTGTCAAAAGTGTCGATACGGCTCGTAAACGTAGTCAGAAGTCCGCTTAAGCAGTATTTGTTGGACGTTGGATGTTCAATGTTGGATGTTGAATGTTCAAAATTATAGAACTTTAGAACTTCTCTTTTATGAAAATAGGCATTACAGGTCAGGCAGGGTTTGTAGGGACCCATTTGTTTAATTCACTGGGTCTCGCTCCTGAGAAGTATACACGCATTCCCTTTGAAGATGCGTTCTTTTCAGAAGAACAAAAGTTACGGGAGTTTGTGCGGTCGTGTGATGTGATTGTGCATTTGGCGGCTGTGAACCGCTGCCCCAGTGAGGATGAGCTTTATCGGACAAATATTCGGCTTGTGTCTCAGTTGATTGAGGCAATGGATGCCGAGAAAGTAGCACCCCACGTGTTGTTTTCTTCCTCGACCCAGGAAGAACGGGATAACATTTATGGACGCTCCAAGCGTGAGGGGCGTGAATTGTTGGAAGCGTGGGCGAGACGGAGTGGCGCAAACTTCACAGGGCTTGTGATTCCAAATGTATTCGGCCCCTTCGGCAGGCCTAGCTATAATTCCTTTGTAGCGACCTTCGCGCATCAGTTGACGCATGGCGAAACGCCCGTTATTCAAACGGATGCTGATGTGAAGCTGATCTATGTGGGATCACTTTGCGAGTATATTCTTACTCGGTGTACCAATGAGGAGGGTATCCACCGTATCGAAGTCCCTTATGATTTTGAGCGTAAAGTAACAGACATACTGCAGTTATTCGAAACATTCCGAAAACTCTATTCTGAGCAGGGTATTATTCCAGTGTTAAGGGACAGGAATGACTTGAATTTGTTTAATACGTTCCGTAGTTATTCTGATATCGGAACCATGTTTCCTGTCCAGTTGGTGAAGCATTCTGATGCGCGAGGAACGTTTACTGAGACGATCCGATTGGGAGTCGGAGGGCAAGTCTCGTTCTCGACGACTGTCCCAGGGGTAACACGTGGCAATCATTATCATACCCGCAAGATTGAGCGGTTTACCGTCATCAAAGGCAAAGCACGTATCCAGTTGCGGAAAATCGGTACGACTGAAATTTTGAGTTTTGAATTGGATGGAGAAGAACCTAGTTATGTTGATATGCCTATTTGGTACACGCATAACATCACGAACATTGGCGATGCGATTTTGTATACGCAATTCTGGATTAACGAGTGGTATGATCCGAAGGATGGAGATACTTTTTTTGAAGAAGTTTAGAACTAAATAACGAGTGGAGCGAGTTATTATTATGAAAGTCATGACAGTAATTGGGACGCGCCCGGAGATCATTCGGTTGTCACGGGTAATGGTAGCCTTGGATAAAGCTGTGGAACAGGTGATTGTCCATACGGGACAAAATTACGATTACGAATTGAACCAGGTTTTCTTTGATGACCTTGAGTTGCGTAAGCCAGACTATTTCTTGGATGCTGCAGGAAAGACCGCCTGTGAAACAGTTGGGAATATCATTGCCAAGGCTGACGCCTTAATGGGTGAAGTCAATCCAGATGCACTGCTGGTTCTTGGAGATACGAATAGCTGCCTAGTTGCTTATCCTGCTAAACGACGTAAAATCCCCGTTTTTCACATGGAGGCAGGGAATCGTTGTTTTGATCAGCGCGTACCAGAAGAGATCAACCGCAGAATCATCGATCACATGGCTGATATCAATTTGCCCTACAGTACAATTGCGAGAGATTATTTGCTCAGGGAGGGATTGCCGCCAGACCGTGTAATAAAGACGGGGAGTCCGATGAAAGAAGTGCTGATGCATTATTTACCCAAAGTTTCCAAGTCGAAGATCTTGGAAACTTTGGGTTTAGTTCTAAAGTTCGAGCCGGCTTCGCTTGAAGCTACGCCGCGTCAGGGGAGTTCTAAAGTTCTAAAGTGTGAGAACACAGAAATCTTGAGTACCTTGAAAAGCAAACCAGCAAAGCCCTATTTTTTAGTAAGTGCACATCGGGAAGAAAACATTGATTTGCCGGGCCGGTTCGCGAAGTTGGCGAATGTGCTTAATCAGTTGGCAGAGAAGTATGGTTGGCCGGTGATTGTAACTACCCATCCTCGAACGCGTAAACGCATGGAATCATCAGGTATTCAATTCTCCGAGTTGGTGCAGTTTCATAAACCTTTTGGGTTGACGGATTATTTAGCTCTGCAGCTCTCTGCCAAGGCTGTGCTCTCTGACAGCGGTACGGTCACAGAAGAGTCCTCCATCTTGGATTTGCCGGCCTTGAATATTCGCGATGCACATGAACGTCCTGAGGGCATGGAGGAGGCTGTTGTGATGATGACTGGGCTCGATTGGGACATCGTCAAGCCAGCCTTGGAGGTGCTGTTGAATGGCCAAAGAAAGCAACGAACAGTGGTGTCTGACTACGATGTGAATAATGTATCTGACAAAGTCGTATGCGCAGTATTAAGTTACACAAGCTATGTGAATCGGGTTGTCTGGCAGAAGTAAGGGGCTATTGTGGCAAAAGTACTCATCCTGAGTTTAATCTTTAGCCCGGATAATGTGTCGACAGCGCACATTATATCGGGAATAGCAGAGGACTTGAAAGAGTACGGGCATGATGTCTGTGTCATCTCAACGACCCCGCACTATCATCGAGATTGTTCTCTTGAAGCAAAACAACCGATTAGAAACTGGATTCTTGGAATTATCAAAAAGAGTCAGTTTAATGGTATTCCCGTTTATCACATCGCTATGCCTGATAAACATTGTCATAAACTACTTAGGATTATTTCTTGGTTGGGGTTTCATTTTTTAAGTACAATTTTAGGGTTTTGTATCCGATTCAAAGCTGATGTCATACTCGTGCCGTCTCCACCGTTGTCGATCGGAATCAATGCATATCTGATTGCAAAACTGACAGGCTCTAAATATATCTATAATGTCCAAGAACTCTATCCAGACATAGCAGTAAATTTAGGCGTGATCACGAATAAGGGGTTAATTCGTTGGTTGGCTTCGGTGGAAAGCTTCATTTACAACCGAGCTGCGGCTGTGACCTCGATTACAGAATCCATTCAGAACAAAGTTGCAGCACGGATGAGAGACCCCAAAAAAGCCTTTTTGATCCCAAACTTTGTGGATTTTGGGGATATTGTTGAGGCTCCTCGGGCCAATACGTTTTCTCAGCACTACCAGATTGAAAATCACTTTGTGGTGACTTACGCGGGAAATCTAGGGATACCGCAAAACGTCGTTTTTCTAATTGAAGCTGGAAAGTTACTCCAGATGGAAAAGGAAATTACGATTTTGATTGTTGGAGATGGCACGGAGAAAGAAGCATTTAGGCGATACGTGGAGTCCGAGCGACTTTCGAATATCCATGTCATTGATTACCAGTCCTACTCCGTAATGCCGTTAATCTACGCAACCACGGATGTGTTCTATGTGGGACAGGCTTTGGATGCACATTCAGATGGAATTCCATCAAAGACATACAGGATCATGGCCAATCAGAAACCCATCCTTGCAGTAACAGCACCTGCTTCAGACTTGGCGCGTTGCATAGATGATTCTGCTGCTGGGCGTGTTGTTGCGAGTGAAAATCCATCTGATCTGGCGCATGCTATCCTTGAGATGAAAGCACAAAGATTGGAGCTGCAACAATGTGGGCAAAAGGCTTATCAGTATGCAGTCGGGGCCTTCGAGCGCAAAAATGTGAGTCGCCAATATGACCAGCTAATTAGAACAATTTGTTGCTAAACGAATGTAAGGAACACGGCAATGAGTATTGAGCAAGCACTAGCAAATCAGTCACCCCCACCCATATCGATTGTTATCCCAGTAAAAAATGAAGAGACGAACCTTTCCCTTTGTTTGGAAACTGTAAAGGGATTCGATGAGGTGATTGTCGTGGATTCGGAAAGCACGGACAAGACTCGCCAGATAGCAGAAAAATATGGTCGAAAAGTCGTTAATTTTAAGTGGGATGGAAAATTTCCCAAGAAAAGAAATTGGGTACTCAAAACAGTTCCTTTGAAAAATGAATGGGTTTTGTTTTTGGATGCCGATGAACGTGTTACCCCCGAATTTATTCTAGAAGTGGTTCGCATATTACCCACGACTCAACATAATGCATTTTGGCTTGGCTACCGTGAATGGTCGCTTGAAAAACTCCTTCGGCATGGCGATCCAATGTGGAAGACGGCGTTGCTGAGAATTGGCAAGGGAGAATACGAGCATATTCCAGAGGAGAGATGGAGTTCTCTTGACATGGAAATCCATGAGCACTTGGTGGTGGAGGGGTCGATTGGTGTGATCCATGCAAGGCTTGAACACCACGATAAGCGTTTTCTAGATTCTTACTACGCGAGACACAATGATTATTCGACATGGGAGGCTAATCGTTACCTGGCCATAAGTGATCACAGTCAATTAACTTTTCGGCAGAAAATTAAATATCGATTACTGATGTGGTCGTTTTTTCCAATTCTATATTTTATATTTGCCTATGTGGTTAAAGGAGGCTTTTTGGATGGCAAGGTTGGATTTTTTTATGCAGTAACAAAAATATTTTACTTTTATCAAATTCAGGCGAAGATTACAGAGCTTAGAATCAGAAAAAGCGAGACGAGAACATAAAGATTTTGAAGATAGTGTACATAGGTCCTGGGGCGAGTGCGCAGGCGTTGGTTTTGCGGAAGGCGGAAAACTAAACGGCGACAACGCGGAATTGCGTTTTAAGGCAATCCCTGGCAGAGTCTAAATGTCAGCTCCGCATTTGTACAAATTGCCTAGAGCAGCTCTGGCCTTTCAGTGAGGGGTGGTCTAGAGGTGATGATGATTTTTTCATGATAATGAGCTTCGCTTTTCTGAGTACTTTAATGTCCCGCTTAAGCGGGATTTTTCGTTAAGGAATGGGAATACGTTGGAGGCCTTCGCTCCTTCGATTGATGAGGTGCTGAACTATTTTTTTGAAAAACGGATTGTTTTACGGCAAGTCATCCCGGAATCGGTAGTATCTCATACTTGGAAAAAGCTGGTAGCACGGTTGGTGGTACAGAGTGAATATAATGACACTGGAAGAGCGTATTATTAAGTTGTTGTATCCGGTTCGCGAGGGGTTTGCTCCTGGGAAGAGGCAGCGTTTGGCTTGCAATTGCTCCGGAGAGGCAGCGGCGGATCTCATCCGTACCACTTTGGCGTCTGACCTGCCTTGCATGATTGGTCGCTTTGGGGCGACAGAGCTGGCAGGAATGATGTGTGTGCGAGACATTGAATCGACTCTGCCGGCATGGAAGAAGCAGTGGAAGGTTTTTCGCGGGGAGATGCGGGCGACGAATAAGTGGAGTGCGCGGATACGTCAGCACATGGCGGATTGGTCGGGGTTCTTTCCTCTGACGGATGAGGCGTTGACACGCTTTACACGTCTGATGGAGCGCGATGCGGGCTATTTGGATGTGCTGGGGTCTTGGCTGGCGGAGGAGGTCCGGATACGCTCACTTTTCCAGCAGGCAGCGATTATTCCGATCGATGTTATCCTCTACCCTTATCGACAAGATAATCCTTGGACGCTTGCCTTGGCTGGCAAGAAAGTCTTGGTGGTCCATCCCTTTGAGGCTTCAATTAAGCGGCAATATGAGAAGAGAAACCTCCTGTTTCAGGGAAAGACGGTCTTTCCTGAATGCAAACTTATAACGCTCAAGGCTGTGCAGTCGCTTAGAGGCGAGACAGATCAGTTCCCAACTTGGTTTGCTGCGCTTGAGTGGATGTGTCAGCAGGTCGACCGAATGGATTTTGATGTGGCGCTGATTGGCGCCGGAGCGTATGGATTCCCTTTGGCGGCGCACATCAAGCGCTCTGGTCGGAAAGCTGTGCATGTCGGCGGTGGCCTGCAATTACTGTTTGGAATTATGGGCAAACGGTGGGAGAATGATACTAACTTGAAGCCATTTATCAATGAACATTGGATACGTCCCGAAAGTCATGAGACGCCGAGAGATTTGAAGACGTTGGAGAGTGGTGGGTGCTATTGGTGAGACCCTCGCCGGGGCGAGGCAGACCCAACCCCGCGCCAGGGCGCGGCAGTCCCTAAGCCAGCCGAGGGAGTGCTTTGCTCTAGCAAAGGAATTTATGATCGAAAGTGTATCGAAAAAGTTGCGATTGGTTGATCGTGATTATTCGGCGCCTGGTTGGTATTTTGTGACGCTTGGTGCAAATTTTCATAAGCCGTTGTTTGGATCTATGGAGGAGTCGAAAGTCGTTCTGAATGAGTGGGGGTGGTTGGTCGTGAAGGCATGGCATGATTTGCCCAATCATTACGTTGATGTTCAGTTGGGGGAATTTATCGTCATGCCGAATCATGTGCATGGCTTGATTCGGTTGGGCTCGGCAAACAAGCTGCCACTTGGGACGATCATGAATGGCTTTAAAGGGCAGGTTACCCGAAACGTAAATAAGTTGGCTGGCAGACGATGCACAGTCTGGCAGCAGAACTATCATGAGGTGATCGTGCATGGGTTGGATGAGCTAAAGGCAAAGGCGGCGTATATCAAGGAGAATCCGGTAAGGTGGCACCCCCCCAGTCACACCCCCCGGTACCTGAAAAACCGAATAGCCGACTCCAGCAGTACCGGTTGACAGAAAAGGGTCGGATCTGCAGAGAAGGCGGTTGAATGCGTTAGTTGAACAACGAATTTAACGAATTAGAGCGAGTTAGGAGTAGGGGCTGATAGCAGGGCAGTTGAAATAAAGAATTAGTTCAATTGGTTTAATTCGTTGAAAAAAAGCATTGAAGATCTAACGTTCAATCTCGCATGAAATGGTATAAAACAGAGACAGGGGTGCATCTGCTGGGGGTATGCAGAGGGCTCAAACGTGTTGTTCTACGGGCGATCTATAACGGCTTTGGACTCACGCATGCTTATGGGCTGACTATCCGGCCGCATACAACAGACCTGTGGACGGTCATGGAGACCTTTGAGCGACAGATCTA
>Ga0247841_10003944_pt1 | contig 26413 bp, 21 predicted proteins | sample LaCruzMarch2015__2_FD_192410 | JGI IMG/M metagenome (GOLD analysis project Ga0247841, IMG submission 192410) | Freshwater microbial communities from meromictic Lake La Cruz, Castile-La Mancha, Spain - LaCruzMarch2015_18m | ecosystem: Environmental > Aquatic > Freshwater > Lake | place: Spain... | reverse complement strand
AGTTTTCGCTGGCCTCCTGAATTTTCATCCCGATCTTACTGGCAGATCAGGTTCCAAATGTCTATTTGTTTTTCACTTCATCCATTCAGGGCCTGCTTCAGCGCTTTTCAGATGAAACGGCTCTGCCGGTAACAACAACGTCGCCAACGACAAGACCGCTACTCGTGGATCCGGAGTTTCTTCGAAATTGCCAGGCGGTCGTCGTTCCCGCGACTGCATTGCGCGTGAGCGTGTCGGAAACAGTAAGGATCGTACCGGTATTGATGGCTATAGTCCAAAGAAGCGTGCCACCGTAAGTAGCATTGCCGAGTGTCATTGTATTCGACCTGACTGAAGAAACAGAAGTAGAAGTGGCCCCCAAGAAGTTGTCCGTAGTGCTGCCGCCATAGCCTGGGTAATTTCCGGCAGTCCCAGTCCAGTTCGCAGCAAGTGCCCACACGTTGCTTCCCCCGTTCCATGTATAATCCGCCGCATTGGCTGCATGGAAAGCCCCCGCGAGGCACAGAATGACAGCGGGCAGAAGGTTGCGTATCGTATTGTTTGACGTGTTCATTTTCCGGGGTCCTTGGTTGTTAGAGGGATTTTATCAGAGTTATTCGCTTGATGGGAAAATGGTAGGCCCTCCCCGGCGCAATCACAAGCGGATGTTTACGAATATCGTTTCGTGAAGTCGGGCGCCGATTTTCCCCGTGCGGGGCGGTCCTGCTGCTTCGTTCCGGGGAGATGCCTGGCACGGGTGTGGTTTCCGGCGTCCCCGCCGGAAAAATGGGTTCGGCGGGTCGCCGACCGCGACACGCGCCGGTCGCGCATGCTCCCCGGCAAAAGAGACTCGCGCGGTGGCTGATGGGTGCTCGCACGGGCAATGGATTTTCCTGTGTTTGTACCATTCAGTTGCTGACCCGGCCGTTCCAGCGCCACATTTTCAGATAAAAATCCTGGGGGGTGCCGTCTTTGTATCCCAGGACTTCGCCCGTGAAAGACGCGACGTGGCCATCCGCATAAAGAATATTGGGATGCCCGTTGTGCCGGCGGGTCACGCCATAACTTTCCAGTTGGGCTTTCGTCGAAGCCGCAAGGTAATATTTTCCGAACGAGTCGCTGACCAAGGCATAAGCCGAGGGATTGGCAAGGTTCTGCGGCCTGAGGTGGCCGTTCGGAGCCAGATCGGTTCGCGTGTCATTATTCTCCGCATAAGTATACCTCCAGCCAGTGGCTTCCCTGTCCGAGGGACATACGAAAACATTGGGGCCTTTTATTGCTCCCGTCTGGACCATATCCTTCCAATCCAGGCCCAGATACGTTCCCGCTTCCTGGAGCCACGCTTGATGGATGTAACCGCCTGTTTCATTCGTCTCTCCGGCAGCCGGCGGGAAATAGCCGTAATCAGAGGTGAATGCATGAATCGCCCCGCCCAGCGTTTTTAAATTGGAAGCGCACCCCGCCTTGTTGGCGGTCTCTATCCATTCACCCGCCCGCGGGAAAAGGAGGGAGGCGAGGATCGCGATGATCCCAACCACGGCAAGCAATTCGATGAGGGTAAATCCCGTGTCCAACCCGGTCTTCTTTGCCGGATACCCAGCCAGGAACGGGGCGCTCATTGCCGGTCGGCGGAGCAGGGTTTTGCTCCTCTTGGGGTTTCCAAAGCTCTGGGGAAAATATGTTTGAAGAAACATATGCGGATGCACAACCTCACAGTAGGGTGCCATCAGCGCTCTTCCAAGGTGAGGTTTGCGAACATCGTTTCGTAACCTGTCCTTCCTTCTGTTTCCGATTGAGCCCGATCCTTTCCGGAACCCGCCGAAAACACGGCATTTCCCGGGTCTCATTTCAGGTTCAACCCGGACCCGGCGATTCCTCACACGGAGACGCCAAGCGCACGGAAAAAACCGTTTTCAGATTTAATTCTCCATCGCCCGGGCGTTCCGCCCCTCGCGGCCGCGCAGCCTCAGGAGGATCGGGAGTCCGGGGTATTCCCATTTCTCACGGATCCGTGCGCAGAGGTAATTGACGTAGCTGTCGGGCAGGAGGCCGGGGTCGTTGACAAAGAGGATGAACTGCGGGGGCTTGATCGCGGCGCGCCCGGTCTCGTTGACCTGCGTGATGTAGAGGAGCTTGAACCGGCGGTTCCCCTTGATCGCCGGGGCCTGACGCTCCATCGCGGCGCGGAGGACGCGGTTCAACTCCCCGGTTCCGGCGCGGCGGGTCGAATGCTGGCGGACTTTCTCGACCATCGTGAAAAGCCGGCGGACATTTTCCCCGGTGAGCGCGGAGAGGACGACGACCGGCGCGTAGTCGAGGAAAAAAAGCTCGCGCTGCACGCGGGCGACATGCTCGCGGACAAGATCCGCATCGGACCTGCCGGACGGCGCCACAAGGTCCCATTTGTTCAGGACGATGACCGCCGGCTTGTTCGCCTGCTGGATCAGCCCCGCAATCTTTTTGTCCTGCGCGGTGACCCCGGTCGTCGCGTCGATCACCAGAATGTTCAAATCCGCGCGGCGGATCGTTTTTTCCGAGCGCATGACGCTGAAGACCTCGACCGATGTGTTGTGCCTCGAGCGGTGGCGGATGCCCGCCGTGTCGCAGAGGATGTAGGGCCGGCCTTCGCGCTCGGTGGCGACGTCCACGGAATCGCGGGTCGTGCCGGGAATGTGGCTGACAATCGTGCGCTTGTCCTCAAGGATCGCGTTCACCAGCGAGGATTTTCCGACATTCGGACGCCCGATGATCGCGAGTTTCGGCGCGTCGGCTTCCTCCGCCTGCCCGCCCTCGACCTCGGGGAGAATCGACTCGATCGTCGAGACCAGATCGGAGATCCCGCGCCCGTGCGCGGCGCTGACCGGCAGGCTGTGGGCAAACCCGAGCCGCGCAAACTCGTCAGCCCTCCCCTCGTGCTCCTCGATATCCACCTTGTTCACCACGAGCACGACCGGCCGGCCGGAGGTGCGGATCATCGCCGCCAGATCGGCATCGAGCGGGGTGATCCCGTCGTGGGCATCGGTGACGAAAAGTATGACATCGGCCGATTCGATCGCGATGTCCGCACCCTCGCGGGTGCTCTCGGCAAAGTCCGGGTCCGGGTCGTCGCCGATGCCGCCGGTGTCCACGATCTCGAACGGGGCGGCGCCCAGCTTGCAGACCGAGGCGATCCGGTCGCGCGTGACTCCCGGCTGGTCGTGGACGATCGAGATCATCCGCCCGGCAAGGCGGTTGAAAAGGGCGGATTTGCCGACATTGGGCCGGCCGACGATGGCGACGTTGCGCATAATATAATCAGTGTGGATGGTCGTGCAGGCGGAACTGGCGGATGCCTCGCGAGACATAGACCGCCCCACTGGCCAGCGTGAAGAATCCCGCGACATAAACAGAAACAAGGGAATGCGGCAACTGCAGCATCACCCACGCCAGTGTGATCATCTGGGCCGCCGTGGCCGTCTTGCCCAGCCAACTGACCCGAAGCTCAAGCTTCTGGTCCAAATGGTAAAGCACCCCGCAGCCGAGCACGATCACCGCGTCGCGCGCGATGACGAGCACCGGAAACCAAAGCGGAAACGCATACGTCCACTTGCTCAGGCTCAGCGTGATGATGGCCGTCAGGAGAAGCCCCTTGTCCGCGATCGGATCGAGGATCGTTCCCAGCCGGCTCCTCTGGTTCCAATGCCGCGCGACCCAGCCGTCGAGCCCGTCGCTGACCGAAGCGGCCAGAAACGTGATGATCGCGGCCCAGCGCTGCCATTCCTCCGGCTGCCCCGCCTCGACCCCCTGCCCGTAGTACACACAGAAAAGCACGAAGACCGGGATCAGCAGGATCCTGGCAATCGTGATCTGGTTCGCAAGCTTCATGGCCGTAACCTTCTCACATTCGCGCCCCGACGTCGAATCAAGCCTCCGGGGCATCGCCTCAGATGAGGTGATGGTGATCTGCTCCACCTGGGATTTGGGATCGGAAACTTTGCCAGGAGGATGTCGCGGGCGGTGTCGAGCATGGGTTATCGTGTGTCGCGTCGGGACCTCCCGGCAACCCGGGCGCGGGTCATGCGCTCGCGCAGACCGCCTTCCTTGAGGAAGTCGGCTTCGAGTTTTCTGAGAAGCTGGTCGAGAAGGTAGTTGGTTTGGTGGACAAGGCAGATGAGGATGTTGGCCACAATTTCCGGCGGGCGGGTCTCCAGATAGATCCTATAGGACTCATAGGACGCATCCTTCTTTGCTCCAAGCTTCCTGACAAACAGTGCTTCCGTGGAGTCCTTTTCCCACAGAGAAACCCCGCGCACGCGCAGGAAATCCCGGTAATCTTCCAGAAGCTCCTCCAAGCTGGCACGGGCAACATTCGTGAGCTTGATTTCCATCTCCTTGGAAGTGCCCGATGCCTGGCTGCCCTCCAAGATGTTTTGTTTTCCGGATCTCGCCGCCTGCACCATCTGATCATAAGTGCGGTCGCTCTTTTTCAGGAACCGCTCACAAAACTTGACCGTGCCGTCGTAAACGATCCTCGCCTTCTGAAAGGAGAGAAGGTCCGCGTAACCTCCGTGCGGTGGGATGAAGCCCTCAGCCATAAAGTCAGGCGGCAAACCCCTTGCCCGCTTTCTCGAAGTTTTCACCGCGCCCGTCGAGATCCTGAGACTTCAGCGTGACGCTGGGTTCCAGTTGGATATTGGCCGGACCACCGGCATCCGCAAAAAATCGCCAACCGGCATCCTCCAGCAGCTTGTTGATCTTGATGCGGGCGGCGGCTTCTTTCATGCCGCAGGCGGGATTTTTTCTGAAGGGGCGATCCAGAGCATGGCAGGACTTTGTAGCCGTTCTTCCGCCGCCGGGCGAGAGGATTTGTGATGCGGACAAGGGCCGGGGAATGTCCGGTTGCTGCGATGCCCCGGATCTTCCGCAAACAAAAAATGCCGCATGCCTTCCGGCATGCGGCAAATTTTGACAGGTTAGTTCTTCTGGTCGAGGATGGCGGCCTTGACCTGCTCGGGGACCTGTTCGAAGTGGGACGGCTCCATCGAGTAGGAGGAGCGGCCTTTCGAAAGCGAGCGGATGGAGGTCGCGTAGCCGAACATTTCCGACAGCGGCACCTCGGCGTTGATCGTGCAGAGGTTGCCCTTGGTCTCCATGCCCATGATGCGCGCGCGGCGGCGGTTCAGGTCGCCCATGATGTCGCCCTGATACTCGTCCGGCGTGATGTTTTCGACCTTCATGATCGGCTCGAGGAGAATCGGCTTCGCTTTCTTCAAGCCGTCCTTGAGCGCGAAGATGGCCGCCATTTTGAAGGCCATTTCGTTCGAATCCACGTCGTGGTAGCTTCCGTCAATGATGTCCACATGGATGTCAATGACCGGGTAGCCGGCGACGACTCCGTTGAGGACCGCCTCGTAGAAGCCCTTGTTGACGGCCGGAATGAATTCCTTCGGGATGGTTCCGCCGACGACCTTGTTCTCGATCGTGATCCCCTTGCCGCGCTCATTGGGAGTGACCCGGCAGACGACGTGGCCGTATTGGCCGCGCCCGCCCGACTGCTTGACCAGTTTGCCCTCGCCATCCGCGGGTACCAGGATCGTTTCCTTGTAGGCGATCTGGGGCTTGCCGGCGTTGGCCTCGACCTTGAACTCGCGCACCATGCGGTCGCGGATGATTTCGAGGTGGAGTTCGCCCATGCCCGCGATGATCGTCTGGCCGGTCTCCTCGTTCGTGAAAACCCGGAACGTCGGGTCTTCCTCGGCAAGCCGCTGGAGCGCGACGCCCATCTTTTCCTGGTCAATCTTGGTCTTCGGCTCGACGGCCATCGAGATGACCGGGTCGGGGAACGACGGCGGTTCGAGAAGGATCGTGTGATCCTCGTCGCAGAGCGTGTCGCCGGTGGTGATGTTCTTGATGCCCACGATCGCGGCAATGTCCCCGGAGTAGCAGGTGTCAATATCCTCGCGCTTGTCCGCCTGGATCTGGATGAGCCGGCTGATGCGCTCGCGCTTGTTCGTGCGCGGGTTGTAGACCGTGTCGCCCTTCGAGAGCTTTCCGGAATAGACCCGGAAGAAAACAAGTTTTCCGACAAACGGGTCGCTCCAGAGCTTGAAGGCGAGCGAGCAGAAATTGGCGTTGTCGTCCGCTGAAACTTCAATCGTCTCCGAGACATTGTCGGGATTGAGCCCCTTCGCGGGCTGGATGTCGAGCGGGCCCGGCAGGTAGTCCAGCACCGCGTCAACCAGATACTGAACCCCCTTGTTCTTGAACGCGGATCCGCCGACGACCGGCACAAATTTGTTCGCGATCGTCTGGCGCCGGATGGCCGCCTTGAGGACTTCTGTCGAGATCGGCTTCTCCTCAAGGAAAAGCATGCCGACTTCCTCGTCGAGGTCGCACATCTGCGCAACAAGGTCGGCACGGGCCTTCCTGGCCATGTCCTGCAACTCGGCCGGGATCTCCTGGATTTCGTAGGTCGACCCCATGTCGTTGTTGTCCAGGTAGATGACCGCCTTGTGGTTGATGACGTCGATCTGGCCCTTGAGGAAATCTTCCTTGCCGAGCGGAATGAGCACCGGCCAGGCGTTCGCGCCAAGCTTCGTGCGCATGCTGTGAACGGCGGCTTCGAAGTCAGCACCAACGCGGTCCATCTTGTTGACGAACGCGATGCGGGGAACGCCGTATTTCGTGGCCTGACGCCAGACGGTTTCCGACTGGGGCTGCACGCCGGCGACCGCGCAGAAGACGGCCACCGCGCCGTCGAGGACGCGGAGCGAACGCTCGACCTCGGCCGTGAAGTCCACATGGCCGGGGGTGTCGATGATGTTCACCCGCATCTTGATGCCCTCGTAGGTCTTGTAGATGCCCTCCTCCTTGCGCTGCATCCACGCGCAGGTGGTGGCGGCCGAGGTGATCGTGATCCCGCGCTCGCGCTCCTGCTCCATCCAGTCGGTGACCGTCGTGCCCTCGTGCACCTCGCCGATTTTGTGGATCATGCCGGTGTAAAAGAGGATGCGCTCGGTGAGAGTCGTCTTGCCGGCATCAATGTGGGCGGCGATGCCGATGTTGCGTGTGCGCTCGAGCGGGAATGCGCGGTTGGGTGAATTCGGATTTGCGGACATAGTCTGATGGATAATGGTTGCCCTGCGTTCCGGCTGGTGCCCGGACGGTAAACGCCCTGGCGACCGCAAGCCGGAGATCGCGGGAAGTGGGAAGCTAGACGATTGTCCGCCGGACTCAACAAAAAACCGCGGAAGAACGCGTTTCGCGACGCGCGCTCAGATTTTCGCGACCGCTTTATTCGACTCTTTCAGGCAGTTTTTGCACATTTTCCCCGGGGGGGGATGGAGGAGGAAGAGCGTGCTGTCATCGTCGCGCCGTTTCTGCTTGCCGCAGAGCGAGACGAGCAGCCCCTGGGCGTTTCGTTCCACGTAGTAGTGGATCTGCGACGCGGGCGTCTGCTCGAAATCCGTGGCCCATCCCATGCGCCCTTCGGGAATATATGTCCGGAAAATAAACTCCTCCTTGGACCCCGAAAACCCCTGCTGGTAGATCCAGTATTCCCTCTGCCCGCCGGAGGTCCGGAATCCATAGCGGGAATTTAAAACCTCCTGCGGCAGGGAGACAAGAAACTGGGCGGGCGTCAAATAGTTCCCGTCGGCATCCTGAAAGTAATAATACCCCTGCGGATGCCGGCAGAAACCTTCGATTTCGGTTTTCAAACTCATAAGGGGACGAAGCTTTTGTAAGTGTGCGGCGCCCGGCGTCAAGCACTCGTTCGTATTCCCGGCATCCGCACGGGAACCGGGCAGAGGCGGCGCGGCTTGATGCGGTGCGGGCGGGCGTGTAGAAGGGGAGCCTTGAAAACCGGTGCGCAAAACTCATTTCAGACGCTCCTAAAATGTTGCGGGGCGTTCCTGCGGGATCCGGCGGTCCGCTATGGGCTGAAGTTCGGGCTCGCCGGCGTGCTGGCCGTTTATATCTCCCTGGTCAGCCGGCTGGACAACCCGGGCTGGGCGCTCTTCACCGTCTTCGTGCTGATGGTCGCGCAGTATGTCGGCGCGATATCCGAAAAATCGATTTTCCGGCTGGTCGGGACGCTCGTCGGCGGGGTCTCCGGGTATTTGCTCACGGGGTCGCTCGAACAGGAACCGGTCTTTTTCCTTGGTTTGATCGGGCTCATTGTCGGGGCCTGCACCGCGCTTTTCGGACAGAGCCGGTATCCGTATGCCTTTCTGCTTTGCGGAATGACGACGCTGGTCGTGGCAAGCAACGGGATGAACGACCCGGCGACTTCGTGGACGTTCATGCTGTCGCGGATCGAGGAGATTTTCGTGGGGATTGTCGTGACACTCGTCGTCCAGAGCGTGCTGTGGCCGAGGTATGCGCGCGTCGAATTTCTGGAAAACGTGAGGGCTTTGTTTGGCGACCTGCGCGGCTGCTTTCTGGATGCTCCCGGCATCCGGTCCGGCGGGAGCAAGGCCGCGGGGGAACTTCGCGCACAGGATTTTCCGGCAAGGATCTCCGGACTCCGGACGTTGCTCGAATTCGGGTCGCGGGAGAGCCTGTATTTCCGGCGCAGGCTGGATGTCTATTATGAATTGACCGGATGCCTCGGCAAGATCGCCTATGCGATCGGGACGCTCCGGGAACGGATTCCGGAGGATTCGCTCTACCGGCGGCATGCGGGCGCGGAGATCGAGGCGGCTTATGCGGAGATCGCCGCCGCGCTCGCCGATCTGGAAGACCCGGGCTCGTCCAAGCTTTCGCGGGCAAGGGTGCGGCAGGTGATGGCCGGGGCTTTCGGGACGCTGGAATGCGCGTTCCTGGACATGCGGGCACGCGGCCTGATGAAAGAGATTCCGGTCGGCCATGTGATGGTGCTCGGACTCCACGTTCTCGGGCTGGATGAAATCCGAGCGCAGATCGTGCGGGCCCATGAGCTTCTCGATGCCTCGGCGGATGATGTCATCGAGAAGTCGCCCGTGCCGGCCGTTCCGCCCTGGCCGCCGCCGTTCTGGATCAAGACCGGAGTAAAATCCGGCCTTGCGCTGGTGACGGCACTCGTCCTCGACAACTGGCTGCACCCGCCCGGAGGGCCGATGTTTGTCCTCGGCACCTGGGTGTTCACGGCGCTGAACGCGGCGAGCCCCGGCGGCCAGGGCGACCGGCGGGCCTTCCACCTCATCCCGCTGAACGTCGCAGCCCTCGCCGCCCTGAGCCTCGTCCTCCTGGCCGCCCGGCCGATGCTTTCGAGTTACGCCGTGATGAATACGATCATTTTTTGCTGGTTGTTCGTCTGGGGCTACCAGTCGTTTGCCACGCGGGGCATGACCATCCCGATGCAGCTCGGCATGCTCGTGCTTGTGGGAATCCTCGGGCTTAACGGGCAGGAACCGGTGAGTTTCCAAGCCGTTGCCAACCTTTTTTTCGGGCTGGTGCTCGCGCTTGTGGTCTCGGCCATTTTCCAACGCCTGCTCTGGCCGTCGCTCCCCCAGTGGGAAATCCGCGACCGGTTCGTGGCCATGCTCGGCATCTGCCGGCGGTTGCTTTCCCGCGAACCCACGCCGCTGTGGATCAAAACCCGTCTGGCACTCATCCCCGGAGAGGTGGACGCCCGGCTCGGGCACCTGACCCCGCCGATCTGCCCGGAGGGCGAAGCGGAAAAGCTCCGCGACCTCATGAAAACCCTCGCGCGGATCGGTGGAAACCTCTCGGTCTCGCTGGATAAAATTCAAATCCCCGGGCCGCAGGCCGTTGCCGGACGGGAACTCCTCGCGCGCGTCGAGGCGCTCCTGAACGCGTCTCTGGAGTCCCTGCGGAACGGATTCCTCGATGGCCCGGACGCCCGGCTTGACGAGACCGGCATCCGGCAGGCCGTGCGGAATTTGCGGGATTGGGCGGCCCAAACCCGCATGGAAATGATCGCCGCCGACAGTCCGCCGCTCACCAATGCGCGCTTGGTCGGATTCGTGGAAAGCTACTCCCTCATGGCCGACGACCTGATCGCGGCCGGCCATCAGTTTTCCGGGCTCCGCCTTCCGCTCTATATGGGGGATTTTTCGCTTTAGCGGAGCACGCCAAGAAAAGCCCGGTGCAAAGGCCGCTCCCGTGAATACACCGGAGACCTCGAAGCCGCTTTGCAAGGTTGAGCCGGACCTGGTCGCTCAAAACCGCCGCTTCCAATGTTGATCGTGTCGGGCAGCGTGGAGAACAGCAGCGATGACCACAATTTTCCGCTTTTTATCCACTTCGTATATCACCCGGTAGGGAAACCGTTCGGGGTAGCGCCAGCGGATATTCTTACGCGGATGGTGGCGGGAGTTGAGCAAGGGGTTATGCACGAGAGAGTCAAAGACCTGAATAACTTCCTCGCGAAACTCGGTGCCCAGACCTTCCTGTCGAGAGTCATACCAATCTGATGCCTCATCGATGTCGCCCTCAACCTCGGGGCGGGCGAGCACTTGCCAACTCATGCGCGGGAACGCAGGCGTCGCTTCATCTCATCCAGCGGCACGGAGGAATCGGGATTGGCGTGGTGTGCCGCCAATCGGGATTCGGCACGCACCTCATCGTGTTCCAACAACGGCAAATCCTCCAACTGTAATAGCTCGGCGAAGACATCCCGCCGCTCGGCCTCGGTCAGCTTCGGCAACTCACTGATGATCTCTGTTGCGCTCATGAGACAACGATAAACCCTGAATTGTGATTGTCATTCCAGAAATTGCGGGATGCGTGCCTTTGAAACAATCCTCATCCTTTCCAAGTTGAAAATACTTGTGGCAGCCACCCCATCACCGCCCGCACGGCCCCGACCCCACCCGCCCAGACGGGGATCCAGATCAGATTCCATGCGTCTCACTTTATTCTGCTGCACGGGTGTCCGGTTAACTGAGAAATGAGATTCTGAAACAGTCATAAAATGAGAATCTTGCAGATGAAAATGAATGTGACGCATTTGAATGGGTTCACGCTTCCGGTATGAATTCCGGCCGATTTGTGTTGACCCAGCTTCTCGATTTGATCCACCGCCAGACGCTCGACCGTTTGGTGGAGCGCTACGATGCGGAGTCCCGCGTCCGGCATTTTGGATGCCGGCAACAACTCATCTGCATGACTTTTGCCCAACTGACCTGGCGGGAAGGTCTGCGGGATATCGTCGACTGTCTGAATGCGCGGCCACGAACTCTTTACCACTTGGGCTTCCGGGAGCCTGTAGCCAAGTCGCCTTTGGCCGACGCCAACAATCAACGCGACTGGCGGCTGTGGGAGGATTTGGCCAAGACTCTCATGCGCAAAGCCAGGCCGCTCGCCCTCCCGGCTTGTGTCCGTGCGTTACCGTCCGGTTGCAGCGAGAAACGGGCGGATCATCTCCGAAAGCTCCTTGAACGCCGCGAAGTCCACTTGCTGTTGTCCGTCGCTCATCGCCTCGGCGGGATTCGGATGGACCTCGACGATCAGCCCGTCGGCTTTGAGGGCGACGGCTCCGCAGCAGAGCGCAAGGACGAGATCCGAGCGGCCGCAGCCCTGGCTGGGGTCCACGATAACCGGCAAATGGGATTCCCTCTTTGCGACCGCGACCGCCGCGAGGTCGAGCGTGTTCCGGGTGTAGGTCTCAAAGGTGCGGATGCCCCGCTCGCAAAGGAGGACGTTCGGGTTTCCGTGAGCCAGGATGTATTCCGACGCGAGCAGCCATTCCTCGATCCGTTCGCTCATTCCGCGCTTGAGCAAAACCGGTTTCCCGGATTTCGCGCATTCGATGAGAAGCTGGAAATTCTGGGCATTGCGCGCGCCGATTTGCAGGATGTCCGCCGCCGCGGCGACATGCTCGACATCCCGCTCGCTCAGGACTTCCGTGATGATCTTGAGCCCGGTTTCCCGGCGGGCCAGCTCGAGAATGCGGAGCCCTTCCTTCCCGAGGCCCTGAAACTCATACGGCGACGTGCGCGGCTTGTAGGCTCCTCCGCGAAGGATCGTCGCCCCGGCGGCTTTGACCGAGCGGGCGGTGGAAAGCAGCTGCTCCTCGTTTTCCACCGAGCAAGGCCCGGCCATCAGCGCGAAGTGCCCGCCGCCGATTTTCACGCCGTCCACATCCACGATGGTGTCGTCTGGATGCGATTCCCGGCTGGCCAGCTTGTAGCGTTTCTGGACGCGCAGGACGCTTTCCACCTGCGGGAAAGCGGTGAGGGATTCCAGACTCTGGTGCGTGCGCTCGTCGCCGATCGCCGCGATGACCGTCTGCGTCACCCCGAAAATCGGGGCCGGTTCGTAGCCGAGCTTCGAGACCTCGGCAATAACCTCGTCGACCGAGGACTTCGGAGTGTGCGGGCGCAGGACAATAATCATAGAAAGCCGATTCAAGACAAGTGTTCCGGAAGGTTCAAACACAATCCGGAGCAAGTGCTCGACAAGCCGGACCGGCGCGGTTATGCGGTGGAGATGAAAAAAATCCTCGTTTGCATCGCGCTCATGGCCTGTCTGACTGGGGCCCCGGCCCTTGACGACATCCAAATTCTTCCGACCCGCAAGAAGCTCGATGAGGACAAGGCGCGGACGGGCAGCAACTCTTCGGTCCAATCCACGCAGATCGCCTATTCGGTCAAGGTCACCAGCCGGGCCTTCAAAGAGCTGCAGAACGTCACTGTAAAATACAACATCTTCTACGAGGATTCCCAGCTCGGCAGCACGGCCAAGCCCGAGATCAAAACCGCTTCGGGATCGCAGGCCTTCCCCAGCCTCCTCACGAACAAGCCTGTCGAGTTTGAAACGAGCGCCATCCAACTCGACAAGGCCGCCCTCGACGGTGGCTGGTATTACATGGACGGCGGCAAGTCGGTTTCCAAAGACAAAGTCGTCGGGCTCTGGTTCAAGGCGTTCAACGCCGAGGGCAAGCAGATCGCCGAGTATGCCAACCCCCCGTCCGTGACTCAAAAGCGGAAGTGGAAGGAGTAGCCCGCTTCGGAGAATATCGCCTTCCGGATTCTTCGAAGAACGGACGGGAAGCCGAACCTCGCCGTCCGTCGCTCCCTGACCGCATGCAATCTGGATTGCCAGAGCGGGCATTTCGGGAAATTATGCGCCGATGAAAACCTACATCACGGACGATTTTCTGCTGCATTCCCCCACGGCCCGCGAGCTCTACCACGGGACCGCGAAGGATCTCCCGGTTTTCGATTATCACACCCACCTGCCGCCCGCCCAGATCGCGGAGGACCACCGCTTCGCAAACCTTTTTGATATCTGGCTGGCGGGCGATCATTACAAGTGGCGGGCGATGCGCACGAACGGGGTGGCCGAGCGGTTCTGCACGGGGGACGCGACGCCGCGAGAGAAATTCCAGGCGTGGGCGGCCACGGTTCCTGCCACACTGCGCAACCCTCTCCACCACTGGACCCATCTCGAACTCCTCCGCTATTTCGACACGGACGTCCTGCTGGACGAATCCACCTCCGGCGAGGTCTGGGAACGGGCGAACGAGAAACTCGCCTCACCGGGCTTCTCGGTTCACGGGCTTCTCGACCGCAGCAACGTCGCTGTCGTTTGCACGACAGATGACCCGACCGACACGCTCGAGCACCACCGGAAAATCCGCGACGCCGGCCGGCTCCGCACGCGGGTTTATCCGACCTTCCGCCCGGACAAGGCCCTGGCGGTGGACCGCCCGGAGGTTTTCGGACCGTGGCTGGAAAAACTCTGCGCGGTCTCCGGCCATGCCTGCCCGGCATTTCAGGATTTTCTGGATGCCATAGAAAGCCGCCACGCGTTTTTTCATGAGAACGGCTGCCGCCTCTCCGACCACGGGCTGAGCCATTGCTTCGGCGAGCCATGCACGACGGACGAGGCCTCCGGGATTTATGCCCGTGCCCGCGATGCCAAACCGGTCACGACAGCGGAGCAGGACGCCTTCGCGGCCTTCCTGATGGTGTTCTTCGGACGGCTCGACGCCAAGCGGGGATGGGTCAAGCAGCTTCACCTCGGAGCGCAGCGGAACAACAACACGCGGCTCTTCCGCGCCCTCGGGCCGGACACCGGATTCGACTCGATCGGCGACTGGCCGCAGACCGCCTCGCTCGCCCGCTACCTCGACATTCTCGACCGCACGAACGAGCTTCCCAAAACCATCCTCTACAACCTCAACCCCGCCGACAACTACGCCATGGGGACGATGGTCGGAAATTTCCAGGACGGCTCGCACCCCGGGAAAATCCAGTTCGGAAGCGGGTGGTGGTTCCTCGATCAGAAGGAGGGTATCGAGTGGCAGATCAACGCGCTGTCGAGCCTTGGGCTTCTCTCGCGGTTCGTCGGCATGCTCACCGACTCGCGCAGCTTCCTCTCCTACCCGCGCCACGAATACTTCCGCCGGATCCTCTGCAACCTGATCGGGAGCGAGGCGGACCGCGGGGAACTCCCGTGCGACACGGGACTGCTCGCCCGCCTCGTCCGGGACGTCTGCTTCGACAACGCCGCCCGCTTTTTCGGACTGCCCTTCGAATAAAACAGGGCACCAGAAAAAAATCACCACGGAGAATAGGAGGGCACAGAGAGGAGAAGCAAACCCAGGATCCGGCAACGGCCCGCCTTGGCTGATCAATTTCTTAGTCTTTCCTCTGTGTCTGTGGTTAATTTTCCTATTCTTCCGCTTCAACCGCACCAAGATATTTTCCCATGATCGAACGCTACAGCCTTCCCGAAATGCGGTCCGTCTGGACCGAGCAACGCAAACTCGAAATCTGGCTCGAAATCGAAACCCTTGCCTGCGAGGCGATGGCCGGGCTCGGCACGATTCCCCGTGAGGACGCCGCAGAGATCCGCGCAAAGGGGGCGTTCGATATCGCGAAGGTCCACGAGATCGAAAAGCGGACGAACCACGATGTGATCGCGTTCATCGAGGACGTCGCGTCGCGCGTCGGACCCGCGGCACGTTGGATCCACCAGGGGCTCACGTCCTCGGACCTTCTGGACACGACGCTCGCCGTCCAGATGGTCGAGTCCTGCGATCTCCTCACCCGCGACATCCTCGCCCTCCGCGAGGCGGTGGCCGCGCGGGCGGTCGAACACAAATTCACCCCGATGATCGGGCGCAGCCACGGGATCCATGCCGAACCGATCACGTTCGGGCTCAAGCTCGCCCTGATGTATGACGAGTTTTCCCGCGCGCTCGAACGGCTCGGACAGATGCGCGAGCGGATCAGCGTGGGCAAGATCAGCGGGGCGGTCGGCACGCACGCCCACCTCGATCCCCGCGTCGAGAAAGCCGTTTGCGAAAAGCTCGGCCTCAAGCCGGCCCCCCTTTCGACCCAGATCCTCCAGCGCGACCGCCACGCCGAGTTCATGACCGCGCTCGCGCTCGTCGCATCCAGCATCGACCGCTGGGCGACGGAATTCCGCCACCTCCAGCGCACCGAGGTCCTCGAGGTCGAGGAGTATTTCAGCGCGGGCCAGAAGGGCAGCTCCGCGATGCCGCACAAGCGGAACCCGATTACCGGAGAACGCCTCAGCGGACTCGCCCGCGTGATCCGCGGCAACGCGATGGCCGCCCTCGAAAACGTCGCCCTCTGGCACGAGCGCGACATCAGCCACAGCTCGGTCGAGCGGATCATCCTCCCCGACAGCTGCACGCTGGTGGATTACATGCTCGTCACCCTCACGAAGCTTGTCGCGAAGCTGCTCGTCTATCCCGAGAACATGAAGCGCAACATGGAAATCACCGGCGGCCTCTACGCCAGCCAGTCCGCCCTCCTCATGCTCACGGAGCGCGGCATGGAGCGGAAGGACGCCTACGAGGCGGTCCAGCGCGCGGCGATGAAGACCTGGAAGGACGGCGGCGGGCTCGCGAAAAACCTCGCGGGCGAACCGACCGTCTCGATGCACCTCACCGCCGCGGACATCGAACACGCCTGCGCCCCCGAACGGCACTTCCGTTTCGTCGAGGACAAATTCCGCGCCGTGGGAATCACCGGCTGATTCCGGCACAACACCGGTCCGTCTGACGCGCCGGCGGCCCGTCGCCCTGTTGATCGTCCCGAAAGCCAACCCGTGGAAGCGCCGGGCCCGGAGGGCCACGGCATCTCTTCTCCAAACCGTTCCAACCCGCCCTTTTCGACGGAACCGCGATCCCCAAACTCTACAATAGATGTCACGGCCGTGACATTTATTGTCAGAAGCTGCGCGGTTTTGCTACGGCTGAGATCTGCGAGGGCTTGGTCCCGTCTCCGCAAACTCCGGGCATCCCGCCCGCCTTTTTGTGGGATTTCCTTGATGAAGCAGCCCCGTCTCTGCTGCACTGGGCGGCTTATGAAGTCTTCCGCCCGCCTGCGTCCCCATTCCTCGATCGTTCTCGACGGCCTCAGCCGCGCGCCCAGCCGCGCGATGCTTTATCCGGTCGGATACAAGGAAAGCGATTTTGCGAAACCCCAGATCGGGGTCGCCTCGACCTGGAGCATGGTGACGCCGTGCAACATGCACATCGACCAGCTCGCCCGCGAATCCGCGCTCGGGATTGATGCGGCGGGCGGCAAGGCCACGATCTTCAACACGATCACGATCTCCGACGGGATCTCAATGGGGACCGAGGGGATGAAATACTCGCTCGTCTCCCGCGAGGTGATTGCCGACTCGATCGAGACCGTGGTCGGATGCCAGGGGTTCGACGGATTTGTCGCAATCGGAGGCTGTGATAAAAACATGCCGGGCTGCATCATGGCGATCGCCCGCATGAACCGCGCGGCCGTTTTTGTCTATGGCGGCACGATCCTCCCCGGCTGCCTCGCCGGAAAAAACCTGGATGTCGTCTCGGTCTTCGAGGCGGTCGGCCAGTGCGCGGCCGGAAAGATCTCCGGCAAGGAACTCCATGATGTCGAGGCGTGCGCGATCCCGGGACCCGGCTCGTGCGGCGGGATGTATACGGCGAACACGATGGCCTCGGCGATCGAGGCGCTCGGGTTCAGCCTCCCGAACAGCTCGGCCCAGGCCGCGATCTCGAAGCACAAGGTGACCGATTGCCGCGAGGCCGGCGCCGCGGTCATCGCCATGCTGAAGAAGGGAATCCGCCCGTCGGACATCTTTTCCAAAGAAGCCTTCGAGAACGCGATCACCGTCTCGATCGCCCTCGGCGGCTCGACAAATTCCGTGCTCCACCTCCTCGCGATCGCCCATTCGGCGGGCGTGAAGCTGACGATCGACGACTTCACGCGCGTCGGCAAGCGGGTCCCGGTGCTGGCGGACTTGAAGCCGAGCGGACGCTTCCTCATGTCCGATCTTGTGGGAATCGGAGGCATCGTGCCGATGATGAAACAGCTTCTCTCGGCCGGACTCCTTCACGGCGGATGCCTGACGGTCACCGGAAAATCCCTGAAGCAGAACCTCGCGGCGTTCAAGCCCTATCCCAAGGGCCAGAAGATCATCGCCCCGCTCGACAAACCTCTCAAAAAGGACAGCCACTTGGTGATCCTCCGCGGCAACCTCGCCCCCGAGGGCGCTGTCGCGAAAATCTCCGGCAAGGAAGGCGAGCGGTTCGACGGCATTGCCCGCGTGTTTGAGTCGGAGGAAAAGGCGCTCACCGCGATCCTCGACGGAAAAATCCGGAAAGGCGACGTGCTCGTGATCCGGTATGAGGGGCCGCGCGGCGGTCCGGGCATGCGCGAGATGCTCTCCCCGACGAGCGCGGTCATGGGCTGCGGTCTCGGGAAAGATGTCGCGCTGATCACCGACGGGCGATTCTCGGGCGGAACCCACGGGTTCGTCGTCGGCCACATCACGCCGGAGGCCTTCGAGGGCGGCCCGCTCGCGATCGTCCGCGACGGCGACCGGATCACGATCGACTCGGTCTCCCGCAAGCTCACACTCGGCATCCCGCAAAAGGAAATCGCGTCCCGCCTCTCCCGGTGGAAAAAACCGAAGCCGCGCTACCGCCGGGGAGTCCTCGCCAAGTACGCCTCGCACGTCACCACGGCATCCCGGGGTGCCGTGACGGACTTCGGGCTGTAATCGCACATGAAAGAGAGCGCGGCAAATCCGATGCAGGCGGCGGCATTTCTCCAGGGGGAGAAACGCAACACCCAGGTCTCGATCAGCTTCGGGGAGAAGATGGACCGCGCTGCGCTCCGGCAGGCATGGGAGATGGTTTGCGCCAGGCACGACATCCTGCGCTCATCGTTCACACGCTCGATGTCCGGCGAAGTCACGGTGCATGTGGCGGACTCCTGCGAAACGGTCTGGAGAGAGCTGGACTGGCAGGCCTTGAAGCCGCAGGAGATCCCGGCCCGCTGGGCGGAGGCCCAGGCGGCCGATGCCTCGGAGGCATTCGATGCGCTGACACTCGTCCGCCTCACGGAAATCCTTCTTCCCGGGGGAGGTGCCCACCACCTTCTCACCGTCCCGCAGTTTCTGCTGGATGAGCCATCGGTTGTCCGCGTGCTGCTCGACTGGCTGATCGCGTTGGAGCGTCCCCTTCCCGTCGCGGAGCCCTCCCAGCCTGCCTCCGCCTCCCCGTCGGCATGGGCGCTTCCCGAGAGTGAGCCCCTTGTCCTGCATCCGCGACCCGCAGGCCACGACAGCGCCTCCCTGAAGATCGGACGAGAGGAAACCGCGCGCTTTCTGGCGGCGTGCAAAGCCATGGATCCCGGCGTCGTGATCGAGTCGCTCTGGACGCTCACGCTCCGCCGGCTGGGAGCGACCGGGAATGTCTCGCTCCGCCGGTTCGACGCCCGAAGGTCGCCCCACGATGTCGGATATTTTGAGAACTGGCTTCCGGTCGCGCACAGTTGGGGCACCAACTGGCTCTCCGAGGCATGCGCGAGGCACGAGACCGCAGCGGCAAACGCCTGGATCTCGCCAGCCAGCGCGCTGGCTGCGGGCCAAGTCTCCGGCCTTCAAACCGGATTCCGCTGGAGCGGCCCGGAGATCAACGACATCGTCCAGACCGCCCTCCCCCGCTGGATCAATTTTGACGCGCGGATTTCGCAAAGCCGCCCGGACCTGCTCCTGCTTGAAGCCCGTCCGGGGCTCTCTCTTGAGGTCCATGGCCCGCTCGGCCGCAAACCGGCCGCCCGCGAACTTCTCGCCCGCCTGGCGGGGCTCATCGAAGCCTTCGGGTCTTTTGAAGCCAAGCCGCCGGATCAGATCCCGCTGCTCGTTCCGCAGGAAATCCGCCGGATCAAAGAATGGTCGAGAGGACCGGAGCCTGCCGAACACCCGGCAAATGCGCTCGAGGCATTCCGCGGGATCGTCGAAAAATTTCCCGACGGGGTGGCGGTGCGGGATGGGGATTACGAGCTCACCTACCGGGAGCTCGACGTGCTTTCTGACCGTCTGGCCGCGCACCTCGCCCATGTGTCCCTGGCCGGCGGCTGGCATGTCGCGCTGTTTCTCTCCCCGTCCTCGTGGATCGCCATCGCTCTGATCGGATCCTGGAAGGCCGGAAACGCGTGCCTCGCGCTGGATCCGTCGGCCCCGCCGGAATGGATCGAATCCATGCTTTCCTCACACGATGCCGGCCTCGTGCTCTGCGATGCCGCCAGCGCGCCGCTTCTGGACACGTCCACGCGCCACCGCATCATTCTCGACCAGGAGTGGGATGCTCTCGAAGTGGCCGAACCGGCCGGGCTTCCGGACCCCGCCTGCGGACCGGACTCGCCCGCCGCGATTCTCCCCGGCCATGCCGATGGCATCGCTCCGATCATCCGCGCGCTGACTCATGAGATGGTCACCGCCGCAGCCCGCGAAGGCGCGCACCTCTTGGAATTCCATCCGGGCGATTCCTTCCTCGCCCACTCTGCCGCAGGAAGCGGCGCATTTTTCGATGAATGGCTGATCCCGTTGCTCTCCGGAGGAATCGTCCGAATCGCAGAGGACGACCTTCTGGATCCCGTGCACTCGATGGCAACCCATGTCCGCATGACGGCGCCCGAGTGGAACAACCAGGCGGCACGTTGGACGCGCGGCGAAGAGACGTTCGAGTCCCCGCTGCGCGTGGTCGCGGTCGAGATGGGAACCGCCTCGAAGCTCTCGCTCGGTGTCTGGAACCACTGCACCGGCGGACAGGTGAAAACGGTCGCCTTTTTCAGCGCCCCGGGCCTCTGCGGACTCGGCATAGCCGGCGCAGCGACCCCGGATGGCCCCCTGCTGGTTGTCGGAAAGCCGGTCCCAGGAACCGAGGCGGCCATTGCCGACGCCGATTCCCACGACCTTCCGCCGGGGTTCTCCGGACAACTGTGGATGAAATTTCCCGGCTGGAAATCTCTCTCGAACAACCGGGGACGCCGGGGAATCGAAACCGGGCTCCGGGGCTGGCGAACCCCTGACGGGGACATCCGGCTCGAAGGTTCCGCCGCGCCCGGGCTGGATTGTCCCGACCGGGTGGCAGATCTGCTTTCCGGGAAAAATGTGCTCGATGCCTTCGAGGGCGACCACCTCTGGGTGCTGCCTCACTGCGAAGGCGCCATCGCAGTCGCGGAATGGCCGCTCACGCGCGGCGGTTGGATTGATCCCTCTCTCCTGCCAAAGCCGCAGAGCCCGCCGCAAGCCCCGGAGCCACCGAAACCTCAAACGCCCGCAGCCCGCGTCAAGGTGACCATCCCTTGGGTTCCTGTCTCGGTCCTTCAGCCGGAAGGCTCGGACCCGCTCGTGCTCGTGCCCTGCGCATCGGGTGTGCCGGAAACCTACCGCGACCTCATTGCGGCCCTGGGCAACAAGCGCCGTCTCCTCGGCCTCACCGCCCGCGGAGCCGCGCACGCCCCGCACGCCACGATCGAAAGCGCGGCCGCCGCATGGATTGATGCCCTGCTCGAGGAGGATCCGACCCTCTCGTTTGATCTCTGCGGGTTCGGATTCGGAGCGATCGCCGCACTCGAAATGGCCCGCCAGCTCGCCACCGCAAAGCGACCGGTGCCCGACCTCATTCTTATCGGGGCTCCCGCGCCGCAAACCGATGCGGCCCCCGGCTGGCTCGCCTCGATGAAAAAGGCCTTCAAGCACCTCGACGCGCCCGGCCGCGTCGAGCCCTTCACTGCCATCGGAGAGCCCACGCACACGCATGAAGCGGCCTGGAACCGCTACCGGTTCGTCCCCTGTGACATCCCCGCGCGCATCATCCTTCCCTCGGACTTTCCGCCCGAAGCCGGCTCCGCATGGCTCGATCTCCTGCCCTCCGCCAACGTGGAACAAGTCAAATGCACATGGCCCGAGATGCTCGCCTTCCCCGCCGTCAAACGCCTGGCCACAATCATCGGAAGCTGAACCCGCCGGGCCGGTTGACGTTCATCGCCCGCATCGGTTAGGCTTTATTCCATGACAACATACATTTACGAGACCATCCCCGCAAAGAAGGGTGCTCCCGTCCGCCGCTACGAGATCAAGCAGAGCATGAAAGACTCCGCCCTCTCCAAGCACCCGGAAACCGGCGAGGCGATCCGCAGGATCGTGGCCGGCGGATTCGGGATCCTGAAATCCGGAACCCCCGCGCCGCGGGCTTCCGCTCCCTCCCGCGGCCACGCTTGCTGCGGCGGCTGCGGCTGCCACTGAGACGCTCCAATAACCTCCCCCCATGCTCACCCGCGTATTTTCCGCCGCGATCCAAGGGGTCGAGGGCATGGAGATCGAGATCGAGGTCAATACCGGGGCCGGCGAGCCGAAGATCATCGTGGTCGGGCTCCCGGACACGGCGGTCAAAGAGAGCAAGGACCGGGTCACGACGGCGATCGCCAACAGCGGGTTCAAGTGGCCGCGCGAACGGACGACGATCAACCTCGCTCCGGCGGACGTCAAAAAAGAAGGGCCGAGTTTTGATCTGCCCATCGCGATCGGCATGGTGGCTGCGGCGAGGCGCGAGGAAATTCCGCGGCTCGAGCGCTGCCTGGTGGCCGGAGAACTCGCCCTCACCGGGGAGATCCGCCCGATCAAGGGCGCGCTGCCGATAACCATCGAAGCCCGCGAGCGCGGAAAGAAGGCCGTCCTGCTTCCGGCGGCCAACGCCCCCGAGGCCGCCATCGTCGAGGGGATTGATGTCTATGGCGTGCGCAACCTGCGCGAGGCTTACGAGTTCCTCACCCGGAAATGCGAGCTTGCCCCGGTCGCCGGAAATGCCGCCGAACGACTCGCGGCGGGCCGCTCGGACGATGTGGATTTCTCCGAAGTCAAAGGCCAGTTCCAGCTCAAGCGGGCGATCGAAGTCGCCGTCGCCGGCGGACACAACATCCTTTTTATCGGTCCCCCGGGATCCGGGAAAAGCATGCTCGCGAAGCGGATGGCCACGATCATCCCGCCGATGACCCTCGAGGAGGCGGTCGAAACCACCAAAATCCACAGCATCTGCGGGCTCCTCGACGAGAAAAACGCGTTTGTCGCGAGTCGTCCGTTCCGTTCGCCCCACCACACGATCAGCGACATCGGTCTTCTCGGGGGCTCGGCGAACCCGACTCCCGGCGAGGTGAGCATCGCCCACAACGGGGTTCTTTTTCTCGATGAGCTTCCGGAGTTCAAGCGCTCGACCCTCGAGGTGATGCGCCAGCCGCTCGAGGACGGCCGCGTCACGATCTCGCGCGCGGCAGGCACGATGACCTTTCCCGCCGACTTCATGCTGGTCGCCGCGATGAACCCCTGCCCGTGCGGGTATTTCGGGGATCCGGCGCGCGAGTGCCGGTGTTCGCCGGTGCAGGTCGAAAGGTATCGCTCGCGGATTTCCGGCCCTCTCCTCGACCGGATCGACATCCATGTCGAGGCACCCGCCGTCCACTACCGCGACCTCTCCAGCAACGAGCCCGCCGAGGCGTCGGCGGCGATCCGCGGGCGGGTGATTCTCGCGCGGGACGTCCAGCGGGACCGGTTTTCGCACGGGAAGAAGACCGCCTGCAACGCGCGCATGGGCCACGCGCAGATCAAGAAGTTCTGCGCACTCGACACCTCCGGACAGGAGATGCTCCGCCACGCAATGGAGGACCTCCAGCTCAGCGCGCGCGCCTACGACCGGATCCTCAAAGTCTCCCGCACGATCGCCGACCTCGCCGGGGCGGACGCGATCCAGCCCGAACACATCGCCGAGGCGATCCAATACCGGACCCTCGACCGCCGGCTCTGGACGTGATCAGGAGACGTTAAGATTTTTCATCTGTTGGCAGTTTCCCACTGATCCATCCTACCCGTCTTTCACAACTGGCGGAAAAGCCGACTGTTTTCAGGGTTCTGAAGACCGCGAACCCGCATAAACACACTGACCCGGTTCCCAGTCGGTAATATTCCCGCGTGTAATATTCCCGCGTTGCCACCTTGGAGTGAGTTCGCTAAAACCGCGGCATGCCATCCCCACCGAACAACGGGCCGTCTGCCGCGGTCAACGCCGCAACGGTCGACCATGTTGCGCCCATCCGCAATCGCGGGTGGCTCGTCGCGTCTTCAGGGCTTGGCATCAACCTCGCGCTCGGCATCCTCTACACATGGAGCCTGTTCAAAGGGGCCATCGAAAAAGAATTCGGCTGGCAGGGCTCGCAGCTCAACGATCCCTATGCGCTGTGCTGCCTCGTCCTCTCATTCGCGATGATTCTCGCCGGACGTTGCCAGGACAAGGTCGGTCCCCGCATCACCGCATCGATCGGCGGCTTGCTCGTCAGCGCAGGCTTCGTGCTGGCATCGACATCGAACAACTATGGCGTGTGGATGTTGGGCTTCGGGGTGCTCGTGGGCCTCGGTCTCGGCTTCGGCTACGCGTCTGCCTTGCCGCCGGCGTTGAAATGGTTCCCGCCGTCGAGGACCGGTTTGATTGCCGGCCTGGTGGTCGCGGGATTCGGTCTGGCACCGGTCTATCTCGCGCCGGTCTCGCAATACCTGCTGGGTCACTACCAGCTCAAAACCTCGATGCTCATCCTTGGCATCGCGTTTGGCGTCATCGTCTGCGGACTGGCGCAGTTCTTGGTGAACCCGCCGACGGGTTTTGTCGCCGGACCGAAACCATCACCGGGCAGCGCGGCGCAAGCGGCGACCATCCACGCCACACCCCGGGAAATCCTCCGGCAGCGGACGTTCTGGTTGTTGTGGGTGCTTTACTTCATCGGTGCGGGTGCGGGATTGATGGTTATCGGAAGCCTCAGCGGCATGGCCAAAAAGAGCATGGGAAATCGGGCATTTGTGGCGGTGGCGGTGATGGCGCTCGGCAATGCCGGAGGCCGCATCGTGGCGGGATTGCTCTCGGATAAGATCGGACGCCGCCGGACCTTGTGTCTGGTGTTGCTCATCCAGGCGGCGCTTATGTTCGCGGCCATCTCTGTGATGGCATCCAAGGAAACCCTGCCCGTGATCATCGTGCTCGTGGCGAGTCTCATCGGCTTCAACTACGGGGCCCTCGCCTCCTTGTTTCCGTCCTTCACAAAGGACCTTTGGGGCCTCAAAAGCTTCGGCATGAACTATGGCGTCCTGTTTACCTCATGGGGTGTGGGTGGACTCGTGCTGCCGCGTCTCCAGCAAACATTGACCACCCAGACTGGTGGCAGTTACCAATCTTCCTTTATCGTGGCTGGCGCACTGCTGCTTTGCGGGGCGGCCATGACCTTTCTGATCAAACCGCCTGACAGGAAATCGCTTTTCAGCACCGCGGACGTTTGCCTGCCAGTCCCCCCCTGAAAACGTCGGCACGGCGAGCGGCAGATCCAAAAACCGTGATCCTCAACCGGCGGTTTTCCGCGATAGCCCGGGATCAGTCGGTGCAGAATGGAATGACGTAAGGCCCCTCCGGAATGATCGCCACATCGGAGCTGTTCCCTTCGGCAAGGACGGAGGATACCGCTTCGTTCCAATCGGTGTGGCATGTTATGCCCGTGAGACGGCGTTGCGATTCGTCCAAGCCGGTGCTGTAGAGGTGCACGCGATAATCGCGCAACGCCTGGATGAGTTTGACCGTTGTCCATTCATCCATCCGGGCCAGACTGCGGCTCCGCGCTTCCTTCAGGAAGCCCTCGATTCCTTTTTCGACCAGCAAGCCTTGTGCCGCGCAAAATTCCGGAGATCCCAATCCCTCCGCGCACTCGGAGGCAATCAATAAGGAGCCGCCTTTTTCCAACACGCCCAAGGCTCCGATAATGCCTTTGGTGGTTTGATAAAAGGTCAAATCCAGCGGGTATCCCGCGCAACTGGTGATGACGCTGCGATAGCGCTGTTCCACCGGCACTTCGGCCGATTGCCGCATAAAGGCCACCGCTTTCAAATGGCTCTCGACAATCTCGCCAAAATTGATGAACGCCAGCCGACGCTCCGCGTCCAGACAGGTATTCACGGAGTAGACCGTGCCCAACATCCGTACGATTTCCAATTGTTCCTCATGCAGCGGATTCCCCTCAAAATTGCAATTCCGCGCTGCCGGATCTTCCATGAAGCGCGTGTTGTGAAAGGTTTCGATGGTCTCCGCGTATGCGACGCCAGGGGAAATCACCTTCCGTCCGCCCGAATATCCCGCCATGAAGTGAGGTTCCACCAGCCCCGTGGCAATTTTGAGATCCGCCTCCACAAAACGTCTGTCGAGTTTCACGCAGGTGCCCCGGGTTGTCACCCCGATCTGCACATGAGCCGCTTCATCGTGAGCCATGTGGTTCTCCACGCGCACGGTGTTCAACGCCCAATCGCTGCCGACCAAGCGCCGCAGCTCTTCGCCGAGATTGGGACGGTGCAAGCCTGTCGCCACCAATACGACGATGTCACAGGCCTCAATGCCGGACGCCAGCAAAGTTTCGATCAGCCGGGGCAGGATCAGCCCATTGGGCACGGGGCGGGTGATATCGCAAATGAGAATACAAACCGATTTTGCAGCCTTCGCGAGATCGGACAGCCGTCCGCAACCAACCGGTTCATCCAGCGCCACGCCGAACGCCTGTCCCGGGTCAGATAAAAGCGCCATCTCCGGTTTCTCAATGACCCTCCCCTTGTAGCCTTCCGGCAGGGCCAGGGGCAACGAGCCGTACCCGAATAAAATGGACGGAGCTTGATTCAAGCAAAGCATTTTAATTTTGACGCGCCGCGAAGTCTACCTTGTTTTCTCCCGAGGTTTCCCGCCGCCATGAGCACGTTATGAAATTGCGTTAGGAAAACCTTCTTTGAGAGGCTATACACGGCGCAACTTGTTGATATTCAACAAGTGGCTGCCCCGCATGGACTCGAACCATGAATAACGGCTCCAAAGGCCGCTGTGTTACCATTACACCACAGGGCAACATATCTTTATGATATTCAACGAATTACAAACAGCACCCACAAGGCTCCCCGAAATGCCGGTGGTGTAATTCGTTTTTCGTCAGGCGGGGACTCTGCCTGTTTCCAATCCCCGTCGCAATCTTTTTCTGAGGAGGGCCGGTGAATCGAATTGACTCAAATGAAAAGACACCGGGGAGGGAAAAGCAGGAGGAGCGGAAAAGATACGTTGCCTCAATGAAAAAGACACCATGTCCCGGTGGCCTTAAAAATGAGTGTGAAGAGTCGATCGGAG
>Ga0247841_10003943_pt1 | contig 26416 bp, 22 predicted proteins | sample LaCruzMarch2015__2_FD_192410 | JGI IMG/M metagenome (GOLD analysis project Ga0247841, IMG submission 192410) | Freshwater microbial communities from meromictic Lake La Cruz, Castile-La Mancha, Spain - LaCruzMarch2015_18m | ecosystem: Environmental > Aquatic > Freshwater > Lake | place: Spain... | reverse complement strand
AAACAGCGCCATAAAATTCAATAACCCGTGAACCGCCTGAAGAAGTCATCGCGAAAATCTTTCCTCCGGGTTTCATAAGGTCGCGTGTTACTATATCCTGAGTCCAGTAAACGAGAGAGTTAGCCATAACGTCAATTGTCATTTCCATTTGCTTCTGATTCATTTGATTATTCGGGTCATCGTCAATAAATTTCCTTAAAGAACCAAATGCGAGCGAGTGTACAAGAACTTTTATGGTCGGGTTTTCTTTTTCCCTGAAGATATTAACAACAGTTTCCAGAACTTCCCTGCGCTTATTCGGGTCTGCGGCATTAATATTAAAAAAATGAGCATCAACCCCTGCCGCCTTAATTTCGGCTTTTTCCTCTTCAACGCCCGGCATTGTGGTTGAGCGGTCAAGATGTACACCGATAATATTTACGCCGTCTCTTGCAAGTGCCAGAGATATTGCTTTCCCAAATCCACTCGAAGCGCCGAGAATCAAAGCGTATTTTGCAAGAGCTTTTTTCTGCATAATTTCTGTCTATTTACTTTTTACTGCTATTAAACTTAATATTAAACTAATTATAAATAAGAAAATCAAAACCGTCATAAATGCCCCCGAACTCCACATTCCCGCAGCGATTCCCCATACGATGAAAACCCAAACAATAGAAACGATAAAAAACAAATCCCAGCTCAGCATAAGAGATTGCCGCGTGGAGCGCGCTTTGTGAAAAGTCTTAAAAAGCGTCTGTACAAAAATAAAATAGAACAGCCCGAGTCCTCCAAGCGTAATAAAAATGTAAATAAACAGCTTTGTATTAGTGAGAGTGTTTTCCTTAACTGCCGTTGTTATTGAGTCAACTTTTATTAAAGTTCTCGATGTATCAATCTGGTTGAGAATTTTCGATGTATCAATCTGCACCGGATTAATCTTCGTAGTATCCCTCAGTGAATCCTTCCTCAGTGAATCCTTCCTCAGTGAATCTTTCCTCAGTGAATCCTTCCTCAGTGAATCCTTCGGTTGATTAATAGCAGTACCGGCATTAAATAATATTGCAATTAAAAAAACTATTAACAAAGCTGATATCCGGAAAAGCCCTGACTGCATAGCTTTATACTTCAATTTCCTCTCTCTTTTCAAGATAGTTTGTATCATAATTATACGCAACAAAATTTTTGTCCGTTAAGATTTTCTGGAAAAGGGGAATTGTCGTTTTTACGCCTTCTACTATAAATTCATCAAGCGCTCTCAGCATTCTCTTGATAGCTTCTTCTCTTGTGACGCCTATTACTATCAGTTTTCCTATCATCGAATCATAATTCGATGGAATATGATATCCTGCATAGCAATGAGTGTCAACTCTCACACCGTTTCCTCCCGGCGCGTTAAATGCAGTTATTAATCCCGGACAGGGCTTAAAATTTAATTCGGTATCCTCTGCATTAATCCGGCACTCAATTGAATGTCCGAAGAACTTGAATTTCTTGCGTGAAATTTTTTCTCCTGCCGCTATGCATATTTGCTCTTTAATAAGGTCAATGTTTACGACTGCTTCGGTAACCGGGTGTTCCACCTGCATCCTTGTATTCATTTCCATGAAATAGAAATTTTTATCTTTGTCAACAAGAAACTCAACCGTCCCAAGGCTTTCATAGTTCACCCATTTTGCCGCGTTTATCGCGGCTTGCGCCATTCTTTCTCTTAAATCTTCGTCAAGATAGGGCGACGGACATTCTTCAATTAACTTCTGGTGTCTTCTCTGAATTGTGCAGTCTCTTTCTCCTGCATGAACAATATTTCCGAATTTATCTCCGATAACCTGAAATTCGACATGATGGGGATTTTCTATTAGTTTTTCGAGATACATCGAATCAACGCCAAAAGCCGATAAAGCTTCCGCTTTTGTAATATCAAGCGCCGCTTCAAGATGACTTTCTTCCCTGACTATCCGCATACCCTTTCCGCCTCCTCCGGCAGATGCTTTCAGAATAATCGGGTATCCGATCTTTGAAGCAATTTCATTTGCTTCTTCATATTCCGTAAACTTTCCCTCACTGCCTTCAACAACAGGAACACCGATCTTTTTCATAAGTTCCTTTGCTGTAGCTTTATCGCCCATACGGCTCATCATTTCCGGCGTAGGTCCGATAAAAATCATATTTGAATCGTTGCATATTTCAGCAAACTCCGCATTCTCGGCAAGGAAGCCGTATCCGGGATGTATAGCATCCGCATTTGTAATCTCTCCTGCGGATATTATCCGCGGTATATTCAGATAACTTTGTGATGCTGACGCCGGTCCGATGCATACTGCTTCATCGGCAAAACGGACATGAAGGGAATTCCTGTCCGCAGTAGAATATACGGCAACAGTTTTTATGCCCATTTCTTTACAGGTTCTTATAATCCTTAAAGCAACTTCGCCCCTGTTGGCAATTAATATTTTATTAAACATTGTCTGTCGTTTTTGAATGTGAATTAATCGGTCTGTTATTCCTTATTTTCCGAACTCTGAGCTCTGCGTCCTGTACTTAAACCTTTTCAATCAGGAACAATGGCTGGTCATATTCAACTGCATGTCCGTTTTCAACCAAAATCTTTACAATCTTTCCCGATATCTCACATTCTATCTCATTCATCAGCTTCATTGCTTCAATAATGCAGATTACTGCGCCGGCTTTTATACTGTCACCTGTTTTAACGTAGGCTTCGGCATCAGGAGACGGCGATGAATAATAAGTACCGACCATCGGCGAACGAATCTCTGAAATATTCTCATTTTTTGTCTCAATATTTTCCTGCATCTTTATTAAGTTCTTCGAGACTTCTGCCTCAGTAAGTACCTGCTGAGGAATAGCCTGAGCAGGCTGAACTGCCTGTACGGGCAAGCTTGCGACCATTTTGGGACGAGGTTTTGAAAGCCTTATCTTGGTTCCTTCTTCTTCAATCTCTATTTCGGCAAGTTCGCTCGTATCGAGCATTTTTATCAGTTTCTTTAGATAATTAAGGTCCATTTTCATTAATTTGTAGTTTAATTAATAATTTTATTGTTTTACCCTTTCAATGTATTCTCTGGTTCGAATGTCAATTCTGAGTGAATCACCTTCCTCTATAAAGAGAGGAACGTTAATAACCGCGCCGGTTTCAAGAGTTACCGGCTTCGTTGCGTTATTGGAAGTATTACCTTTCACTGCGGGCATAGCCTCCGTAACTTTCAGAAAAACGTGCGGCGGCAGTTCAAGCGATAGAGGTTTATTGTTATGAAACATTATTTGAACTTCCTGACCGGGTTTAAGTAAGTCTCCTGTATCGCCGACAATGTCATCGTTCAGGTGCATTTGCTCATAAGTTTCATTTTCCATAAAATAAAACTGAGTGTTTTCTTTATATAAAAACTGAAAATCTTTCGATTCAAGGCGCTCAATTTGAATCTCCTCTCCTGAACGGAAGCGGTTTTCAATCATTTTCCCGTTTCTCAGATTTCGCATTTTAACCTGATAAAAAGCTCTCAGATTTCCCGGAGTGCGATGTTCAGCCTGCAATATTTGGTGCAATTCACCGTTATAATTGATAATTATACCGTTCTTTAAGTCTGATGTAGTAGCCATGAAAATATAAAACGTTAAATTTATATTGAATTTGAAGTTGAGCAAAAGTAAATATAGTTAAACAAACTTCTAAAATCAATTTATGTCATACTAATTTTTTAATTGAATTTATTGCACTATTTAGCTAAATTCACAAATAAAAGGTAAGTTTTTATCAAAACAATACAAAAACGGAGGTAAAATGGCAATAAAAGTTGGTATAAACGGATTCGGTAGAATTGGACGATTGGTTTTCAGGCGCATGATGGAAAAAGGCGGGTTTGATATAGTAGCAATCAATGACCTGACAGACCCTAAAACACTGACTCATCTGTTAAAATATGATTCAGTACACGGTAAATATCCTGGGGAGCTTAAAGCAACTGAAACGGGATTTACGCTAAACGGCGAAGCGATACTTATCACTGCAGAAAAAGATCCGACTAAACTTGGATGGGATAAGAAAGGCGTTGACCTGGTAATAGAATCCACAGGTGTATTCACAACAAAGGAAAAACTTGCAATGCACCTGACAGCCGGCGCAAAAAAAGTTATACTGACAGCGCCCCCGAAAGATGACCTTGATGCAATGATAGTTATTGGCGTTAATGATGCTGATATAAAACCTGAGCATAAGATAATTTCAAACGCTTCATGCACGACAAACTGTCTTGCGCCGATGGTTAAAGTACTCGATGAAAATTTCGGTATAATAAAAGGGTTTATGAACACTATCCATTCATACACGAATGATCAGGTAATGCTCGACCAGCCGCATAAAGACCTGCGCCGCGCCCGCGCCGGTGCAATAAATATTATCCCGACTACGACGGGAGCCGCGAAAGCCGTAGGAAAAGTTATTCCGCATCTGAAAGGAAAACTCGATGGATTCTCGCTCCGCGTTCCTACACCGGATGGTTCAATTACAGATTTTACTGTTGAACTGAACAGAGACGTCACAAAAGAGGAAGTGAACTCTGCGATGAAAAAAGCCGCGGAGGGACCGTTGAAAGGTATTCTTGAATATACTGAAGACCCGATCGTTTCATCGGATATTATTGACAACGACCATTCATGTATATTTGATGCTTTATCAACAATGGCATTCGGAAACCTTGTAAAGGTAATCGGCTGGTATGATAATGAGTGGGGTTATTCCTGCCGCGTTGTTGACCTGTCGGCGAAGTTGTTCTGATTTTTGAAATATCTTTCCCGGTCAGTAAAGCGAAAATGTATTGACTGGGCAGGAAATATTTGTTATGTTACAGGTGTTAAATTTTAAATAAACTTTTTTACTACTTGCAGCCGGCTAATATACAGCCGGCTTTTTTTATGTTTAAACCAAAAAGTATAAAAAAAAGGGCGAAGTAATCCGCCCTTTAAATTATATTGCATTAATTTTATTTCAGCACCATCATTTTCTTAGTATCCGAGAAGTTCCCTGACATAATTTTATAGAAATATACTCCGCTTGTAAGTTTTACAGCGTCAAATTCCACGGTAAAACTTCCTGCGTTCTTGTACTCATTTACTATAACGGCAACTTCCTTGCCGAGTATATCATGTACTGATATTGTAACATATCCGGATTTTGGAATTGAATATCCTATCTTTGTTACCGGATTAAACGGATTAGGATAATTCTGCGCAAGCTTATATTCCGCAGGAATTATGTTTCCCTCCGAAGGAGTTAACGTAACCGTCTCGGACAGCTTAAGAACTATACCCGAAGCGCCGATTGCGAAACCGGTCACTGTGTTGCCGGTCAGTGCGAAATCGAAGTGAGAGTAACCCGTCTGCCCTGCCGGAGCTGTCATAACAGACCAGTTTAAACCGGAATTAGTACTCCTGTAGATTCCTGCGGCAGATGTCATTGTAGCTACATAATAACAGGTATTGGAATTTTGTATCCATTTCATTGATGCGAGTGTGGAAGTTCCCGATCCTCCGACCGAAACACTGCTCCATGTTGTTCCGCCGTTTGTAGTTCTTGCAATATTCGGATGTGAAGTACTTGTTGCCGCTATACCATTAAGTTTATTGTCGTTAAAAGCGAGGGCAGCCGTAAAACTTCCGGTTATTCCGAGTGTCCCGGTGTACCAGTTAGTTCCTCCGTTACTCGTAAGATAAGCTCTTGCCGTTGCGTTAAGTCCATACCCATAAAACTGATTATCAATTGCAATTAGAGAATTCTGGGCTGAGGCTTCTCCGACAAGTCCGGGCGGATTTGTGAGAGTCCAGTTAGCGCCTCCGTTTGTAGTTTTTTGCACATAATAAGCAGTACCGGCTCCGCCCTGCGGGTCGCTTTCCGCAAAACCAAATGACGGGGTTTTTCTTGAAAAGATTAAACCGTTAAAAAACCCAGCTGTTCCGCCTGTGTGAAAAATTGTAGTCCAGTTCAAACCTCCGTTAGTTGTTTTTGAAATAGAGGCATCTCCGCCTGTTGTACCTGCAGCGTCGCCGCCGTCACCGACGTAAGCCGTAAGAGAGTCAATACCCCAGATGCACATCAATGCTTTCACGGGTAGTCCGCTTACGGGTATTGTCGTCCAGTTCACTCCGCCGTTTATTGTCCTGAAAACCATGGGAGTGCTAACGCCGCCGGCTATCCAGGCTACGTTCGCATTCACGACTGACACGCTCGGCCATAGTGTACCTGTTAACGGAATAGAACCCGATATCGTCCACTGAGAGAAACCTGATTCACAGAAAACCATAATCCAGATTAACACGGGAATTAAAAAAAGTAATTTAATTTTCTTCATGATAGCGCCTTTCTTTTTTTGTTTTTAAAAAATGGGAAAAAACACAAGAATATGGTTATTTCTACAATGTAATTTACTTATTAGATTGTGTCAATACCAGAATAAATATACAAAGCTTTTTTATAATGACGAAATTATTATTGAGTGATAATTGAATATTATTGCAATAATAAGCAGTTTCATTTATATTTACGGGATATTTATTTAACTTAAACCAAAACATTATGAGGCAGTTCTTTATTATCTTGGGAATTCTGACGATTTTTTCCGCATTTTCTTTAGCGCAGGACAAACCGGAGAATGATATTTCTGTTGACGGAAAAAACATTACCGACATTGCCGCCGACAAATTTTTCCGGCAGGAAATTGCTGTAAAGCAGAATCCGTGGTACTTTGGCGGTGATATAAATCTTTCATTCGGAAATTATTCTTACGTCGGGCTCTCACCCCTTGTCGGCTATAAAATTTCGCCGCAGTTTCACGTAGGCGCGCAAATTTCTTATGCTCATGCATGGGATAACAGATACACTGTAGAAACTCAGTCAAATATGTACGGCGGAAGTTTGTTTGCCCGTTATTATCCGATTAAAGAGCTGTTTTTTTTACTTGAACCGTCGCTTGGTTCTTATAGTGTTTACTCCGCATATTCATCTTATACGAACAAAGCCGTACCTTTCATATTCGCGGGAGCGGGATTAAACTACTATATTAATCCGAAAGTATTCCTTACTTTTCAGGTAAAAGTTGATGTACTGCATGATAGTCAATCACCATACGGCAATGAATGGCATCCGATATATAATGCGGGAGTTGGATTCGGAATGTAATTTTATTTAAATCAGGAACGGGCTGTCCCATAAGACTTTTGGGACAGCCCGTTCTCTTTATTTTTCGTTACTTCCTGAGCAATCCGAGTCCTTCAAGCGCGGAGGCATCGTCAGGGGAAATCAATAAAACCTTATTAAACAGAACTTCCGCTTCACGCGCCTTACCGAGATTAAAGTTTGTCCATGCAAGCATTAAAACCGAATAGTAATCGAAAGGATACAGATTAACGGTTTTCTCTATGTATTTGAAAGCGCCGTTATAATCAGCCCGGTAATAGAACATCATACCAAGTTTATAGTTCACCTGCGAGTTGTTAGGGTCTATCTTCAGAATGTCGTTATAATTGTTTTCAAGTGTTGTCCAGTCCTCAATAGCGGCTACGGGATTTGCCAGTCCGAGGCGCGCTTCGACAGATAACGGCAAAATGCTTATTGCCGTTGAGTAATAATAAATTGATTCGGAATACTGCCCTTTAAGGTTGCTGAGATAACCGAGGCGAAGGTTAATTTCGTAACTGTTCTTATTGTAAATTTTCTTTATTACATCTATCGCACTTCCGATGCGGCCTTTTGCTTCAAGCCTGTAACTCTCTTTGAACGCGGATCTTACATCATCACCCGGAGCATAGCTCAGAACTTTTTTTTGCCCGCTTGCTGTAATGTTCTGAGTTTGCGCGTTGATTTGCGGTAAAAACATTTGTGAAACAATTAACAGCACTATGACGGCAGAACTTTTTGCTGAGGCAGTTATTTTTATTTTTTTTAGAATGTCCATTTTATACTCCCGATAATTTTATGAAATGAGTTGGTTTTATATAAATAGTTATATGATGATGGTGTATCATATACAAGTTCAGGCACTTCCTGTTTATAATATTGATACCTTAGTGAAAGTTCAATTTTCGGGCTTATCGGCGAAATTATATTAAATCCAAATCTGTTATTTATTATATTCTCCGTATTAAAAACGACAAATGCATTGTCTTCGTGAAAATTTACACCGTTGCCGAAGAAATAAAATCCTTCAAGCCAGAGTTTGTCTGCCGCTTTAAATCCGATTTTTTGTTTGATTAATCCCCTTGAAATAAAAGTACCCGGCGGATTTCCTGTAACATCATCTTTCTTCTCCGAATGAAGTGTTAAATCAGTAACGCTGTATAAATCAAGGTTGCCGAGGGGGAAATATACAATTGTGAGCCCGTTTTGTATTTGTTTCGCGTTATTCAGATTTGAGTATGAGTTACCGAGAATAAATCTGAAATGGTTGATTGATTTTCCTATTGACAGCAGTCCTACATAGTTGTTAAGAGTATTTGAAAAGCCGGAATAGGTTATACTTCCGGTTTGTGTATTAACGCTGGCTGAAACATCATCTACCTTTACGTTTAGATAATGAAATATTCCGCTGATAGTAAAACCCGAGCCCGCATAGTACCCCGCATTCAAATAATATTCATTTTGTTTTGTACTTACATTAAAATCTGCAGGTTGGTTACCGATAGATAAAAATTTTCTTGTACTTGAAATATTAATATTATTATATCCCTGAAATATCGTTAACCTTTTCAGCGGATTGCTTATAAGGTTAAGGCTGACATAACTCGTGTTTTTATCGGGTTTTTGTTGTTCATAAATCACGGTGTCACTGCCGAAGCCGCCTTTATTCTGCTTATCGTAGTCACCGTTAAATGTTCCTCCTACTTCAATATACACTCCTTCAAATAACCTGTCCGGCTTTGCGCCGATTTTTGTCATCAGCTTTTTTGGCATATCTTCCGTCAGCGCCCGGGCTTCTTTATCCCGTCCCGAAAAAACCAGGCTCCAGTACATATATTCAAGAGCATCCGTTTCCTTAGGAGAAAATTCAAGCGCCCGTTCAAAGTGTACTGCTGCGGACATATAATTTTTCTGTGTATAATAAGCGATACCCATACGCATCCTGAGGAAGTAGAAATCAATTCCGGCGTCAATCGCCTTATCTCCTTCGGTTATCAGTTCACCCCACTTTGCTTTCAAGTACAGGTCATACGTTTTAGCGTCAACTTCTATTGCGTCAGGCTTCACCTGCGCTGCGGCAGGTATGGATGCCAGCATCAGAAGTAATATAATTATTGTTCTAATATGCAATTTGCAGTAATTATTTGATTTTTTAATGTAATTTCGATTTTATCTATTCCGTTTCTTGACAGGGCTATAGTGAAATCCATGCGTCCGGTGCGCCGGTTTAAAAAATGGTTTTCAATACCCGAGCTGAGTGTTATACGGTTCGTATGGAGCATATCGTCAATATCCGTATAAGTTACTTTAAATACTGATTTCAGGAAAACGAAAAACGGCGATACAAAATCCTGAACAAAAAGTCCGGCTTTGCTGTAAACAAGGTTCAGTGCCGGTGTATCGCCTACATTCATATCCTGATAATATCCGAGCGGTACTTTATATGCCGCGAGGAAGAAATAGTAGAGAAGAGATTTCTTACTGCCGGCAAAATCATAAAAATAAAAAACACGTCCGTCATTATTGAAGTATGCCGTAGATTTTGAATCAGAGCAGTAAATATAAGAGGAATTGTTAATATTAGTGAAAACTTCCCATTCTACTATCTTTTTCTTTCCTTTTGATTCGGTTTCAAATTTTACAACTTTCCCGGGTATGAAATTAAATCCTTCTTTTAGGACCGGATTTATTTCAACATTCGATATCACGTCACCCCGCTCCGGTTTATTATTAGCTTTATATATTACTCCGGATGGCGTTTTCAGAATATATTGCGAGAACGGATAATCAATTGTTTCACCTTTTATGAAAGGAACAGCCTGCAGTTGAAAATGGATATGCGGCTCGGGAGACCTGCCCGAATTGCCGCAAGAGGCGATAATCTGTCCGGTTTTAATCCATTCGCCCTGGGATATTTTAAATGATGCCGGTTTTATATGGCATATTTTCGAATAAAATCCGTATCCGTGCCTGATAATTATTGTATTCCCCCAGTTATTTTCTAAATTAACGTCACCAATATTGTTATCGGGAATTCCGTCAATAATTTCTTCCACATATCCATCCGCAGAAGACAATATAGCTTTATTGTAACAATAGTAATCCTCTAATTTCAGACCGTAATTCCTGTATGTATTTCTTTCGGAATCTCTGATTACAAAATCCCATGCGTGTTTATATCTGAATTTATGTGTTATTTCTCCGTTATGCGCCTGCGACACGCTCCATTCACCAAAAAAAGGAAGACGTAGAGGGTAGTACTTGAAATCCCGGAAGCGGAAATTATTGTTGAGATACGAATACAGGTTGTTCTCGGGTGAATTCTGCTGAAAATAGACTTCTGAAAGTCCTTCCTTTTTATGTACCCTTGATTTAACCGCAAAAAGAAAAAGTATAACGATAATGTTGAACGGTAAAGAATAAATATGCAGGTGAAAAAGCGCAAACACACTGCTGAATCCATAAGATATTAACACCGTAACGGGCATCAGTACGAGTACCCAGATATAAGAACGCCATGAAGGAATAAGGAAAAATCCTCCGATTGCAATCGCAGAGAGAATGTAATTAAATCCTATATAAGCATAGCTTGCTTCCGTTATATTAATCTCAAGAAACTGATAGAAAAAAAATGCGGAATAAAAACCTATCAGCGACAGTGAAAAGGCAATACGGGAAAAATACAGAATACCGCCTGCGATAAGAATTCCGGCGATTACATTGTATTGGAATAATATTGCTCCGAGAGAAAGAAAATAGATTTTCAGCGAAAAAATAAAATTTATTTTAGACCACCATTCATAAATGCTTATTAATCGGTTCCCGCCCAGCAGATACATATCATTTAAGAAATAAACACCTCGTCCGCTTAAACCCATAAAATACAAATCACGTCCTTCAAGTGTAACAACCCAGTAAGCTATTAAAAACGGCAGACTGAGATAGGGGAGTAAATACTTACCGAGCACACCCTCAAGGGATATAGTAACGAAGAAAGCAAATATTGACGCTAATACTACAATCAATAAAATTGCCCAGCTGGCTTCATATTGTAATCCTATGCCAAGACCTGCAAGCAGGCTATTAAAGCCGTAATATCCTTTTTCAATTTTAATCTTATCAAATCCCAGGCTCTCGGCAACAACAAATGATGTTATCACCGATATCAGTCCGCAAAAACCCGCGAAATAATCAAAAAAAGATATTATCATCAGTAAACCCGCGAAGAAAAGTTTATCTGAAAAGAAAACTATAGAATAACTTTTTAATATGCTCTTTATGAATCTCAAAAAAATTCTCCTGAAAAAGTTTTTATTTTATTTTTTTAAGATGGTTCGGGACTGTTTCAAGCATTGTGACATCTTTATTAGTTTCGTTATTTCGGATAATATGAACATGTCCTTTAATGTCAATTAAAACTACTTTAGGTCTGAGTGTAATAAACTGCATCCACTGTGTCATGTTATACGCGCCTATACGGCTGACCACGACGTTATCCCCGCGTTTTAAAGGCGGAAGTGAGATGGAATCCCTAATCTGGTCTATGTTCATGCACAGCGGTCCGTACAGAGTAGTTGTTTCCGAGTGCTGTGAAAATTCTTTCGTAGGATTAATCTGATGCTCATACCAGAAAGCGGTAAACAGTATATTTACACCGAAATTCATTATCGTCGAGCGTCTGCCGTCTGAAAGTTTTTTATTGGCAATCACAGTACCGAGCAAACTGCCTGCGTCGTCAATCAGTGCGCGTCCGGTTTCAAGAATCAGCAGAGGCATTTCTTCAGGGTCTAACTGCGAGCTTATCAGAGCATGGCTGATTGCTTCTGCATAATCATCAAAAGAAGGAGAAGTGTCACTGCCCATGAGATAAGAACCTTTCAGTGTATTAGCTGAAGCAAAGCCGCCGCCCATATCAATATAACTTATTGTCTTGCCGTATTTTCTTTTAATATTATGCGCAAGATCCGCAAGCTTTGTAGCCGCGATTTCGTAAGCGCTGGCAGTAAGCATAAATGTACCGATGTGAGTATGAAGCCCGACCATGTCAAGTTTTTTACTTAACATAATTCTGTTGATTGCTTCCCATGCTTCGCCGTTTTCGTAATTAAAACCAAACCTGTCCCAGGTAGGATAAACTCCGGTATCCATATTCACACGGATTGCAACTTTCGGTTTCTTCTCTGTATTAGCCGCTATCTCTATCAGCGTATATAGTTCGTCAAAATGGTCTATATGTATCAGAGAGCCGTTATTAGTCGCGGTGATAAGGTCATCTTCGGATTTATCGGGACCGTTAAAAATAATTTTAGAACCTTCCATGCCGTTTTCAAGCGCCTTATCGTATTCAAAGCGGGAGACGACTTCTGCCCACGAACCTTCCTGATGAAACACATTGCAGACGGCGTTCAGGTAGTTAGTTTTGTACGACCAGGCGAACTGGACTTTCGGATAACGTGTTTCAAACGCTCGTTTCGCTTCCTGCACTGTGTTACGGATTGTATTTTCGGATATTACGAATAAAGGAGAGCCGTAATCTTTAATAAGATCTTTTACTGAGATGTCATCAATGTGAGTAATCGGTTCAAACTCTGTTTTTAAACCGAATTTATTGGATATTCCGACGTTCAGTTTTTTTATTATAGGTCTTTCAAAATTAAGTTTTTTCATATATATATTTAATTTATTATAATTCAGAATTAAGAGACAGTTGTTCAAACTCGGATAAGTCGCAGATAAGGTCATAAGAATATCGTATGAAAAGTTTTCCGACTTCATAACTCCCGAATGGTTTCACTTTCATTCCAAGTGCGAGTTTAACGAGTGCTTCCGGTAAATTCTGTCCCGCGCCGACGGCAAGATAAACCCAGGCAGGAAGCCTCGGATTTATTTCTATCAGATAATATACATTTTTAACGGTTTTTATCATTTCCAGCTCCATACCGCCCTGCCATTTAGTGCGTTTAATAAGGCGGTTTGTTATATCAAGCAGGTACTGGTCGCCGAGAGCGATTCCCGCCCATGCCTTACCTTTATCAGTTATATACTGTTTTCGCATAGGAACTGCACCGATTGTATTTCCGAGACCGTCGCCAAGAGCTACAACATTAACTTCTGTTCCTGATACATATTCCTGTATTATAATCGGTAATCCCCATTTACCGACAATTTTATGGAAATATGATTTTGCCTGCTCGGGGTTCTGTGCCACGTATGCGTCATAATACTGACCTTTTACAAGAAGAGGATAAGTAAAATCGTCTTTCAGAGAGGCTATATCATTTTCCGAGAATAATACACGGCTGTCAGGTACTTTGATCCCGTATTTTTTCCCGAATGCCGGAAGAACAGATTTATGCCGCTCTTCAAACTGACCGAGTGTGGGGAGAAAAGTCCTGATTCCGAGTTTCCTGAGCCTGTCAGCCGATTTCATAAACGTATATAGTTCGGCATCGAAGTTAGGGATTAAAACGTCAATTTTTTCAATACTGTTTATATACTCAAGCCTTTTCATAAGCGCGTCCGAGCCCATAGTCGGATAAGGAATCTGGTAGGACTTATTAACCTGATCGTGCATATAAATTCCGGGTTCAAGGTTTTCATAAGCAAGACCGATAATGCGCGGATTAAAATACTTTGAATCCCTTATCCCCCGTATTACAGGAATACCGGGACCCGGATTATCAGTATTATTTAATCCCGTTACCGCTACCGTGATTTTCTTTTTATTCATTTAATAATGCTAAGTTTTTTAAGAGTATATATATATTCATCTATGGATTTATCGAGTACTGAAGAGCTTACGTCGTACTTTTGCAACAGCTCGCGCTTTATTTCAGCGGGACTTTTTTGATCCCGAATTAACTCAAGAATTTCAGCGGCTATAGGATTCAGTGAAAATGAATCACCCGATAATGAGTCGAATAAAAATCCTGACTCGCTTACGGCAATGTTTTTATTTACTTTCATAAAAAATTAATTTTTGATTGTTTACTGTAAAAGACTGCAAAAAAGGTGCCAAATATTATTCGACGTGCGAATTTATAAAAAATTTTCTATATTAAGCGGTTATTTGATTGGTTTATCAATATTTATATTAAATTTCGTTTATCCATATACTATCTGAAACAATTACTTTCATTTAATAATTCGGCAATATTGTCGAATTAATCAATTGAAAATCTCTACTTTTTAGGAATATCCCCCGGGATGCCATCAGGCGGAACCGGAGGTTTACGGTTAATATCATCCTGCGGCCGGATTTTGCCGTCAGGCGGCGGTCCGATTGGTGGTTGACCTATTGGTGGCGCTAACATCTTTCCCATATCACCCACGAACGAATCAAATTTCGGTTTCTGTTTATCCGTGCAAATATTTCTTATAGATTTAAAATGGTCATAAACATTGAATTCAAGCTGCTTTTGTTTTTCTCCGATTTGTAAAGATATTTCATTTGCTTTTGTATCATCTCCGGATAATACAGTGTTTATTATCTCTCCCTTGAGTTTTTGCATATCAGACAAAAGCAGTGATGTTTGCTGTTTGTGTTTCTCACGAAGCGGAATAAAAGCCGTCATTTGCTCATCCGAAAAATTGATTTCTTCATTTAATATCATCTCAATTCCTCCGGGTCCCGGCAGTATTCCCTGTGGCTGTCCGTGCGGTGGTTGTCCGGGCGGCTGTCCGAACGGTTGTCCGAACGGTTGTCCGTGCGGCTGTCCGGGCGGCAATCCCTGCTGTAATCCCTTATGAATCATCAAATTAGATTTTACTGCTGAACGAAAGTACCACATTGACCCGAGAGTCGCTATGTTAACAAGAACTAACACACCGATAATAATATAAAGACCGGTATTTCTCTTATGATTTTCCATTACTCTGAAAAATAATTATTAATATTGTTGTTTATATTGTATTCGGTTATAACATTTTTTATAACAGTTTCGCGGTTGAAATATGATTTGTTACCGCCGTTTGAGAAGAACAATATTGAAATAAAATTCACGAACAATATCAGCACTATTATGACGGCATAACGGATTTTATGCGCAGGCTGATATTCATTTTCGTATTCGTTAATTTTTGCCGATATTCTGTCAAAAATAAAAGGATTTGCCTCTGCTTTTTTTATCCCTTCAAGGCATTTCAGCGTTAGTTCGGTTTCTTCCTGTATTTTTTTGTTGTATTCCATGTTCTATTGTATTAGATGCTTTTTATTACGAAACCTTGCGGTCATTTGTAATTTTTATAGAAATTCCCTAAAAGTATTTTTAAGTTCGATTTAGCCCTGTGCAGAAGCGACTCGACTGATGACACGCTAACTTTCATAATATCAGCAATTTCTTTATTAGGAATGCATTCGACCTTACTTAATATGAATGCAGTTTTCTGGTTTTCCGGCAGTTTATCAATCGCTTTAAAAAGTACTCCGGAACGCTCTTTATTCTCAATTAAAACTCCTGGGTACTCGAAATCCTGCTGTTCTATAGCCGGGTCTGCATCCGAAAAGAATGAAGTAAGAAAAGAAAATCTTTTTTTCGTTTTTTTCCTCCTGACAAGTTCGAGAGATTTGTTTATTGCTATGCGGTAAATCCATGTATTAAGGGCAGAATTTCCTTTGAAATCTGCAATCGAAAGGAATACTTCAATAAACACCTCCTGCGTTATATCCTCTGCATCAGAAGTATTTTGCAAAATTCCGAGCGAAGTATTATAGACTTTATCTTTAAACAGTTCAACAAGCTCCCTGAATGCTGTTCTGTCCCCGTTTTTTAATTGCGATATTAAAAGAATTTCTTCCAATTATAACATTACATTTCCGTATTAAAAAAAATAAGATAATAATTAGAAGGGAATTTTAATAAGCAGAAATTTGACAAAAAATCAGAAACCCGCCTTTAATAAGCGGGTTTCCGAGAATATTATTCCTAATGAGAGATTCCCATTTCGTCAAGTAAAAATCCGGCATTTGCGAATTTTTCTGTTATAAACAGAACATAGTGGAAATTAACAGAGATAGTCCTTTGCAGGTCAAAATCGTATTGCCAGTCGCCTATCATTGCTTCATAGTTTCCGTCAAATGCCAGACCGATGATTTCTCCTTTAGCATTCATAACCGGACTTCCGCTGTTGCCTCCTGTTATATCGCACTGATGCGTAAAGGCGACGGGCACATCGTTAAGTTTCGGATCTGTCCATTTTCCGAAATCCTTGTTATTATAAAGTTTGGTTAATCCCTCCGGCGCGTTAAATGGTTCTTCGCCCGTATTTTTTTCTATAACACCTTTAAGTGTCGTGAACGGAGCGTATGTTACTGCGTCGGCAGGTTTATAACCTATTATGTTTCCCGATGTAAACCTCATGGTACTATTGGCATCCGGGTATAATCCTGTGCCTTTCCATTCAAATAATCCGTTCAGATACTGTTTCCTGATTTCGGATACTTTAGCTCCGAAAATCTGGTTTTCCTCTTGAATTAATTCAGATTCGGGATACATCCCCGAAGCCATTTTAATAAACGGGTCATTCAAAGATTCAATTTCTGTTAATGGCATTTTGTACAGGCTCTTCAAAAACTCGGCAGTGCTGAGTTTTGATGATTTCACTGCGTCATCAGCGAACTGTTCAATTGTCCGTGGTTTATCATCAAAAATGTATTCCAGTCCCTTTATTCTCTGTTCAGCCGGCAGTTCCGATGCCATTTTCAGCGTGCGAATAAGTAAAGCCTTATCAAACGGTTCGTAATAATTTGCATAATTATATTCAATTCCTTTAACAACATTATTAATAGTATTTTCGTCTATTCCGGGCTGTCTTTCGTTTTCGGGTTTAGACAGTTCTTTCTTTATGTAATAAAGCTGTACAGCCATGTTTAGCTGAGTCCCTGCGAGTCCCTGTAGCAGATTAAATATATTATCCCTGTCCTTGGTTTTCGCAAGAGTTTTGTATAACTCGGCATCCCTGCTGAATAAATCACCGTATTTTTCTTTTCTCACCGCATCGGCGTTAACCCATCCAAGGAATTCTTTTTCAAATTCAATTTTCTTCTGAAGGAAGTTTGTCTTTTTCATTCCGGCAACTTTTCCCTCGTAATTTTTCATCGCATTTGCCAGACCTTTTTTCAGGTTAGCAACTTTTATTTCTCCGTCTTTGTCATTTTTTGTTAATTCGTCCGCGAGATTTATAATTTCCCTGAAGTTTTTTATACTGAAAGGGTAGTTCTTATTCTGATTCCACTCAATTGAATTAGATGTCCTGTAACGGGTTGTTTGTCCGGGAAATCCTAATATAAAAGTGAAGTCGCCTTCCTTAAGCTCTTCTTTGGCGGCTTTCAGCCATACTTTGGGTTTATACGGCACATTTTCTGCACTGTATTCTTTTCCCTTACCGTCAGGTGAAACATACGCCCGCATAAAAGTAAAATCTCCCGTGTGACGCGGCCACATCCAGTTATCCGTTTCACCGCCGTAATTTCCGATTGAGAGCGGGGGAGCGTAAACTATTCTTATATCCTTAATTAACTTATAAACAAACATCACATACTGTTTGCCGTTAAACATTTCGGCAATATTAACATCAGCATCTTCTTTTCCTTTTTTAAGTGCTTCTGTCATTTCTGCTATTTTCTTATTTATTTTCATTCCGCGCTCAACAGGGTCGGTTATACCTTTCGCGGCATCAAGCACTTCTGCCGTTACATCCTGCATATCCACGAGCATTCTTGCCGAATAGCCAAGGGCTTTAATCTCTTCCGTCCGGCTTCGCGCCAGGAATCCGTTCGTGATGTAATCGTTATCTTTTGTCGAAGCCCGCTGAAGTCCGCTGTAAGCAACGTGGTGATTAGTTACTATCAATCCTTCACCCGAAACAAAGGATCCTGTTCCTCCGCCAAGCTGAATAATTGCCTGATAAAGCGAGGGATTGTCTTTACTGTAGATTTCACTTACATCTATCTTCAATCCTTTTTTATTCAGGTCAAGTTTGTCAATCTGATTTAACAGCCACATTCCCTCCTGGGCTGTAACGGAAACCGCGAAAAGGAATGAGAAAAATAAAATTGCAATGAATTTTTTCATGTTATTCAATATTAAGTTTGAAATATTAAAACCCCCGGAATCCGGCAGGATTAACTTATCCTATTATATACGGAAATAATGCGGAATTGTTATAGAATTATTATACGGAAACATAAAAAACCGGCTGTCTCATAAGTTGTCATTCCGAACTTGTTTCGGAATCTAAACCGCAAAAATAATATAAAAATGAGATCCTGAAATAAATGCCCCGGAGAGTACCCCATGATGACAAAATCAGGTTTTGAAACAGTCCCTTTAACGAATAATTTACAAAATTTTTATAAATTCAGTTTTGCTCTGAGTTCGGGACTCAGGGCATTTTTCGGTAAAACTAATGTAATTGTATTAATACCGAAATAAGTTTCGGACACATTAATAAATCCCGCGAACGGACCGATTAGTCCCCATGAATTTTTTACATTGAAAAATATTTTCCCGTCAGGAGACTTTTTCAATCCGACTATATGCATCAGATGGTCATCCTGTTCAATCCGACTATATGCATCAGATGGTCATCCTGTGTAGTAAGGTTTTCGAACAACTCCTGCCGTGATTTCTGTGTATATTCAATTTCCTTTTCATCTGGATTAATTGTTCCCGCAAGGCTAGTTTTGCCGATGGGAATCATCGCATAACCGGCTTTCTGATTGAAGAAACTGTTTGTTACATCCGCATCCCAGCCGACTGTATAATCATTCATCACCGCATATATCGCGGCGGCGAGGAACTCCTCAACGGGAATATTATAGAATAATCCGCCTGTGTAATTATCGGGAACCTCTACATTAAACGGTTTGTAAAACGGATGATGCGTAAAGGATGTAAGTCCGATATAATCATCAGGATTGAACTTCAGTACCTGTGCCGAGAATTCGAGAGGAGTGTATTCTTTCCCTTCATAAGTGAATTTTTCGGGCGGTTTACCGAATCTATCGTCGAGCATTTTTTCGTAATTTTGTTCCCAGCCTGATGATATCGGCATTTTTACAAGAACACTGTCAAGAAAATTCTTTAATTTTGAATCGAATCCACTATGGTTAATTTTCCCGTCGCCGGAATTCGGATAAACGCTTTGAGGGACAATACCGTATTTAGTAATTGCGGGAAAAACATCATGTCCGAACGCTCCTTCGGAAAAGCGGGTGAATCCCTGACGCAGTATGTAGTTCTTTGCCTTATCCAGATATATATTGCGGACAATAAATAATTCCGACAGGTCAGGATGTGCAATTCCCTGCTGTATCATTTCAGATTCAAGTATGGATAATACGGAAAAGCACCAGCACGTACCGCTCATTCCCTGGTCTTTTACTTCGGTTGACGGAAGAGTCTTTACGTCCGTTAATACCTGCGGGAAAAGATTCCCGGCATAAAGGAACGAAAAAACTAAAATTAGAACAGTTAATAAATTGATTTTTCTCATAAGTTTTATTCTTTACGTTAAATAATAATTATTTATATCATACAATTTAACGAACTATTGCGATGTATTCCATTTATAAATTTGTTCCGAAAATAAAAAGTCCCCCGCTTTATGAAAACAGCAGGGGACTTCTTATGGGTCGAGAACATGAAAGCTATTTTACAATCATCATTCTTTTCGTTGAGATATTTATACCATCTACTATGAGTGAATAAAAATACACTCCGCTTGATAATCCCGCGCCGTTGTTTGAATTTTCATTTTTAGAAAATTATAATTTGTTAAGAAATCAGGCAGTCCCAAATATACTTCAACGAAAGACCTGCCGGAAAAAAGTTTTGTAGGAGAAGATGAATAAACACTCTAATTTTTTGTTAGTATTATTTGATACTATTTTATCATCATCATTCTCTTCGTTGCAATATTAGTTCCGTTAACAATCAGTGAGTAGAAATACACACCGCTTGATAATCCCGCGCCGTTGAAATTCATTTTGTAGTTACCTGAAATTAAATTCAGATTTCTTATTTCCGAAGAGTATTCCCTGCCCGATAAATCAAATATTTTAAGTGAAACACTTCCTGCTTTTACTAAATCGAATTCGATTGTAGTTACCGGATTGAACGGATTAGGATAGTTTTGCTTAAGTGTGTAATCCGTAGGAACTTTATGCTCATAGAAAAATCCGCCTGTAACAGGTCCTTTAGAATACTTGAAAATCTGCGCACCGTAAGTATTGCCTGAAACTGCAAATATGGTATCGGGGTGAACCATTTGAACACCCATCGTTGTATATCCGCCTGTGTTGTATATTTGCCAGGTTTGTCCGTGGTTAGTAGTTCTTCCAACGACACCAATTACACCGCCTGCGACACCGTTGTTGTAATCAAACCAGTCAGTACAGAATAATGTTCCTGCTTTAACAGGGAAGTTCAGAGAATCCCACGATGTGCCTCCGTTAGTAGTACAATAGACCTGCGAGTTTGAAGAACTTGTGAAGACTGTATTTGCATTCAAAACTTTCACGGGAGTATATGAAGTGGAAATAGTTGTCGGAGGAGTAGTTAATATCCAGTTATCACCTCCGTTTGTGGTTTTCTGGAAGCCTGCTCCGTGAGACATATATCCGGTATTGGCATCAACCATACTAATTTTTACACCGACCGGACCCGAGTATGCCGATACCTGCTCAACCCAGTTCACTCCTCCGTTTGTTGTTTTCCAGATTTTTGTATTACCACCGATTCCTGCAACGCCGCCTACAATCCATCCTGTAGTTTCATTTACGAAATCAACTCCGTTACAGAAATAAGGAACTAAAGCTGGGTTAGCAGTTTTTGATGTATCCCACGTTACGCCGCCGTCAGTAGTTTTTGCAAACCTTCCCCAGCGACCGCTGATAAAACCGGTATTTGCGTTTAGCATAGAAATTGTGTTAATATAATCTGTTGCAATATAGTTTGCATTATTCCATGTAGTTCCGCGGTCTGTCGAATACGTGATAACATCGGGGATACCGTTATCAACACCAACAGCAATAACACGTCCACTGCTGTTTGCATATAAATCGGTTAAATTTGCTAAAGACCTGCGATACATTAAATTCGACCAGTTCGCACCCGTATTTGTTGATCTGATAATTTCGCCGTAAGTGCCGACTAACATGAAATTTGAGCCGGACTTATCCATACTATACGTATTAAACCCTGTTATTGAAGCCGCACCAGCAAATGAGACAGAAGTCCATGTTGCGCCGTTGTCAGTTGTTTTAAACAAATCCTGTGTCGAAGAAGTATAACCCGATACGTAAACATCGGAACCGGAAACGGCAATACTGTATAAAGAGGATGTCGTCGGAGGATTAACCCCTGCCCAGTTCATCCCGCCGTTAGTAGTAACGCGGAATAACCCGCTGCTTCCGCAAAGAAACCCTGTAGTACTGCTGATAAATTTAATGTTATATATTGTGCTTGTTACACCTAAATTGATTGTATCCCAGGTAGTACCTGAGTTTGAAGTCTTGAAAAGTTTTCCTGAGGTTGAACCGCCTGTAATAACGTTAGCAGTATCCCAGGCATGAATAGCGCTTAATGTTGATGTACCAAGATTTGGCATCATTAACCAGTTTGTCCCGCCATTGGTTGTTCTCTGAATTTTAAAAACACTATTGCCTGCGACAAAACCTGTCAGCTGATTAAAAAAATACATTGCGTTAGCCGAACCTGAGCCTGAAGGGACTATCTGAACAGTATCAAATGTCTGTCCGCCGTTTGTAGTTTTCACGATACCTCTTACTGCCTGAACACCGAGATATCCTGTATTTGCGTTGAAAAATTTCCCGCATAAAAAATTCTGAAAAATATTTGCACCCGGGTACAATGAGCTTGGATAACCGCCGGTAGATGTAACCCAGTTTGCTCCTGCATTGGTTGTTTTCAAAAAGTTACCGTAATCACCTGCCGCAACCCAGATATTGGCATCAACTGCCTGAACCCATCTCAGATACTGCCCCTGCGGTTTTGGGTGCAGCCATTTCCATTCAGGTGAAGTTTGACCATTAGTTTCAGAAACTATTACGGTAAAAACAAAAATAAAACAAATTGCAAAGAACTTTTTCATTGATATTACCCCCATAAGATTTTGTTTAAAAAAATAATTATACAATTTTAATTTTTTTATATAAATATAGCAAAGACATGAATCGCTATTTTACCCAGAATATAAATTATAATACTGTATTTATAGGTTATTATTGCGGTTTATATGTGTTAAATTACCCAAAATATTCTGCGATGAAAAAGAAAAATAGTGTTAAGTTCTTAACGATTTTCAATAGTTTTTCCGAAACGGAGAAGAAAGAGTTTTATTTTTTTGTTAAATCATCATTAAGTAAAACCGGACGCGATTTTCGGGCAATTATTGATAAACTTGATAAAGGAGCGGAAGGAGTTATTGAACTTCAGAATATGTATAATAACCGTACCATCTGGAACCGCCTTTCCGAATTAACACGCGTTGCGGAAAAATTTCTTGTTATAAAAGAATTGACGGAAGATAAACAGGGATATAGTTTGTTGCTTTTAAGACAGCTCAGAAAAAGAAAACTTCATAAAACTTATGATTCGTTTTATTATAAATCAGAAAAAGAATTAATGGACGCTCCGGTGAGCTATGAGGCTTTTAAAAAACTGTCTGAATTAACGCAGGAAAAATTAAGTTATGTTTTAGCAAAGGGGAGTATGCGCGATTTTCAGGCGGCATATAAAGAAACGAGTAATTACCGCATTGTTTGGTTTCTCCTTGATTATCTTTCCCAGCTTACGGAGCTGGCTCAGCAAAAATTCAATAATCTGGGCGAATGCAATTTACTCGCCGAAAAATTATTCGGCACCGTAAATTTCGAGAAACTTTTAACGGAAATTGAAAAAGATTATGCTCCGTTCTATCCTTATATTGCTTTGCAATATTACGTTCTGATGGGAATGCTTAATATTAAAGAAAATAAATATTACGTCAAAGCAAAAGAAATATTTATCAGTAATACAAAGAAATTTTCAAACGAATACAAAACCATCGTCTATTTCATGCTTATTAATTATTGTCTGAATGTCCGGAATCTTAAGATAATGGACGTTGATGATGAATTGTTCAGCTTGTATGACAGTAAACTTAAAGAAGGTTTGTATGATGACCTGACTGCTACAAATGTCACACTTAATCATTTCAGGGATTATATCATCATTGCTCTGAATCTGGGGAAATATGACTGGGTTAATAATTTTATCAGAAAATACGTTCCCTTGCTTCCGGAGGAATACAGAGACAACGATACGAAAATCGGATATGCATTATTACATTTCAGCAAAAAGGAATACAAGACAGCTCTGAAATATGTCAAAGATGTTTCGAGGAATAATTATTTAAGATATATGGACTCTTCACGGATATCCGTTATATGTAATTATGAACTTTTCGAATACGAGAAGTGTTATTCGGAACTTGACAGCTTAAAACATTATTTTATCAGGCAGGAAAATATTCCGGTTCTGACCAAACAATTAGTTAAAAATTTCATTGTTCTTGTCTCTTTGCTTTTGCACTGTACGGATTCACCCGAGCCGGCAAGAATGGACCGTATTGATATAGAAATTAAAAAGAATAGACCAACGCTTGCATTGAAATGGATTAAAGAGAAAATTGCTTTACTTAAAAATACAGCTGATAAAAGAAAGAAATAACAGTTTTTTATAATTCTTTAGACGGATATATTGTGAATCAAGTATAAACATTTGTACTTAATATTTGCAGTTTATTAATTAATATAAATCACTTAAATTAATGTAAATAATAAAACTATAAAGCTATCAAAACAAACACATTTTTTTAAACTAAATCTATCACAATGAAAAAACTGTTTACAATCTTATTGCTTTGCTTCATGTTTCTTTCGGGCGGTATAGTTCATGCAGGCTATATCTGGCAGGATTTTGATAATCCTTCGCTCCCGCCGTCCGGCTGGACAATCACAAATTCCGGCGTATTCACCTGGGACTGGTCAATACGATGTTCCGGATACGGGTTTGGTTACGGCGCGTTAAAAGCCAATATGTCAGATGCTAATGTCGGAGTTACCTGGGATCTGATAAGTCCGAATTTCAATGGAGCGAGTGCGGGTGATTCATTGATCTTCGACCATGCTTACGCGCAATATAGTACATATTCGGACTCATTATTAATCTGGTATTCTATTGATAACGGAACTACATGGGCAATATTAGTGCGGCTGGGTCCTCCGGGTCTGATAACAGCGCCGTCAACTGCTACGCCTTTTGTTCCGCTTGCTTCACAGTGGGCTACAAAGAAATACGGTTTAACTGCCGGAACGAATAAACTTAAATTCACTGCAAAATCGGGATACAGTCAGAACCTTTTCTTAGATAATATAAAAATTGGCACAAAATATAATAACGATGCAGGTGCCGTCGGTTTTAAAAGATACATAAAAACATTTTCTGCCGGGATGATTGATACTCCAAAAGTATTCGTAAGGAATTTCGGCAACAATTCGGCATCATTTCCCGTCACGGTTACGGTAACACCCGGCGGATATACTCAGACGCAGAGCGTTACTGCGCTTGCACCGGGAGCAATACAGCAAATTAACTTCCCTGTATGGACGGCTGGTGTGAACGGTAACTATACCTTCAAAGCATATTCTAATCTCACAGGCGACCAGAATCCGGGCAACGATACGATAACAAATACTTATATTGTAACAAATAATCCTCATAACGTACTGGTTGAGTATTGTACGGGTACCTGGTGCCAGTGGTGTCCTTGCGGTAAAACGGCGCTAAAAGAGCTTGAAACATATATGCCGAATACCGTAATTCTCGCATATCACGGTGCGAGCACTGACCCATGGATTAATTTCAACGGCAATGGTATAATAAGTATGCTCGGTATGAGTGCCTATCCGACAGGCGTATTGGAACGCGGTAATACTCCGATGGATTTCAGCTCAAGCGGATTTTTTGAACTGCCTTTCAACAGAGCTATGAAAGCACCGGTCTCACCCGTGAAAATTGATGTTACAAGCAAGGCTTATAATCCGGGGACAAAACAGCTTGATATTACCTTAAATTCTACTGCGCTCGATAACCTTACAGGTCAGTATAAAATTAATCTCGTAGTAACCGAGCATAATCTTGTATATAACCAAACGGGTAATACTTATTGTGTCGGCGGTGCAACGTATGTGCACTACTGGGTGGTGAGAAATATGGTCAATACAGCCGCAGGGGAAAACCTGAATACCGGAGGGACATGGACCAACGGACAGGCGATTTCCAAAACATTTACTACGACACTCGGTGCTTCATGGATTGATGCTAACTGCGATGTGATTGCTTTTGTTTATAAAGACGGCTCGCCTCTTAACACTAATGCGGAAGTTCAGCAGTCAATAAAGACTCCGATAATGGTTACGGGAATAAACGACCCAACAGTTGCGCCGTTAAGTTTCGAACTTTCGCAGAATTTTCCGAATCCGTTCAACCCGACAACAAATATTATGTTTACCGTACCTAAGGACGGATACGCAAGCCTGAAAATTTATGATATTACAGGAAAACTTGTCGGAACATATCTCGATGAATACGTAAAGGCGGGAAGATATAACGCTGATTTTGACGGGACGCAGCTTGCGAGCGGTGTTTACTTCTATACTTTAATAGCGGGAGAATTTTCGGATACAAAAAAAATGTTGATGGTCAAATGAGGACATTTGTCCTGTTACTTTTGTTAATATATAAAAAAAGGGCTATCATTTTGGGATAGTCCTTTTTAGTTATACTTACTTCCGAAACACTTTCGGTAAGATAAATTTGTCTTACTGATTTTTTGTAAATTAAATCGTTGTATGGTAAGGATGGACCGGCCCTGCATCCGGCGGAGTATTCCGCACGACGAACGGCGGAATTATCTGGGAAAAGCGTGACAACGGCATACCGGCGAACTCCTATCCCGATAAATTGTATTTCTCTATAAATTATATATCGAATACGAAACACAAAAAGAGAATATTACCTTCCCATTAAAATTCCCGGAGATACGGGGTCTCTAAGAAGACTTCCAAATCAAACTTTTTTTATAGAACCAACAGGTTTTATTTCAATGCTGTAAATTAATTCTTTATTATTTAAATTCAATTTACGGAACAATGGACCACAAAAAATACATATTTGCAATATTTTCACT
>Ga0247841_10003940_pt1 | contig 26434 bp, 39 predicted proteins | sample LaCruzMarch2015__2_FD_192410 | JGI IMG/M metagenome (GOLD analysis project Ga0247841, IMG submission 192410) | Freshwater microbial communities from meromictic Lake La Cruz, Castile-La Mancha, Spain - LaCruzMarch2015_18m | ecosystem: Environmental > Aquatic > Freshwater > Lake | place: Spain... | reverse complement strand
ATGCGATATGGATCGGCAAGATGAATAAAGTTGAAAAGCTCGTTTCTATCGAAAACGAAGAAGATAGGAAGATGGTGCATGCGATACAGAATGGTCAAACTGATGCAAAGATAAAGATCATCTATGATAGTCTCAAAGACAACTCTATGATTAAGTGGAAAGAGTCGATTAAGATTGTTGTAGGATTGCCTACAGCAGAAGTGGCAGGAGAAGACAGATAACATTTCAGAGGGAGATTTTGAATGTCTGACGCAAAGCAACTATTCATTCCGGGGAAAATCGCAGTAGGGTTTCAAGACAGATCAGATACATACACAGGCAAGCTTGCCTATGTAATCTATTATGATAACAAAGGCGTAAAGAGAAAAGAAAAGTCTTGGGAGACTTGGCGTGATAAGAAAATAGATCCCATTGACTTTGATAATGCTCCTACAGACGGTTTTGTGCTGAATAAGGGAGTTGGAGGCGCAAGACAATCTTACGGGTGGAATACTCGAAATGAATACATCAGAGTATATGACCCAAGAAACTTCGAGTTCGAAATCTCAGTTGCTAATCTTCTCTTTATCCTTAGAGAATGCGATTGCAGCAGGGGAAAGGGTCTTGAAGGGAAGTTTGTCTACGCATGGGATGGCACTGAATTGGTTTTGCTTCCCGAAGCCTCATCTGATTATCAGAACTCTAAGAGGTATACGCAGTTGCAGTCTCAGGGAGTTAAAGTAAAAGACATGATCCATGGCGCTTCTTATATCACAAAAAAGCAAGAAATACTTACTTATGTCGGTAAGTTTGATTATTATGATTCGAAGCGGAAAAGGTCAGATGGTGGTTATTCCTTAAATTATTATTCATGCAAGAAGTATGTGTTCTGGGGCAAAGATGGCTTCACTTATCTTGACAGCTTGAAATCCATTGCGGCGTTGAACTCTGATACTATCGTAGATGACTTTGCAGAGCTTGTGGATATGTACGCAAAGTCTAAGTATGCGTCTAAGATAATCAAGTTCTTTACGATAGCAGAAGATAATAAAGTAAATGGCGGTGGATATAGCAGTGGCGATCATTGGGCAGTAGAAAACCCAGATGGATCTTTCTCTGAATATATTACATCATATAAATATTGGAAACCATCTGAGATAGAGAGTATTCATGCATCTAAGATGGTTAAGGTTGAAAATGGAGAAGCTAAAACTGCTGATCTACACGGAGTTGCCTATCCTGGCGAAACAACTCCAAAATCTGATCGAGCTTATTATTGGACAGGAAATTATCGTCAAAATACTATACCCTGGATTGAGCCTACTAATCTAAGATTGTATGCGGAGCTTGAGAGTGGAAAGAAATTTCGTTTCATTGGTGGTCAGTTAATTGGTGGAGGAAGTAAGTAAAATGGCAAAGGAAACAGATAAAAAGACATTGGACCTCATTAAAAAGACATTGGACCTCATTAAAGAAGTTAAAGCGAGAAAGGCTGAGATTTCCAAGGCTGAAAAGCCTAACTGGATTACAAACTGCACTTTCTCTCAGATTGAGGGAAGCGCAAGCAATGTAATCAATCTCCATGTCGAGACAAACGTAAAGACTTTGATTGGTGTTGCTGCTTATCTTATGAGCGCCGAAAAGTCTTATAAAGAAGCAGCAGCCGCTTTGAAGGTCGATTCTCCTCCTGAGTTCACTTGGAATGGCTTCTCCGTCAAAGATTGGATTGAGGACATCAAAGCAAGAATCGGCAAGATCCAAATTACTTCTAAGAAGAAAGGATTGGAAACTCTTGAATCTCGTTTGAACGCGATTATCAGTCCTGAGCTGAGAGCAGAGATGGGACTCGATGCGATTGCGTCTGAATTGGGCGGATAATCCCCTATTGCTGCATAAAAGAAGAGAGACAGGCAGTTGCCTGTCTCTTTTCTTTTATGTGCGTATAAGTTTATACGCTAATCGCGCTTCTCAAAGCGGCATATAGTCTACCGAGTTCTATTGCCAAGAAAGCATTACCTTGTGTCCCAGTATTTCCGAACAATAATCTATTGACTTTCCCCTGATCATCAACTGTATTCCCCTCGTATCTTTTTAAGAATGTATAAGACATTTGGAGAAAATCTCTGATTTGTGTTTTTACTCTTTCGCCTTGTTGGGATTTAAGAAAATCTAAACCTCTTTGCCCCGTTTTTAGTTCATTAACAAACTCTCTTAGAGCCTCTAATTTCTCCTGAACGGATAGAAGCTCTGATTTATCTCTCTCGATATTTTTTATTACCGCATACTGTTGCCTAATCCAAGCCTCTAATGTTTTATATCCTGTAGTTTTCTGTACCTCGCCTTGTGCTAAATCGTTTTCTGTTATTGGCTGTAGTGGTTCATCCGTAGGTTCTTTCCATCCAGGGAGATCATCTGTGTTTCTTTCCTCTCTCGCTTCCCATTTCGCTTGATCTTTTGCCTTGTCTTCTGCTTTTCTACTTCCCTCTGCCTGTCCAATTTGTATTAGCGCCTCTTTAAGCTCAGATGGGACTCTAATTCCATTAGTCTGAATGGCTTTAACTAAATCATATGGAGTGTCTTTATACAAAAACAAAAGAGTGTCAAAAGTATCTTGTAGAGAAAAAGCGCCATTTCTTATCCCATTTCTAAGGAATTCAATCCATCCGTAATATGCTGTCATATTCTGAGGGGATCTCGCCTCTGCTCCGATAGTTTGTATTTGCTTGTCAAGAATGCCTATTCTTTCTTTTAATAAGCTTTCAGCTCTCCATACTCTTAGAGGGATAGTAGATAACCCTACTGGACCTTCATCGATTTTTTCTATTTTATCATTATATGCTTTAACACCTTCATTTATTCTCGCTACGGTTTCTGCCCTGACATCATCAGATTTGGTTATTTTGTCTATAATTTGGCTATATGGGAAATCTTTAACATCTCCATTAGCATCAAGAAGATATATAATACCATCTTTAGTTTTAGTAGATTTTACGATATGAATAAGGTAGTAGTCTTTGCCTCCAATTTTAACTAAATTAGCCTTTGAAAATAAGAATATCTTCGGAAGGTTGACAGCTTCAAAAGTAGTTAGTCCTTGCTCCATAAGAATCCTTTTAACTTCTTTAGATCCGATGTCAAGCTTTATGTCATTGTTCTGTCTCATCACTCCCATAGGTCTGCCTTCTTTTCCCCCCATCATCCGATCACGATACTCGTCTGGCATAGGCACAGGCGATCTGGCTACCTTCACAAAACTATCTGTTTTTATCACTCTCATTGTTTAAATCTCCGTAATTAGCACCGATTATCTATCTTTTCTCCTTTTCTATCTGTTATCCTTTGTGAAAAGCATTTTTGATATAATGGGCTTTTCGGCGGGCAAAAAGGAGATTTCAGATGACTAGTGCTGATGAAATGACAGACAAAATCAGAGCAGAAGCAAAAAAGCTATGCGATGAGTATTTTGAGAACCCTACAGACAAGGATTTAGCCTTCGTAATCAAGGCAATGACAAATACTATCGCAATAGTACAAGACGTATTGATGGAAGATCTGGACAGGCAGATGAAAGATATATTTGCGACTAAGAAAAGATAAGGAGTTATATGCTTAACCAAAAGAATATGGAGATGGAAGAAGATTTCAAAGATTGGTTTCGTCAAGAAATGGAGAGAGAGCCTACAGCAGCAGAAATCACTGTAGGACTTGAATACTTTAAATGGGGATGGAATGCGGGATTCGGTTCCGCACAGGATAATTATGAAGATAGATGACAAGAATTATGATCTGTGGGCAATAATGGTTTCTCGTATTGTGGCAAAAGGATTCCCTCAAGTATGGATTGAAAGCGCCGATATGTCGCCAGAGGGATTCGGTCTTAGTGGATGTATACTCGCTGCGCCAGACAGGATATATCCATTTTACGGACCTCCTATCTATCATAAATGGGAGCAGTTTGGCTTATCTGAAGTAGCCGGTATGTTAGAAAGTGCCTGCCCAATTGACAATTTATCCGATGATTATAAAGCAGTTCTTGGAGAATATGATATCGATATGCAAGAGATTATCAGGCGAGACGAAGATGTTTATATGCAAACAGAAGAACAGCTTAAGATAAGAGATCTGGAAAAAGAGAAGTTTAAGATAGAAGAAGATATGAGAAGAGATAACGATAAAAAGATTATTGCTCTTGGAAATGAATTGGAGAAAATGGATTTATGAAACCTATGATTTGGATGTGGTCTGATCCTCACTTTTGGCATGGAGGAAGCAATGGAGGCATTATCGCCTTCTCTAAGCGTCCATACGCCACTATCGAAGATATGAATAAAGACCTTATCCGCAGACATAACGCAATAGTCGGGAAAGACGATCTTGTTATCTGCTTTGGCGATTTCGGTATGGGACCAGTCGAGAGATTGAAGGAAATCTTCGATCAGCTTAATGGTCGCCAAGTCCTTATCAGGGGAAATCATGATCGTGGCATTATCTCTATGTTGAGTATGGGATTTGCTATGGTTGTGGACGAATGTTCTATGGAGCTTGACGGAAACAGATACTATATGTCACATAGACCTCATTCTGTTTTACCAAAGAACTGCAAAGGATGCTTCCACGGTCACGTTCATCTTGCCGATCCAGAAGCCCTAAAGCGGGCAGTTGAAAGAAGATCAGATAGACTGAGCAATTTTCCAGGCGAGGAGCTTATAGAAATTCCTCCGTTTAATCTCAACATATGTGCAGAAGTTATTGGTTATGCTCCTATATCCTATCGAGATGCTATTACAAGGCTAGACAAACAGCTTGCGAAAGCATCTAAAAAGAATCAAAACAAAGAAGAAATCTTCAACAACAGCTAAACTCTTTGTCACTTCCCACTCAATAATTTCTGTGGTTTTCCTGGTTCGTTGACCAATCTTTACAAGCCTTGATCTCCCCAGGCGTGGATTCCCGCTTGTGCAGCGGTATTTATTTTCTTCTTTTCTCTAAGTAGGTTCTGTGGATGCAAAGCGAGCTGCTTAATATTGACTGCCGCATTCACATCTCTGTCGTGTCTAGTCCCGCATACATCGCAAGTCCATTCACGATTAGATAAATGTAAATCTTTTTTTACATGACCACAAACACTGCAAGTCTTAGAGCTTGGTTCAAACCTGCCTATACAAACAAGATTTTTACTATACCATAAACATTTGTATTCCAATTGTCTTGTAAACTCTGACCATGAAACATCTTGAATGCTGGCGGCAAGTTTATGATTTTGCATCATACCTGCTACATTCAAATCTTCAATACAGATCGTTTGGTTCTCACGAACTAATCTTGAAGATAAATTATGTAGCCAATCCCTCTTACGATTTTCTACTTTTTCATACAGCTTTGCTAACTTAATTCTCGTTTTCTCCCTATTTCTTGTATGCTTTTTGCCATTCATCTTATATTGTTTATCCATCTTGCGGTTCAGCCGTGCTTTTTTCTTTAGTATCTTCTTATTAAATCTTGGATTAGAAATCTTTTCTCCATTTGATAATATGGCAAAATCTTTTAATCCAAGATCGATACCTATAGTTTCTGCTTCTAATATATTTTTTGGTTTTAATGGAGCCTCCCCGTTATCTATTAGTATAGAAACGAAATATTTACCGGATTTAGACTGAGATATAGTTAAGCTATTTATTTTACCACAGAATTTACGATGAAATACAGTTTTGATATTTGGGATCTTTAAAACTGATATAAAGCCATTGTCAACATCTACTTTGAATTTCTGATAAGACTGAAAGCTTCTATGATTCTTTTTGGTTTTCATCTTGGGAAAACCAGATTCGTTACTCCCATCTTTAAATCTGCGGAAAAAATTGGTAAAAGCATTATCAAGTCTTCTTAAAGATGTCTGTAAAGACTGTGCGCTTACTTCTTTCAGCCAAGGATATTCTTCTTTCAGTGATGGGAGTTTGGATGAGAGATCAGAACAATTTAGATTTTGTTTATTTTCGACATATGCTTTATTTTTAGTTTCTAACGCCCAATTATATACAAAACGGACACAACCAAAATGTTTATTTAACAATACTTGTTGTTCTATTGTCGGATATAATCTGTATTTATAAGCTTTTAGCATAATAGTTATCAATTCAACATGTCTTTGATAACTCCTTTATTGTTTTGAAAAATATTTAACAAAGTGGTTTTCTCAGTTATAGATAGGCTCCAAACTCTTTGTATCTTTGGTTGAAGAACTTAACCATACTTGCGTTTTTGATGCCGATCATGTCTAATACATAGTCGATCTCGTAGTTATTAGCATCGTCATATAATACGTCTACTGGATCTATCTCTGCTGCATAGTTAAGAAACATCATGTAGAATCCTACAAACATCTTTATGGCACTTGGGTTTACACTGCCTTCTCCCATTCTGAACTCTACTGTTTTCCATTCATCATAATGGAATAATGACATAGCAGAATTATGATACTCTGATGTAGACTTAGCTTTCTTGAAAAATGGAGATAAGTCTTTGCAGTTTCTTCTGTTCCATTTCATCACCTTCTCGCAATACTTATTTTTTTGTCTGTGATTGGGATAGCATTTTCTTATTGCTGGCTCTATTTGCAACCATGCTGCTATTATATTGTTTCTTGGGACATCATCTGCTTGAACGTGTATGTGTACAGAATCGCTTTTTGTTATTTTTACGTCTTTAGATGCGATATGATTTATTACGTCTTTAATATGAGGGAAATCTGAATACTTGGAAATAGGTGTAGTTAGTTCGCTACCTGTGCTTTGATCTTTCTTTAAGATCCATTTGGTTTTACTTGTTGATTCTGGATAAGCATCGACTATCTGTACTTTGTTGTATCCATAAGCAGAATATACGGCATTCTGGACAATGCTCTCCATATCTTTAAAAGAAGTAGAAAACTCAAACTCGCATCCGAACTTTCTCCAATACCTATTCGCCATATTCCCGCCTCCACAAAATATAGACTAATCTATATATTCCGCGGGAAAATGGAGATTTCCTTTAGAAAGATGGCTCTCCTTCATCATCATCCATATTCAAATCTTTAAGAAGCCCACCAGGTATATCCATCCCCTCTCCAAACTCTCCTATAAGATTATTCTTTATAAGGACTTTCATTACTTCTGGTTTGCTTACTTTGAAACCTTTATCTGCAAGAACGGCTATAATTTGATTTGCTGTCAATCCTTTACGATTTAGGTTAATAACCATCTTATCAAACTCATTTGATGTATTCTCTCCAACCTGAACTTCTACCTCGCCTGACCCTATTTCGTGTTCAGGCGTTTGTCTTTGCTGATTAAGAGTGCTTACTACATCTTCTCGATGGGTTCTGAGATCGTTATCTGGTCTGGTCTGCATATCATTTGGATTAGTCCATCTTAATGCTTTTTTGTATGCGCTTGTCTTTAGTATTTTCATATATTTTCTCCGTATCTTATATTCGGAGATGATTTCTGATTTCCTCTCAAAAAAAGAAAGACTGGCATTTCTGCCAGTCTTCCGGTCTCCCTCGAAAACGAATTGGAGGTTTAGCTTATATTAGTCCCGCATCCGCCGCAGAACTTCATATTGCTTTTGTTGCTTTTGCCGCAAGTGGGGCAGTTGATCTTGACCTTTACCAGTCTGGGAGTCTCAATCGGCTGTCCTGCATGGTTCTGAACCATCAGTTTGATTGCGATGCTATATACCTGAGGTTCAAGCGTTCTCAGATAGGTAGAATTGAAAGCCTGATGAGTGTCAGCACCCGCGACAACAAGACCTTCTTGCGCGTCGCCGTTTACAGAAAGGCAATCGCAAAGAGGTTCAGAGATAGACGGCGTGTAAGAGTTGCTAGTATCGCAGCTTTTCCCAGATGATCCGCATGGAGATCCTTTAGAGAAAGATTCTGCTCTCCTTCTAACATTCGGTCCTTGCCAAGTTGGGCAACAAGGCTTGATAGGAAAAGACGGAAAAGAAGCAGGAAACGCCATCATTACCGGCTTCTCGAACTGCCAGATAACTTCAACAAACCCGTCAGATGCAGAAGTTCCGCGGTGATCTGCGATCTCTTGCGTCATCGGGATCAAACGGAAAGACTTGGTGACTACTCCGTTCTTCATAAACCCAAGCAAGTCGCCGGTGCTGTTCGCATCGATGACAAGCTTATGCCCATCAAGAGCATCTTCGCCGTTGACGCGAACTTGAACTGCTGCGCGTTGACTTCTGAGGTTTTTGAATTGGAGAGAGAAATCTGTTCCTGCGGGCAAAAAGCATTGATTTGCCCCATTCTCATGCATTTCTCGAACGACTTGACCATTGACACGAACGACAGCTACGAAATCATGTGTATGTACCATTGTACACTCCTTTTAAATCCCACTGGCTGAGGGATTAATCTAAAGTTAAAGCCAGTCTGCCTGCGAACCCTCGCAAGACATTAACTATTATATCGGAAAGAAAAGCACTTTTCCTTCAATCAAAAAGATTTTTTCTTATGAAAGTGAAAATGAAATCTGTTATTATGTAAGAAAATGGGGGAGAATTATGGGAAAAACAGAAGTGTCAATTCCTTTTTCGGTAGATCAAACCGTTTGGGTGGTTCAATGTCCATATGGGACGTGGGAAGTGAAGAATGGTATAGTATTCCGCGTCAACTATTCAGAGCATAGACCTAATGTCACAGGAGCAGAAATTGTTATTACTAAACAAGTTGTCATAAGACTTTCATCTGGTTCTGAGCCTACATATTGCGAAGATGCATTTGGAGAGATTTATTTTGATGAAAATGATGCCTACATTTTCACTCATACTTCTATGTTAGAAAAAGTAAAGAAAGAAGCAGATGAATCTAATAAGGCTTTTCAGGGCAGAATCGATAATCTTCAGGGCAAGCTAGATGCGAGAATAAAAACAAAAAAGAGAATTGTCAAATCTTCCTTCTGCCGACAAAAAAGAACCAGAGGTAGATAGTAAGTTCAGAAATCTGGATATATAAATGGCAATAGAAATAGCGAAAGATAGTGAATGCAAGTTCTCTCTAGGGCAAGTGGTATGGACAGTAGATCACAATCGTGATAGAGCCGAAAGTGGAGTTGTCTCGAAAGTAAATCGCGAAGAGACTCTATGCAAAAACCAAGATGGGCAGATATCATCAGCTATCTCTTATAATATAATTGTTTCTTTCGATGGCAATGGATACGCAAGAAAACAGGAAAGGTATAATGAGGAAGTATTCAACTGCCTTTTTCTCAGTCAAACAAAAGCACTAATATATATGTCTGAGGCAAGAATACACATGTTAGAGGGAGAGATAAAAGAAATTGCTAATAAACTGAACTCAGAGAAATCAAATTTGAAGTCTTTGCAAAGAATAGACAAGAAAGAAGATCCGAAGGTAGAGATAGAAACTAATAGGAACTACAGCTTTCTTGACATACCTAATCTAAGCAGAGATGGAAGCTTAGAAAAGCCTCCTACAGAACCGGAGATCCCATTCTAAACGAAATACAACAATGCGATTATATTGATCTTCTAAAAAGGATACCAGACAAGTGTCTATAGATCTTGTTGTCACTGACCCTCCATTTGGCATTAATTACCAAAATAATTATACAAGTAACAAACACGCCAAAATAGAAGGTGATGAAAGCTTCTTTAGCTATGAGATACTGGCAAGAGAATGTTTTCGCGTCCTGAAAGATGATACTGCTATATTTTGCTTCACAGGATGGAGCGAGTATCCTCACCACTTCACTGAGATAGAATCGGCAGGATTCAAAATGAAAGAGCCTCTTATCTGCCAAAAGAAACCGGCAGGAGGAGATTTGTATGGTTCTTTCCAGCCTAATTCAGATTGGGTCTTATTCGCGCATAAAGGCAGATTCATATTCCAAGGCACTAATCTTATGAGGAATAAGAGAGCGGGAACTATCCCGGCGAAAGGTAGAAAACCTACTCCCGAATTCAAAGGTAGATTTCCTGCTTGCTGGTTTGGAGAGGGATTTCCCTATTCATCAGAAAACCCAGTTTTTCAAGCAAAATACAATATGTATCATCCTACAATAAAGAGCCAGAAGTTCATAGAATGGCTTATTCAGTTGTCTACAAAAGAAGGTGATACTGTATTAGATCCGTTTATGGGATCTTGGACAACGGCAGTCGCAGCAAAACACCTGAAAAGAAACTTCATAGGATGTGACAAGTCTAAAGACTATTGCGAGATTGGCAAAAGGAGAATAGAGAACCTTATGCCAGACCTGTTCTAAAGGATATATGATATATTTGTTGTATTGTCTATGTATAATGGAGATACGATATGAATTGGTATAAGTTCTTGAAGACAGCAATAATAAGAAATATGCCTTACCCTACTCTCATAAATCCTTACAAAGATGAATTAGTAGATTTTCTAAGGGGGCAAGGGAAGCGCGTTTTGTCTTTGACAAAGAAAGGAAGCACATTTACTTTTTCGACTCTACTTATGGAACTCATGAGGAAATCAAGGTAAGGATTGGCATTAAAGATGGCGAAGCAGCGACAGGATACGCATATCTTGAACAAGATAAAGTGTTTATTCCCGGCATTGATACCTATTTCCCAGAAACGAAAAACTTTTTGTCACAGTATGTAAATTAATCTTGACTTCTCTTTTCCGGCGGTATAATTAAGGATGAAGGAGATTTGATATGAAACTATCAGTGGTATTCCTAGCAATTGTGCTTCTTTGCTCTATCACTTTATCAGGTCAGCAAAAAGCATATACTGTCCTCAATGATTATAGTTTGCGCCCTAGATCGCCACAATCGTATTTAAGACGCTCTGATTTCTGGACCTACCCGAACTACCGATCATGGCAACAAGCAGGCGCAAACTTCTATTGTGGCTATTTCTCGTACTACTCCAATTTCCTTTACGGGGGAAGTTATAGGTATTCGGGAACAAATAGGAATTATGTAGTGCAGCAGGGAGAAATCCGTGGAGCTAAACGGACTCCTCCCTATGGTAGCAAGAAAATTAACAAGTCGAAACCTTGTGTTGAATCTAGAGAATAACTTATTCTAGATTCACTTGCGCTTCAGTAAACCCCTGACTATGCAAATAATTCACGGCATCTTCTCCTAATCCGCTAGGATGTATATTATCTATGCTGCTGACTGTAGCACCAGAAATAGTATTCACAGAATGAGATACAGAAACAGGATTAGATGCGACACTTGGCGCTGTGGTTCTGATAACTGAAATCCCATAATCATTTATTATGGCGATACCTACGCTGATAAATGTCACAAATCCTACTCTTAACTTTTTGTTTTCTTTTTCTTTGATGCAAGTGGCTCCATGCTTATCAAAAGGCAAAACTCCAAGATGCGATGACTTAGGCGTAAATATAATTCTATCCTCAGTTATTCTTGTTGTTTAAGGACTTTAACACCAGACTTCTTAATATCTTTTTTGCTTTTATCGCTTAGCTTCTCATAAGAAGCTGGATTAATAATCATACAGCGTGGTTTCAAGCCATGCCTTAGTATATAGCCAAGTGATTCTTTTATATTGTTGAGAGTAGGTTTTTGTGTATCCACGAGCTGATCATTTCTACTTTCAACGGCGAAAAGTAAAGCTCTGATTACATTGGTATCTAATTCATTGCAAATGGCATAAGCCGCCTTTTGTGGGATCTTTTTGAGTATCCTCTTGCTTCTCATGACATGGTTAAATCTTACAGATGGATGGCATGCAATTTCAAATAATGGCACTTGTATTTCTTCGCCTTCTGTAAAGGCTTCTGGGACTCCTCCTCTCCTGGGAACCACATGGGATATAGAGCATATGTCTCTTTCGTATATTGCATAATCTTTGTCCACAAGATCTATATTTAGAACTTGAGCTGCTACTGACTTGAAAACACCTTTATTGACCTTCTTCTCCATCTTGGGTATGAACTTCTTATTGAACTTCTTCTTGAAGATCTTCTTATAGTTATAACCGCTTTTGATTTTATCTCTGTTTACAAAACCTCTTACTTTTCCCATATGTTGCCTCCTATGTTTAATCCGATACAATAATATATCGGCTGAAAAAGGATTTTGGAGAAGAATGTGGTATCTTAAAGATGGAAATCCAATTTAGGATGAGGGTGAAAAATGTCATTAACGAAATATAACGGAACAAGTTTCTGGTCTAGCGATGGATCTGGGAGTATTTATAACAATAACTCAGGTGATGTCTATACGTCTGGCAATATAATTATAAGTGGGGATGGACAGTTTCTAGTCAATGGCACTCCATTTGATTCTGGATACTCTGGTGCAACAGGAGCAACTGGCGCAACTGGATCTTCCGGCTACTCAGGACAAAATGGTCTTGACGGTCAATCTGGTTGGTCCGGTTGGTCCGGCTTCTCTGGTTTGAACGGAACTAACGGGACTAACGGTGCTTCTGGTTTCTCTGGATACAGTGGCGCTAACGGGTTGGACGGATCAGACGGCGCAAGCGGCTATTCAGGTTATAGTGGATACAGCGGGCTGAATGGCGAATCTGGGCTTGACGGCACTTCTTTTACTTGGCTTGGACCTTGGGACCAATACAATTATTATCAAATTAACCATGTAGTAGAACAATCTGGTTCAAGTTACATTTGTTATAATACACCACCAGACAAAAATTATGACCCAATTACTTATCCAGAATATTGGCAATTAATGGCTGACGGGCAATCTGGTATAGGCGTTCCAGGTGGTGGATCTTCTGGTCAGATACTAGCTAAGTATTCTGATAATGATTTTGAAACAATTTGGGTAGATAATGCTGGCGGAAATCCTTTTGACCAATCATTAAATACCACAGATTATCCAAAGTTTTCCGGTGTGACTGTCCAATATATTCAAAGTTTCAATGGAATGAACTACGATTCACTTTATATTGACGCAGACAACCTTAATATAAATACAAGTAATGCCGTCACAATTGGTGGGTCGGAAGTAAATTTACAAACCGGAAACGGATACAATACTAACATTGGTGGTGATTTAATAGTCTCCGGTGAAGTTCAATGCGTTAGTATTAATTCTGAAACATTAGTTAATGATTTCCAATTAGGCTGGAACACCAGTGCATTTTACAGTTATTTACAGTCATATAACCTAAATGCTGGTTATCACCCATTTTACATTGACGCAAGTGAAATATATGTAAATAAAAATAGTTCTGGAACTAATAATTTATATTGTGTGGGAATAAATAGTAATAAGTTTATAGCCGACAGTGGTTATGCTGGCTTTGGCATTCAGACCGAAGGACAAACTCCATGGTCCATTTATGTGAATCCGTCGGATAGTCCCAATGAACCGCTTGCCTTGGCAATCGGTCACAATGAAATAGACGAAACATTTAGAATTTTTGCCAGTGGTAATGTTGGCATTGGTGCTGCTGGACAGATTGACAACGGTTCTGTGCTGCAAGTTGAAGGTGGAATCACAGCCACTGGATTAACTATAAATGGAGTTTATTCACTTCCTCTTGACGCAGGTCCTAATCAATATGTTTTGGCAACTGACGGTGCTGGCGGCACTGCATGGACAGAAATTGGTGCTATAACTAACCTGTTTGACCAAGACCTAAACACAACTAATAATGTTGCTTTTAGCGGAGTTCGTGTAGGACCAGATTACATGACTTCTATACCAGCCACTCCGTTGCGTGTTGTAATGGAAAGTGGGTATAGCGAAGGAATACAAGTTATTTCGAATAGCTCTTCTGACGACGCTGGTATGGTTTTGAAGCCAGATTTATATGGACAATACAGCATTCATGCTGCTGGAATACAGGCGATAAATGGAACCACTGGAACTACTACCGATTTGGAGTTGCAAGGCGAAGGTGGTAATCTGTGGATCGGAACTGTAAGTGGTGATTTCAGCGGTGCAAAAGTTCAAGTCACTGGTGGAGTAAGCCTTACTGATACAGCCAGTGGTAGTGTTGGTGCTGAAATAAAAATCAATAGTTATGACCCGTATATGGGTTGTTGGTCTGCATTAAATCCGTATAAAGCCCGCCTGCAACAAATTGACGGCGGTGAAATCGCACTGTTGTCTAATGTTTCCATTACTGGAACACAGGCAACAGACTATAGTGGGTATGCAAGCTGGGCAATGGTAATGGGTGACGACGTTCCTGCAAAGTTGCAGTCGTTAGGTGACGCTTATAACTTCTTCTCCATTCAATACCAGCCTGCTGGTTATAACAATTGGAGTCAAGCGGTTCAATTTCCATTTAGTATAACTGCAAGTGGAATAACAAAGATTGGCGGAGACTTCCCCCCAAGTGACCAATCTCCTAATTCTGCGTTGTTACAGGTCATTGGTAGTGGTTATGTAAGTGGCGATTTTGTAACAACTGGAACCGCAACCGCCAATGCTTTTTCAACCACTGGCGACGTTAGTTGTGCAACAATTAATTCCCAAACTCCTGTTGCCGACGGTACGTACACAGTAGGAATTGGCAGTTCCACAAATGGGACAATAACAATTTCTGGTGGCGTAATCGTGTCGATACAGGAAGCAAGTTAAGTAATTTTTAATATAAGGAGTAAATAAATGTTAAATGAAACACAAACACAGAAAGTAAGACAGATTATAGCTAGTGGCCAAGTTGGACCAGTAGCAGCTGCTATGCAGAAAATGTCTGCGAAAACAGATGAACAAGTAATAGCTATTATCGCTGATTGGGATTTTAATAAGGCGGTAGAAGCTGAAATTATTCGTCTTCGCGGGACTGTCAAGAAAATTGTAATATAACCTATTAATAGATAATCTCTGAAGAGGGCAGAAAATGCCAATAACTAAGATTTTGTAAGTTCCTAACGGTTAAGCAAGTCTAATAATTAGCAATTAAGAAATATGGTTTCTTCGGCTTAAATACTTATGAGAAATCGTCTTTTTGACGAAGATATAGTATATCAGTTTGTTTAATGGAGAAATCTATATGCCTAATTATTCGGAACGTGCTGTATTCGCCCCAAATCAGATGCCACCGCCTCCAGAGTACAGTAGATATTCTATGGCGTCAGATATAATCAAAAAGAACAAGATAAAGACTGTCTTAGAGATAGGATGCTCTAACGGGTTCGGTTATAACATAATGAAGAATATGTATAACTGCGATATAGACTATACAGGAATCGATATCCATGAACCATCTATAGAAGAAGCAAAAAAGTTCTATCCCTCCGCGAAATTCGGCGCAATGAACATATTAGATTTTCTCCAAAAGAAAGATCATTATGATCTCATTATCTGTTATGAGACTCTTGAGCATCTAGATGAAGGAGTCCAAATAGCACAGAGGCTAAAACAGTATTGTAATATGCTGCTGGTTTCAATGCCGTATATGGAGATAACCGAAGAAGAGGTTAAAGATGGGAAACCCGGAGTCTATTGGGGTCCATATCATAAGCTTCATCATCTAAACGAAACACATCTCCCTGGCTTTGAAAAACTATATCTTGCTAACAATGGAAATTTCTCAAATAAGCCAGAAGGTGATTGGTGCTTAATAATAGGGAAATGGACAAGAGGAACTAATACCGTAGAGATCTGCACAAGAGACAGAACCTTTACGACACTCCCAATGGCAGTTCAGTCTGTTTTGGCGCAAACTAAATTACCAGAGAAAATAATTATTTATTTCGATGGCAAACCAGTAGATATAACAAAACATCCTTTATGGGTGTATATTACAAACCATATAAGGCACAAAAATGTTCAGTATGTATTTTCGCAAACTCAATCTGTTGGTCAAGTTAAAAATCATGAGGCAGCAAGAATACTATCTACTACAGATCTTATCTATCGTTTGGACGATGATGAGATAATGGAGCCTGATGTCTTAGAGAAATTACATAAAGTCATTATGTCAGACGAACAGATAGGAGCAGTCGGACCTCTAGTTTTGAATCCTAACAATCCTCCATCTCGTCCTCCATCTTTCGCTAAAAACAAAATAGAAGAAATTAACTTTTTTTGTATCAATCTCCAATGGTTTAGACCTGTAAAATCAGATTTAATAGATGTAGATCATTTACATTCTAGTTTCTTGTATAGAGTTTCTGCATCTAGCCCCTATTGCGATAAGCTGTCTATAAAAGGTCATATGGAAGAATCTATGTTCAGCTACGAGATAAAGAGAAATGGATTTAAGGTATTAGTAGATCCTAAATCTGTTGTTTGGCATTATAGGAATCCAGAAGGCGGTATACGTTCTCATGATGCTCCTACCCCAGAACAAGATTCTGCTATGTTTGCGTCAGATGAGATGGTATTTAGAGAGAAGATAAAAGAATGGGGAATCAAGCCAAAAGAGTTTCATTTAATTAGCTCCATGTTCGGAATAGGTGACTCTTTATTGCTAAGAAGCTTATTGCCTGAAATACAGAAGTATCAGAATAGGAATCTGATTATTGTCACTACTCATCCGGAGATCTTCGATGGATATGAGGTAATGGATCCTTATAGCGCTGATATAGGATTGAAAAGTATAGGGGATAATCTTGAAAGATATAACGCATATAATTGGTGTAGCAGGAACAACTGGCAAGGGACTTTTAAAGATGCTATCGTTGAGATGAATAAACCATCAAAGGTGCAAAAATGAATAATACAATAATCATACATGCGAACCCCGCTAAAGGAAATGCGCAGAAGGTAGAACAAAATGCTAAATGTTATGCCCACTGGCAAGAGGTAATCAATTTATTGCTAGACAAGGGATTTAAGGTAATCCAAATAGCTGCTAGTAATGAAAAAATATATTCAGATGTTTATACTAAAATGAATCTGCCTTTCCCTGAGATATCTAAACTCTGCGAGAAGGCTGACGCCATTATCGCGGTAGATAGCTTTATGCCTCATTTGGTTAATCTGTATAAGGTCAAGATACCTATAATAGTTTTATGGACTGAAAATGATCCGAATATATTTGGATATGAAGGTCATATTCATTTGTTCAAAGATAGAAAGTATTTCAGACCTCAGCAGTATTGCTGGAGACCTTGGGGAGATACAGTTATAAACCAAGAAGAATCAATAGAGCCTGAGATCGTTGTAGATACAGTGCTAAAAATTACCGAAAATAAATAGATCCAAGATCAAGAATAGCATATTCGCCTTTCTTGTCGTATCCTATATTAAGATGGTGTACGTCTCTGTCGCCAGCTCCTATACTTCTTATTTTGTCGGCTAGCTTCATGTACTTTTTATGACAATCTAAAAAGCTTTTGCTTTGTAAAGTGTGTAAATCAAAATCTTCTTTAAGTGCGAAAAAGACTTCTTTAAGACTAACTGGAGTAGATCCTAAAGACCATATATAAGACATCCTATCTATATAGATAGTTTCTTGTTGAGATAATGGGGCAAGTTTTTCCATCACTATCGCATATACGTCTTTAACCCTGTTTTGATCTTTTATGCTGACTGGTCTTGGAGTTTTATGAACAATTCTGGCATCATATATTCTTGCTATGCCAGTGTTCGGATTAGTTTTTTGTATATCCATTACTTTGACAGCAGCGTTGTATTCTTTTTCATCTACCGTATACTTGACAGCTTGGTCTGCTCTTGTCTGATAGGCTATACCAGAGTTTCCATGACCTATATAAGATAAATCTGGATGCTTTTTGGTTTCTTCTTTTGCCTTGTCTCCTGGCATCCATTCTCGTAGATGATATGGACCCATTTGCTTGAATTTCTCAGGGACACCAATGGCATCAGGTAATGGCTCTGCTATTTTCGTAATGTTTTTATACCAACTCATAATCCTTATTTATTCGGCGGGAAATAAAGAGAATCCTTTATTCCGATAATAGTATAAGGAGATATAAAATATGGATACAGCAATGGTAAATGAAAACAAAACAGGGTTAGAGGCAATGGTGGAATTTCTCGAATCTGGAAAGATTAGAGGATGGCTCACTGATAATATGGATGATGCTATTGTCAAGTCTATATCTAGATGCTGCTTACCGAGGATGTTTTTAAAGCAGGAAATAGAAGAACATTATTCTGCCTTTAAGTATAAACCTGACTCTGTTATGTTTTACATCGTCTCTAAAGATGGGAGAGTACAGAGATTAGAGTCTAAAGATGAAAATGGAGAATATACAGATACATACATTCCCACCGTAGAAGTCGTTTTCAAGCCTACATTCCCTATTTCTGAAATAAACTCTAAAAAGATATGGATAGTAGATAGATGTCTTTTGAAGACAAGAGCTAGTATTCAGAAAACAGAGAACATGTTTTTCGCATCACTTCTTAATAAGGCTTCAGAGGGGATAAGAGAAGAAATAGTCTACAAGGAAAAATCATTCGAATCTACTTTCACAAAGAAAGCGAAGAAGATGGGTTCTAAAAAAGCTATAACTAATGTCTCTACTTTTATTAAGATAAGGTCTATTAAAGGGTTCAAGGAAGCTTCTCAAAGAGATATGATCGTAGATGGAATAGGAGGAAGTATCGGAGATGTACAGATATATTTCGCTAATGCTTCTTTCATGTCAGATGATCAGATCTATTTATGCAAAGAGCAAGAAAACCTCGGGATGATGTCAATTCGCAAAAGACCTATGTTTTATGTTTGTCATGATTTACCGAATGGCAGATATGGATTTGTTGCAATTGACGAGATTGGGATGTGCGTGAAGAAAGATTCTGCTATGCTCATGAATGTGATTAATTTGCCTGTAAAATCTCCTGCCGTTTCTTCACCCGCGTAATTTTTTTCTAAGGCAATTTTTCGCGCAATAAAGATAATGCCAGTGTTTCATTTCTCCCTTATACTGATATAGGAGGAATAACATGAGAGAATACGATGCCAGTGGCAAACCAATATGTTCAGTATGCAAAAAGCACAAGAATAACCTGTCACTAGAGCCTAGCAGAAGCCAATTGCTTTTCGGTGGTTTCCATATAAAAATGGAATACCGTTGTGTTGCTTGCGAAACAAAAGTGGCAAAATGGGTTGATAAAATGAGCGACAATATACAAAAGTCATCACAGGAATGGAAAGATGGTAAACGATAATACTTCTGAAGAAATAAAAAGACAATATATAGAAGTCGGCAAAAAGATCTTTTCAAATCTCCCTTTGGAGACAATTGATCTGCTGTCTTTGTCAGAAACGGAAACACGGAAGAAGGAGCAAAAACAATGATTAACCAGACATACGATACAAAAACAAAAGTATATACCTACTCGCTGCAATGCTTCGACGGTTTCAGAACCGATATGAACCTACCAAAACATTTCAAGCCAGTCTCTAATGAGCCAGAAGATAGTATGTACGGGATGAAAGATAGCAACTTTAAAATCGCTACTCCACGATGGAGAGACATCGGCAGCAATTGGCAAGGTATCACGCAACCGATTAACGCAGGTGAAATGTCTATTAAGGGTATGCCTTCTTGGAGAGATAAGCTGGCATTATGGTTTATCAAAATAACCAGAGCCAGAAACGTACACGTTGTAGACATTGCCCCGGCAATGGAAGTAAAAGAAACGAGATACGGCGATCTGAATCCAATGGAGATGTTTACCTTTGCCCGCAACTCTCTGGAAGAAGCTGGAAAGTATATCGACCGCATGAAGATTATGGAAGATATGATACAGAAAGCAAAAGAGAATGGGCAGACATCCAGAGTAGAGCTTCTTACAAAAGCCTATTCTACTGTTAGCTATGAAAGTATGCTGAAGGCTGCGGGTATCGGCAACTTCTTGACAGAGAACTCCTTAGTAGAGTTCGCCGTCAAATGCCAAAAAGGTTTGCGTTTGGATTGGATTGCAAACTTTACAAAGACGATTCCAGACAACGTAATCGAAATCAAAAAGAAAGCAGACGCACTCAAAGTCTTTGATAATTATGTCATTCTTCACTATGACCCTCTTGAAAAAGCGTTCGCCAAGACAGAGGCAGAAGTGAGAGAAGAGGAAGCGAAAAAGCGCGACCCGATCCTGTTTGGAGTGATTCAGGGAGTTAGAAAACTCTATTTTGTGGCGGATTGGATTGCCCCGGATGACGCACTAACAATGGAAGAAATCAAAAAAGTCTTGGGCAGAGAAGCAGATATGATTTCCAACGATCCTAGCGACGAATTTTGATGATAATTTATTTTTCCAAGTGAAGGAAATTAACGTTAAAATGGGAGCGTAATCGGAAACCTTCAAGAAAGACCATTAAAAAGGAACTGAAAGATGACCCCGGAAATCCTAAACAAAATAGTTGACATCATCAATGCCAACCAATTCGCATCTCTTAAGCGTGGAGATTCTTGGATGGAGGATCTGAGAGATATGCTGGTCAAAGAAGGTCTTGCGAAAAGAGTAGATAAGCCTTATATCGGATGCATCGAAGTGGTATAATTTTCGCGGGAGAGAGGGAGAAGATGTTTATCTCTTCTCCGCCAAAAGTGAGGTAATATGGAACACTGGCGCAATGTTATTGATAAAGACTTTCCTCCATTGAAAGAGGTATCTGTAAAAGAGCAGAATGCTGCTTTCAAACAAGCAAGACATATTAGTAATGTCCGGTTATGGGCTGGACGTATTTCAACAAGCGAGGAGCTTGAGATAAGACGAAATCGAGCAATGAAAAAGCCGCTGATATAAGTGGGGAAGTGAGGGAGTACGATGAGGAACATTCTATGGAGAGACATAGAACGCTTTGGTCCTAATGGACAAGACTTTTCATCTGCGTCTGCCAGCTTGGACTACGAAAGAAAGTATGCTGCATGCGATAGCCAAACAATGAAAAGTTTCTGCCGTAGAGAATCTTTCATTCACACTCATGGATGGTCTTGCCCATCTCAAAAGGCTATCGTCAGAATCCAAAGCTTCTTAAGCCCAAAAGATATGATCGTTGAAGTAGGCGCAGGATGGGGACTCTGGGCTAGACTTCTCAAAGACGAAGGCTTTACTGTTAAAGCTACAGATGCTTTGAACCAGAATACAAAACATTATATCGGCATTCCAGAAGACAAGGAAATCCCATACGCACAATTCTTTATCGATGTAGAACAAAGAGATAATCTCGAAGCGATGGCACTTTACGGATACTATGATTGCCTCTTGCTAATCTGGCCTCCATACGATACAGAAATGGCATATGAAACCCTTAAAGCCTTCAAGGGGATAAAATTATCTATATCGGAGAAGGATACGGCGGCTGTACCGCCTCAGATAATTTCTTTACTGAGCTTGGAAGACACTTCTTCGAAGAAGACTTCACCATTCCACGATGGGAAGGACTTCACGATTATATGTTTCTGTATACAAGAAAAAATCGGCGGACAAAAGAGAATAAACCTCTCCCACGCTTCCCGAAACTGGTAGAACCTACAGTAATGAAGTTCATCGATATACCAGATAAGATAGGTTAGAACTCATGAGGAAACTTTGCTGGTTCAATCCTTCTGGCAGGAACTCTTTTAACTATCTCAATCATATTAGATGGAATTAACTTCTGTTTAGAAAAGATAATCCTACTGTCTGGATTCTCACCTTTCACTAACACATGAGCATCATCCACTTCATAAAATGTTTCTGGAGAAGAATCTAAGTCAATTTGATATACATAAGCGTCACCATTACAATAACCATCTCTGGCTAATATGGGCAACCACTCATCAGCAGAACCAACGTGAATTCCATAATACCCTTTCAGCTCTGGGAACTCTGGAGCCATATTGTATGCCTCCATCCCTTTCTTCTCGCATTCTGGATTCACAGGAGAGCATATGATACGCTCTGCAAACCCCTCACAAACAAAATACTCACCGAATAGGGCATTGTCCTGTCTTTGCTTATCTCTTTGCATCCTGGCTTGTTCTAGACCCCTTCTTTGCTGTATCTTAGACTTGTCTTGAAGCATTTCCTGAGTATAAGAACGAATACGCTCAATTGTATAATTCTTCCTCATATGCTCTACGAAATCAGGCGCAAGACCTTTCTCATGAACTTCAATCGCAGCTCTTTGCGCCTCTTGTATCGCTTGTTCTTTATCATGATCTAATTGTGAGACTTTATACCAATTCATAATACCTATAAGTTCAAGGGAGAAATGGATTTTCCTTCTCCGCCAAAAATTACTGTATGTCAATAAACTTGAAATCAGTTTTCTTCAACGTCTTCTCAATGCCTTCCTCTTGTTGCCTATTTTCTTTCTCAGCATTTGTAATGGCTACATCTATCATTTTTCCAGCGCTTTCTCTTCTAATTTTTAGCATTTCCTCTCTACGAAGAGCTTGAAACGATTGACCTAAAGATGGACCTGGTTGTTCACTTGTCCCTTGGACATTAGCTAAATCATTTATTAGCAATGGCGGATAGTTTATGCCTACTCCCCACGCAGTGTATTCTGAAGCAGAAACATCTTGACGGATAGGAAACTTACCTATCCTCTTAGATTTCCTTTCTCTAACCTTCTTTATGATCCATCGAAACAAAAGATTTCCGACAGCTCCGGCAACAACTGAAATCCAGAAAGACCATGTATTCATAAAAGACAACATATCCATATATCTTACTCCCCTACCTCCAAAAACTTAAATGTACGAGTAGTATCAATGGGATCTTGAGTATCTTGTTTATTCCCTTTTTCTATCAATCTTATCCCACTAGCTTCTATTATCTTCCATTCATATCCATCTGGGGTGGCAAGACTTGTATCACCAGATTTAAGATCATTAATCAACTCTCTATAATGCTGTTTAGGCTTATGATAACTTGGATCATAACCATTCACAGGTATAGATAAATTCAACTGCATCCTCAAACTCCTATTCGTTTCGTTTAGGTTATGCACATCATTATTTAACTCTTCTATCGTATTCTGTAAAGATTTATAAGAAACGCATCTATCGTAAATCCATTCACCAATATAATACGTCAAGAATAGAGGACCAAAGATAAAAGATCCAAGTTCGAGAATAGGGCTGAATTTAGCTTCATTTCTGTTCAAGGTTATACATAAGCTAATAATATCCAAAAGGATATATACCGCAAAGATTATCGCGCCATAATCAAATAACTCTAACGGTGTCATTTCATATCTCCAAAAACTTGTGAGTCCTGTCTTTGCTCTCTGTCTCCCTGTCTAACGCTATCACAGGTCTTTTCTCTAATTCACTTCTCAACTCCTTAATGATCCCATTTAATATGTCTTCCTGATTTTGAGAAGATTGTTGCTCCGCATCAAGCTCTCGATGTTTCGCTGCCAATAACCCATTTATCATTACATATCTATCAAACAAATCATCATAACCATTTGCATAAACTAATGGATAGGACTACAGGGAAGCCAAGAAATAGGCAAAGGATTTCCATACCACTCATAGAATGGTGTGGATCTCTGTCGTCTACTAATTTTATGGCAAATAGACCTAAGACCATATAGGCTGTAGTAAAAACAATACTGTGCGTCTCCCCAAATCCTGAATTGTCTATCATGGGAGAACCATATTCATCATCTATGCCATTTATTATCTCTGTAATGTTCTCAATCACATCATCATCTGGACGCCGCCACCAACTATAAACCTTTTTCGATACCGTACTAATAGCACAAAACATAAGTATAACTAATGAGATCAATAAGACACAAGGTGACACTATGAAAAGACCTATATTCTTAAAACCTAGTTTCTTATTACTCTCATCTGCATATTTCCCCCAGATATATTTCATAATAGCGAAACACGCTATATGTCCCCAACAATAAAACCAGAGTTCTATCCAATCCTTATCTGACATCTACTTAATCTCCAAAAATCTGTATGTCTTCTCTCCACTTACTTCTTTATCTTCTTCCTTCTCAATGGGCGCAAACTGGCTCTGCTTCTACTTTAATTTCTATAATTGGCGCAACAGGAGTTCTTACAGTATTCGCAATACCGTTTGCGATTCTTTCTGATCTATTGCGCAAAAAAGCACTATACACTTCCTCACGAAGTCCTGTATCTGTCCTCTCTGCCTCAAGATGATCAGATACCATCTGGCTCCATCTTATATTCTTTCTCCTAGAGTACGAAGACAGAAGATAAAAGAATAACTTGAACGGGAAAGACATCGCATTGTAAAGAAACCGTATCGGATCCATCTTTTTCCTTTCATACATCTAAGAAAATCCATCTCTTCGCCGCTAACTGCTTACGGATAGAATCATTCTCCGCCAAAATTACTTTACTCTCTAACTTCTGCTCTGTTTGTTGATCAACAATCATCTCTGCCATAATCTCTTCAGGTTTGTCTAGCGACGGTCTGTCTAGCGACGGCTCAGCGTTCTGTGGAGGATTAAACGGATTTACCCCCAAATAGGCAAAAAGGATAAGCCATACTATTAGCAATACGACTATAAAAGCGATAATAGGAAACACAGAACACTCTCCTTTCTAGGGCGAAAACTCTCCATACATCTATTATAGAGAGAAAATAACTCACTTAATGGGAAGAACGGAAGAACGGAATAAACGGATAATCTATTTTGCTTTTCTGTGAGGAAAATTTTCGAATGTGAAATCGTTTTTTAAGGTATCCCCGTAGGAGAATGACCCCCTATTTTAACACATTTATTCCCTTTGCTGTCCACAAAAAATAAAGTTAAGAGTGTTTTTTCATATTGATATAATCTTGATAGTAGTGCAATTTGCTATGACAATTGGCATACAATACTTGGCACTTCTCTATCTCTTTTATAATAGTCTCTAATCCATAACTCATTATTTTAGAGATTTCATATTCTTTTTCATTAGGATTCCGGTGATGAAAGACTAAACAAGCGTGATCTTTTTCTCCACAGATTTCGCAAGGATGTAATCTCTTATATTCCATGATATAGCTCTTTGCTATTTCATCTTTCTTTTTATTATATGATCTGTTATATGATCTTACATGCTCTTTTTGTTTTTCGGTCAAGTCTTTATATGGCTTTCTCATCTTCTCCTCCTGAAATTATCTCTTCTGTATGCTTTTGATAATAATGCAATTTATTATGGCAATTAGCACATAAGATTTGGCATTTTTCTATCTCATCTTTTAACTTCTTGAAACCTCGTTTTGTCAATTTCGGGACATCGCTATCTTTTTTGGTAGGATCTATATGGTGAAATACTAAACATGCCGGATCTTTTTCCCCGCATTTTTCACATGGATGAGCAGATTTATATTCCCAGATATATTCTTTGTTTCTATAATAGCTTTTCTTTTTATTGGCTCTTACGGAAATCTTTATCTTCTCTAAACTTCTCCTTTTCCTCTCTTTTTTGTAATCTTCATCACTTAAAAAGGTCATGTATTCTAATCCTTTTTCTATAAGACGTTTATCCCTTGCTTTTTTGTTTTCTTTCCTTTTCTCCTCAAGATACTGTTCTCTATGTTCTATCCTCCATCTCTTTGTGTTTTCTATATCTTTACTACGATCTCGTTTCATTATAATTCCTCCATCCCTAAAAATAGTACACCTATTACTGGTGTATATATAATACTTAGGGATGTTATTATCCATATCCTTTAATAATCTGAGAAAAATAATTTTCACATGTTAAACGGATTTAGATATACTGGTATAGGTGTACCTAAAAAAAGGTAGGGGTGTCAGATTCACTGACCCCCCCAGACGTAGGGGTAGGTCTAGAACCTTTTTCTCACCAGCTTTTCTGCCCATACCGCATCCGTTCGTACCGCTTCGTGTGCTTCCCCGTTTCGTGTGCTGTCTCTCTGTCCCCTGCTCGTCTTCCCCTGCCCCTATAGAAAGCACCTTGCCCCCGGCAGGATGCCTGCTATTCGTAGGGCAGGTGCATCCTCTTGACGGTCTCACCCGCTTCCATCACGACAACGGCGGCGCGTTGCCAGAGCCGGTAGTTGATGCTGTTCCTCACTCCGCTGTTCTTGGGCAGGACTTCCGTCTCTGCGATGTCGAAGGCGGCTTCGCCAAGCGCGACGGCGACCTTGCCGAATCCGTGTTCTTTGATGAGTTTGGTGAGGATGTCTTTCATGGTATTGCCCTTTCTGGGACAATAGAAAGCGAGGCGCTCCCAGCAGAAGCGCCCCGCAATCCGTTATCAGGTTCGGGCAGGTGCCCAGGTCTGGGTGATGGTCAGTCGGAACTCGGTCCCGTCTTCCATCGTGATGACAAGCCCTCTGATGTTCTGAGGCGTTCTGATGCCTGCGTCTTCGAAGGTGCGGACCGTTTTGATGAGGTCGGTCAGCATGCTGGATTCCTCGGCGGCGCGGTTGAGAGCTTCTCAGAGTTCGGACTCCATGATCTCGTCTGTGCATTTGTCAGCCATTGTATTGCCCTTTCTGCTCCAATAGAAAGCTATTTCGTTTCGGCAGAGAATGGCGGGAAAGCGGACCATACAGGCTCGTCGGCGTTTCCAGACCTCCATCCGTTTTTTTTCATCCAT
>Ga0247841_10003938_pt1 | contig 26439 bp, 34 predicted proteins | sample LaCruzMarch2015__2_FD_192410 | JGI IMG/M metagenome (GOLD analysis project Ga0247841, IMG submission 192410) | Freshwater microbial communities from meromictic Lake La Cruz, Castile-La Mancha, Spain - LaCruzMarch2015_18m | ecosystem: Environmental > Aquatic > Freshwater > Lake | place: Spain... | reverse complement strand
AATGCCAAATTGTCAAGATTGATGGTTATGAAGTTGTCAATGGCAACAACTGCATCAAGTTTACAGTGGATCATTTGGTTAATAGCGCAACAGGAACAAGTGATAACCTCAATCTTCCTCCCCAACACTTCACGGTTGAAATCGGTTGGTATTGTGTTCCTGAACCTTGGGTTCCTGTCCTTGATGGATATAACCGTTGGATGTATAAGATAAGCAAGGTTATCAACGTAACCGATATTCCATCTGATGGACGAATCTTGTTGAAGGATGAAACGGGAGCAGATTGCCTGATTGCCCCTCCTTACACCTTAGCAAACGGGGGAAAGACCTTCTTAGCAACGGCAAAGGTTGCCGCAACCCGTGTTGATTGGGGAGCAATCTTAGCAACCAGAATCCGTTTAGAGATTACTAGCGTTGCAAACGGGGTTCCTCAGGGCAAAACGTGGTTGTGTCTCAGAACAACGGACTTTGATGGGAGCACGAATTCCCAATGGACAGATTTAGTTGAGCAGGATTTGAGATACCTTGTTCTGGTTTACCATCCCTCAAGCAGTGCCAAAGATGAAGCGAACAAATACAGGGTTGATCCAACGGGAGGAAGATGCCTATACAGTTGCCGTGATTACTCCAACTCTGATTATGACCAAACCAGCGGAACAGAACTCAACGGTTCTGAAAGGTGGTATTGCTCCAAACGCCGTTATGATGTTATAACGCAAGATGAGGGAGCGGAAACAGTTGAGTGGAAACAACCAACGGGAATTGGACATTACACAAAACAGTGCCAGCAATACGGAACCTGTGATTGCTATATACCGTTGATGGATGGAACAACGGCAACAAAACCCTTCTCAATTGCCAACTGTTGGAATGCCTACTTCAAACAGGTTTGGGCAAATATCCCCATCAAACTGACTCAAATGATGGTCGGGTTGCCCTACTACACAGTTAGCAGGGTAGGAACCCCCTCCCTGCGTTCCCTTGCTGGTGGTTACGCTCTAAATGCCCCTTACGGGATGCATGAGACTACGCTTGCCCCTCATTACAGCACAAGCACCATTGATGGGGTTGGAACCGTCACAACCCAAACGGTTGATGGAGATACAACGCTTGCCCTGAGCAACAAGGGGTTTGCCTACAACATTTTAACACCTATAACAAGCATGACGTTTGACTCAGCAGGAACCTTTCCAAGTGCTGGTTATATTGCGAGTGCCATAACGGGTTTTTCAAGCAAACTGAACCCCATTGATTATGCCTCAACTGAAACTGACTATGGAGCAAAATACTATGAACCGCGAACAGGGTTTAGACTTGAGCACGATTCGTATTCAGTCATTGGAAGGGATCAACCAGATTACTCCCATGCTCTTGGGGCAAGTGAAACCCTGTATTGTGAACACAAGAACCATACCATCAAGGACACTTGGCAACCCTCAACAGGTGCTTATGATTGCCGCATCAAGTTTTTCACAAGTCCTGTTAGCATTGCTGATGTTGATTATGGAGCGGTCATAGAGGTTGCCCCTTGGATAACTACGGGGAAAACCCCTCTAACAAGCGTTGTCACTGGAACCGTTAGCAGTGTAACCGCTTTGGGAAACAACCAATATAAATTGGAGATTGTCAATCAATCTGACAACTACAGTTATGTTTCCAATAAATCAGATGTTCTTGTTCCCTTCAAATCGGGAGGGGGTTTCGCGGGAGGCAACAACCTTGATTGGTATCAAATCATTAGTTATTACAGCAACCGAAAATCATTTGGAAGCAGTAATTATAAATGCTACAAGGGCGATTCTGTCAGGTTTCCCAATGTTCCAAATTATGATGGTTTGGTTTTGAGTGAAAGGCAGTATGTTGTTACAGACACTAAAGCGTTTGGTGGTTCTGCCGCTTTGGATTGGGGGGATGAACACGCTATCACCAATACAATCATTGATGGATATTACATTATTGATGCTGATTCCCCGAAAACTCCTGATGGAATTGCTGTTATCAGTGCTGGCAATTATGGCACTGCCTCAGTTTATATGAGCATCACAAGTAATTACAACAATACCTGCATCAACTCCAACTGCATCCTCAAGAACACCAGAACGGGAGAATATGCTTGGACAAGGGACGTTATCAACAATAGCGGGGTTTGCCAAATTGAATTGTTTAACAGGGGCATTTACGCAAGCACTGCCGCAAATATTGTTGTAGGAGATACTTGGGTTCTTGAAAAGTGTTTCCTTGGGGATAGTCTATCAGGAACCGTGTTTACTGAGGTTGTAAGTGTAACAAGACCTGCAACTTTGGCAATGGGGGAATATTGGATTGATTACAACAACGGCAGTTGGCACTTTTCACAAGATGATAAGTTTGCCGCTTTGAATCTGCATTATCATATTGTTGGGGAATCCCTTTTCAAAACGAATCTCAAGCAGGTTGTGTTTAACGTTCCTCAAGCGGTTGCTGAAACGGGGATAGCATGGGGGAATCAGGGATTCAACAAGGTTGTTTCCATCCCTGCTGAGTCACTGACTCTTACACTAACAGCAGGAACCCCATCAAGGACACAATACCAAATGGTTGAAAATGCGGGAACAATTGATATCATTGTGAACAACTGCCATAGTGGAAAGATTCTCCATACTGATATAAACACGGGTTACACTCTGACTTATCCAACGTTAGAGGTTGCTTACTGCCCTAACTTCACAACATGGGGGAAGAAGAGGGATTATATCACCATCACTGATCCATCGGGAGTGTTCCCGATTTATCCAACCTATGTTGGAGAAACAATTGTTTGTGATTATGGGAAAGCGGTTCTTGCTCCCGAGTCTGTTAGCGTTTGGTATTCCAAACGTGGTTTCAACACTTGGAACCTTTTAACAACGATAACAGAGGCGGGAAATGGAAGGATATGGATTACAAAGGCAAGCATTGATTCAATGGTTTCCGCTTTGGGTTCAAGTAAATATGTTTGTTTCAAATTGATGTAGGAGGATAAGTAATGAAAAGATTTATTCACAACGGTTCCCCAAGCGCAACACAATGGAATCAAGCAATTCAAGGGGTTGATGCTCTTAACTCCATGATGATTCCATCACTTGCGGGGGGAACACCATCACCAGTGATTTTTAAGGCATTAGCAGGGGTTCCAGTTTACCAACCCGATGATTATGCAGTGAGGCATGATTTCCCCAATCCTGCTGGTTATAATGATGCTTTTGGGTATGTCAGGTTAAAGGGCAAAACTCCCGTTATCGGCATGACCTTTGGTGCTATGATGGATGCCTACACAAGAGCAGGTGAAATGAGGCAAGCGCAAAGGGAGATTGGCAACCAATATGATTTTGATTATGGATGGTTTAGTTGGGAGGATATTGACGCATCTGATTTAACGTATGGAACAGTTGGGAACCCTGTTGGACTTGTCAGGGGCAAGAGTGAAACGGGAGGATCAATCCAATATTGGTTTGGAAGTTCCGCATATGGAAATGAAAACAGGGCAATCTTTCCTGATAATAACAACAAGGATATGGCAGTTGCGAACCACGAAAACGAAATGCAGAATGTTTACAGTTCTATAACTGGTGGTTGCCCTGTTCCTGAACAATGGAACGGAGGATTAGGTTATTGGGTTAAGAATTACATTGATGCTTTTTGGTTGAACGATAACGGTTGGGTTCTTGTCATTGAGGGGGTTGGGTTCAATGGGGGAGTTGCGGGAAATTATGCTTACTATGATCATCCCAAGTATGTTTCAAACTTCAACGGCATTTTTGCTCCAACAGGTTGGGGGAACTACATAGGTGGAGCGGAACTAACTGCCCAAATGGGCGGTTATGGTGCTCCCGCTCCCTTTGCCGTTATCAGTTGCACCAGTTCAACAGGTTTCGCTTTCCCTCAGGAAATCCAATGGATGCCTCAAGGGAGCACCATTCTTGAGGCAAAACTTGAAATCAAGATTCCATCCATCACAAGATATGATGGTTCATACAGTGCCACATACAGCAGGGAAGGTGGACTTGTGGAGACAGGAACCGTTGTAGACACTTCAAGGGATATTGGAATTGCTGTAATAGCGGGGAAGGTTACGGATTCAGAGTTGCTAACAATGCAGTGGGATATTCTTGGAGCGGTTGCCTCAGCAGGAACCATTGAAAACGACGTTTGGCAAGTCGTTGATGCTACGGGGTTCTTTAATACTCTGCTGGCATATCAGGATTCCGATTACACAAGGTTTAGCATTGCTCCAACTCCTTACCTTGATTCCTTCAATCAAGAGAATCAATCAAGGGGAATGCTTAGGAGCATGATGCCCAACATCACTTATAGTGTTGATGTTCATCCCGATAATGACACTCTTTGGCATGATGGTTCAGTTGCCAATGGTGGTTTGGCAGATGTTGTTTATATATCAAGTGCCTCTTCTTCTTGGGTAACTTGGGATAATGTTCAGTTGGGGAAGGCATACATCAAGTTTCAACTCCCTGATTGTAGCACAAGACAGATGCAAGTTTCGTTTTTGCCAAGAATGGATTGATTATGTTAAAGGAAAATCATCAAATAATGTGAGAAGATAATCAGAAACAAACAGTGAGGTTATTATTATGATTGATTGGGCAGTTGTTGCAACGGTTGCGGGGATTCTTTTGGCAGTTATCACAATCCCAATCGGCATCTATTTGATGATCAAATATCAATATTCTAAGATTATGAAGGAGGGGATGGAGAATTACAAGATTGCTCTTGAGGCAAACAAATCCCTCCTTGATATTAGACTAAAAGAAATTGAAACACTGTTTGCCAAGATGGATTCACTGAAACTTGAAATTCAAGCATCCGAAATCAGTCATACAAAGCAAATTGCCGTTCTTGAGGAACGAATCAAACTCCTTGAATCTGAACTGTCAAGTTATAGGGCAAGCAAGATTCAGGAAGAGTTGAAGGTTGGGGAACTCAAGCGTTTGGCAATATGGATTAAGCGAAACTGCCCTCAGCAATGTGAACTTGCTAAAACAGTTCAAGAGAAAATTAATGAGGTTGTTGATGAATGTTAGTTATCATCATTACAACTTACCTTCAGTGTTTGGGAACTCAATTAGTTTCTCAATTCTTGTCTCAACAGACTGAGCAAGAATATCATATTCTCCTTGTCAATAATAACCTCCCATTACCCTTAGAACTCAATATTCCAAATGTTACCGTTCTCAATACTACTGAAAACCTTCATTACCTAAGGAGCAACAATCTTGGCATTGATTGGGTTAATGAAAACATCCCTGATTTTACAGGGATTCTTTTTTGTAATGATGACATTTTTATAAGCAGGGATTTCCTCAACAATATCAAGGCATCATCTGAGTTCCTTGATTACTTTCAACCTGCTTATGATGACCCTGCATGGACTCACCTACTCCCCCCTAAAATTGTTCCTGCATTGTGCTATGAATCCACTCCTTTGGGCATAGAGGTTCCCGTTATAGATGGTGCTTGTATGTATGCATCAAGGGAAGTTATCAAGAACGTTGGCAAGTTTGATACTGATATTGGTATTTACTCTTGGGGGGATGGGATTGATTATGCCCTGATGACGCATCAAGCAGGTTTCAAGGTTGGAGTAACCTATATGTGCTATTATAATCACTTGAATCATTTCACTCAAACAAAGTTGAGTGGCAGTTATATTGATGATGCATCAAAACAGATGCATTCGTTCTTACTCAAGAAGTGGGGAATCCGAAATTGGAATGAAACGTTTGCAATGATTAAGGCAGGAATACTTGATGCTGATACTATTATCAGTTGGTCAAAACCAGAAGTTGCCATTGTTACTGCTTGTAGCAGATTGACTTATTTAGATGATGTTTATGAAAGCGTTAAGAATGCAAAGAAATATTGGCAAGTCAAATGGATCATTGTTGCTGATGACGCAAAAGAGGGAATTTATGATTCACTCAAAAGCAGATTCCAAGATCCTTGGATAGTTGTTAATAAGGCATCTGATGCAAGGAGCATATACGGCAACGCTCAAAGAGACAAAGGGATTGAGTTATGCGCCAATAATGAATATATGTATTTCTTGGATGATGACAACATAATCCTTGAAGAATTTGCAAAGGAAACCGCTTTGGAACTAAAGAGGGGATGCAAAGCGGTTGTTGTCACTCAGGGGGAGAACTGGCAAGCAAACCCATTAACGGGATTGATGGTTGCCAAGAAAGAGAATTGTGCTCCTGATAAGATTGACTTGGCGCAATTCATTGTTAAAAGAAACCTCCTTTGCAGATTGCGCTTTATGAACACAAACAAATATAACAGTGATGGTTGTTTTCTCAAAGCGATTTGGGATGCTCATTCAAACGGGTTTGTGTTTCTCAATCCTGACAAAATGCTAACAATATACAATGGAGCAGTAAAAAGTTGAAGGAAACTTGCCTCAAAACCTTGAACTGAGGGTTATAAGCAAAATCACAACACATAAGAGGTAATAATATGAACCATTCGTTTACACAACCTGAGGAAAGCAATCAACGCAAAATCTATGATACAATTGTTAAGGCATCTGAACTTGTTCCTTTCAATGTGATATTTGATGTTGCCATAAACCAAATTGTTGCAAGTGTTCCTTTGTCAACAACTCAGAAAATGGCAATCAAGTATGTTGGAGCAAAGATGGATAAGAGCATTTTTGCTTTGGATGAAACACTTCAGTTTGTGTTATTTGGAGATTTTCAAACTGTCGGGTTGGATGAGGGGGTTTCAGAGGCATTATCAACTGAGCAGAGGCAGGGAATCATTCAAGTGATTTATGGTGTAGCAGTTAGCACAATACAAAATGCCATTGCCAGTTTGCAAGGAATGATTGGATGGGAATATTCTAATCCGTATTGGGAAGAAGAAGCAGAAGCACCAATTGAGGGAGGAAACTAATGGAACAATATGAGCATTTTCTAAAGTTGAGCAGGGACGAAAAACCAGAATTGGTTGATGATGGTGAACACTGTAATTCATTTGATTTGATTAGGGAACTCAACACGGTTGGTTTCACAAAGATAACCATAGGTGTTAGCACTGAGCAGGAAGTTATTAAACTGCTTGTTGACCATATCAAAAGGGGAACCCCTTGCTTTTACCAAAGAAACAAAGATAACAAGTTGTTTTATGGTTACGTTGGAGCGGTTCCCGATTACGTCAAAGCGCAAACGGTTATTGAATTCAATCAGTAAGTGAAAAGGATGGTGATAGTATGTTAGAAAAGATATTTGGTAAATGGGCAGGAATTGCCGCAATGGTTTTCATTTTTGCAGTAGGTGGAGCGGTTGCTTGTGGTTTCATTGATCCAACGGTTGGCAATGGCATCCTCATTGGATTAGGTGTTTATGCTGGCGTTTCTAAATCGGTTATTGGTCAATAATGAACAATGAGCAAAAGCATATTAGACAAATCAACTGCTTGTGTATCTGCATCATTATTGTGTTTGTGTTGCTTGATTGGTTGTACTGTTAATGCCACTCTGCCAAGTGGTGATTTTGTTCTATACAAATCAAACAAAACCCCAAACATTAACATTCCTAACCTTGCAAAACAAACACAAGTCAATTTCATTACTCCACCTGTAAAAACGAAAGAGGCAACTGTTTTGCCTTCAAATACATCTATTGAAGCAATCAAGGAGCAACCCGTTACAAATGCTGAACCCGTTATAGAGACAAAGGTTGAAGCGAAGGAAAAGGCAAAACCCGTATTTATTCAACCGCGAAAACCCGTTGTGTTTCTTACTCCACTAAAATAAGGTGATAATATGGGCAAAATTGATTTACTCAAGGAGTTGCTTGAATCAAAGATAAGTGATATTCAATCCCAAGTGGAGCAGATTGGGGAAAGGGTTTTGAATCTCCAAAACATTCTTGAAGCAAAGAAGATAGCAGAACCCAAACCACAATATGACAATTTGAAGGTTATGAAGTTGACAAAGAAGGATGTTGCGAAATTGGAGAAAGAAAACGCAGAAGTAAACACGGTTGCCATTGGTTTTACTGCTTATGAGGATGAATCACAGTATGAGGATTATGAGGAAACCCCTCCTTATGGCAAAGAGAAAGAATAGAAAGAGAAGATGCCCATTCAGGATTCCGTTACCTTCGCAAGCAGAAAAGACCTTTAAGGACAGGAAGAAGGAAAAGAACAAGAATAGATGTAGGGCAAAAGAAAATCCCCGTTATCAAGACTCTGATAGCGGGGATTAAGTTTTGCTATGGGGTTTGGTGGTTGCTTGCGCTATTCCGCTTTTAGGTTAATCAATTGTTTCACCAAATCCGTAATATTGGGAGTGTCAGGGGGAAGAGTCGTAATTATCATTGCGCGAACATTATCAAACAGTTCTTTGAAAGTTGCAAATTCCATAACTGTTTTATCATCTGCCGCAATTCTTAATGCCATTTTGTTAACGGTATACATACACACATCATCTGCTATGGCACCACGAATCATGTTTCCGATACACTCAGCAATAATTGTTCCTCTTGTTTCAGTTGTATCATTTATATCAGTTGCTTCAGTTGTTTCAGTTTCTTCAGTTTCTTCAGTTGTATCATTTGCTTCAGTTTCGTCCATTGCTGGTTACTTTGCTTTAGCGGGAGGGGCAGATTTTGCCTTTGCCCTGCGTTCAACTTCTGCCTTAACTGCCATTCCCGTAGTGCTTGCGGGATTCTTCCAAATCCCAATGGCAACCGCTAATTCTTCATCGGACAGGGAACCTACTGCATCGCCCTTTTTAATCTTGTCCCTAACGGCATTTTGCGCCGCTTCTTTCACAGGGTCAACCGTTCTGAACTCTCAAGGTTTCTAATGCGGTTTCGCAACCCCTGTATCTAAGCACCTTTGCGCTATGTTAAAGGATTATAACTCTTGGGAATTGGCAAACAATTGGCAAAACATCCCGCATAAACTGCCAATTTTGCCAATAGATAGGAGGGAACAGCACAAGACGCAGTGAGGAAGGGGAAAGCAGACCATGAAGGCAGAAAAGGGTTTTAAGGCAACCATCACCTTTCAAAACTCCCCGCAAGGGAAAATCTTTTTTGTGGAATACAGGGACAAGGATGGGAAGAGAAAACGCCCAAAAGGGCATGAGGGATTCTGCAACTGCAAGAAAACCCCTTGTCACCATTATGATTCCGCAAAAAAGGTTTTAGATGATTTAGTGCGGCAGGCAAAGCAAGCAAATGGTGGAAAACCCCTTGTCACTTTTGAGACTGCCAAGGAGCAATATGACAAGGTGCTTTCAGGGGATAGATATACACCAGAAACCAAAATCCTTTATATGGGGATAATGGAGCGGTTTGGGGAGTTCTTAGCAATAAAGGGGATTCGGTATCTGCAAGAAGTGACTCTTGATAATATCAGAGATTTTCGGCAGTGGAGAAGAGCAACGGGAATCGGGAAATATGGGAGGGTTGGAATCTCCGAATCAACCGCGAACAGGGACATTAGAACGCTTCAAGCAATGTTCACACTGCTTGACCTTCCTAATCCAATTAAGGGAAAGGACAGTAGGAGGCAACTCTTAACAAAAGCAACCGAACGAAAAAACATGATTACAAAGGAAGAGTTTGGGAAGTTGGCAAGGTATTTCCTTTTGATGAGATTGAAGAAGAGGGGGAGCAAGCGGGGGAATGGCACAAATCTTGATATTCTAATCATGTTGTATTTTGGGGGATTCCGCATAAATGAGGTTCTTCAATTGCAATGGCAGAACGTGAAGTTAAACGAAAGAATCATTGAAATTCGCAATCGTGAAGATTGGCATCCCAAAATGAGGAAAGAAAGGGATGTTGTAATGGCAGAAGCAATTTTTAGAATGCTCCAAAGAAGATTCAAATACAAGAAAAGCGAAACTTGGGTTTTTCCTATTGTCAGTGCTGATAGACCGTATCTCTATCAATGTGTTGAGACTGATTTTGATATTGCATTTCAGGAATTGGGAATTGTTGGAGTAAATCCCGAAATCCCAATGTCTTTACATATCCTCAGGAAAACGTTTATCAGCAGATGCATAAATGAACTCAACATTCCGATTCCCATTGTTTGTGATATGGTAGGACATTCTGACTACAAGACGATGGAATTTTACAGGGTTAAGGATTTGTCTGCCGCTCATAGGTTCATTAAGGGGTTATAAACCCCCTTGGGTTGCCTCAGGATCAACGTGAATCCCCTGCTGGTGTAAATCAGCAGGGGATTCTTTTTTGCCCTGTAATGGCGCATTAGGGCGTTTCATGCCACTATGGGACAAATTGCGCCATTAAGGGGATATGCTCCATCCTTCTATATGCATCCCAAGAATGAAAAAAGATGTTTTCCAAAAAGATTTTGCAACTATTGTTTTCAAATACACAATGCCAAAAAGTGTAATTTACACTCAGAAACAAACAGACCAAACAACAAGGAGCAGAAACAGAAATGAAACCCCAATTCCAATTCCCATTCAATCACTTTGACAATATTGCTTGCAGGTTAAGTTGCGAGTTGGCATTGATTCGTTGTAATCATCTTGAGCAGGTCAAACGGTATCGCACAAGAACCAAAGCAAACAAACAGTTGATTAACAAGCAACTGATTGAGGCATATGCTCATTTTGAGAACCTTGATGATTTGCTACGACAAACCAAAATGTAACCAACAGACAAAAGAACTCCATCCCATTCCCCTAAGCAAAGCGGCAGGTCTATATATGTTCCCCGATGATGGAATCAGAATGGGAAAAATAATAAAGATTTCTTCTGAATGGTTGATCGATTGCCCAAGGTAGTATGTCCCAGAAACAACAAATGACAAGGAGAAGATGATATGTCAATTTACTTCGCAGATATTAACATAACCCTTGATAAGTTCAAGGATTCACTTGCAAGCATTGAAGCAAGTGAAGAGTTTTCTAACAATGAATATGAATTCTCTGTTGCCATTATTGGCAATAGAAAGAATAATGAAAATATGATGCCAACACATAGGTTTATTTTTGCAACATTCATTAACCGTCTTTTTGAAAATTGTGTCCAATTGGGACTTGCCAAGAAAACACCAGAACATAACAAGCGAAGAAAAGTCAAACACTCAATTTTCTAAATCAAAGAACTCCTTCCCCTCCCCCTCAGCAACGGTGGAGGGGTTTTCTTTTTGCCCTGATTGCATATATGTATGCCGATAATGGAATCAGAGCAGAGATAAAAATATATTTTCTGGAATTCGATATGCCCCTTTTTTGTATATGGTATCAGCAAAACCACAAACGCGAAAGGAGCAAGAACAAATGAGAATGCCAGCAGAAGAAAGGAAGGAGTTCAGCGAATCAGTTCAATCAATGATGGACGAATTGAACGGGTTGCTTGATAGTGCTAAGGAGCAGAACACTCCGATTGACCAGAACCAATTTAACGAAATCCTAATGAGGCACTTGGGAGATTGGGAACGATTCCCAACATGGAAAGAGCATATTGCCAATCAGACCATTCCAGAAGTTGCGCTTGATGCGTAGCAAAAAGAAATCCCCCCAATGCTCTAATTGAGAATGGGGGGATTTCTTTTTGCTACGCTATGGGCATCGGGTTAATTCAATAAATTGCCTCCTTCCTCAACTCTGATTTCATATTGAGCAAGTTCCTTGCCTCCCTCATACTGTAGGATTTTCTGAAAAACCCTGTTCTGTTCAACGGTCAATGCCTCAATGGTTGCTTCAAGGATCAAATCAATTATGCAGTATTCTCCATCCTGAATCACTTTCCAAACGTATTCCTTTTGATATTGATTGAGTCCTGAGAAAACAACCTTATTGACCAATCTTGAATTTCGTAGAACATCAAACGGCAACTCCATCATCCTTTTCATATGGTCTATGCGGTCAATTAAATCGTGATATTGAGCAACATTGAAACTAAACTCACTCCATTTCTTGTCCATCGTCTTTCCTTTCGATTGGTCTTGTTGCTACTTGCTACTTTTCTCAAATCCTATTATAATCAATATAACGGGGAGTTGGGATTTCCTTTCTGCTTGTCTCAATGGTTTTTGTGTTGCTGTTCAAAAATGAATCAATATCATCTTGCGTAATTCTTGCAACACGGTTCTTCCCATTGCCAACGTTTTTGAAACTCAACTTGCCATTTGCTATAAGTCTATATACTGTCCACTTGCTCACATTGAGCAGTTTAGCAGTTTCGTTGATCGTTAGCATTCTCTAACCTCCTTTCCATTGCTTCTTCAGATATGCCTTATATTACCATCAACTCAGCACTTTATTCGCTCCTTTTGGCAAGAATGGCAACTTTCCTTTATTATGAAATTGCACAATTTTAATGAAATACGAAATCCGTTCTGTCTTTTCTCTAAAAGATTAATACGAAATTTCCTATTTTCTAAAGGAGAATTGATTCCTGCTTTTCTTGTATCATATAGCAGACCAATCAGAAAACCAATGGAAGCGGAACCAAAGCGTTGAATTCTTGTATATTGCTATGGGGTTTGTTGTCAAAAATCATTCTCCTTTCACAAGATTCAATTCTCAGTGCCTTTTCTATATGGTTTCTCTATATGGTCTGCTATATGGTTTCTCTTAAAGTGTGAGGATCGGAGTATCTGAGTCAGTATGAGAAATAAGGAACCCGATGTTTTTCTTTCTTTTTAGATAACTGATGCAGAATCAGTGATTTTGATTCATTAGCAAATATGAAAGGAGATTCTCCCTTTCTCCCTCTGTCTATGAAATACCACATAAAAAACCATATAGCAAACCATATAGCAAACCATATAGAAAAGCACATAATCGGAGCAGATGAAAAAAAAGTGAAGAAAGTTCAAAAAAGATGAAGGAATCAACGTATCATTTCTTGAACGTAATATGTGCAAGACTGGAAACTTGCAAACTATAGGAAAAGGACAAGATGAAATGAGAACAGTTTTTGAACACAATCAACTTAGCAAGTTTTTCGTTTCAACCCTTTGGGTTGATTCCTTCAATCACTTCCTAACCTATAGTGATCGGGGAGTAGGGATTTCCAGACTCTTTCCCTACTCCCCATATTTTAATGGTTAGGAGGTTAGATATGGAAAATCTAACAACACAACAAACAGCAGCAACAAGCGATATTGGTTACAAAATCGCTTCATTCTTAGGGATTCAAGGAGAAGATGCAGACAATTACAAATGCATTTGTCCTTGTCACAATGACGTAACCCCTTCTCTTTCGATAAAGAAAGGGGACAAGATTGCAACTCATTGCTTTGCAAATTGCAGTTGGGACAGTCTGAAGCAGTATTTGATTGAGAATGGATTTGATGGTTTTGTTTCTGAAGACCATAGCAAATCCGATGAAGACAAGATTGTTGAGCATTATTGCTTGTCCTATGCTGACTTTCAGAAAATGGAAATCAAACAACCTGATTATGAAATCTATTTCTCAGAGAAGAACATCAAACTCCCTGCTTTGTCATATCCTTATGTTAGGAAGGATCAAACGACTAAAACAAAATTCAAGAGCATCAAGAGAATTGACAAGAAGCGTTTAACCCAAGGTTCAAAAGCAACCAACTTTGATAAGATGCCTGAGAATAAAGGATGCTACATTTTCCCCATCAACAACTTAGCAAAAGATGACAGAACCCTCTATTTGACAGGTGGAGAAGAAAAAGCAATGTTAGCAACAAAATTGGGATTTAGGGCAATAACGGTTTGGCAGGGAGAAAATGGAATAACTCCTCAATGTGCTCAGTGGATAGTGGAACAGGGCAACAAGGATGTTGTTCTCTTCCTTGATGGTGATGCAAAGGGCAGGGAATTCGTTTGCAAGGTTGCTCAGGTGCTTCGCAATGCTGGTTGTGAGACTGTCAAAACCGTTGATTGGGGAACCTACAGAAACGACATTAACGACTTTTGCAGGGAATTCGGAGAAGACAGAACAAAAGAATTGCTCCAAACAACCATTGATGCAAATACTGTTATTGTGAAGAAATCAGGGTTGAAGGGCATTTTCTTGAATGACCTTATAGCAAGTGACCAATACGGCAACAAAGAAGAATGGTTGTTTGAGGGGTTCATTCCAAAGGGAACGGCAATGATATCCGCTCCAAGCAAAACAGGGAAAACCCGTTTCACTCTTCAACTTGCATTCTCCATCCTTAGCAAATCTAATTGTTTAGGATATCCCATCGTTGATAGCAGTGATAACGATAGTGTAATTTACTATCAAGGAGAAATGCAGACTTGGAAATTCAGACAATACTGTGAGGATATAGCAAGACATTTTCCCAATGCGAATCTTGCTCATTTTGAGTTTGTTGACACAACAGAGGAAACAGTGTATCTCAACGATGAATCCTTTGTTCAGCAAATCAAACAGAAGATACAAGACCATAAGGATATGGGATTGAATCCAAGGTTGGTTGTGTTTGATACTTATCAAAGATACATCAAGCAACCAAAGAGAAAATCAAATCAGTTCCAAGATGAGGTTGAGCAGTCAAAACCAATTATCTCAATGAGTCATACGGAACCGAATGCCCTATTCTGGTTTGTTCATCATACCAACAAGATCAAGGATGATGAGAAACTGAATTTTGGTCTTATCAATGGTTCTCAAGCAATGCGTTCTGCTTATGATACCAACATCATTTTGGGAAGAGAAGGAAGGGATGAGGATAATTTCATTCTGAAGATTGAAGGGCGTTCCGAATTCAAAGTCCCTGATTCGGGATTGAAACTGTCAAGAAAACCAATATGGAATAATAAGGAGGAACAGAAATGAACAAATACACAATTAGCAAGAAAAAAGCAAAGTGGATAATTGGAAATGCATTGCAAAATGGAATGGTATCACCAGAATATAAAATCAGTAGGTTCTTTAAGTGGGAAGTTTCAACTTATTCATTTCATGGATTTAACAGAAACTCAACTTGCATTGCTTGCTTTGAGGCAGACAAGGTGTGTTCATATGGTAATTATGATATCAATATCCTAATCAATGAAGAAATTTCCAAGGAACAAATGGAAAGCAAAGAGGATGTATTTTACGTCAACATTGTTTGCATTGATAATACCGATGCAAAAGAATATTGTATTAAGGAGGTTGAATAATGAACCCGAATTTAGAGGCATATCAAGAGTTGCTCAAGGAGCATCAAGAACTTAGGGGCATTCAACTTATTAGCGTAACTGAGGATTCAGCAAACCAAACCGCAAGGGTTGATTACAAGATGAATAGTCAACACTATGCTTATCAATTCAAGTTTGACGGGAGCAATCAGCACTTTCAACAATTCAATTTTGAGTGGATATCAAATCTTGATAGGGAGTTTTGCGTTTCCTTAGAGTATGTAAAGAAGATGCAATAACCCTAAACCCCATTAGAAGGCATTAGAAGCGTTGAACCCCCTGCCCCTCATGTTCACGGGAGCAGGGGGTTTTCATTGATCCTGAGGCATCCTGTAGCGGTTCCCTGCCCTCCTTGCCCCTGCCGCTTCAACGACCATAGCACATAGCGCATAGCACAAAAAAACTCCCCTCAGCAGTCTATCACCACTGCTTGAGGGGAGAACTCATTATAAGGAAATATGGAGGAACAAACCTTAATGAGTTTTTCGGAGGAATCAACAATGCTAACGAATCTCAACCTAATTTATCACTCTGAGATATTCAACCTTTTTCTCCCGCAATCCTTCAACAATCTTTCGATATGTCAAAACAAGTAACCCCTGAATTGCCCGCAACGGAATTCAGGGGTTGAACTTTGTGCTTCAGTTCCAATCTACCACATTCTATATACAACTTGCACCAGTTGTTATTCGAAAAAAACGACATAGATTGAAAATAATTCACTTTTTTCAAAGGATAATGTTTTGAAAAACCTGAATTCTTATATCAGAGTTACAATCTATCACAAAATAACGTAACTCCTAACCGCAACTTAGGAGGCAACAACAATGACAGTATTAGGAGCAATAAGCGAAATGTGTAGCAATCAGGATGTAGCATTTAGAAAACTTGTAGCAGAACCGTTTGACGTAATGGGTTATGAGCGGTTCAAATATGCTGGCAATCTTGCCAAATATAACCAAATCCAAAACGGCAAAGACCTTGATAGCAAATGCCTCAGATTCTTTTGTGATTATTGGTTGAAAGATAGCAGGCAGTTGATTGAATTCAAACGCAGTCTTTGTGATGACTGCCTGAGGTTGGAATATGAGGAATATCTTTGCCAGTATTTTTTGAAAAAGCGTTATCCTCAGATTGAAACCTACATTTGGTTTCAGAGTGGCAACACGATTTATCAGTTTGAGCATAAAGACCTTGATATAACTCAGCATCAAGTGGAGTTTTACCATAACAGCAAAGCAAATGAGCAAGATATCAAATGGTTGGAGCAAGCAACGGGAGCACCTGAAATGCATCTGAACAGAAATTACAAAGTAAGCAACGGTTCAGGTGATCCATTCATTTTGATTCAGGAATGGGAATTGAACAAAATCGCAAACAAGATTTGGACAATATAACAAAAATAGGAGGATGGAAAATGTTAGGAGAAACGATTATCCTTGGAGGAATGTTCATAAGTGCTTTCTTTATCGCAAAAGCAATAACTGAAGCATATCAGATTGACGTAGAAAACAGGAAGTTGAGGAAAGAGTTATATGAGGCAAACAGAATGATATTGATGCTTGATGGAGTGCTCAAGAGACGAAACAGGGAGTTGTTTGCTTTGCCTAATAAAAAGGTTGAAGTTGTAGCAGATGAAAACGGGGAAGAAATCACAAAACACAATCAGGAGGAAACAGAATGAAGATATATTTAGATAAGATAAATGAAGGGGTTGCAAGTTTGAAATGCAATAAGTGCGATTCGCAAATTGATAATTATCATGTATTAAGCATGATGGTAAATGACTTGGAAAAGCAGAAACAAGCAATACTGAAAGAGCATGGAGAACAAACAGATCTTTCGCAATATGTTGGAGAATACAGCATCAATTGTTCAAAGTGTCAGGAAAATGATGATTTTGAAATGCCTGAAGAAGTCAAAGCATCTATTAGGCAATGGCAACAACACTTTGCAAAGAATGGAGGAACCAAATGAAATCAACAGTTGATGTAATTGATAATGGTGATAGCATTACCCTATCATGCAAAGGGAGACATACAAGCACCTATAAGAAAGAGGAACTCAAGTGCAAGGATTGCGGCAAATCAGTATATGACAATGAAACCGTTCTTTGTGAAAGGTTGGATGTAGATTGGCGCATTATATTGTTATGTGATGAATGCCACTCATTAAGGAAGGAGGAAACCAATGGGCAAGATGAAAGATTTGCTGATTGATCAAATGAATCAATCATGCCCTCCGACAAAACCTAACATTCTAATAGGAATACCATATACTGGTTACACTGTTCCCATACCGTTCATCAACTCTTTGCTTCCTGCCTTGGATTATTCAAGGCAATATGCCAACATAACATTGGAGTTCATTGGTCATACTGTAACCCATGTTGCTCGTAATCTGTTGGTTCAAGCGGCAATCAGAGATAATTCAGATTATATCATGTTCATTGATTCAGACCAAACATTCAAAGCGGAATCAATAATAGAACTGCTGAGGATTGCCAAAAGCAATCAAGCAGATGGATTGGCAGGGGTTTACTACACAAGAAGGGATTACGGGTTTCCTTATTACAACATTGACCCTGAGACAAAGAGACTCTATCCATTGAGGGCAATTGATTACACTTGGCAGGAAGTTTATCAATGCGATTGCATCCCAACAGGATTTACGTTATTCAGCAGAAGACTATTTAGCACAATGCCCATGCCTTTGTTTTGGTATGACAAACGCTTGCCTGACGTTCAATTGTCTGAAGTAGTTGAGCACGATAACGAAACACTCACATTGATTGATACCATTGCCAATGCTCCTTTGGGTTATGGATTAGGAGAAGACTTTCAATTCTGTTATGACATATGGGAATATAACAAGACAACTGATAACCCGTTCAAGATTGGATTTGCCCCACTCATTCAGGTTGGGCATATCGGATACAATGAGGTTGGATTACCGATGATCATTCAACCGCAAGAACAAGCAAGAGGCAAAGCAAATCCAATTGATATCATATACAACTGAGGGAGGAATCAGATGACAGATTTATATTCATACTTGATGGTTGCAAAGGAAGAAGCAAAAAGAAAAGCGGAAGAAGCAAAGCAGGGATCAACAATGGAATCAGTCACAACATTGATTGCGATTCACAAAGAGTTAGGTAAATACCTGACTCAAATAGCACTGTATCAAGCGAAGGTATCAGCAACAAACATAGCGGAATTGATGAGCATTCAAAAAGAGCAGAACAAGTTAATAAAATGAGCAAATAATATATAATGTTGAGAAAACAGGGGTTATCCCCCCCTTTTGGGCATTATGCGGAGACGGCGGGCGAGACTCGGAAACTCCAAAATGATGCGTGAAACGTTTATTTCCGCTAATGCCCTCAGAAGGCATAAGGAGCAACAGATTAAATGAATTACAAGAAGACAAAGAAACCAGCACAAGGACAGACAAAAGGAGCGGATATAACCGCTCCTGATTCTGCTATCAAACCAACTCCTTTCTCTTCAAGAGAAGGATTACAAACATTTGTTATCAATGAGTTCAACAATCGTCTTGTTGAATCGAAAGAAGACATAGCAGAACTAAATGATATGCTGAAATACTACAAACAGGTTGTGAAGAAGAGCATAGCAAAGGATCAAGTTCCCCCTACTGCTATCATTGAAGCAATCACAAGCATTCAATCCAATATTAGACAAATCAAGAAGAACAACGAAACGCTATATCTCAACATCATCAACCGAAAAGACCTTTTGGATTTCTTAGGAAAAGAAAACACGCAGGATCAAAGCATCACCATCAATGTTACTGGTTTCGAATCTGTTCAAATCAAGAACCCCATATCACGGGATGAAGTGATAACCCCTGATGCATGATAATCCAATTTCCAAATCCTAACTTAATCCTCAGTTCAAAGCAAGCGGCAGTTCTTTTAAGCAAGTCTCCAAGGATCATCGTAGCAGGGGGGAGGGGTTCAGGGAAAGATTTCCTTGGAATCAATTGGGCGATTCTCCATTCCCTGAGAATCTATGCCAGCAGGAAGGCAGGGGGAGCGTTCCCAAGGGCAGGGGCAACGGTTAAGGTGGGGTTCCTGAGTCCTACAGAGAAGCACCTTGACGAAACGTTTGACCAATTTTGCGACCTGTTCCCCAAGGAGATTCCTAACAGAATTTACGTTTCAGAACCGCGAAGGTGCATTGTTTTCAACGGGGATTTAACCTTTCATTTCTACAACATCAATGAATCCCTCAGAGGGAAGGGGTTTGATATCACTCAGATTTCAGAACTTATAAATTTACGCAATGAAGAGGATTATTTCAAGATTGTGGAACCTTGCATAAATAGACCTATGCATGAGGGATTGTGCTTCATCCAATCATCAACAGGGGGATTATTTGATAATTGGTTTCAGAAAGCGCAAAAGAAAGATGCTTATTGGGGAATGTTTGATCCTCACCATTTGGTTACATATGATAACCCATACATAACAGCAAATGAAATCATCATGTTAGAGGCAAAGAAAAAGACTCAAGAATATATGTTCCGTTGCGAAAACATGGCAGAGTTATTTGTTAGGAAACCTCCCTCTGAGGCAATCATCGGGGAAACCATCTTTACACCTAATCAAATTTCAGATGCTATGGTGAGTGAGGCAGAGGATTATTTAACAACTCCCAATTTTTCAATCGGTTGTGATTTGGCGTTTCTCGGGGATGATGAAGCACTCTTTATCACGATCCACATTCCAACAAAAACGGTTGTTCACATTGAAGCATATCAGAAAACGACCAATAAGCAACTCAAGGAAATCTTTGAAAAACTTTACAGGCAATGGAACAATCCTCAATTCTATGTGGATTGCACTGCCCCAAAGCAATCCGCTTTCTATGAAACGGAATTGTGCAGTTTGCCATTTTATAATCGAATTAACAGAACCATCATAAGGGCATCATCTGACAGGTTCAGCAAATTCGCCGACAATTTCACAAAGGATCATCTTGTAAGGATATTGGAAAACAGGGTTATCAACAATAGCATTCGTTTCCCTGCCCTTCCCCTGCTTGATGCAAACGGCAGTTATTTGGATATTGATGCTTTTGATTTCAATAAACTTCCTCATGTTGGGGAGCAGAACCAAAAGCAAAACTTCCTGAACCTATATGATCAACTGCTTGATGTTAAGCGCAAGACAGACACAAAGCAGGGCAAGGAAATCTATTGGTATGTTAAGGGGGATAGGGTTGGCAAGGATGACTATTTCGATTCTTTGATTCTTGCTCAGAGGGGATTGCCGATAATGGCACAATCCAACGACAATTGGAACAATGTGCAAAAGAACCTAAGCGGATTTTGGAACTGACAAGAAGGAAAAAGGAAAGGAAATGGACAATATTAGATTAACACCTACTAAAGCAACTGAGGATATTTAATGGCAACTACCTATGATAATCAATTTTTGGCAAATCAGAATGCCAGCGGGAACAAGTTAGAAGTGCCCGAAAACCTTCCTTTGTCAATTAAGGAGCACTTGCAAAAGGTAATGACCTTGCCCAATGTGAGGGATTCAAGATTGTTTGAGATTTGGAGACAATACGAAAGCACTGATCCAACCTTGATTGAATCGTTTCGTCCTGAAAGAGTTACACAAGAGTTCTGGAATTCCACTAAAGATTTGATTCTCTTTGTCAATACAACGAAAATTGCATTAAGGGCAATTCAATCAACCTATGGAGGCAGACAGACAAGGAAGATTGTAGGCAGTGGCAAATACGTTAAGCAATTAGATAAATACATCAACGAATATTCCTTTAGCAAAATAGCGGCAAATCACTTTGATAATGCTGTTATGTTCGGAACAAGCGTTGCCTTGCCAATCGGCAACATTGATAATCTTGATGTTGATTTGCTTCCTCCCGTTTACACTCACCTTAGAACCCCTGATTCAGATTGCAAGGATATAAGTCAAGTTTATGTGTTTGACCCTGCAAACCGTTTCCTCAGGTATATCACAAAGAATTATTCGGGGATTGTGAGCAGGAACCAAAGCGAAAGCAAGTTAGTTCTCTATGAAACTCCCCTCCCAAGAATTCCCATTGCTTGCGCGTATGGTGAAAAATGGAATAATGAAATCTATGGGCAGTCCCTTGTTGGGCAAACGGTGGATTATAACAGGGTTCTAACTCATACCTATTGGGTTCTTGCCCTCCTAATCAAGTGGAGCAAGCAGAGTCTCTTAAAGGTAACAGGGGGAAGCAATGGGCAAAGCATCAAGGTTGATGCAAAACCAATCCTCAATACTTATGCCCTCATTGCTGAGAACGGAACAGATATAGATTTCATAAATCCATCTGCCAACTTTTCGCAAATCGTTGAGGTTATCAATTCTTATCTATCGTTCCTTGCGGTTCTGCTTGGATTGCCTAAGTCAATATTCGTGCCTCAGGATAACCAATCAGCACAAAGCGCAAGGTTGGAGGGTTCCAGTCTTATCAGCATTCAGAAACGACTTGCTCAGGACTTTGAATTCTATGAATCAGAACTGATTAAAACCATTGCTTATCATCTGCATTTACAAGATGGGGAAATCCTGAGCAAGCAACAAATCAATGAACAGTATGACGTTTATGTAAACATCATGCCTTATGATTGGACTGAGGATATCAATCTCAATGCAAATAGCATAATCAGTCTTGTCAATAATGGATTGCTCAATATGAAAGATGCCTTGAGCAGAATCAACCCAAGTCTAACCGACAAGGAACTTGATAAGATGGTGATTGATAAGATGGAAGAGGCAAACAAGCAAGTTGTTGAGCAGGTCAATCAAGTAGCGGAACAGATTCCCCCACCTGTTGCACCTGTTAAAAAGTCAAGTTTGGAGATTGTATAATCTCCGTAGGATTCGGACAATCTCTTTTTGCGGGCAGGTTGTCCGAATCTGTTTATTTTGTGCTGTAATGGCACAAGAAAACCAATTGTATAATGGAGGTTTTCTAAATGGAAAACACAAATGAAGCACAAGCAGAAGCAAAAGAAACACCAGTTGAGCAGAAAGAAGAAGCAGGGGCAAAGAATTACACTGAGGCAAATCTTAGGAAAAGAGCACAAACAGCAGAAAGCAAACTGGCAGAACTGCAAACAGAATATGAAAGCATCTTTTCTCAGTTCAATGAGGCAAAGAAACAACTTGATACCGTTACCTTTGAAACGACAAGGAACGGGAAAATCAATGAGTTTGTTAATGCTCTTCCTGAGGGGAAACAACTAAAGGATAAAGACCTTTTCACCAAATACGCAACAAGATTGCCAAGAGACGAATTTGATAATCTGTTCAGTGAGTTACAACAAGATTTTTTGGTTGATGCAACTCCCGTTGTAGCAACTACACCAGAAACAAAACAACAAGAAGTAACCCCTTTCAAAAGCGTTCCTGCCGCTCCAACGATTGATATTGGAGTTGATGCAAGTGATCCTTATGCAATGGTTCAACTTTGGAAATCCAATCCTGCCCTTGCTCAACAGGTAATGGCAAAAAAAGGATAAGAGGATTTGTTTGGAGTATTATAGAAGAACAAAACAAGATGGAGCAACAAACGACTCTGTATAGATAGTTCAGTTATCTCCTGTTTCACAATTAGTTAATGCCTGCAAAAACATAAACTAACCAAAATAGGAGATACATATTATGACAGATTCAATTTTCACTTCGGCAGATGGTGCTTTCGTTCCTCAGGTTCTTGCGCCAATTATCGAAAACTACGTTATGACTAATTCAAAGATGCTTGCCACTGGTGCGGCAGTTGATTTCACGGGTTCCCTTGGATGGAACATGGGCGGAAGCACTGTTACAAGACCAATTTGGAAAGCAGGTGTAACGGCAGAAACTCTTGATATTACTGCCTCAACTCACAATGAAGCACAAAGACCAACGTTTGATTATGAAACGTTGAGTGTTCTTTCAAAAATAATCCCTGTTCAGATGACAGGGAGCGGTTTAGAGGATTGCATTTCCAACAAGGGAAGTTTTAATCTTGTGGTTGATGCCGTTCAAAAAGCGGTTGTGACTTCCATAGATAAGGCACTCATTGCCGCTTGCGAAGGAACTACCCTCAGCAAAGACGTAACCGATGCAACCACAAAAACCCTTACTTATGAAGCGATTACAGATGCTAAGTATGAATTTGGTGATGCAGTTGATGAGGATATGATTCTCATTGCTCACTCTAAATGCATTAAAGACCTGTTGAAATCTGCTGATATCAAGGGCATGAACCTTGGAGCAGTGATCGCAAGTGGTAATGTTGTCAGTCTGTTGGGTATGTCTGTATATTGCAGTGATAACATCACTGTTGCCAATTCAGAATACACAAACCTTATCGTTAAGAAAGGTGGAGCACTCTATGGTGCAAAACGCCCATTAAGTGTTCAATCTGCTTACCTAACCAATGATGTCACTCAGGTAGATTGGGTTTGGAGATTCGTTGCCGCTCTTAACTACTTTGGTGGAAAAGAGGGAGCAGTTAAACTGATTACTACCTAATCAAGCAATTGATTGATGGGGATAGGAGACTCTTTCAGGTTTCCTATCCTCATTTTTTTTAACAAGGATAATCCGTTGAAAGAAAGGAACAATGATAGAAACAACCTAAACAAAAGAGGCAACCAATGGGATTACTCAATATAACAACATCTGATTTGAACAGTAGCATCAACCCAACCAACAACCCCAATTATATATTGGTTGGGAGTGGGGCAAGCAATTTCCCAACCGCAAGAGCAACGGAGATAATTGACAATTGGGATTCTTACGTTTGCTCAAGACTGCCTGAGAAATATAGAAGAATGCTAACAAAGGTTGAGGGAGAAATCCTTGTTACCTATGCAACCAACAACCTTACAACAGTAACAACGGGATTGAAACCAATCTCTAACCTGATGATTTATCCCAACTATTCGAAGAACTGGAAGAACCGTTTCCCAATTGACACCTTAGACACCGATGATTATTCCTATGTTGCCTTAACTGGTGTAATAACCTTTGATACTGCCCTTGTTGATGGAACAAGCATTATATGCGAATACAATCATACAAACACAACAACTTGCAATTATCTCCGTAGAATTGCTATCTGCCTTGCTCATTCTCAGATTCTTGAGGAAATGCCAACCTTTACAGCAGGAATGGTTACAAGAATTCAAGACCTGAGGCAACAGGCATATGGGGATTTAGATAGACTCAGAAAGGGCGAATCAGGGTTACAGATGTTTGATCAACTGCTACTGATTGAAGAGAAGGAAACACAATCAGAAGGTGGAGCGTTCAACATTGAGTATAGGGGAGGAATGATTTAAGGATGGATATCAAGGTTAAAACTGAGTTATCGGACAAAATCAAAGACTTGTGCCAACGTGGTTTGCTATCTCCCAAGCGAATGAGTTGGACATATAGACAAATCCTAAAAGATGTTTTTGATGGGGATGATAACATTCTGATGAATCACTTTGATAACATTGATCAGGTTGCTCCTAATTCTCCCGCATGGACGAAACGAAAGATTAAAGAAACTGGTGATGCAACCCCTTTGAAATACAAAAACAACTCAATGCTTGAGGGGGCATATAATGCCAAGAGCAAATACAGAAAGAATGCTATCTCAACAAAGAAGATGACAATGAGAATCAGTTACAACGGGGATAACATGACCAAAACGGAAAGCGGAACTCCCGTTAGTGCTATTCTGCAAAAGGGAACGTTGGGAGGGTTTACAGATAAGCAGGGCAATCAAACAATGAGCAAGAAGGAAGCAGGAAAACTGAGCAAACTAACTTATGTTAAATCCCTCATGGACACAAGCAAGAAGGTAACAAGGAAAAGGGCGAAAGCATTAGAGCAACACGCAAGCAAGTTGTCAAGACATATGGGGGATTTAGTAGCATATGAGCAAAACAAAGCGGCAGTTGATGCTTTCAGCAAGAACAAGAACCTTGAAAGGGTAAGCGAAAAACCCCGTCCGATTATGTATCTTGAGGTTCAAGATGATGAAAAGGTTCTCAAAAGTTTCTCAGATGCATTAGATAGACTAATCAAAAAGATAAATAAGAGGTAAGCAATGCATGATTTCCCGCAAATACTGAGGCAACAGTTATACACCTTGATAAGTGAAACTGCTTTGCCTGTCTATAATACTCAAACCCTTACAATCCTCAACAACTCGGGAGTTCCTCAACAACTGTTTGATGAAATGCCTGCTTGTGCGGTTTTCCCCTTCTTGAGATTGGAGCGGCAGAGGAAACCAGCAACGAAATGCTAAGTCCTACATTTGAGAAAATCACGGTTGAATGTGAGTTAAGGTTATTCGTGTTTTCCAATGTCTTAGATGTTGCTTATTCGTGCCTCAATAATTTCTCACAACTAATAAAGGAGAAATTGCAAGGAAACGATAACTTAGAATTGAACAGATTGGGAGTATTCAGTTGGCAATGGATTCCTCAAGATACAGTTGTTTTAGAGGAATCTGAGCAAATGTTTGTGAAGTCAATAAAAGTGGTGGTTAATTTCCACCGCAAAATTCAATAAAACAGGAGTGTAACAAAATGGCACTAACACAAAAGTATTTAGGTTATGCTGAAAAGGTGGAGGTAACAACTCCATTGCTTTCCTTCCCTCTTGATTCAGTGGAAGCAACAATTGATTTAGCGGCAGAGAAAGAGGAACGTCTTATGCCAAGTGGTGGTTATCGTGCTTTCATAAAAGGCAAACCATACAGCATCAAATTCAAGATATCTGACTTAACCAGCATTGCAAGTCTTAAAGATGCTATGCTTTGTAGCACTGTCAAGATTACTTGTAAATCTGCTGAGGGTTCAACTACAGATGGTTCAACGGGTTATTATGTTGCAACTAAATTCTGTGTAACCTTCGTAAGAGCAACTTGCCATTTGGGTTCAATCTCAACAGGTGCGGCAGGTGAAATGGAATTAACGTTTAAGATTGCTCCAAACGATGATGGAACAATGACTGATCCAACCATTGCATGGGCATAATAATTAGAAGAGGTAGAATATGAATTCATTTGATGTAACCTTGCCTGATGGGAAGGTTCTGACACTCAAACCATTATCAGCAAGCAGGGAAACCAACCGCTTATATGGTGCTACAAGTCCACAAGGAAAGGACGAATCCGTTTTAGGTAGTCAATCCTATATTGATTCCATCTATGATGTTTGTGATAAACTCTTTACGTTGAACGGAATTGATGCTGAAACGATCTATGGACAGTTCACAAACACTG
>Ga0247841_10003937_pt1 | contig 26441 bp, 23 predicted proteins | sample LaCruzMarch2015__2_FD_192410 | JGI IMG/M metagenome (GOLD analysis project Ga0247841, IMG submission 192410) | Freshwater microbial communities from meromictic Lake La Cruz, Castile-La Mancha, Spain - LaCruzMarch2015_18m | ecosystem: Environmental > Aquatic > Freshwater > Lake | place: Spain... | reverse complement strand
ATTTTGAAGGTTTGATCTTTCATGAATTTAGCCATTCTTTCGTGAACCCTCTTACCGAATTGTTCGACTCCAGAGTAAAGGCATGCAATAAGCTTTACAATCCTATATCCCAGGAAATGGAGAGGATGCGGTATGGAGAATGGACCATTACTCTCAATGAACACCTAATCAGAACTTTTACAGCCAGAATTGCAGAATTCAATAAAAGTCCTGAAGAAGCTAAAAAAGAAATTGATGCAGATATGAAATCTGGATTTGTCTATATTCCTATCCTCCTCGAACAGTTTAAAATCTATGAAAAATCTCGGGATAAATACAAAACATTTAAAGAATTTTATTCCGCTTTGTTGGACTATCTACAAACTCTTAGCACCTATCCTGCCATTCCAACAAAATTTGAAGTTTATTTAACAGGTGATGGTGAAATTGGGCTCAAATGGCAAGACAACGCATACGATGAAAAGGGGTATCGGGTATATCGTGCTCTTGAAACAGCAGAATCTTTTGAATTGTTGGCAGAACTAACAAAAGGTACAACTTTTTATGAGGATGGAAAGATTGAAACTGGAAAAACGTATCGCTACAAAATATCTGCTTTTAATAGCGAAGGTGAGATGGTAACGCATGTTCTGAGTAAAGAAGCTCCGTTGACAGTACCAAAAAACATAAAAGAGTTTCACCTCGAATCTGCAAAAGGACAAACTGTAAACTTAGCTTGGATTTATGAAACGATTTGTCAGGGATTCATTTTGTATGAAATGCCAGGAAAGATTGAAATTCAGAAATTGAGTAAGTCAGATCGATCTGTTCAGCTAACCAATGTAGCCTTTGGTGAACATAAATACCAGTTATTTGCTTATAACGAGTGGGAAGGTAAACGGAAATACAGCCTGGAGAAAGAAATGATATCGGTATCCGTTATAGAACCACCTACTAATTTAAAAAGCAAATTACCGGGGATGGATTCGGTTGAATTAACTTGGACTTTATCCAATGAGACGATTGATAAGATAGAAGTTTTTCGGAGAATAGGTGATCAAGAATTTCAATTGATTAAAGAGCTGGGAAAAGTAACTCAGTTCGTTGATGAAAAGCTGGAACCAAATACGGAATATGAATATAAACTGGTTGCCAAAAAAGGAACACTGATCAGCTCTGATGAGTCGGAATCGATCAAAATAAAAACAGAAGCCAAGAAGGAGCCGGAACCGCCAAGGATAGAGTCGATCACGCTCAAGTTTCAGATTGGGAGCAAAAAATACTGGGTCAATACGGAACAAAAAGATATGGATGTTGCCCCTATCAACAAAGATGGCAGGATGTTTTTACCCATTCGGTATGTGACAACAGCCATTGGTGCTCAAATAGAATGGGATGCGAAAGAACTGAAAACAACGATTAAGCTAGGGCAAACGATTATTGAGCTTTGGATTGGAAAGAGTTTAGCAAAGATCAACGGTGTTGAAAAACCCATCGATGCCACCAATCCTAACATCAAACCTATTAATTTATCAGGACGAACGTTTCTCCCCTTACGTTTTGTAGGTGAATCTCTTGGATGCGAACTCAAATGGGATGCAAAAACTCAGGAAGCCACTCTAATCTATAAAAAAGGCGGGATGAAATGAAAAGAAGTAATAACAAAAGAGTACATTAAAAATTGACAATCAAGAATATCGGATTATCCTAAAATTGGATTATTCGAATAAGAAGGAATCAATGATGTTGATAGAAATAAGAAAGAAAAACCAGATCACATTGCCTGTTGAGCTGATCAAACAGTTTGCCTTGAAAGAAGGAGATGTTTTGACTGTAGAAATTTACAAACAGCAAATCATATTAAAACCAGCGGTTGTCATTCCTAAAGAGCAGTTGCCAATTTTACAGGACAAAATGGAAACCTATCTTGCTAGTGAATCCTCTTTAAAAAAAGATTGGTTACAACCAGCAGAGGATGAGGCATGGAAAAATTTATAAAGGGTGACATCGTCGTCATTCCTTTTCCTTATTCAGATTTATCGAATGCCAAGAAAAGACCAGCTTTTGTTATCAATTCCACTTCCAGCCTGGAAGTAATTCTTTGTCAAATTTCAAGTCAACAACCAAAAGATGGCAACTCGATGGTTATCAATAATGCAGACTTTTCGAATGGATCGCTAAATCAACTGAGCTATATTCGAATCAATCGAATATTTACTGCTGAGTAAAGTATAGTGCTTTATAAAGCTGGTAGTTTGAAATCAAAAAAGATAGAAGAAGTAATAAAAAAAGTCATTAACCTTATTAATTCCTAAGATTAATGAAATATATCAGCCAACCTTTTGTAATAGAGGGGGAAAAGAAAATGAAAAGAATTAAAATTGTTTGTGTTGTCTTTCTTTCTTTTGATCTGGGAAAGATTGAGTAACCAGCATCTTACTTTCCTCGTCTACAGTTTTTATCGAGAAATCCCGAGTATTTTATTTTTTGTTTAGCTTTCTAACAAACACATGAAATTTTTCCATCGAGCCTTCCTCTTCAGACCATTTCTTGATTTCTTCAAGATCGATTGGATTGGAGGAAGCAACCATAATTGCCTGCACTAAAGTCTGTTGGTCATTCCAGTGATAATAGGCTGTCAGCCTATCCATAACGCAATGTGTTGGAGTTAAAAGCTTTAGGTAGCCAAAATCTGTTTTTATCTCATTAAAGGTGAAGATCGGTTTATTGCCAATCGCCAGTGGAGGAGAAGGAAATTCAACGAAAAAGGAAGTTGCAGGATTGACAAAATACCTACCTTTTTTTTCAAAACCAATCTCTCTTAGTGCTTTCGCTAAGTCATCCTCGCTGCTATGGCTAATAAAATCTAGATCATAAGACTCGTAGATATTGTTTGTGTATATAGAAACTACTGCTCCTCCTGTCAAAACAGCATTAATGCCTCGTTCCTTTAGTTTTCCGCAGACGATCAAAGCAAGATCCTTTAAGGAACATGAACTGTCTATTTGTTTCATAATGGTTTATCGCTCTTTCTGGGTCTGGTTCTCTCCATATAATACTTTTTTTTGTCTTCTTCAGGCATATATTCAAATGCTTTTTTAATCAGAGCCTTCATCTCTATCAGAAAAGGATATCTAGGATTCCAAGTAAAGATTTTTGTCCGTCCTTTCAGCTTACTGATCAAAACACCAGCATCTTCGAGTTTACTCAATTGTTTATTAACCGGATCAAATGCCACTTGGAATAATCGACTTATTTGCCTAGCATACCCTTCCTCATAAACCAGCATGAAAAACAATATTTTCTCTACTGTTGTTCCACCAAATAGTTTGGATAGCATGTTGACCTCCATCTTAGTTCATATGACATCTATTATAGGTCATAATTAATATTTTCAAGGATTCCGAACCTAAGCTTCCAAAATTGGTATTATAATGATGCTACGTTTTCTGTAGGAGAGTTAAAATGAAAAAAGGAAAAATAGTTTTTGCTGTCTTTCTTTCTTTTGTGATTCTGGGATCAGCTTATGTTTATGGAGAAAATATCGGGAAATCCATCCAGGTGACGTATCGAAACATTTCCATCCTGGTGAATGGCAAGATAGTTCCCTCTGAGCAGGAGCCATTTATCTACCAAGGGCGTACCTTTGTTCCCCTTCGCACGATTGGAGAAGCTGTAAATAAAAAAGTGGAATGGGATAATATCAAAAACCAGGTTACAATTACCGATATTGTCAAATCAAATCCTTATCTCAAGCTAGATTCATTTTATTCTTTGTTGCACTATTTTCCTGAACATTATCAGGTTGTGCCATCCAATGAAAAACCAACACTGGAAGATATTGTCAAATATGAAGAATTTATTCCAAAGGGATATGGCAAAGGTAAAGTATCCAGTGATAATGAATTCTTCAAGAGTTTTGTTTTAAAATCTTCAGAGGAAGATATTCAGGTTTTTATCTTTTCAGCCACTGATATGAGAGGAAGCGGAAAAAATCCTTTTCTACTTTGTTTGAAATACAAAAGTGGTATTTCCTATTGTATGAATTGCGCAATTCGTGGTAACGTAGGACCAAATTTAATGTTTATTTTAGGAGCAACAGATAGTTGGCGTACTAAAATTGGTACTTATAAAGATTGGAATGGTGGCACAGAGCCTTCTGGGGAAGACTTATACATCAATTACTATTTTGATATCGAACAATCAATAGCTGACAATCCGTTAATCAATCGAACAAAGGAAATAACTGATATTTATTCTGCTTACATCTGGTTTATTAAGTATGCTTATTACAAATAAACAAAAAGGAAATTAATAGGCGTAAGCAAAAAAAGTTACTTTTTAACAATGTTTTTCTTGTTTTTGACCTGGAAAGATCCAGTAATTACTGAAAATAGTGCCAAAATTCTTCATGAGTGATTGACAAAGCAATGTTGGCTTGCAAAAAAGTGGTTATGAGACTTTTGATCATTTTGTTGAAGTCAACAAAATCGTACAAGCTGGCTCTGCTCCTAAGAATAAACTAATTTCGATTGAACGTACAAAGAACCCAACTTGCTTCTGGAAAACTTTTGTTTGACAATAGATACTATATATGATATCAATATACACAAATGAACATTGACAAGAAAGTAGAGAAAATTCTAAGCAAACCAACTGAAATGAGGTTTGACGATATACAACAAATATTCGAATATTTTGGATTTAGCTTAGAGAAATTTAAAGGAAGTCATGCATATTTTTATAATGAAACGACCAGGAAGTTCTTTTTTGTTCCAACCATCAATGGAAGAATGGTCAAGAATTGGTACTTAAACGAAATCTGTAAGTTTCTTGAATTAAAGGATTGGTTTCGAAATGAAAAATAATAAGGCTCAAATGAACACAAGTATAGATGAATTAATCAGACAACCTTACAATATCATTATACAGCTTGGGGAAGATGAATGTTTTTACGCGAAAGTAGAAGAGTTGGAAGGTTGTTTTGCTGAGGGTAATACGGTACAAGAAGCCTGGGAAAAAATTCACGAAATCATGAAAGAATGGATGGAATTTGCTATAGAAAAAAACATCACCATTCCCTTGCCAAAAACGGAAGAAAAAGAATATAGCGGAAAGATTATTGTCAGAATGCCTAAAGAACTTCATAAGAGCTTAGCGGGAAGAGCTGAAAAAGAAGAAATCAGCTTAAATCAATTTATTGTTTATTTATTGTCATCCAATTTTTACCGGAAACAGACTAATATCTTAAGCGACAAACAAATTCGACGTTACGGTTCAAAATAAAAATTGATGAAGTTAGAACAGAAATAAAAAAGTAAAGGAGTTTGAATTGATGAATTCTCTCGATATAACAATTCGAAAAGCCCAAAAAGAAGATATTGGGGAGATTACCACTCTGCACTCAACGATAGTAAAAGAATTTGTTCCCACAATTGTTCCATCTATCTGTCAATTCTCTGATATTACTCCCTCCAGGGAAGAGGAAGAGAATGTTGTACAGGATATGTTAGAAGATCCCGATCATGACGTTATGGTAGCTTGTTTGGATCATAAAATCGTTGGTATGCTTGCAGTTGTCACAGAAACATATTCCGATGATTTGTTGAAAGCGCCATTTACAACGATCGAGTTTATTGAAGTATATCCGGAATATCAGTCAAAAGGGATTGGTAAAGCTTTCCTGCAGGAAGCAGAGAAGATTGCTCGAGTAAAAGGTCACCAATATCTTGAGCTCCAGGTATGGGAAACCAATGTGAATGCCATCAACCTTTACAAGAAAAATGACTTTCAACCGATAACACAGAGAATGGTTAAGATAATTTAGAAAAGTGAACACAAAAATGAAGGATGGTCTAAATTTTGCGAATTGAAACATCTAGATTAATTATCCGTCCTTTCAAGTCTTGTGACTGGAAGGATGTTCTGGAGTATAGTTCAGATCCAGCAGTGATGCATTTCGTCCCGATAGGGGTATTGGATGAAAAAACAGTCAAAGAAATTGTCTCTGAAGAACTTTCCGATGAAACAGAATGTTATGCAATTGAGTTAAAATCGAACCATAAAGTGATTGGACATATCATCTACCACCCCTGGTTTATGAAACATACTTATGAGATTGGTTGGATTATTAATTCTTGCTATCAAAACCTAGGGTACGCAACTGAGGCTACTAAAGGGGTAGTGACATATGGATTCCAAAATCAAAAGCTTCATCGGATTATTGCTACTTGTCAGCCTGACAATCCAGCTTCTTTTCGAGTAGCAGAAAAAATTGGGATGCGACGAGAAGGTATCTTTAAACAATGCATATTTATTGAAGATGGTGTGTGGTGGGATGAATACTTTTATGCGATACTGGAAAATGAATGGAGAGAAAATGATGGATAAAATTGTTAGTAACGAATACACAACCTTTTTTGCTGAGTTCTATGATATTCTTACTGCTGATATTTCGGATGTAAAAGCTCTTATCCATATTGCACAAAAACAAGGTCCTACAGTTTTAGAACTGGGATCTGGCACTGGAAGAATTTTAATTCCAATGATAAAAGCTGGACTAAATGTTACAGGAATAGAGATTTCTCAGGATATGATCGATATTGCCAATCGAAAATTGAATCAGGAAGAAATTGCTGTAAAAGAGCGGAGCAAGATTGTGAAAGGGAATGTTCTTGATTTCAACCTAGATACTACTTTTGATTTGATTCTGGCTTCCTGCAATTTTGTTAACCATTTTACGGATTACAAAAGTTTGAAAAAGATGTTTGCCCAAGTTAGAAATCATTTAAAAGACGATGGTATATTTTTGATTGATTGTAGTTTGCCTAATGTCAAAGCCATGATTCATGAGAACAATAAACAAGAAGTTTTTGATTATTATTATCCCAAAAATGATACAAAAATAAAAGATAAATTCACGCCCTCCTTCGATTTAATCAATCAACTAGAATATGATCATATTGTGTTGGAAGAATATAAAGATAAGCAACTACTCAGAAGGGAAGAATGTAAAGAAACTATGTCCTTCTATTTTCCACGAGAATTAATTTTTCTTCTGGAATCGGAAGAGTTTACCGTTTACCATCAGCAAGGTTCTTTGTTTAAGGATATTCCAATCGATCAAGATGCTGATGAGATAGTACTTTTTTGTAAAAAAATAAGGAAAAGAAGTAGTCATTAGAAATATTAACTATAAATTTTGTCTCTTTTGTTGATTTTAACGATCAGAATATATACTTCAGCCTGATTAACGATATATAGGATCCGATACAAGCCGACTCGATAAGAAAAAATTCCTTTCATATTGTATTGTAAAGTTTTGCCAATAGTTAAAGGATCTTGAATTAAATAGGTTTCAATTTTATGCTTAATTAACTTTGAATCAGCTTGATTTATTCTTTCTAAATCTTCCAAAGCCTCTTCTTTCCATCTTAGCGACCATTGTTTAGTATCCAAGACGTTTTGTGGCTTCTTCGTTTGTATAAATTTTCGAAGAACTGTTCAAGACTTCCAAAGCCTCTACGTAATCTTCTAAATCTTCTATGTATTTCTCCAGAGCTTTACGAATTATATATGATTTGGGTCGTTCTTCTTTTTTTGCAATCATCTCTAATTTCTCTTCAAGTTTTTGTGGCAAACGAATGGATAACATTTTCTTGTTCCTTTCCCTTTGTTTGTATTACAATTTATTACAAAATAATACAAAAAGAATCTGGAATAATCAAGCAAACATTTCCAAAGTTTATCACCCTCTTGCTATCACCTATTTGCTTCAAATTTGTGGTTTGTTAATTTGGGTCTCGAACCAGAAAAACAATAACAGTTTCATTGTTCTAAATAAAGGAAGCATTACCCGGTTAAAGATGAAACAGTATGGTTAAATGAGACTATCTATATCTGTCGATTAGTGATTTTAATGCTTTTTGCTTTGATAAAGAAAAGGATTGCCATTCTTTTTCTTTCCATAACTCTTCCAGCTTTGTGTTTAAAAATTGTACCATATGATTACCTAAATCTTTTTTCTTAGAAAAATTTATAATGGGGGGTATGCTGTCATAAGACAACGTTGTCAAATAATATTCATCCAAATCTCCTGTTTTTGAAAAACGATCAAGATTTTTATTGATTATGAAAACATCAATGTTCACAAAATTTAATACCAAATAAGCGACCAGGGAAATAACAATATACGATTTGAGGAGATGGATTCTATCGTTCCATATTTTGTATAACGCTATCAAAAACAATACAAAAAGCAGCATCATAAAGCTATGTGTCAACACCCGCAGGTAAGTATATCCAAAGGCTGCTTCATAGAGAGACATTCTAGAAAATGCCGATACAAGAAGGACGATAGTAGAAACAACAAGAAGTGAATGCAAGGTTTGAATTACCTTATCCACTACTTTGCTATCTTTTGGTTTGAAAGTAATGCCAACCAATAAGATTACAAAATTGATCAATGTGACAGTGAGTAATTCGAAGAAACCTTTCCTGGCATATTCTGCATAAGAATATTCCGGTGGTAAAGCATTTTTGATTGCACCAAACATATAGGCAAACTGAACCAAAATAAATAAAAGGTACACAAGATTAACAAGGCTCAATACTGTGACTGTGATGACCGGATCCATGGTTCCCTTGCTTCCTATTTTTGATTCCTGAGATTCGACCTGAAGATTTTTCCTGGATTTAAAAAAGCTGTTGAAATAGCTAAAAGCGATAACGCTAATAAATAAGATCAGGAAAAACTGTTTGATAAATATGGCTAGATTGAGTTTTTGAATCCATATAACAATCTTGTCAAGAAATTCACCAAATACAAGATCTCCAGACGCAAGAAGGGACAAGATGATTAATATAAGAGGAATCGAGATGGCTAACCCTATAAAGATTTTTTTCCCAACATCATTCTTTTTGCCTGACTTTTTTTCAAATAATACACTGAATCCCAAAGAAAAGAATTTTTGGATATGGCTGAAAGATCGGGTAAAAATACCGTGAAAGATATCATCCAAAAATAGAAATTCAAACCATTTATATTTGTTTTCCCCAGTGATCAATACGGTTTGCCCAATTATAAGAACCGGAATTAAAATGAAGTTTATGGTTTGAAAGATCCAATTGGAGAAAATCAAATAGGTTGCAGATAAAGCAAGGATGGGGATACTCAAAAACCAACCAAAATTAAATTTGAAAGTTATTTTGCGACGTAGTAATACTAGAAATGCTAAATAGAAAGCAATGACAAAAAGCAGATAGGAGATCCCAAGAGATTTCTGGAAAAATAAGATATCAAATAACACTCCTAAAAGAATTGAAATAGTAAGATAGGACAAGTTCGTTTCATTATTTTGATTCATCCGAAAAACCTCCTGATTGACTCTGATAGAGATCAAACATTACTTGGCTATAACAAACAAGAATTATTTTTTGTGGTTTCGTGAACTCTTTACAATACGATAGTAAGAAAGGAACTACCAAGTTGACCGATAGCTCCTGTGGAAAGCTGTATACTCCAGTAGAAATGCAGGGAAAGGCAATTGACAAAATTTGGTTTTCACGAGCCACCTCTAAGGAACGTTTATAACAGGATACCAATAATTCATCTTCACCATGTTTTCCATCAATCCAGATTGGTCCGACCGTGTGGATCACATATTGGGCTGGAAGTTTCCCTCCAGAGGTAATGACAGCATCACCCGTTTTGCATCTACCAATATTCCTGCACTCCTCCAAAATAGCTGGCCCCCCGGCCCGGTGAATGGCGCCATCTACACCACCACCACCCAGCAGGGTCTCATTGGCCGCATTCACAATGGCATCGACTTCCATTGTGGTGATATCCCCTTGCACGATAAACAGTCGATTGGGTAGTAATGCGATCAACCCATACCTCCACCGGAACCACCACCCCCTCCACCACCACCACCAGAGAATCCTCCCCCTCCTCCGGAAAAGGAGCTAAAATGAAATGAGCCAGAAGAAGATGACCGGGAAGAAGGAGCTGGTCTGGAAATTCGACTAATGGAAGAGCCAATAGCCGCTGAAGTTACAGACAAACGATTTAATGAATTTATCATATTTAAATTCGACGAATTGATCAGGTAGGATTGATCTAAATCTTTCATAACATTGATTTTTATTTTTAGAAGCTCAATTACTTTTGTGGATACACCCAGCATCACAGCGTAAACTAGATATTTCTCCCAAACAACCACGGAATCAGGTGCATAATTTTGGAGTTGGGAAAAATCAGACAGAAACATTTTGAAAGCCTTGAACTTATCAAACAAAGTTTTCCCTGCTTTTGATCTTCGGGTTATGGCCTTATTGGCTACAATCCAGTATAGTGGGATCAAAATTAGGAACAGGGAGCTGTGGGGGATGAAAATGCCAAATAGGATAAAAGTAACTAGCATCAAAACACTGATGCTTAAAGCTACCTGTGATTTATCCTCACTTTTTTTGTCATAAAATTTCCGATCCAGACTAGCCGATTTAAGCTCTTTCTTGAAGTTCTCAACTGGGGTATAAAATTGGCTGGGATTTGACTTTATTTTTTGTTGCAGTTCTAAAGGTGTGATTTCTTTAATCTCATGAAACAGGATTTCCATGTAAAGTATTAATTCGTATGGTGTAAGGACATCTGTCGCCTTTGAATCATCTCGAATCAAGACAAGGTCATCCAATTTGTGGTGGTTCCCATCTCCCTCGGAAAGTCGAATAAATTTGCGTCGAATCAAATCCAAAATAATAGCCTGAATCGTGTGAGGGTGCATCTCGTTGCTATGAAGCAGATATCCAAGCTCTGCTGGAGGGACATCTGAGGGTGGTTCTCGAATGTAATCGTAATTTTTATCGATCTTATATTCTCGTCCATAAACCAAATAGAGATAGATAAGAAAACCAATCAGGAAAAGAAAAAAACCGTAAATCAAAATATTCCAGAAAATACGCCAGAAGTGCTCCTTTTTATCGCGTAGCATTTCTGCCCGGCGCACTTGGTTGGCTTCCTCTACCCATACTTTTTCTTCGGCTAGCGCTTTGGGTCCAATTTTTTCTTTTATGATCGTTTCGGTCTGAAAATAGGAGGATGGGACCAGGAGTCGAACTTCTATAAATGTATAGGAGGGAACATTCTTTGCTGTCAGGACAATCGTAGAATCATCAATTATTTTAACATCTCCGCTGAGTGGACCATGCGCCCAGACATGAAGATCCTCTTTTTTTATTGGTTTTTCCAGATGAATGATAGCTTTAAAGTTACCAATAGGAACACCCCAGCGGTCTCCCTGCATTTTCCAGTAGAACTGCCCGAAATCTTCGTATACTTTTATCGAACCTTCAATCACATATTGAAATTCAAAGGATCTTGTTTCATTTTCTGCTGTGTAATAAAAATGGATCCGGTGAAAATCATCGAGATGTTCCACCCAGTAAGATCCTGGTTTGTTAGTTTCGTTTAAATCATACAGTTTGTTTTTTTCCAGAACCTTGATTTTTCGAAACCAATCATACCCAAACATGGGAAGATCGTAATACCCGAAGGTAAAATTGCCATTAAGTTTGAAAGTTCGAAATTCATCCCATGCAATTTTTGTATCTTGACCGACCGTGCAATCGATCCCAACATCTGTAATCTCATAACTCTTTGCATAAGCAATGATTGGCATCAAAAAGAAGAACAGCACCAGAAACAGAATCAATTTTTTCATAACACCCACCTGTACATTATGAATCCGTTTATTATGATCTCACTTTTTTTTCATTATAACATTTTATCCACTTTTATCCTGAGTTTCTTTCTATTTTCTTGTATGAAAAAAGGTTATAATACATACGATTGATGTAGTTTTTTAGGAGGATTGCTTTGAAAAAATTGGTTTGCCTATTGTTATTTTTGTTTCTAGTTGGTTCTCTACTGTCGATGAATACCAATGCATCTGCTCCTGAGAAAATCAATTTGTCTTTTTTACAGGAAGTTTCAAATGATCCAGATCTGATATCGGTCTTGGTAGAGCTGAAGTCAGACGCAGTGGTTGCTTTTGCCTGGAAATCATTTCAACAAAGAAATCACTTTCAAACCAATTCTTTTGTTTATGGTTCGAATGATGAGGATAAGTATCGATCAAAAGTCACCGCGGAACAAGATCATTGGGTCAAAGAATTAAGTCATCAGGGAATCAGTTTTCATGAAAGATATCGCTGTACAGATGTCATGAATTCCGTAGCCCTTGATGTGAAAGGAACGGATCTTTCTAAATTATCCCAGCTTCCCAGTATCAATCAAATATTCGATGAACGAGGAAAGTTTTATCCAAATCGGGCTATCGCTGTAGAAACGACGGGAGCAAAAAATGCTTGGGCGGGTTCTGGGTTAAACACAGGCATAACTGGGAAAGGTGTTTTAGTTGGTGTTTTGGATACAGGTCTGGATAAAACTCACATGAATACAGGAGAATTTAAGAGTCGAGTTGAAGGTGGATATGATTTTGCAGATGGGGATGCTGACTTTGATGATACACAAATCGGACATGGTACTCATGTAGCAGGAATCATTGGTGGAAAAGGAAAAAAGGAAACACAGCAGGGCATGGCGTATGATGCAAAATTCAGAATTTATAAGGTATTCTCTTCCAAAGGCGGAGGTGGCAAAGGCATTGGGGAAGCTATTGATAAATCCGTCAAAGAAAAATGCAACGTGATCAATATGTCCCTTGGGAGTGAGGGTGAACCAAACAATACAGCGAAAAAAAATCCATACTATGGAAACATTATTGAAAATGCCTCCAAAGCAGGCACCATGGTCGTTGCATCTGCTGGCAATTCTGGCTCCCGCGGGAAAAATCAGCCATTTTCTGCCGGTTCTCCGGGCATAGTTGAAGATACATTTTGCATCGCTGCCGCCAACGATCGGCCTGTCGTTACTTTTTCTGTTAAATCTGGGAAAAACAAAGCATCAAAAAATATTAAGATGAATCAAGCTGCCGGTACACCTTTGTTTGATGACACATTTAGCAATTTGGAAATTGTATTATGCGGTTATGGCAAAGTCGATGAATTCGAAGAGGATGTGACCGATAAAATTGCTCTGATAAAGAGAGGTCCGAAAGAAGATGCGGAAAATGGAATCAAACCCCTTACCTTTAAAGAAAAAATGGAGAATGCAATGGCAAAAGGAGCAAAAGCTGTTCTTCTCTATAATCATACACCCATTGAAATAATTTCTCCCGCTGTTTCGTTAGATGGTTTTACCGGTGAGGAGAAGCTGATCCCTGTCTCAATGATGAGCTTGGGAGATGGGGAATGGTTGTTATCTATTCTTACCGAACCGTACGAAATAGAATTTACAACGAAACTTTGGACAAACGTAGCCTCTTTCTCCTCAATGGGTCCAACACCAGATGGCTTTTTCAAACCAGAAATTATCGCCCCAGGTACAAGTATCGTGTCAACTTATTTAAAAGGAAAATATATCCCCATGAGTGGTACTTCTATGTCCAGTCCTGTTGTTACGGGATTGGTGGCTTTGTTAAAACAAGCTTATCCGAAGTGGAATACAGACCAAATTAAATCAGCTTTGATGAATACATCTGACCTGCTTATCAATCCAGACAACAATCTTCCCATCACCTTTTTATTGCAGGGAGCTGGTGAAGCAAGAATTGACCGCGCCCTTGTGACTCCAGCATTGATCTCCCCTCGCGCCTTGATCGTTCAGAAAAATATGATTCAACCGGGTGATAGAAAACCAGAGGATCCCATAAAATTTACCCTGGAAAGTAATTCAACAAAAACAGAGACATTTCCCCTTGGTTATAAGATTTTTAAGTTTCCAGATGAAGAGAGCCATATTGATGTTTCGATTGATAAAGAATCTGTCGTAGTACCTGTGAATGGCAATGCTGCCTTCTCGGTTCGTTTTGATGTGGATTGGGGCTCAATGACAAAAAATAGTTATGAAGGCATCATACAGGTAGGCAAAGACTTGCACATCCCGTTTGTTATTTTTAGATCGACTGTTTTGAAAGTTCCGGATGCAATATCCGGTATATCTATCGAACCCAAAGAAGTTACTCTGACTAAAGAAAATCCGAAAATAGATATCAAAATCAATTTCTCAATTTACTCAGGAACATTGCTTAAAAATGATGAAGAAGAGGGTGATGATAATTACAGCAATTTCGCTACGGTTGATTTACTGATTACAAGTGACTGGGGAGAAAGCTGGGGAAAAATTGCTACTTTTTCCAATTATTCTTTGGGGGACTACGAATACCATTGGGACGGTAAAACACCTGATGGAAAATTCTTTTTACCAAAAGGAGTCTATACAGTTCAATTTCAAAGCCTGGGTAGGTCCACTACTCCGGATTTTATCGGTAAAGGAGAAGACATTCCTCGCTTTACCGTTACCGAATCAAGTGCACCAGACCCTTTACCAGCATTGCTATCCTGTCAAAAAATTATTCGAGTGAATGATATCTTTCGGGTTTTCCTGATTTTGCCTACAATACAGGATTGCACTGGCATTGAGTTTGATCTTACATATGACCCTGGGAGTCTAATGGGTATGGAGATCAAGGATGGTGGTTTTTTGTCCTCAGACGGCGTAAACGTTGACTTTTCCCAAGAAATGGATGACTTAAAAGGATTTATTCACGTCAAGATACTTCGGGATGAGAATAAAGGAATTTCCGGAGCCAACGCAAAAATGGTTGAATTTGATTTTAAGGCGATTGGAGAAGGAGTATTGGAGTTTTCAATCCAATCTTGTCAGATATTCTTTGTAGATGATACTTTAGGCAGTATAGATCTAACTTATCCAGATATTCGAATTTCAAAATCCAGTGAATTCTTGCTGGCAGACGTGAATGAGGACAAAATTGTCGATCAAGCTGACTGGGTAATATTTATGGACACTTTTTCCGCTAAAATTAACGAGAAAAAGTATCAAAGCAAATGCGATTTCAACCAGGATCAAGTGATTAATTTTGAGGATTTCATATTTTTATCTAGTGAATTTGGAAAAACGATTACGGAATAATCCATGCAGATAAGGATTAAGGAATGCTTATCTTTACTTTGTATTCTGTTTTTCTTTTCAGGTATCCTTTCTATGGATACAATCAATACAAAAGCAACCATAAAGACAGGAATAAGTTCTAGCCAGCTCATTTGGGGAGAATTTATTTGGACTGAATTATACATAAAAGAAGCGTATGAACTCAGGATTTTTGAAACAAAAGAAAAAGATATCTTGCGGGTAATACATCGGGATGAGTTTATTTGCTGGCTAGTACGTGCTAAAGGCGATAAATTGGTAGAAAGCCCAAATCCATTTATCGATTTACCGCCTTCGAATCCTTATTTTTCCTATATCATGACGGCGCTGGCAAAAGGTTACATATCGAAAGAAACCAATTTTTATCCAGACGCTCCGATAAAACGGTATCAAATGGGAATTTGGCTTTTAAATGCAAAAGGACTAATAACAGCACAAAAAGCAGAACAATATGCCGAAGAACCATGCATCCTGGCTCAAGACGGGTACGAAGAAATAAAGACCATATCCAAAGAAGCATCCGGAAAGCTAACCCTTTGCTACCAAACCGAATACCAGCTTCTTTCCTATCGACAACAAGACATGTATCGGGTTGTAAAACCAATGGAGGAAGCCATCCTTGGTGAAGCTGCTTTTGGGTTGGTCAGACTAAAAAATCCTCCTGCAAAAGCAAATTCGATTCAAATAGATGTTCCATTCCAATTTAAAGGATTATTAGCCTGGGAATTATTTGCATATCAATCTGTGGTGCAAGAGATGGTTTTTATCAATCAGGGAACAACACAATACAAAGATAAAGTTGGCACATATCCTGTCCTCCTCCAGGCCATTCCGACACTTCAAAACGGCTTATTACGAAACGAAAAAAGAGGAGACAAAGAGTATACAATTGCTACACTGAAGCTTCGGAGAAATTTGGTTTGGTCAACTGGAGCTCCAATTACAGCAGAAGATATAACTCTCGGATTTTATTTTTTCAAGCACCCTGCCTTTCAGGATATACTCTTAAATGGCATTGATTCTATGGTTGAAAAAGCAGAAAGCATTGATCCATGGACCATATCTGTTACATATAACGAGCCCTATATCTATGCAGGTGAATATGTACCATCGCTTCCCCGGAAATACCTAGAAACAAGATTCAACCATCATTTGGAAGCATACGACCTGAATGATCCGAATTACTTCAACAAGGAAACAGAAGAAAAATCTGACCGATATAGGAAAGATGAAGTGTTTATAAATTCCGTGAAGCTTTCGAATTATAATCAATTTCCTCTTCATGCTGGAGCTTACAGCGTTTATCGGTGGAGCGATCCAGATATAATTTTACTGAAAGCCAACCCAAACTATATATCTGGTCCACCATTAATTGATTCTGTCCTGATAAATCTGAATGCAGAAGAAATTACCAATTTGGAAGCAGTGTTGAAAAATGGGAAATCCGACCTGTATATAAATCCACTAGGATTCGATGATCTAATGAAATACAGCATCCAACAAACCGACCCAGAGTATACACATGCAATTATTTCTTCGCCCAATAATGTTTGGGAGCATATTGAACTGAATGTCGATGATGAAATCCTGAGTGACCAGAGAGTTCGGGAGGCTTTACAGCTTGCCATCGACAAGGATATACTAAACCAAACTCACACGAAAGGCTTGTATTCTGTTAGCAAGGCGATTTTTAAATATCCATCATACACCTATCAATATTTTACACCTAAAGAATTTGGACATGACCTGGAAAAAGCAAATCAGTTGATGACGAAAGCGGGATGGCTCAAAAATATAGCAGGGATGTGGGAGAAAGACAAAGAAGTTTTTGAAATCACATTTATGACAGTAGCGAATAATAGATTCCGGGAAGCTGTACAAGCTGATATCGCAACAATGTGGTCCAATTTCGGACTTAAAGTTACGATCCAAAATACTGACTATACGGATTTATTCAAAAGAGTGATGCAAGGGCGAGAATTCAAGGGACCAACGGCGGTTATGTTTGCCTGGATGATTGATTCATTCTCTGATTTTTATTCCCTACTGCATTCCGACAAGATTCCCAGGGAATCCAATGAGTACTCAGGACAAAACTACACCGGATATTCAGATAAAACTGTAGATAAATTACTAACGGAAAACCAAGGCTCCATGGATATTGAAAAAATACATAAAAATATTGCGCGGATTGCTAAAAAAATATCATATGATGTCCCTTTTATACCTTTATTTTACCGATCCAATTTTATGGTCGTTCATAAAAATTTACGCAATATCATTGTTACAAATTCTCCAGATATGCCTATCACGTGGAATTGTGCGTATTGGTATTTGCAAGAATAAAGCTTTAATGGTAAATCTTTTTTATAACTGAAATCTGTGAAAGGAGTCTATAATGTGGGGTATGCCTTTTACTACTTTTTTGTCTTTTGTTGTTTTAGCGACTACCATCATTCTATCGGTTCTCTGGGCAATCTATTCGAACAAAGATGAGCTTGATGATACAAAGGAGAATAAGGGATGAAGATCAATTTTTTGTATATCATTGTATTGGCTATCTATTTTGCGATCTTGATCGGCATTGGTTTTATTACGCAAAAAAATTCAAAATCTTCCTCTGATTACCATTTAGGGGGTCGGAAAATAGGTGCCATTGTTAGTGCTTTATCGTTTGTATCTGCCTATTACAGTTCAGTTGTTATTATTGGTGGTGGTGGCTTTGGGTACAAGTATGGACTATCTACTCTTTGGATTGCAGCCATGAATGTTTTTCTTGGTACTTTTTTAGCCTGGCTGGTTTTAGGAAAACGAACACGAAAGTTAACAAAGAAATTAGATGCTGAAACCGTTCCAGAATTCTTTGCCCGAAGGTTCAATCTTCCTTTTGCCCGAACATTTACATCTATTGTCATTGCTCTCTTTATGGTTGTGTATAATGTCAGCATTCTCAAAGGATTGGGAACAACGTTTGAAGTATTACTGAACATACCCTATATCTGGGGCGTACTGCTCTCCGGTATTATTGTGCTTGTATACGTTGCATTCGGTGGATACCTAGCTGTCGTTTGGACTGGTTTTGTCCAGGCTATCATTATGATTGGGGGCTTAGCGATCCTTCTGGTTAGAGGATTGCAAGTGGCAGGGGGGCTCTCGAATGGTGTAAAAATGTTGAGCCAGGTCAAACAAGGATTAGTGGAAACCCCGGGAGTCTGGGGATGGCCAGGTCTTATCTCCTATGTAATGGTCGTTAGTTTTGGTGTATGGGGAATGCCTCAGATGCTAGCGCGGTTTTATTCCATCAAGGATAACAAATCCATTCGAGTCGGCATCATTTGGGCCTCCGTTGGCGCATCAATGGCCATCGTTCCCTACCTCATTGGTGCTCTGGCTCAAGTAACTTTTCCGGGACTAACTAATGTTGACCAGGTTATTCCCTTGTTTGTCAATAAGTTCTTAAATCCATTCTCTATTTCCATATTCTTTATCGGAGTCATTGCGGCGGGAATGTCCACGTTCTCGGCTGTCCTCATAATATCTTCTGGAGCTATCATTCGGGACTTTCTGAAGAATAGTTTGCATATAAAAATGTCGGATAAAAAAGAAGTTAAGTGGAGTATCATGGCTAACGTTGCTGTTGGCGTGATTTCGATGGCGATCGCTGTCAATCCGCCAGGTTTGATTCTCCAGCTGACAGCCTTCTCCTGGGCAGTCATCGCCTCAGCCTGCCTTGCGCCATTCCTCTTGGGTCTTTATTGGAATGGAACGACAAAGACAGGCGTTATTCTCTCGATGGTTGGTGGATTTATTACATCCATTGCCTGGCTGATTGCAAAAAATCCATGGGAGATTCACGGATTTATTCCTGGAGTCGGGGTATCCTTCCTTCTTTTAATTGTGGTCTCGCTGATAACAAAAGACAAACAACCAATTCCAGCTTAAAATTATTTCTTAGAATTGTATTAACCACGGGGGTTTCGTGCTCCCGTGGTTTTTTATTAAGGGCTAAACAGAATGGTGACTTCTTCCGATGGCTCATCGTAGGTGATGCTAGCACCAAAAGCTTCGGCGATAAACCGCAAAGGTACAACAGTTCGATTGGCAGGCTTCACAATAAAGGCGGGGACGTCCATCAGCATAGTCGTGTCCGTTACGATCAATCCATTCTTAAAAACGCGATACAAGGCTTTTGGATCAAGCGTATGAAACGTAATGAAAATTTGGGTGCCGTCTTTTTTAAGCAGGGAAATATCAATCGTTCCTTCGCCATTTCGACTCTCATCCTCGACCCACAGTACTTTGGCTCCAAAAACTTCGCTGATAAAGCGCATGGGAACCATTGTACGATCCTTATAAGTGAAAGGAGCTATGGGCAATACAACAAACTGGCTTCCCACCAGGGCTAAATTGGATCCAATCTTCAGCTTAATCTTAATGGTAGGATCAATTCTCTCTGGAATTTGGATTGAGATAAGGTTTGAGGCTAAAGATTTATGAGGAGGCGATTGATTGTCAATTGTCATCAAGAAGTAAGTATAGATGTGCTGATCCATAACCTTAGTATCCTTGAAAAAATTGGTGAACGAATCCAGGGTAGCATAAAGAATGGCTTTGTCTCCATTGTCCGATCGATACAGTTCATACCCTGACAGCGGAAACGTACCAACCTGGGAAGCAGACCACCGAAGCTCTACTGACCGGTCCAGAAGCTTGAGTTCTCCTTTGATGAGGGGAGGGGAAGGCGGTAAGATCTTCTTGGGTGGATCCGGCTCTGGATTCGAGGGCTTTGGAACGAAGATATTCGTTTCGGGGGAAAAAAGAGAAAAGTTCTTAGGATTTTGGTTGTCATAGGCCCGAATTTTGTACGTGTACGTTTTCCCCTCTAAAACAAATTGGTCAACAAATGTTATCGTAATTGAATTTGTCATGGAAACAACCGAGTATTCCATCCCCTCTTCTTTGCGAAAGACCTCATATCCAGAAAGAGGATAAGTTCCGGCAACGGAGGCAAACCATCCTAAATATACACGGGAGTCTATATTTTGACATCGATTGATGGTTGGAGCCGTGGGAGGGATGACTGTGGGCGGAGGATTGTCTGATTTTGGGATCATAACCAGAACAGGCAGAGAAAATTCTGAGTAATTTCTTGGCGCCTGGTTGTCAAAGGAGCGTATCCGGTAATAGTATGTCTTCCCTCCCACAACAAATTGATCCACAAAACCTGTAGCCATAGCGTCCATGACTCCGATAGCCGAAAATTCAAGACCCTCTTCTTTTCGAAATACTTCGTATCCTCCCAGGGGATATGAGCCCTGTTTTGAAGGATTCCACTCCAGGTATACTCTCCCCTCCAAAGTTGTACCTTTTACTAACGAGGGCGGATCTGGAGGCTTGGTCGGTTCGGGAGGTTGTGATTTTGGGACTATGATCATCATCTCATTCGAAACGCTGGATCTATTACTCGGTTTCTGATTGTCAAAAGCACGTAATCGATAGTAGTATGTTTTTCCTTCCGTCATTTTTATTTTTATATCGGTGTAGGAATATTGGGAAGAAGGAACCGTAGAAATGATTTCATACTCTCCTCCCTCTTCTTTTCGAAATACTTCATATCCTTCAATCGTGTATGTCCCTTGCTGGGAAGGGATCCAAGACATATCCACTTTGTCGCGATTGAATTCACATTTGGTTAGGAGGGGCGGTTTTGGGGGAATAGTAGCTTCTGGCGGTGGAGGCGGTGTAGCTCCTTTTGGATAGTATGCCGTAAATGTATCAATTTGGTTTGAATCCGAATTGCGTAAAGACATACTATATCGAAACGATTGGCCGTCAAAAAGATCCTTGGGAACATCGATCCAAATTTGGTTTTGATCGTATCGAATCCTGTAATGACCGAATACTTCTACAAATTGGCTTCCCTGATAGAATGCCTGTTGAAATGAGTTATTATCAAATCCAACTTTGAAGAACAGGTCATCCGTGTTGTCTTTGTCGATATCAAAAGAAGCCATGGAAAAGAAATTACGGCCTTTGAATGAATCCAATGATGTCAATTGAAATGAATAGGAATCCATAGCTTTCGCAATAGATACATCCTTTATACCAAAAGCAGACTTGGATCCACTCCCGGACCCTTGTGTTTCGAAATAAGGATCTGTCTTTTGGGGATACCCGGATAGTTTGAGGTAGGGATCGCCATAATAACAGGTGGCATAAATATTTTTTGCCTGGTACTGCATGACATATTTGTTCAGTGATACAAAACAAAGGTCTCGGTATTGCTGGATTGCTTGCCGAATCGATTCTCCCATCGGTAGTTTCTGGTTTAGGAATTTTGTTGTCACGGCCGTAATGCTATAAACCGAAGTACTCGATTCAAAGGCACAGGGATCCCCGCAAGAAGAAACAATGAAGTATACCTCACTGGCAAATCCTAAATATCCACCACCGGATTTGTTGATTGTGTTCATCCCCAGGTTCGAAAAATTTGGCTGGCAGGTTGAACAGGAATCTGCAAAGTACAGGCTGTTTGATGCTGGGGATTTTTCGTCAAAAAATTGTGAATACGATATCTCTTCTGTCTCTGCTACGCCATTATTATTCTTGTCTGCACTCCAGATTCTACGATAAATCCCAGTGTAGTTGCCATGACCAGAAAGCAATTGGATCAAGGGATGCGATTGCCAGATCGAGTCCTTGACATTCTCATAAGATAGAGGATGGCCAAAATCTGCCACCTGTGAAAACCTCACGCCTTCTTTCTCAAAAAAACCAGTGTATTCATAATTTGGGAAATAAGTTTGATATTTTTTATACACCATTTTTCCGCCATCAATATCAAACATCGCTTGATTATTATTTTCTTCATCTTCTTTATAAGACACCCAGGCGCCTGCACAGAGTACTGATTTCTTACGGGCGTCGATTGTTTGATAATATTGAATTGTGCGGGATAAATACTGGGATACATCGGCGTTGGAATCGAAGGGGATCCGGCCGATAGCGAGTTCTGGGGCAAAATCTTTCAAATCTATTTCTATACGGCCTAAATAGGGATCTGTGTCCCATTGACTGGTTAATTCAGCGTAGTACAAATCAGACAATACCGGCTCTTCATTCTTGTTGCCAGTCGGATAAAACTGTTTCATAGGTATCGTATTTTTTGAACCTACAAACAAAACAGTTTCCAGATCATGCTGGGTATAAAAATCTTTTAGAAACGAACGGATGTTTTCTGGATTGTTTGTCTTGTTGTACGATTCGTAAATTTTCTCTAAAGGGTAGAGGATGGTTCGGATTCCGCGGTCTTCCATAAACGTTTTGTACTCAATAAACAAAGGAATTTTTGCTTTGGGCAGAATGATACAGTAATTGTATTTTTCATGATCTGGAACAAGGACAGGGCGTGTGCTTGAATTGACGGTATTTGTCTTTTTTAGAGATAAAACAATCTGACAAAAGCGGACGATACTTAGTTCTTGTGTTTTTTTTGTGTAGGCAAAAGGACTGGCAACCACCATAATTTTCTTTTGATGGTTTTCGGCCTCGGTGGTAATATACGTAAAAAATTCAGGGGTATTTCCAGAAAATTGCATTTGTTCCCGGCCCTCCGAATTTAAAACAGAGAATGTTTTGGCAGATGTCAATTGAACCTGTATGGATTCAATTTTTTGGCTCGTATCACGAATCGATATATTTTCAAATTCACAATCCCATGGAATCGGAATCTTAAGTATGCTTCGCGGTAGGAGATATCCATCTTGATTTGGGTATTGCATCCATCCAGGAATTTGTAAGAGCGATTTGCTCTGGGCATTTATTTCCAGTTTGTATTTAGGAAGGACAAAATCGTAAGACAGCTCTTTTAAACTGTATTGTTTCGAGGAAAATCCATAGAGTGGACACAGAAGCAAAACAAGTAGTGCGCTAATTAATTTGCTCATAATGTAAGTATACACATTTCCATATTTATTTCCTCGCTTTAATATGAGCCCCTGCAAACGCTTTATCCATTAAATCCATATCTTGGCCCGAGAGTTCACTCCTTACTTCTTTGTTCATGATCTCCGTTTCAATGATTTCTTTTGTATATACATGCATGGGGTCGATAGATATGTCATGGAAACCTGCTTTTTGGAGTAGAGTCTCGAATTCTGCCTTGTTTACTGTACCCGCCAGACATCCATACCAATATTCTGCCTGTTTGCGGATTACTTCCGGTATTTCTTTGAGAGAGATAATATCAGCAACAGCAAAACGTCCCCCTTTTTTTAATACACGATAGGCTTCTTTCAGTGCCTTTTCCTTGTTATCAGAAAGATTGATAACGCAATTAGACATAATGACATCAACAGATTCGTCGGGTAGTGGAATTTCTTCGATATATCCCTTCAGAAATTCTACATTCTCTACACCCATGCGTTGCTTGTTCTTGTTAGCTAAAGCCAGCATTTCGTCGGTCATATCCAGACCATATACTTTTCCCGTATTTCCTACATACCGAGAAGCAGCCAAGACATCAATTCCACCACCACTACCCAGATCCAGCACGGTTTCTCCCTGCTTTATTTCAGCAAACACGAGAGGATTAGCACATCCAAGAGAAGCATTGAGCGCTTCCTGAGGCAGATCTTGAAGATTCTCTCCCTTATAAATTACTGAGGTATTGCTGATTTCATCACAGCCACATTTCGAATGAGAGCAAGAACTTTTTGAGTTTTTACTAACCTTTTTTGCTATTTCCCCATAATGTTCTTTCACTTGTTTTTTAACATCAAAATCCATTTTTTCATCCTTTCAAATTCGACAGCATTCAGCCTTCTGAACCGCTTTTAATACCAGATCAAGACTTTCGATCACTTGTTCTCTTTTTTCTTCCGGGATTTCCCGGTACGCTTTTTCGAAATACTGGTCCATTTTTGTTTCAATACCTTGATACAGCTTGTTGCCTTTTTCTGTGAGTTTGATAATTACATATCGTCGATCTTTAGTATCGATTTTTCTCCGAACAAAAGCACAAGTAACCAGAGAGTTCACTGTTCTGCTTAGTGTGCTGTTGTCTAGTCCGAGTTTTTTAGAAAGACCTTCCAGGGAAATGTTTCCTGATCTTCCAATTTCTACCAGGGCATGACATTGGCAGGTCGAAATACCACAACAGGAATTTTCACTTTCGTCCAAGTTACCCATGAACCTTTCCAGCTTCCGAACCATTTCCCTTAATTGCTGATATGTTTCTTTTTTTGTACTCATAATTTCCTCACGCAACTATTGTAACATAAAATAGTTGTAACTTGCAACAATTAGCAGAGGAAAAATTTCTTTACAAAAAAAGCTGGTTGATGGTCAGAAAGATGGGAATATCTTTATAAGTTTGTTTTACAGATTTTATAATGTGGTGAAGAAAGTGACGAAACTTTTTAAATTTTTGAAACCGTATTGGGTTGCTACTATTTTGGCTCCACTGCTCATGATGATTGAGGTAGTAACCGATCTGCTCCAGCCCGCCCTGCTGATTTCTATTGTAGACAAAGGCATACCAGCAGGAGATATTCGCTTCATAGTCCTGGTGGGAATCAAAATGATCGGACTAGCCGTTATTGGCTTATTGGGAGGATTTGGCTGTACATATGCCTCAACGGTTGCTTCCCTCAATTTAGGCACCGATATACGGAAAGCAGTCTTCTCAAAGATCCAATCCTTTTCATTTGCCAATTTAGACCAATTTAAAACTTCTTCCCTTGTCACGAGACTCACCAACGATATAGTCCAGGTACAGACGGTCGTCATGATGATGCTTCGGATTCTAGTTAGATTTCCCCTTTTATGTATCGGAGGTATTGTGATCACTTTTCGAATCAATCCTCAGCTGGCTGTCATATTCTTGATCGCTATCCCGGTATTGATTGCCGTGATTGCTCTCGTTATGATTAAAGGATTTCCTCTATTTGGTCAAGTCCAGACAAGGGTGGATAAAGTAAACGCCGTGATGCAGGAAAACCTCTCCGGTATCCGTGTAGTAAAAGCCTTTGTCCGGTATAAAAAAGAACAGGAAAGATTTGGGACGGCCAATACGGAGCTAAAAGAGGTTAGCGTCAAAGCTTTCCGCATCGTATTCCTGATGATGCCGATCATGCTCCTGGTGATGAATTTTAGCGTGATTGCCATTATTTGGTTTGGTGGGCTAAAAGTTCACAGCAAAGCCATGCAGGTGGGACAGGTGATGGCTTTCTTTAATTACTCCCAGCTAATTTTATTCTCACTGATGATGATTTCTTTTGTATTGATTATGTTCTCTCGCGCTCAAGCTTCTGCGAATCGAATCAATGAAGTGCTGGAAACAGATATCGATATAAAAAATAAACCAAACCCATCTCTTGAAAGAATTCAAAGGGGAAAAATTGGTTTTGACCATGTCTCTTTCCATTATCAGGGAACCAGTGAAATGGACGTTCTTTGTGATATCAATTTAACGATTGATGCCGGGAAAACAGTTGCATTTCTTGGATCAACCGGTTCCGGAAAAACAAGTCTTGTCAGTTTAATCCCCAGGCTCTATGACCCCACGAAAGGTCGAGTCTTCATTGATGAAGTTGATATCAAAGAGTATGATCTGGAAACATTGCGTAGAGGCATTGGATTCGTCCTTCAGGAAACGATTCTTTTTTCCGGTACAATCAAGGACAATTTACGGTGGGGAAAGGATGAGGCAACCGACGAGGAGATAATCGAGGCATGCAAAGCGGCCCAGGCGCATGATTTTATTGCTTCATTCCCTGATCAGTACGATACCCAGCTGGGACAAATGGGGGTGAATCTCTCTGGAGGGCAAAAGCAAAGACTAGCCATTGCCAGAGCGATCCTAAAAAAACCAAAGATACTTATCCTGGACGATAGCACAAGTGCTGTGGATATGAGCACAGAAGCTAAAATACAAAAAAGCCTGAAACAAATCTTAAAAGGATCCACCAATATTATCATTGCCCAGAGAATCAATTCTGTGATTGATGCCGACAAGATTATTATCCTCGATGATGGGGAAATAAAAGGATCGGGTACACACGAAGAACTGTTAAAGTCAAATCCAATCTACCAGGACATATACGAATCCCAAATCAAGGAAGGAGCTGACTTCGATGTCCAACAATCATAACAATACTCTATCACACAGACCTTCCGCAAACACCAGCTCAGGCTCTTTTCGGGGACCTGGACCCGGAGGACCACACGGACCGGGGGCTAGTTTTGGGCCGGTACAAAAAGCAAAAGACACAAAAGGTACCCTGCGGAGGCTATGGCATTATCTTTCTAAAAAATCCATCCTCCTGTTCAGTATATTTATTCTGGTACTGCTATCGAATATTCCATTTATTACCAGTCCATACCTGATCAA
>Ga0247841_10003936_pt1 | contig 26446 bp, 26 predicted proteins | sample LaCruzMarch2015__2_FD_192410 | JGI IMG/M metagenome (GOLD analysis project Ga0247841, IMG submission 192410) | Freshwater microbial communities from meromictic Lake La Cruz, Castile-La Mancha, Spain - LaCruzMarch2015_18m | ecosystem: Environmental > Aquatic > Freshwater > Lake | place: Spain... | reverse complement strand
TGAGCAACGCTAAGAGGAATATAAGCCAACCGCCACCCTCTCTTCTTCAATCTAAGGCATATATCCACATCTTCGCCGAACATGATAAAATCTTCATCCAAAAAACCAACCTGTTTTAATGCCGATCTCCTAAAGATAACCGAGGCCCCTGAAATCGCGTCGACTTCGTCCGCCTGGTTAAATTCTTCGCCGCTCTTGCCGGCGCCTCTTTCGTCCCAGTAAAAATTCGGTAATTCATACAGCCCGGCATTTTGAATAGTCCCGTCATCTTTCAAAAGTTTACTTGTTGCCGCGCCTATTGCGGTATCCTTCTCCATTGCCCTGACTAACTCTATCAGCCACTTTTCGCTGACCTTGACGTCATTATTAAGAAAAACAACGTATTCCCCGGCTGCCTTAATAATGCCGAAGTTACAGGCCTGACAATAATTATTTACCTTGTTTTCTATAATCTTGACCTGGTGCCAGCCGTCTTTCACAAATTCCACAGAGCCGTCTTCAGAGCAATTATCCACCATTATTATTTCAAGTTTAGGCTTCGGATAATCCAAGCCGGATAACGAATCCAGGCACTCCTTCATCAACTTTTTACCATTGTAGTTTACGATGATAATACTTACAAAAGGATGGTCTTTGAGCATTATCTTTTCCTTCCTCTGGGGACTTTAAATTTCCAATTATGCTCCAGATAAACCGTGCCGTGATCCAATTTATCTGAAACAATATTGAACCGGACCAGGCCGTGAGAAAATAACAAAAATTTTTCCTCCCCCGGATCCCAAACCCCTACTGAAATCCTGTATTCACCGGGAAGCAGCCTCAATCTCGGACAGACTAAGATTTCGGAATTAATCTCCCGGCAGGACAACTCTTTTGTGCCGCCGTAACAATATATGCCGTCTGAACGATAAACACCTACCCATAATATTAAAGGCTTGTCCGCCTGTTTATTTCTCTTCAGGTCGGTTTTTATCCTGAATTCTCTTTCGGTGACAAAAACAGAGTCTTCGCCGCCGTATTTATTCAAGCACTTTATAGACTCCAGGATTATAGAATCGCTCTTTAATTCAGCCTCCCACTTATCTATGAGGTAATTAAGATTGGGGTAACACCCTTGCTTATCTGGAATCTTAGCAGAAGGGACGGACGAATGGTTTCCCCAGGTATAGGGTAAGCATAATAGCTGTCCGAACATAGGCGTTCCCGCTACTTCTAACTTGTAACAAGCCCTGTGATAGTCATAGGCAAGCGTTTCATTCTGGTCCCAGATTGCCGCAGATAAGTAATAAACCCCGGGCATAAGAGACAACTCTTTGCATTCAAACTCAAAATTCCCTTTTCCTCTGCCCATGCGCTTCAAAGTCAAACTATCAAACTTCGTATTAGGCCCATAACAGTAAACGCCGTCTTCCCGGAAGATCGCTACTCCAAAATGAAAATTATTGATCTCTTCTTCTGCCTCAAAAGAAACCCTTATCCTCACCTTGTCCTTCGGCCTGACACTGTTAGCTCTTATCCCCCATTTATTAAGTATGGCCACGCCCTTTATCTTTACCTCTCCCGTGCCTCTCTTCTCTCCCCACTCCGCCATATCTGTAGCCCAACGCTTCGTCTCTTTAACCATATCTAACCGGGAGGTCTCTGAAAGTATCCTCTTTTTATTCACCAGCATCTCGTACTGCTCAATGGCATTCCTAGTATCCCCTTCAAAAAGTATCTTCCCGTCTTCCATCAAATAAGTCTTATTGCATAATCCTTTTATTACCCCCATATCCTGGGTAACAATAATCATTGACTTGCCCTGCTTTTTAAATTCCTGCATCTTTTCAAAAGATTTTTTTTGAAAGTAAAGGTCTCCGACCATCAGGATTTCATCGGTGAGCAGGATATCGAAATCATCATGTATTGCCACGCTAAAGCCCAAGCGCATCCTCATGCCGTTAGAATAGCTGCCTAAGGGCGCATTTATAAAGTCCCCTAATTCAGAAAATTCTAAGATGTTTGAGAAACGCTCATCCGTCTCCTGTTTTTTTAAGCCCAACAGGCTGGCGTGAAGATAAATATTTTCTTTCCCGGTAAATTCATCCTGGAAACCTGCCCCTAACGTCAACAACGAAGAAACCTTCCCATCAACCGTTACCTCGCCTTCGCTGGGAGGCAGGAGCCCGGCAATTATGTTTAAAAGAGTAGTCTTACCCGCGCCGTTCCTGCCTATGATCCCTACAATCTCTCCCTTACCCAAAGTCATATAAATATTTCTCAAGGCCCAAAAATCCCCTGCCGCAGGCTGGGGATGCCTGAAAAAACTTTTATTATCGGAAGTCTCCTCATTATTTATGAACTTGGGAAACTTCTTACCGACATTCTCCGCTCTCAATAACTGAGTATCCATAGTTAAAAATTAAGGTGGTCCATAAATCTACTTTCGTATTTTTTAAAGACACCATAACCGATAAACAACACTGCGACAGACCATAATGCCGGGTTGATTAAGGTATTAAAAAAATCTGCCTCCTTCGGTAGGACAGAGAAGTAATCGCCGATAAAAGCTATCCTGTATAAATTAGTGATCCCTACCAGGGGGTTCAAAAGATAGATTTTCATGAAAGTAGGGCTGCACTTGGTTGCCAGCTCTTCCAGGGTATAAACACCGGGGGTCAGGAAAAATAGAGCCATGAGCATGACCTGGATGACGTATTCAGTATCCCTGTAAATCACCTGCAGACTGGCAACTAAAAATGCCAAACCCATGATCATGCAGCTATGGATCAGGATGACCAAAGGCAAGAAAATTATCAACATGGTAAGCTTGACTTTAAAGGCGACAAGAAACAGCTCCATAATCAATAAAGTCGGCAGAAAATTAACTAAATTAACCAGCACCGCTGATACAGGCAGCAGGTATTTCGGAAAGGATATCCGTCCTACTATATTCCTGCTGTCCTGTATAGACCTGCTTGCTCTCTGGATCGCGGAAGCAAAATAATTCCAGGGCAGCAAAGCGGTTATCAGATGAATAAAGAACGGGTGGCCTCCGCTGGTGGCATGGAAAAAATCTGAAAATAATACTTTGTAGATAATAGCAGTGCAGAACGGGATGATCAACATCCACAAAAAACCAAAATAAGGCTTTCTATGTTGCAGCTTCAAATCCCTTAAAGTAAGTTCAAAAATCAACTCTTTATATTTGAATAACTGTTTCATAATTTTTCAGCTACGTTCCTGCCGTCCAAGAGAGCGTCTTCCATAGACATATAACGCCATGAGCCGTATCTGCCGCAGGTAATAATATTCTTTGCCGACAAAAACTCCAAGATTTTTTCCCTTGCTCCGCGGTAGTTCTTATCATAGATGGGATAGCCGTATTTGATATCATTTATATCCTGGGCGCAAATCACATCATTTTGACGGAGTATTCCGACTTTTTTCAATTCCTTCTTTATGCGCGCAACAATAGTCTTTCTATCTATCGGTTTATCTTTAGAGTATGACACTTCTACATACAATGAACCTTTGTCCTGAGGGGCCAAATCCGGAGAAAAATTATGGAAAAACCCTACCCGGAAAAAACAAGCTTCCTTATGAGGAAAATATACCCAATGCCTGCCGCAGTTTTCCTTTTTATCTACTCCCAGATTTAGATTAAAGATAGAATTCCATTTTAATTTAGCGAACAGGGAAAACACCCTGTCCGGCAAGCCGCTGGTTAACGAAGGTAACTCCGGCAAAGGGATAGTAGAAACTAGATAATCGAACTTCTCTCTTTGGCCTGAAGCTATCTTTATTTCTTTTTTATCAAGGTCTATCCCGGTAATCCGGCAATTATAATTAAGATTCTTAATCTTACCCGCTAAAGCTGTAGACAATTGAGCAATGCCCCCTTTTTTGGGATACCAAAAAAGGGCATTATAACCAAATTGCCTTTGATTCTCTTCAACTGTACCCTCAATAACTTCTTTCAAAGAAGGCACAGGGATAAACCCGTCCAGCCAGCCGCAATTTAATTCTTGGGGAGGCACGGTCCAAAATTTTTTGTTATAGGGAATCATGAAATGCCTGGCTATGCCTTCGCCAAAAGTCCGCTTTATCCAATTTAAAAAATCCAGGCCGTTTTTAGTATCCACATAGCCGTTCTTATTGGCTTCAATAAAACCCAGGACGCACTCTTTAACAACCACGGGAGACAAACCATAAAGGTTTGCCTGAAAGGGATAGCGGGTATACGCGCCATCAAAATAAATCCAGGCGCTCCTCTTGTGCTCCGCTAGATTATTTCCCAGTAAACTTTTGACAAGGTTGAATGCGTATTCCTGCCTGAAATGCAGCAGGTGCCCGTCATAATCAAAAGTAAACCCTTCAATATTTTTAGAGCGGCATAGGCCTCCCGCAGTGGATTCTTTTTCGAAAACTTGGCAGCCTATCCCCTTCTCCTGCAGATGCCAGGCTGCGCTTAACCCCGAGAGTCCCGCCCCTAAAACGATAATTTTCTTTTTAGCCATGGACTTCTATCTTGCTCATTTTCCTGACTAACACCAAGCTCGCTAAAATTACCAGCGTTATAATAAACGGACCCAATATCCCGGAAACCCGGCTGATGGCTAAACCACAAGCTGAAAAAAACAAACCAAAACACACCATAATTAATAAAACTTTCCTCTTGGAATAGCCTAAAGCCAAAAACCTTAACGCCAAATGGTCGTTACTTTTTTTAAAAGGCAACTTCCTTTTAAGCAGCCGCATCAGAATAAGAAAAGCCGTATCGAATATGGGGAAACCAAGGATAAGCAAAGGGCTCAACAAAGCAATCTTATTTTCTAAAGTCGCGTAGCTTATCGATAAAGCAATCGCAGCTATAAGAAACCCCAGAAAATGGCTTCCGGAATTGCCCATATAAATCTTAGCCGGAGGCAGATTATATCTTAAAAAAGCAAAAAGCCCTCCCAGTAAAGCTAAAGTCAAAGCCAGAGTAATATTATCGCCGTTCAAAAAAGCAATCACTGAAAAAGAAATGACCACCACCACCGCTATGCCTGCGGCTAATCCATCCATGATATCAAGAAGATTAAAAGCATTGGTAATACCGATAACCCAGATGAAAGTTATGATTATATTAGCCGCATCTCCGATATAAACGATATGCGTCCTGCCGCCGGATAATATCAATAGGGTTGCAGCGATAATCTGCACAAAAAATTTTGCCGGGATAGACAACTCGCGCAAATCGTCAATTATCCCAAGGACGAGCATTATAAACGATGAAATAATAATCCCTGCTGTTTGCTGGGATAAGTTAAAGGAAGGAAAGGATATTACCAGGTAGGCAACCAAAAAAGATAACCCTATGCTCACTCCGCCTATAAGAGGGATACCTTTAGAAGTTAAAAGATTATATTTTAAGGCGATCCTTCTGAGCAGGGCCATAAGGACTACTCCTGCCACAAAGCCCAAAAAAACCGCGGAAATATACTTGAGTAACATTTCCAATAAACCTTTTTTTATGGTACAGGAAAATATAAGTTACTTTCCTGTACCACTGCGAAAAGCGCATAAAGTTATCGCCAAATGCGATTCTCTTGTTACCTTATTAATACGGCAAGTAAAGTTAAATTATACTACTAAAAACTAGTGTTTTCAACAGTTTATATTCCTGAAATGAAGAAAATCAGCGTATGCTTTTGAGCAAATCGGTATACAGATTTTGGGTGAGTTTGGCCATATTAGAAAGGTTAAAATCATGCCCTAGGAAATCCTTGGCATTATGCCCTATTCTGGCCCTTAAATCCTTATTTTTCAGCAAATTGGTCAACTTCTCTGACATATTATCCATATCACCGGCCCTAACCAGGAAACCGTTCTTATCTTCCGCGATTACTTCGGTAATTCCTCCGGTGTCGGTGGCTATTACAGGCATGGAGCAAGCCATCGCTTCCAATACAGAAATAGGCATCCCTTCCCATGAAGAAGTAAGCACAAATACATCCAGGGACCGCAATACAGCGGGAATATCTTTACGCCAGCCGGCCATAATAAACTGCCGTTCCAATTTGAAGGAACTAATCAGCTTTTTAATACGGCTGCGCAGAATCCCATCCCCTATTAAAATAAACTTAACATCCGGCATGGTTTTGTTGATCATCGCCGAGAGTTTTACAAAATCCTGCGGGCATTTCTGGGGTTTTAGGCAAGAGACCATCCCCACAGCTAAATCATCGGCATTTATACCCAAATCCCGCCTTACATCTTCTCCTTCCGCCCGGAAAGCGGAATAATCTACCCCATAATGGATAACCGCGTATTTATCATCATCCCCTATTCCATAAGCTAATCCTTTTGCTTTATCGTGATTTGAGACGACAATCAGTTTGCCGGTTACGCGCGCCGAAATTTTCTCCAGCCAAATAAAAATCCGCTTTACCAGCCACGGCTGGCAATCGTTAAAACTCCAGCCATGGACAGTGTGGATGATAATTTTTACTCCGGCAAAACGCCCTGCCCAACGGCCTAAAATTCCCGCTTTTGAACTATGGGTATGCACAATATCAATATTATTTTTCTTGATAAATCGGTAGAGCTCAATTAAAGCCAGGAAATCTTTCAGGGGGTTTATTGAACGCTCAAGAAAACGGGATTTCTTCAGGACCAACCCGTTTATGGAAGATGCATCCCGGCATAACAGGCCGTCTCGGCAGGTAAACAAGAATGGATTAAACTGCTCTTTGTCTAAAAGGCTGATTAAAGCCAGCAATTGCTTCTGGGCTCCTCCAAGTTCCAGCTTAGTAATCACGCAGAGGAGATTGACCTTAGGCATAATCAATCCTCTTTCTCTATCACCTTTGCTTCAATATCTATTATCCTGCCTTTTTTAGAAGATGGATTTATAATCCTTCTTATCATGAAATAAGAATTGACCACAAATAATAAAACTAAAACCGCTCCGACCAACAGCCAGAGGGCTGGTTTGAAAAATATTAAACCAAAAAAAAGGTTTAAGATTATCATTAAAGGCAATAAGCAGCCTGTTTGGCTAATTAAAATCATCGTGGATTGATTATACTAAAATTTCTCCCAATGTGTAAGCTCGCCCAGGTCTCTCTTTTTAATAATCACGGGGATGTTTTTATCCTCCGGGTAACCCAGGGCAATCAAACTTACTAATTTAAGGGAATCCGGGGCGCTCAATAATCCGGCTACTTCCCCGCAATATGGTTTTTTATCTCCGGCGACCCAGCATGAACCGATACCTAAGGCAGTGGCCGCGACAAGTATATTTTCGGTAGCAGCGCATCCGTCTTCAAGGTAATATTTGGTATCGGCGGAAAATACGGCAACGCAGGCCTTGGCGGAAGAAATAAACCTGGCATTCTCAATTAATCCTCCCAGCTTTTTTAAAATCTCGGGATTGGTGACAATTACAAACTCCCAGGCCTGTACTCCTCTTGCGCTAGGGGCAAACCTCGCCGCATCCACCAGTTCCCGAAGCATATCTTTGGGAACTGGACTGTCTTTATAATTTCTTATGCTTTTTCTATTTTTTATGGCTTCCAGCGCATCCATTTATACCCACCCTCCCCTTTTAAGAAATAAGTTTGCGTATCTGATCAGGTATAGCTTTTGGTTTTAGATTTACGTCTACGCAAACTAAAATTGTCTTAGCCTTAGAATTAACCTGGCCGTTCTGATTTTTTATCTCATATTCAAATTCAATCTTAGCTCCGCCGATATTAGTAATTTTTGAGTCTATCTGAAGGGTATCCCCGTAAAAAGCAGGGAATTTGTAATCTATTTCCTGCCGTGCGACTACGAAAAGTGTGCCCTGATCGGCTAGCTCTTTAACCAAGACTCCTTTCTCCGCCAGATATTCGGTCCGTGCCTCTTCCAAAAAACTCAGGTAGTTAGCATAATAGACCACTCCCCCGCAATCAGTATGATGGTAGTATATTTTTATCTTCATAAATTAGAATCACCTCCTGGCAGTTGAAAAATGCCTATTTTATTTTACTCTCATTCTTTTTACCGTAAGCCCCTTTTACCATCTGGCCCCAAAACCGGCCAATTTGCCCTGGTATGTCAGATTTTTTAATTTCTTCTTTCTTCTTTGCCAGGTAACTTTTAAATTGACTAGCAATAAGGCTATTCGGGACAGCTTCTATCATTTCGTAAATTTTTTTCTTATCAAACGAATTTATCAGGTCGATTGCCTCGGTTTTAGTCAAATCCTGGGCCAGGCCGTAACGGCTGGTAAATGAAGGGCAATCTTTTACGCTATCGTAAGCTTTCAGGTATTGCCTGCGGAATTTATTTTCATCGCTTTTCTTTAGTTTATCAATATTATATTTTTTCAACTTACCGATATCCGCCGTCGCAGTAAACGCCCTGGCTAAGGTTTTAAAGGTTGAGCCGATAATATTATCCGTGATCCCGGTTTTTTGGGGAAGCTGCTTTTCCGGTACTTGTGCCGCGAGTCCAGTAAAGTTCACCGGAATAAAAACACTTAATAGAATCATGGCAATCACTGCGGGATAATTACGGTATCTTACCGGAAAGTCCATGGGCTAATTATAAATGCGGAATACGGACGGTTCTATATTTACCTACCCTGTTTCTCAATCTGCAGCCTTAATTCCTGGATCTGATCGGCCAATTCCTTATTTTCCCTTTTTAAAGTTTCAATTGTTTCATCTCTTTCTTTACCCTCTCTATATAAATCCACATCTCCTGAGATCTCCTTTTCCAATTTACTCTTAAGCGGCAGATAATCATTTTTAAGCTTATCCAGCTCTTCCACTTTCTTGTCGTACCAGTCCTTTTGCCTCATTAATTCTTCCCTTAAAGAGTCTTCTCTCTTCCTGGTTGCTTCCAGTTCTTCCCTCAGGCCAACATCCTCAGCCCTAAGCTTCTCTGATTCATCCTTCTGGGAAAAAAGCTGCTCTTCAAGGCTTGAGATTAAAACAGTCTGCATATCCTGTTCCGACTTGCTCTGCCGGGAAGTTGGTTCCGGCGGTTGCTTGATCTTTGGGGTTGGCTGGCCAGGAGACATAAAAACCAGGGCCGCTAATACCACCGTCGCTATAATAAGCATCAGTATCAAAATACCCATTTTGTTAACCTCCTCTTAAGGTATTACATTATCGGATAAAAACTCTGCCTGCGTATGGTTACGATAACGGACAACTGCCGCTTTGTTTAGTTATAAAAAGGATTATTCCCAATACCAGAAATAATATACCGGTGATTATCCCCCAGAATCTGGTATAGCTTTTTATGGTCTCGCCCTGCGCCTCTACGGTATCTAAATCAACTACCTGATAGGTACTTCTTCTAAACCACCCGGTGGCCTTAGAATACTGCCCGATCATTTTCCTGGCTCTCCCTAAACCAAAAATCAGGTTGCCCAAAATCGGTATTATAGATTCATAATTAAGATATATCAAACATCCGGATTTATCCTGCATCTTGACATCCTCGCCCAGGTAACTTCCGGCATCTGCTTTGCCTATGACCTTACCTTCAATCTCGACAAACCTTCCCTGGAGAGGATTGGCGTAAGGGTCCTGCATCAACTCAAAAACAGATATCTTCTCCGGGGCGCCTTCCGGCCTGCGGTACTTATACAAACCCTGGATTAACAGGCTGGCCCCTACCACAAAAACCGACAAAGGATAATTTGCACGGTCTCCCAGATAAATCAATACGCCTGCCAGGGCGCCTATATAAGGCAAGGCATAGACACACAATCCTGTTGAAAAATCATTATATAACCTCGCCTTGTCCAGCCCCTTGCCTTCCTGGGTAATTTTATCGAAATTGAATATTGAGGCCCTCCCTTTTTCTTTAGCGTATTCTGATAAAGCCCTGATTCTTTTACCGGTTAAAGGATGTGTAGAATTTATCTCCGAAAGCAGGCCCCAGGGGCTAAAGATATCAAATAGGAATACTTTGGTAAGTTCATCGGCAAATCGCGCCCTGTCTTTTTCTATTGTCAATTTAAAAACTGTCCCTATGGAGTCTGCCGCCTTGAAATCGTAAATACCCATGGCCCGCGTGGAAGCCAAGAGCCGTTGGGTAGCTTCGCCATCCACTTCGGCTGCTATACCGTAAGCAATCTTTACCAGGGCCATAGAAAGGGCATCGGGATTATTAGTGTGTTCAGCCGAAAACCTGTCTGCCAGGTATTCCCTTGTCCGGGATAAATAAAGCACTATATACGAGCCTATTATATAAAGAACATAGGATATCGCCCCTATTAACGGAGTGACATCCCCTTTCCTGCTCTTCGATGACCTCCTGCGCCTCAAAAAATTATAATATACCTCATAAAGAACCTGCAGCAAAGTGACCGCTATGGTCATTACGATAAAATCCCTGTTTACTATATGGCCCAATTCGTGGGCGAATACCGCCTTTTGCTCTTCTATGTCCAGATATTTAAAAATACCGTTACTGACAACCAACCTGGAGTTTTCGGGATACGAACCGTAACAATAAGCCGTAGGATTAGCGTCGTCAATAATTCTTAAAGCGGGAATTTTTATTTTATTCTTTTCGGAAACTCCCTTTATGAAAATCGCGACTTCTGTATGCTCCTGGCTGAACTCTTCAAAAGTAACCCATCTGACTTTATAAAATGTCCTCTGAATCCAATCTGTTATAAAAGGGCTTACCCACCATAGGATAAGATTTGTCGCCACCGTCAACACAACCAATAATTCTATATCCACCATATGGGCCCAGAAAGCTAACAGGTAGAAAACAAAAAAAACAAAACTCAAAAGCATTCCCAGGGTGGCAAAAGAGGCAAACAATAGTTTACTTTTCATAAATTTATTTCTTTTGAAATATCTCCAGCGCTTTCTTGTTATTTGTAGTGGAAAAAACTATCCTTGCCGGGCACTTCGCTGGACAAGCCGTGCCGTAAACATAAATCAAATCTATATCCTCGGCGGCCAACTTGGCGGTAATGTATTTTAGCGCGCCAGGTTTATTCTCCAGGTCCACTATAATCACTTCATTCTCTTTAAAAGCCTTGTAGCCCGCTTTTTTTAACGACTCTGCCGTGCGTCCGGGATCGCTTGTCACCAGCATAATATCCGCGGTATTATCTCCTTTGGCATACCCTACTACCGCCTCAATATTGACCCCGCTTCCAGCTACCACCTCAGACATATCCGCCAACACGCCAATCTTATTCACCACGCTGACTACAATCTCCTTGGCCAAACAGGCATTCTTTATCATTCCTATTCCTCCTCAGGTTTTAAACAGCCTATTCGTTACGTAACTCTTCATAATGGATCGAATCATTCTTTTGCCCAATATGGGCCAGCTTCTCCTCGTCGGTCAAATGAGCGGTGTCTTTATCATTTTTATTATATGTAATCCAGATAAACTTGGGAAATGCGCTATATCTATTATCCGCGTTCACCAGCCTGTAACCCTTTAACCTGTAAATATCATAAGTAAAATAGTTATGTTTATTTCCTGAATAAAAACCCGTGACAATTACTTCGTATTTACCATCACGGTCCAGATCAACAAAATCCTCCAGGCCCGCGGAAAGGGTATCAAAAGAAATCTTCTGGTAAGAGCCTCCTTTATTCTTTAAGAATATATCCACCCTGTCTTTCTGAGAGGCTAGGCCGCTTCCCCTGTAGTTATAGAATACTATAAAATCCTTTACGCCATTGGCGTCAAGATCAACCTGGTAAACAGAATTAGGCAAAGGGACTTTATCATCCGTCAAGCGGGCTAAAACAAGCTTCCCGTCTTTAAGAAGAAAATTAAAGCTTCCCGCGGTTTCTTTCAGCCTCACGAAGATTTTTCCATCCTTTGATTTGAATCTGGGCTTATCTGAATCTACCAGCAGCTTTGCTTCTATATGCTTAGGGGAACCTTCTTTGAATTTATACGGCGGGTAATTGCTAAAATAGGCGAAGGCGCTGCTAGCAGGGAGGAATAATATTATAGTAATCAGCGCTAAAAATGGTTTCATTGCAAATTAGATTATACCATTAAATAAACATTAAGGAAATCAAGAAAATCGCCTCTTGGCGATAACTTTATGCGATTTTCGCAGTGGTATGGGAAAGTGTTTTACTTGTACTCCGTAAAGATATACTCTCCTGTACCATTAAAAAATATTTCCAATCGCGGAATCTTTCAGTCCCTTGAATATATCTACAACCGCGGGCTGAAATTTATACTTTGGCTGCTGCAATGTCCCGGTAATCTTTATCAGGCCGAAGGCGTTAGACTGCCCTATTATGGTGGTAATGATATCCTTCAGGTTATTCTGCAGCGGGACCATCTCATCTAAAATATGTATTTTTATGGAGGCGTCTATCGTGCTATCAAAGCCGATCTTTGCAGTGCCGTCCAGTTCCGCCAGGTTACTTTTTAATTTGAGGCTATCGGTAAAAAATGACTTGTTCTGAATGACAAAACCGCAGTAGCCTTCGCTAAAGACTACCCTGGCAAGGTCCTCGGCAAAAATCAGCTTACCCATTCCTTTAAATAAATTCAGCTGCCAAAGTTTGCCGCCGGTAATAAAAATATTCCCTGCCCCGCTTAACCTGGAAAGGTCGCTTGAGAATCCATTGATTTTAACATCTCCTCTGAGGATGCCGGCAATATCATTATTTTTTGCCGGTGTGTCCATCTTTAATTTCTCAATATTGACCCCCTGGACATCCGCGCTTACCCAAAAAGGAAGATTATCTGAGCCAAAATTCATCTTACCGGCAGCATTTATTATTCCGTCATATAATAACATCTGCATCCCGGATATCTCGGCAATCCCATTTTCCTGGTTATAATTCAAAAGAAAATCTCCGGATTTTAACCCATAAAAAAAAATGGAATCGCTGGAGAATCTCGCCTGGAGCGAGCATGATCTTATATCTTTTATATTTCCGCTAAGCTGGCCCTGGGCATGCACTATGCCGGCAGGCTTAATCTGGGGTACCGCCAGGTCATTCAGGTCGATATCCAGGCTGCCGCCGATGTCCGCATTAATAGCTGATGAGCCTGTCAAGTCAAGCTCCCCGGCTAAAGAAAATCTTGAATTAATATAGCTGCCCTTAAGTTTAGAAAATTTAATGCTCTTTCCGCTGATTGCCAAAGCGGACTCAAGGTTCAGATCCTTAGACGATAACTTGAATTCTACTGCCGGAGAGCCGAAATTAACCAGGGACCCGGCTGTCTTATAGTTGATTCCGAGGTATTTAAAGTTTAAATCAGGCCAGGAAAGTTGACTGGGAGTGAATTTAAGTTTTCCATTGATATTCTCAAAGACAGGCCCGTTTTTTTCGAATTTTAAGGTTGAATTTATAACATCTATAAAGCCGTCTATCCGGGTAGCACCCGCCCCGGACTCTACCGTCAGAAAAACCTGCCCCTGCCCCTGGATTTGGGCGGGGAAAGTTATTTTGAACCTGTCTTTTAATATACTCTGGGCCGCGCTTAGGTCCAAACTGGAAGTAGCATGGATTTTAATTAAAGGGTTGCTAAAATCAGTTAAATTCATTTTTGCTGCTACGGCTAGGCCAAGGCAATTAGCCCTTAAATTTTCAGAAGTCAATCCGGAATCATCAAACTTGACTTCCCCATTTATGCCGTCTATTTTACCGGCAAATTCAATGCCGGATACCGCAGAATCAGAAATAACCGCCTTACCGGAATATTTCAACTGCCCATCTTTCAGGCTGTATTTAAGGCTGGCCTTTACTGTTGAATTAAGCTTGGCTGAAATTTTTTCCTTTGTAAATGCGAGGCTTTTACTCTGAAGGTCCAAATCAACATTCAGCTCTTTATCTTTAAAGCGAAGGTCCAGATCAGCATCAATTTTTCCATCCGGGAAAACAAGGCCGAGGTCACGGTAATATCCTGAAAATTCCCCGGGGGATAAATCTTTTATTGCCACATTGGCCTTGAGTTCCTGCTGGGATATATTATATTGGCCTAAAGAGGTTATTTTAAGCGGTAAAACCGCGGGGATTTCGCATTTCAAGTTAAAACTTACTTTATTAGGCAAGGAATATGTTGCAGACAGGCTGATATTATTTATGCTTTTGGTAAAGAAAGGGGTAAGCGTATCATCCTTAAAATTAACCCGGGCATCGGTTATGCTGATCTTATAGAATAAAATGTTAAAGCCATTTTTTCCCGCCTTAGAGGATTTTTTGAAGAAAGGCTCCAGGATATTAAGTGAGTTATCGGCTTTTCTCTCCAAAAATAATACCGGCGACTTAAGCCTTATGGTGGGTAAAATTATATTTTTCTTAATAATAGGTAGGATAAGAAAAGTGCAGGAGCCTTCTTCCAGAGAAAACAATATCCCGGTATCGTCATATATAGTCAGCCCCTTCAGCACCAGCCCCTTAAAGATGTTAAAATTAAGAGAAGCAAGCGAAACTTTTTTCTGAGTGACATCTTCGATACCCTTGACAATCAGGGCCTTGACTTTCGTCGGCAGGTATACGCGGTTTAAATAAATTACCCCGGCTGAGATCAATATAACCAGGGCGGCGAAAATAAGTAAAATTTTTTTTACCATATAACTAAAACCCGGCACCCTGCGTTTCTGCTGCCGCGCTATAAATCTCGCCGGTTTTGGGATTATAAACCCAACCCGCGGAATCATTCCGGGCCTCTTTCATGCCGGATGCAACAGTTTTCTTATTGTTATATGGATTAACCGGAACCCCAGACGGCATAACTGAATTGACCAATTCTTCCAGAGTGGGAAATCTGGCATCGCCGCCATAAGGCACACCCTTGACATACCAGGCAGCAATGCCGCCGCGCATCTGTTTTAAAGCCTCTTTAGCCGCGGACCTTTTCGCGTCTTCCCGTAACGTATGAATGGTAGGCAAAGTAAATGCTGCCAAAATAGCTAAAACAATAACCGCGATAACTATCTCAAGAAGAGTAAAACCCCCTTTATTTGTTCTACTCATTTTATGGCTGCTTACTTTTATCCAACTTCTTCTCCACCATATCTATAGCTGATTTTAAAGAAGACCCCAGGTCGGAATAAGCGCTCAATTTCGGTATAAATGCGCTTACGTTTAATTTTTCCGCCGCTTTCATTATTTCCGCATCGGGATAGGCGGTAAACATAATCACCGGTATCTCTTTATTGGTCTTCCGCATTTCTTTTAATGTAGAAATCCCGTCATTATCAGGTAATTTATAATCTAAAATTATAATATCTGGATTATTTTCCTTTAGCGCCGCGATCGCATCCTTACTGTTTTCCGCCTTGATCAAATCATATCCCCAACTCTCAATGCGCATGCTCATTACCTCAAGGAAAACCGCTTCGTCATCGACAATTAAAATCTTTAATTTAGCCATATGCCTGCTCCTTTTTTACTATCTAAACAGAATCCCATTCTTTGAAAACTTGTGATTATATGCTACCATAAAAACACCCTAAACTCAAGAAAATCGCCCCAGCAAAAGTTAAACCAAATTATTGACTTAACCCGCTCCGGGTAGTATGATTATGTTCATGGACAACCATTATCAAAAGCTTCTCTCCAAATACAAACTCCTCTCTGGCTCAGCAAACCACCTCAAAGCGGAAAATGAGCGTATTGAAAAGAAATTAGCCACCCTTAAAAAAATAGACAAAACAAAATCCGAGCTTGTCGCTACTGTTTCTCATGAATTAAGGGCCCCCCTCTCAATCATAAAAGAGGCGCTCATGCTTATATTTGATAAGACAGCCGGGCCGATTAACAGCAAACAGAAAAACCTGCTGGCGAAAGGAACTCAAAACGTAGAAAGGCTCAGGGGCATGATAGAAGACCTGCTTGACGTAGCCAGGATTGAGAAAGGGACATTGCACCTGTATTATTCATTAATCAACCTTAATGATTTAATAGCCGATTCATCCAGATTTTTTAAGAGATCCGCCAAAGAAAAAGCTACGCACCTAAGCTATCATTTGCCTAAAGAGCAGATAAATATTTTCGTAGACCCCCAAAGGATGAGCCAGGTAATTTCAAATTTAATCAACAATGCCATAAAATTTACCGGAAAAAACGGCCAGATAAAAGTTGAGGCAAAAATCCTGGATGATAAAGTAAGGGTGGGGATAATAGATACGGGAATCGGGATAGCCAAGCAGGATTTGCCTGACATATTTAAAAAATTCGTGCAAGTTTCAAAAAGCGCCGATTCGGATAAAAAGGGTTTAGGGCTGGGGCTTCCTATCGCCAAAGACCTGGTTGAAAGGCACGGCGGCGAAATCTGGGCAGAATCAAAATTAGGGACAGGCAGCAGTTTCTATTTTACCGTGCCTAAATTTTATACTGCCAAGGCTCTGGATAAAAACATCAGAAAAAGAATAAACGACCTGCTGGAAAAAAGCGTAACCAGCTACCTGGTTAACTTATCGATCATTAATTTTAAGGAATTCAAAAACAGGTTTAAATCCAGCCCCCGGAAGTTATTCAAAGATTTGAAGGATATTATTAAAACAACCTTCCAGGAACTTGGCCTTCCGGAAAAAAATAAGCCTCAAATCATATCGGAAGATTACCGAAACGGGGTTTACAGCTTCATCTACCCGAATACCACGGAAAGCAGGACTTCCCGCCTCTGTGAATCGCTAAAAGATAAAATCAGGGATTACTTAACCGGAAGCAGGATAGAAAATGTATTTATAAATGTCGGGGTCCTGCCATACCCTCCCGAAAAGGCTGTCTCAAGCACACAAAAACTCCTGGCTAATCTCTATATCAAAAAGATATATATCGGCGTGGAAATTAGGCGTTTTGTCAGGGTCAATTACCAAGCCAATATCGAAGTCCTTCTGCCGGGCAATAGGGCTGAATCCTCTCAGACCATAGATATATCCGAGGGAGGGATTTGTTTTATAAGCGAGGCGCCTCTGAAGACAGACGCCAAAATAAATATAAAGCTTGAGCTTTTTCCCAAGAAAAAACACTTTAATGCCGAGGGGCGGGTTGCCTGGATTAAAACCATGGAGACTTTTGAAGAAACCGAAAGAAAGTACAAGATAGGCGTGCAATTCGCTTACGTTCCAAAGACTGACAAGAGAAACCTCGCCAGATTAATCAAATCAATATCTTCCTAATATACCCGTTTATCCTTACGCTTAGACCATAATTTAAGCAGCCGTATATTCTCTTCCCGGAGAAGACCCCCGGTTATTGCCATCCGGCTATGGCCTAATTTTTTCATTTTACTATTTGAAATCCTTAATTCGCTAAAGCCTGCTTTCTTGGCGTCTTCAATGCTGGCGCCGTACACTATTCTGGATAATCCCGCCCAGTGGCAGGCGCTAAAACACATCGGGCATGGTTCGCAGGTAGAATAAATCGCGCAGCCGGACAAATCAACTGTGCGCAATATCCTGCAGGCCGACCTAATGGCATTGATTTCAGCATGCGCGGTAATATCGGTACTGCCCCAAACTATATTATGAGCGCAGCAAATAATCTTTCCCTTCTTAACTATGCAAGCCCCAAAAGGAGACTGCCCCTTCCTGACCCCCTGCCCTGCCTTCTTAATAGCCAACCTCATAAATTTATTATCATTAAGATTATCTGTTTTCACGGTTTTTGCTATCCCTTTTTAGGTAGTATATCTTTTAACTATCGCCAATAACTCCTTAGGCTCAAAAGGCTTTATAATATATTCTACCGCTCTTAACTCCTGGGAACGAAAAATTGCTTGCGATTCAGTTTTACTGGTAAGCATCACTACGGGGATATCGCTGGTTTTGGCATTATATTTTAATTTCCGCAACACTTCCAATCCGTCCATGCCCGGCATGGTAATATCCAGGAGGATCAGATCCGGTTCTTCGGATTCCGCCCTGTTCAATCCATCCTGGCCGCTGAAAGCGGCTAAGACCCGGTATTCGTTTGCCTCTAACCTCATCGCCACCAGCTCAATCAGCTGAGAATCATCATCGATCAATAATATTTTTTTAGCCATAAAAGTTACGGGATTAGGTCATAAAAAAGGGCAAGGGGAAACTAATAGTTTCTCGGGCATTTATGCGCCCGCCAATACCTTGGCCCCTTGCCGAGTAATTTAACTCCATCGCTAATAAAAGTATAACATATCAAAACGAGTTTTCAAGGGGACAAGATTACCCGATTATTTTACTTTTCCCTGATTTGCCACCTTCTCCATAGCCTTATTGATCTCTTCGGGATCGCCCAGATAATAATTCCTGATAGGCTTCAATTCATCGCTAAGCTCATAAACAAGAGGAATCCCGGTTGGAATATTTAATTTTACTATCTCCTGGTCAGAAATATTGTCAAGGTACTTGACCAACGCCCTTAAGCTGTTGCCGTGGGCAGCAATAATAACTTTTTTCCCTGAGTTGACTACCGGAGCAATCGTCTCCTGCCAATAAGGCAAAAATCTTGCTACCGTATCTTTTAAACATTCAGTACAAGGGATATCTTTTTTATCCAATCCTTTATACCTAGGGTCATGGCCGGGATACCTGGAATCGGATTCTTCCAGAGCCGGAGGCTGAATGTCATAACTTCTTCTCCAGATTAAAACCTGCTCCTCGCCGTATTTCGCGGCCATCTCAGACTTATTTAAGCCCTGCAATGAACCGTAATGCCTTTCGTTCAACCTCCAGGAGTTATACACTGGTATCCACATTAAGTCCATTTCATCCAAAGTAGCCCATAAAGTCCTGATTGCTCTCTTTAAAACTGAGGTATACGCTATGTCAAAAATAAAGCCTTCTTTTTTAAGCGCCTGCCCTGCTTTTTTTGCTTCTTCTTTGCCTTTGTCTGAAAGATCCACATCGGTCCACCCGGTAAACCTGTTTTCTTTATTCCAAATACTTTCACCATGCCTTAATAAAACTATCTTTTTCACTTTCGCTACCTCCTCTCTATGCTTGAATTATTCTTATGTATTATACTCCATAAAATAAAAATCCCAAGCAAAAAACAGGCTTGGGATTTTCAAAACGGCCGATGCTCCGGCCACCCTCAGATGCTACCACTTCATCAGCTTAACCTTAAAACCTTCTTGTTCAGGCTTTTCCACTTTATACTTAGGATCCATCAACGGCTTATTATAAGGAGCCGCGCTGAAGGTCGCCATATCATAAACACCTGAAGCGGTACGCGCTAAACCTACAGCTAACCCCTCCCCCAGGCCAAGGGTACAGCCGGCAATAACATTACGCTCTCCCGACTCTTCGGTAATCTTACTGGGAACATCCACCCACGAAGTCAGAGCATTTATTGCCCCCTGGCCCATTTTATTAACCGGCGAATCGTTACCGTATGCCTGGACCGCTTGCGGATGAGAATTAACATCTTTCAAAAAAGCGGTCTTGAAACGGGCGGCATCCATATCGCCCTGCATAACGGTAACATGGTAAGCATTATAGGTATTAATTTCCAAAGGAGGCGTTACCTGCGAATAAACATTTGCAGTTAAGGAAAACATAACCACCGTTACCAACATCAATAAAAACATTATCCTCATCTTTATACCTCCTTTTAAACAAAAACCCTAAGCCAAAGCTTAGGGTCGGAAAAATAAAAAAACCTTGAAGCAAAGTCAAGGTTCTTTTAGTCCTTTGGCAACCAGGCTGTCCTTCAATTGTCCGGACCCTTTAGCTTTGCGTCCCAAGATTTCTCTTGGTTTGCTTTTATCAGTGACACTTAACTCCAAATTGTCAAATCACCAATCAAATATAACACATTATCAGGGGGTTGTCAAGGTGCCGACAAAAGAGCTGACCGCGGAAATATATTCTTTTTTTGAAGCCATATAGGCGTTATTATGTCCTCCTCTTATTTTTGCGAATTGCTTGGGTTCTCCGGCAGCGCTATAGAGCTTACGCCCTAATTCAAAGGGAACAATCTCGTCATCTATGCTATGGATAAATAATTTCGCGGCCTTAACCTTTTTTATCTTCTTCAAAGAATCAAACTTGTTATTTAAAATAAATGCGGGCATCCCCGGAAAGACCGTCCACGCCATATCTGCTTCGTCGGAAAAAACGCCTTCTGTTATCAACCCTCCGACTTTAACTTTTGAAGCTAAATCTATGGCTACTGCCCCTCCTAATGATTCTCCATAAACGATAATCTGTCCGGGCGGGATAATCCGGTTATCCACCAGGTACTGGTAAGCACAAACCGCATCAAGGTATAAACCTTTTTCTGAAGGCTTACCCTGGCTCTTACCATATGACCTATAATCAATAATAAATATATTAATACCTATATCACTCAACATCTGCAGCTTTTCCAGCCTATGCCCGATATTACCGGCGTTACCGTGGAAAAATAACAAAGTATGCCTGGCATTCCCACGAGGAAGAAACCAGCCGTTAATGGTCAACCCGTCTTTAGTCTTTATATAGACGTCCTCAAAAGGCATACTATATGCAGTAGGATAAAACTCGATTGTTTTCATGGGATAGAATAAATTCCTTTTTTCAAGGTACCTGACATATCCCACAATAAGCCCAAAACCTACTAATGTGATAACTAACAGCCTATTCATAATTTTTTCTTAAGAAGGAGGAGCCAACCTGAAGCTTAACATTGATTCTTTTACCGCTGCCTCATAATCTACCGCCAGCTTTTCAGGAAAAATTCCCACTACCACGAATGTCCTGCCGTTCTGATAAACATACAGAGTATATGTTTTAAGCATATCCCCTTTACGGTCAGATTGATATATTCGTAATATACCGTTAGCCCCCTCTACATTGATCTTCTCGGAAGAAATCCTCCTCTGTAAATACTTCAATTTTCTCCTCGTGCTTTCTTCCCAGCTATTTGCCATTATTTCAACGGACATATAACCTGCCAGCTTTGCGGCGTAAATTTCGATAAAGGCGTCGCGTTTTGGACTGATAAACTCTTCAGCCAAGTCGCCTGTCAGGCCTTTCTCCGCCCGCTCCCAGCCAAGAGGTTCCTTAATCCAAAAACTGTGGTTTTGATTATGCAGCCAATCGGATTGCGCCTTAGGGGTTTCTTCAGGGATTGCTTCGGGGGTTGCTTCAGGGGTTGCTTCCTGGGCAAAAACGCAGGAATTTATAATTAAAAATGCAAAGAATATTAACGCCAGTTTACAGCTATTTTTTAGCATAGGAACCTCCTTTTTTCCACGCCCGTATACCTCACTTACCCACCTTGCTCTCTTTGTCTTCTCTTTTTGTTTTCCTCGATAACCTTCAGGGCAATTTCCTTGGGCACTTGCTCATATCTTCTAAATTCCATCGAAGCATTAGCGCGGCCGCTGCTCAATGAACGAAAATTCGTGGCATAACCGAACATCTCGGCAAGTGGCGCCTCGGCGGAAATAATCTTCTGCTTGCCTTTTGTTTCCATCACCAGAATCTTGCCTCTCTTCGAACAGATATAGCCCACCATACTGTTGACATATTCTTCCGGCGTAGTAACTTCGAGGGCAACATACGGTTCAACCAATACCGGTTCTGCCTGGAGAAAAACCTGTTTGAAACAGGCAATACTGGCAAGCTTAAATGCTAATTCAGAAGAATCTACTTCATGGTATGAACCATCAATCAAATCTACTTTAACATCTATCACCGGATAACCGGCATATGCGCCGGAGCGCATCGCTTCAACCAATCCCTTTTCCACGGCAGGGATATAGGATCTGGGGATAGCTCCCCCTTTTATGCTGTCTTTAAACTCAAAACCTTTGCCGTGTTCAAGCGGAGAAATCTCAAACTCCACATGCCCATACTGGCCCCTGCCGCCGGATTGCTTGACATGTTTATATTCGCCGGAAGCGGTTTTTAAAATTGTCTCTTTATAAGCCACCTTGGGCTGGCCTACTATTACCTCCACGCCAAATTCTTCTTTTAACCTGTCTACGATAATTTCAAGGTGCAATTCTCCCATGCCCGTAAGAATGGTTTCCTTTGTTTCATCGTCGACCTGCACCAGGAATGTCGGGTCTTCATCGGAAAGCCTGGCTAATCCCTTGCCAAGCTTATCTTGGTCCGCCCTGGTCTTGGGAACAACGCTTAAAGAGACCACCGGCAGAGGAAACTGCATCGCCTCCAATAATACCGGACTATTCGGGTCGCATATAGTATCTCCGGTAGTAGTATTACCCAGACCGATTATAGCCACGATCTCACCCGCGCAGGCATATTCCCGCGCCTCCCTCTGGTTGGCATGGACCTGCAAAATCCTGCCTATCCTCTCTTTTTTATTTTTTGTGGAATTAAGGACATATGACCCCGTCTGAATGACTCCGGAATAAACCCGGATATACACTAACTTCCCCATATGCGGGTCAGACTGCACTTTAAATGCCAGCGCGGTCAGAGGCTCATTAATATCGGCTTTTCTTTCAACGGCCTTCTCCGGATCTTCCAGTTCGCTGCCTTTTACCGGCGGAAGATCTAACGGAGAGGGCAGGTATAGAGTTATCGCGTCAAGTAGTTTTTGCACCCCTTTATTTTTAAACGCCGAACCGCATAACACCGGGACCATTAAATTCGCGATAGTGCTGCGGCGGATAGTATTTACCAACTCTTCCTGCGTAATCGAGTCAGGCGACTCCAAGTACTTCTTTGTCAATGTTTCATCCTGGGCAGCGACTTTCTCCAGCATCATATGGCGGTATTTTGCGGCAACCTCTTTATATAAATCGGGAATATCTTCGATAGAAGAATCTTTTCCCAGGGATTCTTCATCATAGACATAGGCCTTCATCTCCAAAAGGTCGATTACCCCGCGGAAAGAATCTTCCGCGCCGAGAGGTATAACCAAAGGCACCACATTTGCTTCTAACTTTTCCTCAATATCCTTGATCACCGCGAAGAAATCAGCGCCTACGCGATCCATCTTATTCACAAAAACTATTTTGGGGACATGATATTTATTGGACTGGCGCCATACTGTTTCTGACTGAGGTTCGACTCCGCCAACCGCGCAAAAAACCGCTACTGCCCCGTCTAGGACGCGCAAACTCCGCTCAACTTCCACCGTGAAATCAACGTGGCCGGGGGTATCAATAACATTTATGCGGTGATCCTTCCAAAAACAGGTAGTTGCCGCTGCAGTAATAGTAATGCCCCTCTCTTGCTCCTGTTTCATCCAATCCATTTGGGCCTTACCATCGTGGACTTCTCCTATCTTATGTGATTTTCCGGTGTAGTATAATATTCTTTCAGTTGTAGTAGTTTTGCCGGCATCGATATGCGCCATGATACCGATATTCCTGAGTTTTTCTAGATCTATCTTTACCGAAATAGCCTTCTTCTTCTGGGTTTCTTCCTCGGCAGGCTCTTCCTCTTTGATTACCGGCTCGACGGTTTGCTCTTGAACCGGACCTTCTTCTGCTGGTATTTCTTTCGTTTTCTCTTCAACAGGCGGCTCAACTTTTTCAACCGGCGCTTCTTCAACTTTAATCCCTTCCTGGATTGCCTCTTTCTCCTCTTCTACTATCTCTACTTTTTCCGGCTCCACGGGCTTATCTTCTATGGGCGGCGGGGGTTCAACGAGCGGCTGTCCGGCGCTCTCCTGCAGATGCTTAATCTCGGAGATCATTTTTTGTATTCGATCGTCCCTAGCTTCAAGCTCATTTTCTAATTCGGTATATTCCTCGTTAAGCTTAACGAAATCTTTCTTGGGGATCCACTCACTTATCCCTTCTTTCTTTTTAAAATCAGCGATAATACCGAGATTCTCCTTCTGTTGACCGGCCAACTTCTCGATCTGGTGCTTCATGCTCTCTGTATTATCTGATAATTTTTTATTCTCTTGTTCCAGGTCTTTAAGTTTATCTCCGGCTTCCCTTACCTGCTTAGTTAAATCTACATTCTTCGAGAACTCTTCCTGAAGTTCTTTCTGTTTCTCCATAAATTTTTTCTTAAATTCCGCGCTCTGCTCCTTTGCCTTATCCAGCATCTTCTCGCTCTTAGAAACCCACTCTTCTCTCTTTACTAATTCTTTTTCAAAACCTGATTCTTTGGCCTTTAAGGAATCCAATGCCCCTGCAGTGCTCAAATATTCGCCCTTTACTCTTTCAAGTTCTGTTTTTAAGGCGAACACCTCGTCCTCATGTACCGATTTTTGTTCGGAATAAGCTGCCGCCTGCGCCTGTACTATATCCCTGGCAGGTTTTTTTTGTTTCTTTTTAGTTTTATCCGACGGAAGCAGGCCGTAGATAGCCAAAATTATTCCGCCAAAAAATAATGACCCTAAAATTACTAACACCTGTTCCTCCAGGAAAAGATTACTTGCTTGATTTAATCTTTTGTATCTTTATGCCCTTTGCTGTCAGGTAGTCAAAAGCTTTTTTGATTTCTTTTTCATTGCCTAATATTTTTAAAATTGCCCAGCCCGCGGACATAGAAAAAGAGGCTTCGATTATATTCAGTTCAATATCAAAATTTTTACATAGATAACAGATCACTGATTCGTCTTTTAACTCTCCCGGAAAAGTCAAACCAAAAGCCATCTCCATCGTTTCTCCTTGATTTTACTTCGTTTTAAAAAACATCCCTAACTTGAGTTTTATTTTACTACATAACAACGACTTTTAACAGCTTATTTTCGAGGAAATCGCTTCGCGATAATCTACTACGATTTCCGAAGTGGTATAGGAAAGTTATTTATACTTTCCTATACCATAATGAAAAAACCGTAAGGTTGAGGCTATCAACCTTACGGCAAAATAATTGAGCTTCTATTTTTTACAAAATTATTACAAGGTATTAATAATAACCGGCAGTGCCGCCAAATACACCTGTTCCGTAAGTTAAGGTCACCCTGTACTGCGAAGAGGCAACTGGGAGCTTACCGTTAGCAGTGCATCTTCTGGCGGTTGCGGTAGTAGCGCTTACATTATAAGAAAAATAATGGTTGCCGCTTGCTCCGCAGGCCGTAGGAGGCTGTACCGGTAAGTTACCAATAACGGTAGTAAATCCTCCATATTGCATATTATACGCTTGCTGGGCGGAACGAATCTGGCCAAGGACCAACTTAGCTTCTGCTGTGCGGCCTTTTTCCACCATCTTGGTATACTGGGTGAAACCTAATGTCGCAAGTATGCCCAGAATAATGACAACCACTACTAATTCCAGTAAAGTGAATCCCCTATACATTCCGCCACCTCCCTTGATTATTTATTGCTGTAAGAGCATTATTCCGTTCTCAAAAATATCAAGCAAGTATTCGATGGAAATCTTCTTGAAAGAATACTGATAACCGCTCATAGCCCACAACATAACCTGCACCTGTATCATTCCGAAGAAAACAATACTGGAGGAACTTATGTCAATATTCCTCCTAAAGCTTCCGGCTAACACACCCTCCTTAAGTATCAGCCTGATTTTTTCCAAATACCTGTTGATGACATTAAACATCTTACGCTGTAAACTTTTATCTTTAAGGCTGAGTGTCTCGTTAATAATGATAAAAGAAACCCCTTTTCTTTTCTTGGAATAAGAAATATGCGATAAAAAAATATTTTCCAATTTCTTTAGCGGCTGGCCGCTCTTTTTCGCTGCCTCGTCAACCGTAGTCAATAGAGTATTTTCAATGTCATCAATAAGCAGGCTGATTATTTCTTTCTTGCTCCTGAAATGCCTGTATAAAGCCCCATCGGTAAGCTTAAGTTCCCTGGCAATTTCCCGGATAGTAAGATTTTCCATGCCCTTTGAGACTATAATCTTCCTGGCGGCTTCTACTATCTTTTGTTGATTGGCGGTCGAATTATTAACCATTGTTTTCTCTATCTTATTATATCCGTAAGTAAGCGTTCACTTACAATTATAATGATAAAACAAATAATGTCAATGATTTTTTAAAATAAATACTACCGGCGGGCCTTCTATGCTGTTGGCCTGGCTTAAATTGCCTCCATGGTAGAGGGCGGCTTAGAAGCAATATTATAAGTTACGCTTACTACTCCCGGGACCTCAGCCACCATCCTATTAGCTAATTTATCCAGGGTTTCATAAGGCAGCTTTGTGGGTTTAGCGGATCGCGCATCCATGCTGTCCCAACACCTGATTTCAACCTGTAATCCAAAATCTCTTTTTCCGTCACGCATGCCGGTCACTCTGTCCTGATGCAGTATCGCCAGATATTGAAAGGCTTTTACCGCAGCTAATTCTTCCTCGGTAATAACCGTGGCAAGCCTGATTAATTTTATTTTTTCCGGGGTTACCTCCCCGATTATCCTTGCCGAAAGAGCCGGCCCGGGAAAGGGCATCCGGTTATAAATTGACTCCGGCAACCCTAATGCCTGAGCCACTTTTCTTACCCCGTCTTTACGTAAGCGCACCAGTGGTTCAATGATTTTATAGCCGAAGGTTTCCTGAGGGTCAATACCAAGCTGTTCAAAAACATTATGCTGCCTTTTTATCCCAGCCACCGTCTCATCGATATCGGTCAAAATTGTCCCCTGTAAGAGGTATTTTGAC
>Ga0247841_10003934_pt1 | contig 26455 bp, 24 predicted proteins | sample LaCruzMarch2015__2_FD_192410 | JGI IMG/M metagenome (GOLD analysis project Ga0247841, IMG submission 192410) | Freshwater microbial communities from meromictic Lake La Cruz, Castile-La Mancha, Spain - LaCruzMarch2015_18m | ecosystem: Environmental > Aquatic > Freshwater > Lake | place: Spain... | reverse complement strand
CAAATTTCTGTCGAAGAAGCGGTAATGGCCGTCGGAATGGTCCCATTGTTATCAATCGCGTATTGATAAACAGCGCTTAGAATTGTGTTAACATCCGCTTTTCTTTGCGCATTTTTAGTATCTCCTAATTGCTTGGCGGGATTAATTGCTAAAATAACAATGCCTGCCAAAATAGCGATGGCCGCGACTACTAAAAGGATTTCTAATAGAGTAAAGCCACTTAATTTATTTTTGTTCATACTTTTTTTTCCAACTATTTAAGTTGGGATTTAAATATATAATTATTTTATTATTATAGCATATTTTGGCTAAGCTAGGCAATCAAAAATCTGCCACTTCTTGCCAACTAGAAATATTAATTTTTGGGCTTATTTGGTTTATTAAAATTTTTATTTTTTTTGTGACGGTAGTTGATGACCCCTGAGCGATAATAGTAATATTGGGCAGCCCAGTCGTTGAGACGGTAGAGCTACAGGTACCGTTACTAAAAATTAAATTAAAATTACCAGTATAGCTGGTGTTATCGCGAATTTTTTGGAGAGCTTCTTCGGCGCAAGCCTGAGTTATTACTCGCGCATGAGCGGCGTAGATATTTGAAGCACTATTTTTCGTCGAATCAATACCTTCTGACAAAAAAGAAATGACAATCGCAATACTAATCGCCCCAACAATAATAGCGCTCATAGTGGTGATGTAACCCGGCTTATTAGATGTATATTTTATCATATTTAGCGTCTACTGGTTGTTAAATTAAACTGTTGTGAATAAAGATATTCGCCTCTTGTTTCTGCGCCGTTCATTTTAAGATTATATTGACTATTAATATTGCCAGGAGTGTTTATTTGACTAAAATTAGAAAAAATTAAATTTTCAGCTCTAACATAATTATTGTTTAAATTAATGATTTGGCCAGTCCCAATTTTCATTGTTATATTGCCAGTCGCGTCCGTGCTAAAAACAGTTGGATTGCGATTTATATCCAAGAAAGAAAGAGAGAGGGTTGCGCTCGTAGAGCCGGGTAGAGGAATATTTATACCGCTAGACGCTAAAATATTTTGTCTAATTATTGAAGAAATTTGGTCTCCTTGTTGCTCAACTTCAGCGATTAAACGATTTTTTATTTTGGCATTATTTATGAGATTTAAAAAACTGGAAATTGCCAAAACACAAATACCCATTATAACAACGTAGAGAGATAACTCAATTAATGTAAAGCCGGTATATTTTTTTGGAGAGATGATTTGCATATAACTAAGGCTTTAGTTTAAAGGCTAAAATTGCTCGACGACCAGCATCTCCCCCTAAAGTTAACTGTCTGTTTACAACGTCACCCGTCGGTCCAGCTAAAGGAATTAATTTATAAGCACTCGAAATCGATGAATCGCTTCCGGACAGATTGCGATATTGAGCTAAACCCAAATTGGCCCAACCGGAGGTTCGGATTCCCCAAGTGTTATCATCACCCGTGGCCCAAACTGCCAATACTAGAGCATTATCCGTAATTGTGTTTATGCCCGGGATAGTAACATCACGTAAGCCGCTCGGAGCGGAAAAACTTCCTGCAGTCTGCGGCACATCGAGAATATTAACAGGATCAACATTCCTAAGGACGTGCATTACTACAGTTAAAGCCGTTGATCCGCTGCCGACAGTAACACTGGGATTGGCCGACCAAGCTCCATTATAAACTGCGTAAAATATGCGTAAAATATTGGTTGTTCCGCTGCCCACCTGGCTTAAAGCTGTCCAGGTTTGTCCGCCAGTATTAAGAACGGAAATATTACCCGAACTACTACGATAATTAACAATTAAGATAACAACGTCGCCAATTTGTAAGCCAGCAGGTGGGGTAATAGTTGCCGTTGGGCCACCCCTTGTTCCACTGTCGGCCGGGGTAGAAGCGCTGGCGATAATTTCTATTGGTATGCTTAGCGTTTTTCCCCAATTTGTAAAATTTGTTGATAAACTAATTGAATTATTTCGCTGCGCATTTTGTTTCCAGGTAACAGTTGAGGTGGCGACCAAGCGATCAGTTCCCGTATTGCCAATTAATATTTGTCTCGTAAATTCGCCGTTAGTCGTGCTCGTTCCACTAAGCGTCCAAAAGCCTGAAGATGTCGCTAGGCCATATGGCCCACCAACACTTAAATTCGTAAAATTAGCATCGCGTAAATTGCGTATTGCCTCTAAGCCCTCTTCCGCATAAACGACAGCACGTTGTCTTTGGCCGCTAAGTCTAGTTGACTCCTGTCCATAAAGTAGAGAGGGTACGGTAAAAGTAACGATTATCAAAAAAAGCGATGCCCCCAAAATGACGTCAATAAGAGCAAAGGCCCTCTTGTTATTAATATGAGATAATTCCTTGGCTGTTGATTGTGATAATTTTGCTTTCATTATTTTGGTTTAGAGTAATAATTGGAAAAGTTTTCGGTGTGCCGCTTGCTTTAGAAAAAACTATTTCTGTCGGCAGGCTAGAAACTGTTCCGCCAGGCAATCCCTCGCTCTCATCATAAAGATCATCGCGAGAAAGATAAGATACTCCCTTAAATACAGTTATGAAATTACTATTTAAATAAACTCCCCAATCAGCATCTCTTTCACTATTTTTAGCTAAAATTTGAGCGTGACGTAAGCCTTGCACGGTTTGTTGAGCAGCTAAATCTAAGTTGTTACGATTATAAAAATAACCGTAAATTGGCGCAAAAATGCCGGCGATGATAGTCAAAATACTTATCGCTAAAAGCACTTCGAGAAGACTAAAACCTTTAGAAAATCGGCTGGACATATTAGTATGTATTTAAGCCACCGATTAAACTATAAATTGGTAAAATGATAGCTAGGGCCACCGTGATGACACCAAGCCAAACAATAATTAGGAGAATTGGCTCTAAAATGATTACCAAATTTTTGGTTGTCATTTCCGTTTTTTCAGTATAGCTTTGCCCTATTTTTATAAGAATGTTTGCTAAATTACCCGATTGTTCGCCCGCAATAATCATTTGTTGCACAGATCGAGGAATAAGAGAGTTTATATGAGGGTAGTAGGAAAAAGTCTTTTGAAAAGAATTACCTGATTCAATACTGTTTTTTAAAAAAGTATAAAATTTTTGATAACGGATGAAAGCCCCTGATGTCTTAATGGAATCAAGAGCCGTTTCAATTGGTAAGCCTGCTTCTAATAAAGTGCCCAATAAATAACCGAAACGGGCTAATTCTAATTCCCGAATTAATTTTTTAATGCCCGGAGAAAGAAGAATAATGTCTTGGCCGATGAACCTTGTCTTTTGATAAAAAAACAAAAAATAAATAATTAAAAGAAGAAAAAAAATAAAAGCGGGGACGACTAAATAGCCATAAGTTCCTAGAAATGAACCAAAATTAATCATTATTTGGGTTATTAAGGGGAGAGTTATGTCTAATTGTGAGAAAACTGTCGCGAGTCGTGGAAGAATGAACCAGGCAATGCCAATCGCGATAACTAAAGTGAGAGCTAAAACAAAAACGGGATACATCATGGCGGAGCGGAGTTGCGAGCGAAATTTATGATTTTTTTCTGTTTGTTCGGAGACAATTTTTAAATTAGCGGATAAACGACCACTTTCTTCGCCAATGCGAATTAAAGCAATAATTGAATCTGGAAAAAAATTAGTTTTTTCTAAAGCCCGCCAAAGAGTGAACCCGTTTTCGACATCAGCGTTGACATTACTAATTATTTTTTTCAGATTTTTTGATTTAATTTCTTCTTGAACAGCCAAAAGAGCAGCCGAAACATTTAAGCCGGAAGACAGGAGTAGGGCCAAATTTTCTATTAGGGCAGTTTTTTCTTGTCCCCCAACAAAAATTTGCCATCCCATTTTTTTTGCTTGTTTAGCGTCGGCGGTTCTATTTTTTATCATAAGGAGGATTGGCGACTCTAATTAATTCTTCCAGAGTCGTTAAGCCGTTTTTGACTTTGTTTATGCCATCAGCGAATAGAGAAAGTGATCCCTCCTTTTGAGCTAATTCCCAGATTTGTTGGCTAGAAGGATGACTAAGGATTAATGCCTGCATGGCCGGCGTCAAATTAATAAATTCAAAAATACCGATGCGCCCCTTGTAACCAGTGCCGGAACAGATGGGACACCCTTTTCCTTGATATAGAGTTATATTTTTTCCTGAAAAGAATTTTTTAGCATTAGTTAAAGTTTTTTCAACTTCACTTAAGCTGACATTTTTTGAATAACGACAATTTTCACAAATTCGGCGCGCAAGACGTTGTGCGACTACTAGATTTAAAGTTGAGGAAAGTAAGAAGGGTTCAATACCCATATCGATTAAACGAGGAATCGAGGTCGCAGCGTCGTTGGCGTGGAAAGTAGATAAAAGAAGGTGCCCAGTCAAAGCCGCGTTAACGGCAATCTCCGCGGTTTCTTGATCGCGGATTTCGCCAACTAAAATAATATCTGGATCTTGGCGAACAATTGATTTTAAGCCCTTGGCGAAAGTCAAATTGGTTTGTGGGTTAACCTGAATTTGATTAGCGCCAGTAATTTTAAATTCGACCGGGTCTTCAATCGTCGTAATATTTACATGAGGATTATTTAAAGTCTTAATGAGTGCATATAGAGTAGTGGTTTTGCCGCTTCCCGTTGGCCCGGTAACTAAAATCATTCCGAATGGTTTTTTGGCCGCTTCTTCAACAATTTTCTGTTCGTCCGGTAAAAAACCTAAGTCGGCTAAGGCAAAACTACGCATGTAGTCTGCTAAAAGTCGCAAGACAATTTTTTCCCCATCAAGTGTGGGAACCAAGGAAAGCCGTGCGTCAATAAGCCGAGATCCTTGTTTAAAGCGAATGGCGCCGTCTTGAGCGGCATAGTGTTCATCAATTCTCAAGCGAGCCTGAATTTTTAGACGATTAATAATATTTTCATAATATTCTTTCGGAATTCTGCCCGCTTCCTGCATTACTCCGTCTATGCGAAAACGTACGACCACTTCTTTGTCTTGTGGTTCGAAGTGAATATCCGATGTTTTAAAATCAACGGCATCAGCCAAAATTTCTTCGATTATTTCCGGGGCCACCCTTTCTTCGGCAGCAATAATTTTACTAAACCTCGTTTCCAGAGTTTTTCGATAAGCACCAAATGCTTCATTAACATCTTTACTCAGAGAGTAGGCAAGCGAAATTTTTTGTTTCGGAAAGAGTGTTTTTATTTCGCTCATTAAATTAATATTGGTCGGAGTATCAGTCGTTAACACGAGACTATTTTTGTTTTCGGAAAATAGTACGAGGCGAAATTTTTTAGCAATTTCTTCAGATATTTTTAAAATTTGGTCCTTGGGCGGCAACTGAGTATTAAGATCGACATAGGGCAATTTAAAAAATTCGGCGATAGCTTGGCCGATTAAATCCTCATTCAATAATTCTTCTTCTATTAAGTAGTCGCTGAGCGATGAATGACGAAGATTAGCTTCATAAACGGCCTTTGTTAATTCTTTCGCTTCTAGGTAGTTTCCGTCTAAGAGAATTTTTTGCAAATCTTTATCCTTAATATCCATAAAAATTTTTTATTTTTATACGCCTAATATTTTTTTTATTTTGGCAACAATATCAACTAAAGGAGTATTTGATTTTACAAAGTATTCCGTCGCACCTAAATCTTTAGCCTTTTGTATGTCGCCCTCTTGGCCAAGATTAGATAGGATTATAACCGGTGTTTTATTTTTTTTGGCCTTCATTTCGGCTAGAAATGAAAAACCGTCTTTCTTAGGCATCATTAAGTCTAAAAGAATAACTTGATAATTATTTTTGTTTAGACTAGCCAAAGCTTCTTCGCCGTCACTGGCGACTGTAGCGTCGAAACCAGCATGTATTAGTTTTAGCTGCAAAGCTTTCGAAATTGGTCTGTCATCTTCTACAATTAAGATTTTTTTTAATTTTTTTTCTGTCATAAATTAAATATTAACTGAAGTAATTATAACATAAGTAGAGGGGGGCTGACAATTAATACATTTATCTTTAACTTTTAAGAATAAAATTAATGGGTTATAATGAATATATAATAGAGATTATTTATTTCAGTAGGTTTTTATGAGTATACTTTTGCCAGAAAATATTAAAGGTTTATCAAGCCAAGAGGCTAAAAATAAATTAATAACTGAGGGCTATAATGAACTGCCAACAGAAAAAAAACGTCGTCTTTTCAAGATAATTATTGATATTGTAAAAGAGCCTATGATTTTGCTTCTTTTGGCTTGTATTTCTATTTATGCTATTTCTGGCGATATTCGCGAAGCAATCGTTCTGGCAATTTCTATCTTCTTTGTAATATTTATTACTGTTTATCAGGAAAGCAAAACCGAAAAGGCACTTGAAGCTTTAAAGTCTTTAGCTAGTCCAAGGGCTTTTGTTTGGCGCGATGGTGAATGTATTAAAATTACTGGTCGTGAAGTGGTCTGTAATGATGTTGTTTTATTAAACGAAGGCGATCGTGTACCAGCTGACGGCATTATTGTTTGGAATAAAGGCTTAAATATTAATGAATCTCTCCTCACTGGCGAATCTGTGCCCGTCGCTAAGATAGTGGGCAAAAAAGAAGCGCCAATGTTAAATCCTCAGGGGGATAATACTCCTTTTGTGTATTCCGGAACAATGGTAGTTTCAGGCCAAGGGATAGCTTTTATTAAAGCAATCGGTAAACAAACTGAAATGGGGCGCATTGGTAAAATTCTTAATTCAGTTGAAGAAGAAAGAACGCCTCTCCAGAAAAATTTTGGCCAATTAGTTAGATATATATTAATAGTAGCGATCATTTTATGTATTGCCGTTATTGTTTTAAATATACTAACTAAACATGGGCTGCTCCCGAGTTTTTTGTCGGGTATAACCTTAGCTATGGCAATTTTGCCGGAAGAATTTCCGGTTGTTTTAGCAGTATTTTTATCAATTGGCGCTTGGCGCCTTTCTCGTTATCAAATTCTTGTTCGCAAATTAAGTGTTGTTGAGAGTTTAGGCGCGGCCACAACGCTTTGCGTTGATAAAACCGGAACCTTAACTATGAATCGGATGAAAATTGCTAAAGTTTTTTTAGCCGCTGACAATCGTCTCGTTGATTTTTCTAATTTTAAAAAAAATAAATCGGTATTTTTAAATGATAAAATTTTACGCTTAATTATAAAAACGGGTTCGTTAGCCAGCAATCGCAATACTTTTGATCCTTTGGAAGGGGCTATTAAAGAGGTGCGTCGAGAATTATTTCATGAGGATATCTATGTTGATTTAGAAGCAGTTCGCGAGTATCCGCTTTCTACTGAATTTTTGGCTATGGCTAATGTTTGGCGGCAAGCCAAAAATGAATTCGCCTGCGTTAAAGGATCGCCTGAAGCAATCATGGCGCTCAGTAAATTGAGCGAAGTCGAAGTGGCCCAAATGCATAAGACAATAATTGAAATGGCTCAAGAGGGTTTACGTGTTTTAGGAGTTGCTTATGCTGAAGGATCGGATATGAGTTCGGGTATAAAAAATATACCATTTAAATTTTTAGGATTACTTGGCTTCAGAGATCCTGTTCGACCCAGCGCGGCCTTAGCAATTAAAGAGTGCTACCAGGCGGGCATTCAAGTAAAAATGATTACGGGCGATTATCCGGAAACCGCCAAAAACATAGCGAAACAAATCGGCCTGGCTAATTATGACACTATCGTTAGCGGACAAGATTTTATTAGCTCAAGCGAAGCCGACTTAAAACAGAAAATTAATGCGAGTAATGTTTTTGCCCGGATGATGCCCGAATATAAATTGCAAATTATCAGAGCCTTGAAGAAGGATGGTCAAATAGTGGCGATGACAGGCGATGGAGTTAATGATGGTCCTGCACTCAAAGCGGCTGATATAGGGGTGGCGATGGGTGCTCACGGGACAGACGTGGCGCGCGAATCCGCTGATATCGTTTTGCTTGATGATAACTTTTCATCACTGGTTGACGGGGTCAAAGAAGGACGGCGAATTTTTGATAATTTACAACGGGCCGTGGTTTATTTGATTGCCGTTCATTTACCGATTGCGGCCCTGTCGCTTATTCCCATAATGTTTGGCTGGCCTTTGTTATTTTATCCTGTTCATATTATGTTTTTAGAGTTATTAGTTGACCCGGTTTGTTCAATTGTTTTTGAAGCCGAACCGGCCGGAGGCGGACTAATGAAAAGGAAGCCACGTAATTCTAAAAAATCCATTTTAAATCGAAATAATCTAATAGTTAGTCTTATTCAAGGTTTCAGTATTTTGCTATTTGTCTTTTTGGTCTATTACTTAGGTATTAAATCTGGTCTCGCCGATAATTTAGTTAGAACAACTGCTTTCGTAACTTTAGTTAGTTCGAATATTTTATTAATTTTGGTTAATCGTTCTTGGTCGGAAAATATTTTTTCTTCGCTCTTTAAAAAAAATCAATTTCTTTGGCCAATTATATCATTGACGATTGTATTTTTATTGTTAGCTATTTATAATCCATTTCTAAGAAGTGTATTTAGTTTTTCCTCCTTAAGTTTAAACGACTGGCAGTGGCCCCTTATTTATTCTTTATTTCCCGCCCTTATTTTTGAGTTTATTAAAATATTTAAACAATTTGAAAAAAAATAAAAAAACATTGTTTCCAATGTTTTTGATTTTACTTAAAGATAAGCCCGTGCTTTTCCAGAACTTTTATAAGTTCTGGATTTTTAATTTTTGCGCCATCGACTTCCCAAAATTCTTGAGCCTTAACTGGCTCACCTTTTTTTTGGTAGTAGAGGGCTTTTTTTATAGCCTGAAATTTATCAAGCTGACGGGCTAAATCAGCTCTTTCTGTTTTGCCCTCCTCAAACTCAAGCCAGAGATTTAGAATATTTTTTCCCGCGAGTCCTAAATTGGCGCAAATTTGCCTCATGGCCGTAAATTCGGCTTCGTATTTTTCCGCTTTAGTCCAGCGATGATCAGTCGGGCAAAAATGGTCTGTACGGATATCGCCCAGTCCTTTGGCTGACTCTGGCCAGTCATGGATTTTAAGCATTCTATTCAGACCAGGAGTAAATGGGTAAAAATGATTTGCTAAATCAATCAGTTCGGCGGTGTGTTCGCCGACTGTTTCTGGCGAATTTACTTTTCGATCAACCCATCCGGTGCGAGGAATTTCGTAAAGACGACTGATTATTTGCAGGACATAATCCCGTCTTTTGCCCTTAAAATTCAAAGGAGACTGTCTGTAAGTTTTTTCCATGGCTCGTTTTTTAATGTTCTTCAAATATTTATCGATTTGGTATATTATAATTTTTTGTTTATCTTGTCAATTATAGCTTATGGAACCGCGAACTATAACCTCAATGCTTTAATTTGACTTTTGGTGCTGTTCTACCCTAGATAATTCAAAAATATGGTATTATATTAGTATATATGTGGAGTCAGGATAGGATTGAAAAAATTCTAAAATACGCAATATTAGCGGGACTTGTAACTCTCGTAATTATTGTTTTTTCTCAAAAAATTGAATTTACGGCCGTTGACTTAGGCAGACACTTGGAAAATGGGAAAGTTATTTGGCAGAATAAGCAAGTGTTATTTAAAAATTTTTATTCTTATACTGAACCTAATTTTAATTTTGTAAATCATCATTGGTTGGCTGGTGTGATTTATTATGGCTTGTTTCTGTTTGGCGGCTTCAAGCTTTTGTCCGTTTTTAATATTTTAATAATTTTAGTGACTTTTCTTCTCGCTTTTAAATTAGCTCAAAAAAAGGCCGGTTTTTATTTGCCCGCCCTGCTTTCAGTTCCTATTATATTTCTACTTAGTGAAAGAATCGAAGTTCGGCCAGAAATATTTAGTTATCTGTTTATAATTCTCACTTGGTTTGTTCTGGAGCGAGTGAGCGAGACTAAAAAATATCAACTTTTAATTTGGCTCATTCCCTTGTTTATTCTTTGGGCGAATATCCATATTTATTTTTTTATTGGTTTAGCCCTAGTTGGTTTTAAGGCGGCCGCCGAATTTTTGCCTTTTTTTATCAGCGCAAACGGAAATTTAAGAAATCGTTTTTGGGAGTCATTCGTTAAATCAAAAGTTTGGTTTAAAAATTTAGGACTATTAATTATTGCTTGTCTCGTCAATCCAAATTTTCTTCAAGGCCTTATATACCCTTTAAATATTTTTAGAAATTATGGTTATGAAATTGCGGAAAATAAATCTGTTTTTTTTCTTGAGAACTTGATGATTAATTTTCATATCCCGCTTTTTAAAATGCTCTTAGGTTTACTTTTTATCAGCTTGGCGGCTACCTGGTTTTTTTCTAGAAAAATTAAATATTTTGAATTATTCTCTAGCCTGTTCTTTTCCGCCTTAGCCCTAATGGCGATTAGAAATATTTCTCTGTTTGCCCTAGCAGCCCTTATTTTAATAAGCACAAATTTAGTATATCCGATTGCCTATTTAAGTGACAACGTTTCAATCTTACATCGAGAAATCCGTCATAAATATAGATTATATTTAGCCAGTGGGATTCTCCTTTTAATATTAATTGGAATTATTTATTTGTGGATTGATTCGCGTCGTACAAACATTTTTATAAAAAATTCTTTAGGTTGGGGATTGAGCCAGGGAAGTGCAGATTCGCTGAAATTTTACAAAGACAATAAATTGAGTGGGCCAATTTTTAATAATTATGATTTAGGTAGTGCGCTTATCTATTGGCTTTATCCCGAAGAATCAGTCTTTGTTGATAATCGACCAGAAGCCTATAGTAATGATTTTTTTAATAATATTTACAAGCCCATGCAATCAGAACGGGGTACGTGGCTTAAATATAGCGAAAAATATCAGTTGAAAACTATATTTTTTTCGCATACTGATTCTACCCCCTGGGCCCAGACATTCTTAGCTTCAACTATTAATGAGAATTGGGCTTTAGTTTATTTTGATCGTTACAGTGTGATTTTTCTTAATAAAAATAAATATGACACGGCCGTAATTAATAATTTATCTTTAAATAATCAAGCCTTGCGTGAACGTTTGCGCAGCCTGGTGGTCGGGTCTGATTTGAAAAGTAAACTCCAACTCGCTTCTTTTGCCTTACTAATGCATGAGCCAGACTTAGCCGAAGAGATATATCGAGAAGTAATTTATTATTATCCAAATAATGGCTTAGTTTGGAGTTTACTCGCGTCAGTTTATGCTTCTGGTCAGGACAGGGGAGCACTTATAAAATCATTAGATTATTTTCAGCGTAGTTTAAGAGCCGGACATGTTCTCCCGGAAATTTATAATCAAATCGGTTTAGTAAATTGGCGTTTAGGTGATTACAAAAAAGCGGAAGTCGCTTGGCGTTCCGCTTTAAAAATAGAAAGAAAAAATGCGTCTGCTTTATACTATTTAGAGCAAATTAGACAACTAAAACTCCAGGGTCGAATTCAATAAAAACGAAATTTAATTATTTATAAATCTTTCCCTGAACAAAGTGAAAATTGCCAGAAGCCCATCACGGGCTTTTATTTTTTTGCCCTCTTGATAGCTGCGACGTTTGTAATTAATTGGTAGCTCGCTAATTTTATAGCCATTTTTTAATAATTGAGCGGTAATTTCCGGCTCAATTTCAAAGCGACGTCCACTTAATTTAATTTGCGCCAAAGCATCAGTTGGAATTAATTTGAAGCAGGTTTCCATGTCTGTCAAATTACTTTTAAAAAGAATATTTGTGAGGCCGGTTAAAAAAAAGTTTACTAAATAATGAAAGGAAAAGGGTTTATTCTTCAAAAAACGAGAACCAAAAATAACAGTTTTTTTATCTGCTGTAGTAATTATTTTATTAAACAAAGAAATAATATCAGCGGGATAATATTCGGCATCAGCATCACAAACAATAAAATAATCGCCTTTCACCTCATTAAGGCCATGTTTTATAGCCGCTCCCTTTCCCTGATTAGTCTCTTGATCAATCAGCCTAAAACTATATGATTCTTTTAGCTTTATTATGATTGAGAGAGAGTCGTCAGTTGAACCATCATTTACGATTATAATCTCTTTGTTTATCGGTAAAGCAAAAATACTTGGCAAATAATCGACAGCGATTTTTTCTTCATTATAAATTGGAATAATAATAGAAAGTAATTTTTCTGACATATTAATTTTTGACAGTCATTCTTTTGTAGAATATTTGCTTAACAAATTCAACCATGAATAGATAAATTATTACTAAAACAAAAATTGTGATAACGGCATACCAGGGGAGCGGTGAAAATCCAAAGAATTCGCCAATTCCTTTTTGGGTTAAAAGCCAGCCTAATCCGACAGCGCCCAAGGTCGTTAAGAGTAGATATTTGCTGGGACGAGATTGGAGGAAAGGAATCTTTTGTGTGCGGATTATATAAATTACTAAAGTTTGTGTCGCGAGCGACTCTAAAAACCAACCGGCTTGGAAGGTGCTGACGTTAAAATGAAAAACAGCAAATAAAATATAGAAAGTGAGCAAGTCGAAGACTGAGCTAATCGGACCAAAAACAATCATGTATTTTTTGATAAAATTAATATTCCAATGTTTTGGTTTTTTTAAATAATCGGTGTCGACGTTATCAGAGGGGATCGCTAGTTGAGAAGAGTCATAGATAAAATTATTGAGTAATATTTGACTAGCGGTCATCGGAAAGAAGGGCAGAAATATGCTGGCGCCGATTAGGGAGAACATGTTACCAAAATTAGAGCTTAGGCCCATGAGTAAATATTTCATGGTGTTGCCAAAAGTTTTTCGACCTTCGATAACGCCTTCCATTAATTCCTTTAAACCTTTTTGTAATAAAATAATATCGGCAGTTTCTTTGGCCACATCAACAGCATTATCAACGGAAATACCCACGTCGGCTGCTTTTAAAGAAGGGGCATCGTTAATACCATCGCCCAAGTAGCCAACAATTAAACCATTACGTTTTAATTCCGTAATAATTTTTTCTTTTTGGCTTGGCGAAAGGCGGGCGCAAATAGTGGCGCTGTTAATTTTTTTAAAAATAGCCTCATCACTCAAACGATTAAGATCTAGCTCCTCGCCGGTTATGATACCCTTAATTTCTAAATTTAAGTCTTGGCAGATTTTTTTTGTGACCAGTGGGCTATCGCCGGTCAAAATTTTAATATCGACGCCGTGTTCTTTCATGAAAGTTAAAGTTTCTTTGACATCTTCTTTTGGCGGATCGTAAAAAGCCATAAAACCACGTAGAGTTAAATTTAACTCCTCATTCATTTCATAGCGCGCCTTCTTTTCCTCTATTCTTTTTTCGGCGATCGCTAAAATACGTAAGCCCTCGTTGCTTAATTTATCATAGAGCTTATTTACTTGCTCTAGGATTTCTTTAGTCAGTGGTTTTTTTGTTTCGCCGTCTAAATAATATGAGCTGATTTTGAAGATTTCTTCAGGCGCTCCTTTTGTGACCATAGTAAGAAGAGAGTTTTTTTCAAAAATAATTGAGGAACGTTTGCGATCAAAATCATAGGGTAATTCCGCTATTTTAGTGCAATCGCTCACGTTGATTGAATCATGTTTTAAAATAGCTGCATCAAGGATACTTTTTATTCCCGTCTCAAAATAGCCGTTAAGGTAGGCAGCGGTTAAGACGGAGGGTGAATCATTCCCAAAAATATCGATGTGCTTAATTACCGTAATTTGGTCCTGGGTTAGAGTTCCGGTTTTGTCAGTGCATAAAATATCCATTGATCCAAAAGTAGGGATAGAATTTAGGCGTTTTACTAAAACGCCGTTTTTAGCCATTCGCATCGCGCCCTTAGCCATGTTTACGCTCATAATCATTGGTAATAGTTCAGGCGTCACCCCAACGGCGACAGCCAGGGCAAAAACAAAGGAGTCGAAAACACCCTTGTTCAAAATAGCGTTAATGAAGAAAATAATACTGACAATTATAACAATCACGCGAATTATTAAAAATCCGAAACTTTTAATGCCTTTTTCAAAAGCATTTTCAGTTTCCGGGCGAGAAATTCTTTGGGCAATTTTTCCAAATTCAGTTTCTAGACCGATAGTTGTTACTAAAAATTCGCCAAATCCAGAAACAACATTAGTTCCGGAAAAAATGATATTATTGCGCTTCTCCTCTTTTTCAACCGGCAAACTCTCGCCGGTTAAACTTGATTCGTTTAAATAGAAATCATTTGCCTTAATTATCTTTCCATCCGCGGGGACAATATCTCCGGCCGTTAAATAAACTATATCTCCGGGAACAATATATTTTGTATCAAATTCTTGTTTAGTGCCGTCGCGAAGTATTTGTGCCCGGATAGCAATGCGTCGCGCGATTTTATCAGCCGCCTTATCTGATTTATGTTCTTGATAAAAGTTTAGGCAGACGCTTAATAGAATCATGGTTAAAATAATAATTGTACTTCTAATTTCACCCGTAACCCCGGAAATTATGGCCGCCGCTATTAAAATTAAAATTAAAGGATTCTTAAAATAACTAATAAATTTGAGGAAGGGGTGTCTTTTTTTGGCCGCGGATATTTGGTTATAGCCAAAAAGGCGTGAGCGTTTTATGGCCTCGTCCGTTTTTAAGCCTTGAAGACTGGAGTCAGTTAATTCATAAAGTTTCTCTAGGGATTCTTTTTTTAGTTGTTCTAAGTTTATTATTTTACTATTCATATTTTTATTTATCGTAGATAGACCCCTTTATTATAACTTTTTTAGAAATTTTAGACCATCGGAGGAACTACGGCTATCGGCTGTTTGTATTTCTTAGGGATGATGACTATAAAATCTGTACCGCGTTTAATTTCACTCGATACTTTTATTTGACCGGAGAAATCACGTTCTACGATGTTTTTGGTAGAAGCGAGACCAAGCCCTAATCCGCGACCGCTGGCGGTTTTTGTGCTAAAAAATGGTAAAAATATCTTAGTTAAGTTTTCTGGCAATATTCCATGGCCACTATCGTTTACCGAAATTGTGATAGTTGTTTCTTGCTCTGACACAATTATAACGACATTTCTGGTCTTCGCTTCTTCGCAAGCCTCGATAGCATTAGCTAATAAATTAAGAATTACTTGACCAAATTTTACAGCATCGCCCTCTATTTTCATTTCCTGTATATTTAGGCGAATAATTTCGACATTTGCCTTGTTTGCTTTGTAGGCTAAAATTTGAGAGATTTGCTCTATTTCTTGTTTAGGGGAAAATAGGCTTATGGTATTTTCGCGATTAATTTGCATTTTTATACTAGAAACTAGTGATTCCATTTTGTGAGTGGCGAGTAGCGCTTGGTTAAGATATGATTTCGCGTCTAATACTCTAGAGTCAGTTTGAGCATTAATTTGTTGCAGGTTTAAAGAAACGGCCGTTAGGGGATTAATTAGATCGTGAAAAATTCCTGAAGATATTCGACCAAATTCAGCCAGGCGATAAAGTTGATTGATTTTTTCGGCTTCAAGGGCCCTTAATTCCTGGGTCCGCCTTTCCACCTTTATTTCTAACAAATCACGCTCTTCTCGTAATAAAGATTCGCTTAATTTGGCACGATGCAAAGAACGTTTTATTTCTTGGCAGAAGAGCCAGACAATTGTCGCGATGAGTGATAATAAAATGCAGTAGGTAATGACGTCGGCCGTATGAACTGGCTCACTACGCCAATAATTTTGCACCTGGATTAATCCTCGCGCCTGCCTGTCTGTAATAAAAAACAGAGTTAGAGAAATAAAAAAAGTGCTCAGAAAAGCCAAGTTCGCGCCCATTAGTATACTGGAAAGAGTAATCACTAACACAGCCACTAAGAGAGCGACCGGCAAATCAGCCCCCCAAACTGTAAACGCAAAAAACATGGGTAGGGTAATTGTAACTATAAGTAAGTAGGAAGCAATTTTAACAAAACCACGACTGCTCAGCCAAAGAAGAAAAATAAATATGATGAAAATAAGCATCGTTAAATTTAGAAGAAAGCCAGGTTTTTCAAAATAGAAAATAAGATGAATAATACTTATGATATTAATGATAAAAAAACCGCTTAGAAAAAAAATGAGTAAAGTATTTAAAATAAATTCTTGGCGAGGTTTAGTCTCGTCTTCCAGCGGAGATGATATGATTCGTTTTAAGAAATTTTTAATTTTCATTTTTGTAAATCGACTTTATAACCACGGTTAGAAGCTGTAAAAATATAATGCTCATTAACCGTTTCAATTTTTTTACGAATATTCATAATATGAACTTCAACCGTATTTGAAAAAGGATCGGCATTTTCATCCCAAACTTTGTCGAGGATATTTTGTCGAGATAGAAATACACCTTTATTTGTCATTAAATATTCCAATAAATAAAATTCACGGGCCGACAAAGGAATGCGGATATTATTTTTTGTAACCAGGAATTTATCAGGATCAAGTTCAAGGTTGCCGATTTTTAAAATTTGTCCTTGAATATTTCTTGGGCGACGAAGCACCGCGCGTAGTCGTGCCAAGAGCTCCGAGATAGCAAAAGGTTTTATTAGACAATCATCAGCCCCTAGATTAAATAATTCAATTTTATCATCGAGTTCACTTAGGACAGTTAAAATAATTATAGGCGTCGAGCACCTTTCTATTCGTAATCTTTTAATTATTTCAAAACCGCTTAATCTGGGGAGATTGCAGTCAAGAAGAATGGCTTCGTATTTATTACTCAATGCCAGATCAAGTCCTTCGCGACCGTCGCTTGCCGTTTCAATCTTAAAGCCAGCATTAGTTAGCGCCAAAGAAAGAGAAAGAACAATATTTGCATCATCTTCGATGATAAGTAGGGGCATAATAATTTATTTGTTTAATAAAAATACACGGTCCATAATTATATTATCACTAGCATTTATTGTAGCGGGAAGCAAATAAAGAAAATCTAAAGTTTTTTATAAATTGGGGATAACTTCTTGTCAGTTTGGCTATCAATTGCCTTTATAGATAATTCGCGATACTATATTATGAGTCTTATGAGTCCGAAAATATTAAAAAATGACCGTAAAAATCAATTGTTAGAGTTTTTGCGAGACAAGAAATCTGACCCTTTTTCGATTAAAGAGGGCGATTTTAAATTTGGCCAACTTAAGGACTCTTTTTATTATACTGACTGGACGGAACAGTCATTTCTATCCGATACGGGGCGAAAAGAAATGGTTAGCCGCACTTTTAATTTTAACAAGTTAAAGTTTTTTTATTTCGTTTTGTCATTAGCTGTTTTTATAATTATCGGCCGTTCTGTCTGGTTGCAAATTATTAAGAATGATTACTATAGTTCTTTGTCTGAGGGTAATCGTCTCCGCGCGGAAACAATTGAACCTAAAAGAGGAATTATTTATGCTAAAGGCTTGCAACCCTTAGTGCGCAATAAAGCGAATTTTGTCCTCTATCTACGTCCGATTGATTTACCAAAAAATGAATTGGTGCGTGATGATTTAATTCGAAGTATTAGTCAAATTCTCGATGGTAATAAAATAGTTACAAATATTGCCTCGTCTGGCGCTAGTATTGGCAGCAGCAGCACACTGTCATTAGTAGCGGATAATCCCTCCTTTTATAAAATAAAAGAATTATTAGCAACCGTTAAAATGAACTCACTCGAATCATATCAGCCATTATTTGTGGCTGATAACATTGATTATGATAAAGCGATGCTAATTGCGATTGATTTGTCGAGCTGGCCAGGAGTTTTTTTGTCTAGCAAGATAAGACGGGAATATCTCCTTCCCACGGCTACTTCGACCGCGGTGGTTTTTGGTGAAAATAGCTTATCTCATATTTTAGGTTACACGGGAAAAATAAATGAACAAGAATTAAGTGAGTTTGGCAAAGATTATTCACTAATTGATTACGTTGGTAAAGCTGGTCTGGAATATTATTGGGAAAAAGAATTAAAAGGTAGGGCGGGGTCAAAGAATATTGAAGTTGATGCCTTAGGACGTCAGAAAAAAGTTATTAATGAAATTGCGGCGACGGACGGATCGAATCTATTACTTTCCCTGGACCTTGAATTACAAAGAAAAGCCGAAGAAATAACTAAAGGATACTTAGAAAAAGCCAAACTTCATCGAGCTTCCGTAATAATAATAAATCCAAGTAATGGGGAGATTTTAGCGATGGTATCTTTGCCTGCCTATGATAATAATTTATTTGCAAAAGGTATAAGCCAAAATGACTACAATATTTTTTTAAATGATAAAGATCAGCCCCTGTTTAATCGATCAATCAGCGGAGAATTTCCTTCGGGATCAACTATCAAGCCTATTTTTGCTTCTGGCGCTCTCCAAGAAAAAATTATTAATGAAAATACCAGCTTTCTTAGTACTGGCGGCTTAAGCATTGGCGAATGGTTTTTTCCTGATTGGAAAGCCGGGGGTCATGGCGCAACTAATGTGCGCAAGGCAATTGCCATGTCAGTTAATACTTTTTTTTACTATATTGGAGGTGGATATAAAGATTTTAAAGGTTTAGGTTTGGCCGGTTTAGTAAAATATTCTCGCCTATTTGGTTTAGGTGAATTAACGGGAATTGATCTTAATGGCGAGAGAAAAGGTTTTGTTCCGACTCAGGCTTGGAAGGAAGAAACTAAACATGAACCTTGGTATATCGGGGACACTTATCACTTCTCGATTGGGCAAGGTGATGTTCTTGTGACCCCGCTTCAAGTAGCCAATTATACGGCTGCTATTGCTAATGGGGGCACGCTCTATCAACCCCACTTTGTTAGTAAAATACTAAATACTAATAATCAAGTCGTGCGCGAAGTCGCCCCGAAAGTAATTCGTAAGGATTTTATCGATCCAGAAAACTTAGAAATAGTACGAGAAGGCATGCGCCAAACTATCACCGCGGGCAGTGCTCAATCTTTAAAAATAGTGCCTGTTCCTGTGGCTGGCAAAACGGGGACGGCTCAATGGTCGACCAAAAAGGATCCTCACGCCTGGTTTATCGGTTTTGCGCCTTATGATAAGCCTCAAGTGGCTATCATGGTTCTAGTTGAAGAGGGAATTGAAGGTAGCACCATGGCCGCACCCATTGCGCGTGATATTTTACAGTGGTATTTTACAGTTAACCCACCTAGTATATAGTATTTATGATAATTCCTTTACCTATCCATTTATTAATCCATTTTTCCTTGGCGATGTTAGCCGGCTATTTAGCGGGTAGGTATTTTAATAAATTGGGTTGGGGTATTCTAGCCGGGTTTTGTGCTGGCTTTTTAGTTGACCTTGATCATGTATTGGAATATCTTTTGGTCTATGGTCTAAATTTTAATTTAGTTTACTTTTTACAAGGAAGGCAGTTTATTATTAGTGATAAAATTCATCTCTGGTTTCATGCCTGGGAGTATGTTCTAGTTTTTATATTATTAGCCTATTTATTAGAAGAAATAAAAATTGCGAAAATTATTTTTATTACTTTGGGGTTGGCTCTCAGCGTCCACTTATTATCAGATTCCTTTATCAATAAATATCCGCCTTTATTTTATACTTTAAGTTATCGAGCGGGAGCAGATTTTTCCGCCCGCACTTTAATGCGACCGGAGGATTATCAAAAAAATCAAGAAGCCAGGTATTGGCTCGGTTTGTGAAATTTATCTAAAAATAAATAAATAATTTGTTTATTAGCACTCTCTTGACTTGAGTGCTAATTTTGTTTATAATGGGTTTAGATAACAATTAATGAACGCTAGGTTTCGCGGAGCGAAAAGAACAAATAAACATAGAAGGCAAGCCAGAAATATTATTTTTCAAAATTGTAAAATTTTGGAAAATATATATTTTGGCGAGTCCTGATGAGTGCTTATGATAAGTGATCGCAAAAAATTTATTTTGGAAACAATCATTAAGGAATATTTGAAAACCGCTATTCCGGTTTCTTCTGGTACTTTAGTCGAAAAATATAAATTTGATATTTCGACGGCAACGGTGCGTAATGAAATGATGGAACTAGAAGAAGAAGGATACATTTATCAACCTCACACATCCGCTGGACGCGTTCCGACTGAACTAGCTTATGAATTATTTTTGAACGAACTTAGGGACGGGAAAAAAAGAAAGGAATTAAAAGACACGGAAACGGAAATGCTAGAAAAAATATTTCAGCATGATGAGTTAGCCTTCCGACAAACCGCTAAAGTAATTGCCGAGATGGCGAGCGCTGCTGTTTTTTGGGCCTTTCATAAAAATGATTTATACTATACCGGTCTTAGTAATTTATTTGCCCAACCCGAGTTTAGCCGAGCGCATATGGTTTGTGATGTCTCTGGCGTAATCGATCGTATGGAAGAAATTATTGATGAAATTTTTGAAGACTTAAAAGAGGGGGAGCAGATATTTATCGGCTCAAAGAATCCTTTCGGTAATTTTTTAAGCGTTGTGTTAGTAAAATATAAAAATAATAATGCCAACGGTGTCTTTGGCATTTTAGGACCAATGCGCATGGATTACAGTCGTAATTTAGCGCTCGTCGAATTTATAAAAAAGAAATTTGCTTAAAACTATGAAGGAAATCAAAAAAGGTATTTATAAACATTATAAGGGTGGCCAGTATCGTATTTTGAATGAAGCCCTAAACTCGGAAACAAAAGAACCAGTGATTATTTATCAAGATGTTAAAGATATAAAAAAAATTTGGGTACGTCCTAAAAAAATGTTTTTAGAAGAGGTGGAAGTGGAGGGTGCTAAACGACCTCGTTTTGAATTTATTGCCGAGGAGGAAGTCGATCCTTGGGAGTATAAGTATTTACGGGCTATTGCTGATTATCAAAATTTGCTCAAGCAAACCGCCAAGGAAAAAGTAGAATTTATTAGATATGCTTTATCAGATTTTCTTCACAATATTTTGCCTGTTTATGATCATTTAAAAATGTCTATGCAAGGTTTGAGTGCTGAGGAAATAAAAAATCCTTGGGCGCAAGGTGTAGGCCATGTGCTAAAACAATTTAAGGAAGTCCTTGCTAGTCATGGAATTGAGGAAATAAAAACAATTGGCGAAAAATTTGATCACGATACGATGGACGCTCTCGATGGATCAGGTGAAATCGTTAAGCAAGAAATTATGCCCGGCTATAAATTAAACGGCAAAGTTATTAGACCGGCTAAAGTAATCGTAGAGTAATAAATATTAAATAAAAAAATATATGTCACTTATAAAATGGACACCATTTGTATCAGAATTTGATGACATGGATAAAATGATGGAATCCATGTTGCCAGCGGTGCGCGGTAATCAATTCGGATTTACCCCTGCTGTTGATATGTATGAAGATAAAGATAATATTATTGTGGAAACACAACTCGGCGGGATTGATCCAGAGAAAGTAGACATCTCTATTGAAAACAATGTTCTTACTATTAAAGGTGAAAGCGAAAAGAAGAGTGAAGTTGAGGATAAAAATTATTATCGTAAAGAAATTCGTCGCGGTTCATTTTATCGCTCAATTCCTTTGCCCACTAAAGTTGATGGTGATAAGGCGAGTGCGATTAACGAGGATGGAATGCTGAAAATTTCAGTTCCGAAAGCTACGGAGGTAAAACCCAAGACCATTAAAATTCAAAATAAGAAAAAATAATTATAATAAAAACATATGTCAAAAATTCTAGGTATTGATTTAGGAACTACTAACTGTGCCATGGCGATCATGGAGGGCGGTCTTCCTAAAATTATTGAAAACATTGAAGGTAATCGCACTACCCCTTCGGTCGTAGCGATTTCCAAAAATAATGAACGCATTGTTGGTCAAGCCGCGAAGCGCCAAGCAGTTATTAATCCAGAAAACACTGTTTACGCGGTTAAGCGTTTAATTGGTCGTCATTTTTCAGAAGACGAGGTGCAGAGGGACACAAAAACAGCACCTTATAAAATCTTGCAATCGGGCGAAGGTGTTAAAGTAAAAATGGGCGATAAAGATTATTCTCCGCAAGAAATTTCCGCCATGATACTTTCAAAATTGAAGGCCGATGCGGAAGCAAAACTCGGCGAAAAGATTACGGAAGCAATTATAACCGTTCCTGCTTATTTCAATGACTCACAAAGACAAGCGACTAAAGACGCTGGTCAAATCGCGGGGCTAGACGTTAAAAGAATTATTAATGAACCAACTGCCGCGGCTCTAGCCTATGGTTTTGATAAGAAGCAAGGACAAAAAATAGTCGTTTACGATTTAGGTGGTGGTACTTTTGATGTTTCTGTTTTAGATATTTCCGCTGATACAGTTGAAGTAAAGTCAACCAATGGTGATACCCATTTAGGTGGTGAAGATTTTGATCAAAGAATTATTAATTGGATTTTAGATGAATTTAAGAAAGATCAGGGAATCGATTTATCAAAAGATACTTTAGCTCTGCAAAGAATTAAGGAGTCAGCCGAAAAAGCTAAGATTGAATTATCAACGGCTCAAGAAACAGAAATTAACCAGCCCTTTATTACCACGGATGCTAACGGACCGAAGCACCTAGTCATGAAATTATCACGCGCCAAACTTGAAACTTTAATTATGGATTTAGTTGAAAAAACAATTGAACCTTGTAAGAAAGCTTTAGCTGACTCCGGTTTTAAAATGAGTGAAATTAATGAAGTATTGATGGTTGGCGGTATGACACGCATGCCCTTGGTACTTCAAAAAGTTAAAGAATTTTTTGGCAAAGAACCGAATTTGACAGTAAATCCAGATGAAGTCGTTGCCATGGGAGCGGCGGTTCAGGCTGGCGTTCTTCAAGGTGATGTTAAGGATGTATTATTGTTAGACGTTACCCCTTTAACTTTAGGAATTGAAACTTTAGGTAGTGTCGCCACCCCGCTCATTGAAAGAAATACAACTATTCCAACTTCTAAGTCGCAGGTATTTTCGACAGCGGCTGACGGCCAAACGAGCGTGGAAATTCATATTGTTCAAGGTGAGCGCCCGATGGCCCATGATAATAAAACCCTAGGACGATTTATTCTTGATGGTATCCCGTCTGCGCCTCGTGGTATTCCCCAAGTTGAGGTTAAGTTTGATTTGGACGCTAACGGAATTTTAAATGTTTCTGCGACCGATAAGGCAACAAATAAGCAACAAAAAATTACTATTACTGCCTCTTCTGGTTTATCTAAGGAAGAAATTGAGAAAATGAAAAAAGAAGCTGAACTTCACGCCGAGGAAGACAAAAAGAAAAAAGAAGAAGCGGAAATAAAAAATCAAGCTGACGCTGTTGTTTTCACTATGGAAAAAATGATTAAAGAATCAGGAGACAAAATGAAACCTGAAGATAAAAAGGAGTTGGAAGATAAAAACGCGGAATTAAAGAAAGCCAAAGAAGCCGGTAATTTAGAGGATATGAAGAAAAAAATGGAAGAAATAAATACACTAGCACAAAAAATTGGTGCGGCTATGTACCAACAACCAGGCGCTGGTGCACCGGGTGGAGATGCTGGTCAAGCGAACGCGGAAAATAAAGACACGAAAGAAACAAGCGACAAAAAAGATGAGGTGGTTGAAGGTGAAGTTGAGGAAAAGAAATAAATAAATTATGCCCAAGGATTATTATGATTTATTAGGTGTATCCAAGTCGGCCTCAGCAGATGAGATAAAAACGGCTTTTCGTAAAAAAGCCCATGAGCATCATCCCGATAAAGGAGGAGACGCGGAAAAATTTAAGGAGCTAAATGAGGCTTATCAAGTATTAGGTAACACCGAAAAACGTCAGCGTTATGATCAATTTGGCGCAGCGGCTTTTAGCGGCGGCGCTGGTGGGGCTGGTGGTTGGGGCGGACAAAGTTACGGCGGCTTTCAAGGGGGTGGTATAAATATGGATTTTGAAGATTTGGGTGATATTCTTGGGGGTTTTGGTGATATTTTTGGCTTCGGTGGAGGCCGACAAAATTCAAAGCGCGAAACTCGTGGCCGCGATATGGAAATGGCCCTTAGTTTAGATTTCATGGATGCAGCCTTTGGTTTAGAAAAAGAAATAAGCTTTTCTAAAAATATAACCTGTGATCGATGCCGAGGTGAGGGGGCCGAACCAGGCGCAAAAGTTGAAACTTGTAGTACTTGCCGGGGCAGTGGTCGCGTCACTCGGGTTCAGAGAACTATATTGGGTAATATTCAGGCACAATCAACCTGCGCTACTTGTGATGGCGAAGGAAAAATATATAGCCAAAAATGTACAAAATGTCATGGCAGTGGAATTCATCATGATTCTGTTAAAATAAAAGTTCGTATTCCAGCGGGAATTAATGAGGGCGAATCGATTCGTTTGTCTGGGCAAGGGGAGGCTGGAGAAAAGGGAGCAGCGGCGGGTGATTTGTATTTACGAATTAAATTACAAAAGCATAAAAAATTTGTTCGCGATTCTTATGACGTTAAAACTGAAGAAAATATTAATATAAAGCAGGCAATTTTAGGAGATAAAATTGACGTAGAAACAGTTCACGGGGTTGTTAAATTGAAAATTCCCGAAGGGACGCAATCAGGCACGGTTTTTAAGTTGAAGGAAAAGGGGATTACGAAATTACGTAATCGTGGTCTTGGCGATCAGTATATAAAAATTATTGTGAAAATTCCAAGCAGTGTAAACAAGAAACAGCGACAACTTTTAGAAGATCTCGGCATATAATTTTATTTTTTGAAAATGAAAAAGGCGACGTCTCAAGTGAGTTCGTCGCCTTTTTAGCAAAGAAGAGTTTTTTTGGTGGATTTAATTCCCGAATTTATTGAAAGCAATATATCGGTTCGTTTTCGGAATCTTTATGTCGCCAGTTTCAGCCCCAAGTGATATTTTCCACTCCGCTTTACCGAGAATAGTAGGTTCGGCTGCCGGATAAATATTTAGGATCAAGCTCTCCTTATCACTTTTGCTGTGGTCAATTTTTTCAACCACGAAAACGTTGGCGACCATCTTCTGAGCTTTCTGGCCGAGGGTGTTTCCATTCAGGAAAAAATGTTTGGTCAAGAATGTGCCATCGATAATATCGCCCCGGCGGAAATGTTGCGGAACTATGACCGGCAATGGTTTATCATCTACTATGATATTGTGTTCAGGTATAAGCTTCATGTACTTGTCATTGTTTCCCGGAACATTTACCAGGACGTTTGTAACCACAAGAATCGTCCGGTAACTGGCATTTACTTTTGTTTCCATTTTTCAGTTATTTGGTGAGTATTAGTACTGTTTGATTATTTATATAATAGTAAAGAACTTTGGTTGAATATATTATCATTATTATTTATTTTTGTCAATCTTAAGGTATTTTAGAGCTATTTTTATTGACTTTTGCGCTTAGAATGATAAAATAGTAGTAATCTTATTATTAATTCCCCATAATATTATGTGTAATTGGTTTAAAAAGCTTTTCGGGAGTAAATGCTCTTGTGATCATTGCGGTTGTTGCGCGAAAAAAGGTGAAGAAAAAAAATCGACTGAAACAGTTAAAACAGAGGTAGGCCAAGCGGAGAATGGTGAAAAAAAACAGTAAATTTTTTAATAAACTTTAGAAGCGCGATTTTTCGCGTTTTTAAGTAGCTAAACACTAAAATGTTTATTGATACTCATGCCCATGTTAATTTTGCTGCCTTTAAAGACGATGCCGAAGAGGTTATTCGTCGTTCTTTAGATAATGATACTTGGATGCTTTTGGTTGGGGCTGAATTCAAAACTTCAAACCGGGCTTTGCATTATGCGAATAAATATGAAAAAGGTGTATATGCTGCCATTGGTTTACACCCGGTTCATCTCGAAGAAGGACGAGTGGATAGTCAAGAAGAAGATAATTCATATAATTTCGTACCGCGCTATGAGGAATTCGATTATGGTAGTTATGAAAAATTAGCTAAATTTGAAAAAGTAGTGGCGATTGGTGAAATTGGTCTTGATTATTATCATTTAGACCCAAGTAAGGATGTCAGTGCTGTTAAAAAAAAGCAGCACGAAGTTTTTGCCCAGCAATTATTACTCGCCCGTAGTTTAGATTTGCCAGTTATTATTCATTGTCGTCAGGCCCATGATGATCTCATGGAAATTCTTCAAGAATTTAAAAAAGAATATGGACATATTATTCCGACTGATCGTCCCTGGGGAGTTATTCATTGTTTTTCTGGAGATGAAGATTTGGCTTGGAAATATTTTAGATTAGGCCTATTAATTTCCTTCACCGGATTGATTACTTTTAGTAAGCAATGGGACGATCTTATTAGAAAAATACCGCTTGATAAAATTATGATTGAAACAGATACTCCCTATATGACGCCAGAACCATATCGCGGCGAAAGAAACGAGCCAGTTCTTGTCCAATATGTAGCCAAAAGAATTGCGGATATTAAAAGTTTAAAGATTGAAAAAGTAGCCGAAGTAACCACGCGAACCGCTCGAGAGTTATTTAGAATATAGCCGTAAAATCATGGTGAATTAAAAAATGAGAGAGTTGACAAGTAGGCGATTCTGCGCTATAAAAAAGGCATACCCTTTATCGACAAAGGGCCCGAAAGCCCTTTTTATTTTT
>Ga0247841_10003933_pt1 | contig 26458 bp, 21 predicted proteins | sample LaCruzMarch2015__2_FD_192410 | JGI IMG/M metagenome (GOLD analysis project Ga0247841, IMG submission 192410) | Freshwater microbial communities from meromictic Lake La Cruz, Castile-La Mancha, Spain - LaCruzMarch2015_18m | ecosystem: Environmental > Aquatic > Freshwater > Lake | place: Spain... | reverse complement strand
AGTGTTAAGTGTTAAGTGTTAAGTGTTAAGTGTTAAGTGTTAAGTGTTAAGTGTTAAGTGTTAAGTGTTAAGTGTTAAGTGTTAAGTGTTAAGTGTTAAGTGTTAAGTGTTAAGTGTTAAGTGTTCTTTCAGCTCATCCAGTTTTTTTGCGCTTCCGGATTCCATTTTATGCTGGTCTTCTTTGGCTGTGTCCATAGTCCGATGGAACTTGCCCCTGTTATATCACTGGTCCCGAATTTCGATTCATTCCATCCGCCGAAAGAAAACGGCTCTCTCGGCACGGGGACACCGATATTCACTCCTATCATTCCCGCCGATGCTTTCTCCATAACGAGTTTTGCATAACTTCCGTTTTGTGTGAATACCGAAGCCGCATTACCGTAGTTTGAACTATTTTCAATTTCCATTGCTTCGTCTAATGTATTTGTCCTGATTATCGCCAGAACCGGACCAAAGACCTCTTCTTTCGCAATAGCCATATCGGGAGTCACGTTATCTATTATAGTAGGTCCCACATAAAATCCGCCCTCTTTGCCCTGCACAACCGCATTTCTACCGTCAACAAGTATTTTTGCGCCCTGCTTTTCAGCTTCAGTTATGTATCTCTCAATTCTTTCTTTTGATTCTTTGGTAATTATCGCACCAAGATTCTTTCCGGGAATGATTTTTCTTGCTTCCTCGCAGAGCTTTTCGATTATGTGGTCAACAGGACCAACACCGACCATCGCCGAGGCGGCCATGCATCTCTGTCCCGCACAACCTGACATTGAAGCCGCGATATTTGTGGCAGCCATATCTGTATTTGCATCAGGCATTACTATTAAATGATTTTTAGCGCCTCCCAGTGCAGTGCATCTTTTAAGATTTGACGTTGCCCGTATGTAAACAAGTTTGGCTACCTTAGTCGAACCGACGAATGAAACTGCTGATATATCCGGGTGATCGCATATCGCATCAACAATCACTTTATCACCGTTAATAACATTGAATACTCCATCCGGTAATCCTGCCTCTTTCAGCATTTCGGCAATATGACTTGCAGTTACAGGTACTTTTTCGGATGGTTTCAATATCATACAGTTTCCGAGCACCAAAGCATTCGGGATTGTCCAGTGCGGAACCATGTGCGGGAAATTAAACGGCGCAATTGAAGCCACAACGCCGACAGGAGCATAATCTATCCTGCACTCAACTCCGTTGCTTACCTCAAGAATTTCACCGGTGATTAACTGCGGCATTGAACATGCAAACTCGGTAAGCTCTATGCTTTTCTCTACTTCTGCTTTTGCTTCACTAAGCGTTTTTCCGTTTTCTATGTGTGTAATATATGCGAGATTATCGAGGTTCTTCTCCAATATGGTCTTATACCTGAAAAAAACCTGTGCCCTTTCTTTAATCGGTATAGCCGACCACGAAGGAAAAACAGCTTTAGCTGCGGCAACCGCTGTATCAAGTTCAGATTTTGAAGAAAGCGGGACTTTTGAAATTAGCTTCCCGTCGAGAGGAGATATCACATCAAGTGTTTCATTCTCAATATCTCTAAACTTCCCGTTTATGTAGTTTTTTGCTGTTTTGTAAATCAATTTATCCATGTCAAATAGTAATTATTGTTTATTTACGAAAGTATTAAGTGGCGCTATTATTTGATAAAATAACTAATAAAAAGACAAAATACTGCATTTAATTGATAAATAATATGGATAATTAATGTAATTAGAATATTTGCTCTTTACATATTACATATCCAAATATGGATTACGGCTAAAAGATGCTGGAAGGGCAATTTTTAAACAGTGTTGTGTATTAAAGTATATTCGTTTGAAAAGTTTTTATTTCTATGGAATTACAAGAAAATACATAGTATTGCAACTTCTTTTTTTAGGCGTTAATTGCCTCCGCTGTTTCAAAAAACCCCATTTTCGAACAAATTCTAACTTTTTTTCTGGCACGGGAATTGTAATATAAAAGATAAAATTAAACAACAAAAAAATGATAACAGCTAATAAAACATACGGAATTGACAAAAGTAAAAATATCTACGAAACAATAAAGAATATTGAGGATAGATTAACCTTTCTCTATGAAATGAGAATTCCTCACTTTGTCAATGCTTCAACTAACGGAAACTCTGTATCACACGCTGGTAACATAAAACAAGCTAACTCGATGAGCGATATTCGTCAATTTCTTGTCCTTAAGGGTTAGCACAAAAAAAAGCAATTTATTATAAAGGATTAAAAAAATGAGTGCATCAAAATACGTATCAGACAGAAACAAACCGGAAATCATAGACGGCAGGATAAAAGAGCTGGAAGACAGGATTAAATTTCTTTGCGAAAAACAAATCCCGCTTCTTATGAATTCTTTGGAAAAAGCAGAATCTGCTACACAGAGCGTAAACAGAAATCAAGAGTACAGAAATCTCAGCACTTCTGCGGAAAACAGAAATCAGCATATTCAAAAACCTTCGAAACCTTCCAATAATGTTATATGCAGTATTGAAGACTTTGATAATTTTGAAAATTCAGAAGACAGAGTATCAAAAAAGATACTTACCGCTCCGTCCGGACAAAATAAACCTGCAAATAGAAATAACGGAAAAAATGGAAGTACCGCTTTTAATAATCAAATGAATGGGAGTTCTGCTATGAACAATCAAAGAAACGGAAATTTAGCTTTGAACAATCAAAGAAATGGAAATTTAACTTTGAACAATCAAAGAAACGGAAATTTAGCTTTGAACAATCAAAGAAACGGAAATTTAGCTTTGAACAATCAAAGAAACGGAAATTTAGCTTTGAACAATCAAAGAAACGGAAATTTAGCTTTGAACAATCAAAGATACGCGGATTTAGAAAATCTTAACACTACAAATTATCATGACGATCCATTCCAGGGATTAACGAATAATCGCTCTGCTAACTCTAAAAAACACGTCCCCAATAATATAAGAATTTTTACGATAATTTTTTTAATCGGTGTGCTTGGTTCGGTCGGATTTTTTATCTATAAAAACAGCACAGAGCCGAAGGATTTCAGAAGTCAGAATAAAACAAGCCAGGAAAGATTTCAAGTCAGCCTCAGCGATTTGAACGCAAAAGAAAAAGAGAATCCCCCTTTACGTACTTCCATCAGCAGTTCAGAAGATCTGCCCTCCGGAGTTACAGAAACTGATAAAGGATATCTCAATAGCAGGTATAATGCATTGTATTTAGCCGGAGCTGACGATAAAATCGTAATTCTTGAATCAACATGGAAAACAGAACAGGGAGCAGAATACAGATTACAGAGTCTTAAGAAGTCAGGACAATTTGAAGGAAAAGACATAAAGCTTTCTGCGGAAAAAGTTGGCACCGAGAATATTTACAAAATTTTTATAAGCGATTTTCCTTCCCTTCAGGAAGCAAATCAGAATATTATTAAATTTAATTTAAAATAGCCGCAAGGTTTAATTAATAGTTTATTATAGTAGAGGAAAAATTAGAATGAGCACAATAAAAAATAGTTCTGCAGACTTATCAGACAAAGGCAAACCCGGAAACATTGAAAATAAAATAAGAGAAATTGAGAACAGGATTAAGCGATTATATAACAAACAGGATGCGGACTCAACAGAACTTATTGAGGATCCTTCCGGAAAAGAAAACATGATTACGACGGGTGATATGAGAAATTCAGAGATTGCCGAAGAAAAATCGGAAAAGTCACTTGTTTTTGATGCTCCCTCTGCTTCCGAAACTATATTTAATAACGACAAAACTGCCGTAAAAAGAAAAAGTGAGTCATTACTCAAATCGCTCGATGAATTCGACCAGAGATTTGAGAATCTCGCCGTAAATATAAAAGAATCCGATTCTGAAAGAGACTTTTCTGCTGAACCGGAAAACGCTCTTCTAAACAAAGGAAACAATGAATCTGAAAATACTGATTTGCAGAATGAAATCAATCTTCCTCAACAGCTCTTCGATTCCTTTTATCAGGAAAAGACTGAAAATACATCGGAGATTCATGACGAGAGTATTGTAAAAGACAAGCTCGAAATGATTGATGACCAAATCAATCAGATTAAAGACGGACTTTCTTCAATTGATACAGAAGACAGTACTTCAGAGCAGGATGCTCCAAAAAGTTCTCCTTACGTTTTACCGCAAGAGACAACTGATGAATCAGAAGATGAGATTATTCACAGAATTCACGAAGATGAGGAAATTTCGGAAAAAAGGTTGAATCAAAAACATGGACCTATAATGCTGAGACCTAAAGCAAAAAAAGCAGGGCTCTTCAACGATGTTAACCTGACAGAGGACTATGAACTTGGTTTCAGGTTTTATCAGCTCGGATTTAAAACCGGGTTTTTTAATGTTAAACTCGACGATCATGACGAATCTTCGCGGATTGCAACAGCCGAGTTTTTTCCGAACAAATTCTGGTCATCCGTTAAACAGCGCTCAAGATGGGTTGCGGGAATTGTATTCCAGAACTGGGCGGCGCATAAATGGAAAGGAAATCTTGCAACAAAATATTTCCTCTTTCGTGACAGAAAGTCATTCTTCAGCTTCTTCGGCGCTTTTCTATCCAATATTCTGCTTGTTTATTTGACGGTATCATTAGTTCTGAAAGCCTTAGGATATTACAACATGTATTCATTAGTCGGACACAGTTCGGTTTTATGGTACCTTATGATAGCTAATCTTCTTTTTATGGTTTCGAGACTTTCTCACCGGTTTATTTTTACATATAACTGGTATGGTCTGGATTACGCCTTTTTCAGTTTGTTCCGCCTGCCGCTTGATACAGTAGTCAACTTTTTTGCAATAGCAAGGTCTATGAGCGTTTACAGGAATACCATATCACAGAAAAAAGTTGTCTGGGATTCAACCAGCCATTATTAAAATTTTATTCGCCGAAAAAGGTTCATGTAGTATTTATTTATCATAATTCTTGTTATATTTGCCTGTATGAATATTGATAAAAACAGGAAATATATATTAATAATAACCCTCTCCGCATTATTTCTCTTTATACCTTTTTTAGGGTCTGTACACTTATTTGACTGGGATGAAATAAACTTTGCCGAATCGGCGCGTGAAATGCTGGTAACGGGAAATTACACACATGTCCAGATAAACTATGAGCCGTTCTGGGAAAAGCCTCCTTTGTTTTTCTGGTTTCAGGCGGCAAGCATGAAAATATTCGGTGTAAACGAATTTGCGGCAAGGTTACCAAACGCATTAACGGGGTTGATTACACTGCTTACTTTTTATTTCATAGGCAGACGACTGTACAATGAGCGGTTTGGTTTTCTGTGGGCTTTGTGTTATTTAGGTTCATTCCTGCCTCACTTATATTTTCACTCCGCAATCATTGACCCGCTGTTTAATTATTTTATCTTTCTTTCGATATTCTGGTTTGCTTCCTCTGTTAAAGAGCCGGAGAAAATCAGGTCTGCACGTTTCGCTTTTTACTCCGGTTTGTTCATAGGACTGGCAATACTTACCAAGGGACCGGTCGGACTGCTTATATTTTGTTTAACTGTTCTTATTTACTGGTCGTTTTTAAAATTCAGGCGAATAACTACCGTGCGGAATATCCTGATATTTGGATTCACGGCGTTTGCAGTGAGTTTTTTATGGTTCGGGATTGAAACATTAAGAAACGGGACATGGTTTCTTAAAGAATTCATTATATATCAGATTCGTTTATTCACTACTCCCGATGCCGGGCACGGACAGCCTTTTTATTACCATTTTCTTGTCGTCGCAATAGGTTGTTTTCCGATTTCTGTGTTAGCTATTATGGGCTTCGTTAAAAAGGAAACGGAAACGGAATATAATTTCACCAGGCTGATGAAAATACTGTTCTGGGTAGTAATGATATTATTTTCAATAGTAACGACTAAAATTGTTCATTACTCATCCTTAGCTTATTTTCCTTTGTCATTCCTCGCCGCAGTTTACCTGAAACAGATAACGGAAAACAATCTTCGTGTAAATAAGTTTATTTTAATTGCATTAATATTTGTCGGAACGATTTTTTCATTACTAATTACAGCTCTGCCTTTATTGTTTATGTATAAAGAGCATATATACGTATATTTAAAAGACCCGTTTGCCGTTGCCTGCTTACAAACACCGGTTACATGGGGCGGATATGAATTTCTTATCGGTATAATTTACCTTGTTTCGGTGATTTTCGCATTACTGCAAATATATTCGCGTAATTTATTGAAGGGTTTATATGTATTATTTTTTTCAACGGCAATTTGTATATCAGTTTTTCTTGCAGTTGTTGCACCAAAAATCGAGGAATATTCTCAAAAACCTGCAATTGAATATTTCCAGAAGCATGCGGGGGAAGACGTATATATGGTCCCGTTCGGATATAAAAGCTATGCACATTATTTTTATTTTCAGACACCGCCGAATCAAAACCCTTTATCAGCAGAAATTCAATGGCTTTTAAACGGCAAGACAGATAAACCTGTCTATTTTGTGGCAAAAGTTACGAAAGCAGAAGAACTGAAAAAATATACGGATATTAAATTTATCGGACAAAAAGGCGGATACGCTTTATATTTCAGGCCAAGGCAGTGAATTTGTAAACCGTAAGCAGTAAATAACAGTTATTCTTTTTTCCGCCCGGAATAAATTAATAAAAATATAGCTGTAAAAACAGAAAGAGCCCCTGACACACGTATAATGAGCGTTCGTGCAGAATTAACTGACGGCTGTATTATCTCCGTATTTTTTTCATACCTGAACACCGGGTTCAGATAATAAGTATAACCTTCGCAGACCGCTACTGTTCTTATATAAGTATCTGTCTCAGAGAATTTATATGAGGCTGTATCCGAGTTTAATACTTCTTTTTTTACTATCCCGCCCTGCCCCACAAAATAAATCACAGGAGCTTTCCGGTTTAATTTAATTTTTATATATCCCGATGAATCTACATCAAATGCCGTGATTACTGGCAGTGTTTTTAAAAGAGCTGTTTTTGAACTTAAGGATTCATCTTTACCCGTATGCTTTACTCCTATGGATTTTCCGGCTTTCAGCGATTTCATTAAATCTGACTGACTTTTCGACGGACTGTTAATCAGTGTAAATCCTTCCCCGACTTCAGTAGGCTTTTTTATATTGTGTCCGTCGTCACCGGCTAACAAAAAAACCTTATGTCCGTTTGAGAGAACTGTGTCAAAATAATCCAGCATGATTCTTTCGTGACGAATAATCTCTATAAGGTCATAATTTGTAAGATACTTTATGTCTCCAAAACTGAAAGCATTTACCATGCTCGGATGAGCAACGGCAATATAATTTCTATCGCTTTTCAGATAGTTGATCATAAATTGCTTCTGATTAACGTTCTGAATAAACGGAATGTAAAACCATTTCACACACGAATCTCCGAAAACCAGATAATGACTCTTACTAAGAGACAAGCTGTATTCATAAACCATAGCATCTGATTCAGGATTTACTAACATGTAATCGGATATACCAATTATATCGTAATTAAGTTCTTTGTAAGTTTTTTTTATATCTTCAACTGTGCTCTCTTTACCGCTTGTCATCCCCGACCATACGTTCGAGTGCTCGTGGAAATTTGATTTGAGCCATTTATTCGAATCAATATCTGCGTATGGATTATAGAACAGGTTTCCTTTGAAAGGCTGAGGCTCGGTAAAATTATAAACCGGGGGAATAAGATACGGAATACCTAAAACCAGAAAAACGGTGACAAGAAAATATTTAAAAACGGATATTATATGTCTCAAAAAAGTTCTGCCTTAATCAACTAATTCATCATAACACGGCCAAGCGTATCATATAATTTCTCCCATGCCGCCTTTGTTTTTACGTCAAAATCACTTCCGAGTTCGGAACCGATAGTTTCAACCAATAAATTCCCGAATTCTTTGTAATATTCATCTTTCACTCCGTATTCACGGTGTCTTCTTCCCAGTTCCTGAAGAGCCGGAATTATTATCTGAGGGTTATTTAAACCTTCAACTACGGTTTTCACCATTCTCATCAATGCGCCCGACTGATCTTTAATATCCCCTTTGAACAATTCAGCCATATCCGTGTGTTTTTTGAACAAATTCGCGTAAAATTTTTCACCGGTAGTCTTTGACTTCAGCGTCAATAAATTCCAGCTCATTTGAATGAGACGGATCTCCTCTTTTGTCAAATTGTGTTCCATATTCTTGTATTATATTTATTATCTGAATCTATTAATATATACCTAATACGCATAAATATCAATAAAAATTCCTGTTATTTCATAAATATGAGTATTTGCATTTATAATTTCCATTTTTAATATACTCCCTGTTTCTTATCTTTACTTTCTTTTACGAACTTAACCAACAGATATTTTGTTTTAAATACTGATAAGTTAGATTTTTATATGCGCTAAAGCCGGAATTATTTCTTAATTTTTAATTGCAGAAGGTAGTATGGATAAAACTGTTTCAGGTAACGATAAGGACTCTCCAAAGTATAACAAAAACGAAATTCTATCCGATTATAAACTTGTTAATGAAAGCAGACAGCTGAGTATTCTCGGTAGAAAAGAAACGCTTATGGGGCGGGCGCAATTTGGTATTTTCGGAGACGGTAAAGAGCTTGCTCAGATTGCAATGGCAAAAGTTTTTAAAAAAGGTGATTTCCGCTCGGGATACTACCGCGACCAGACTTTTGCGTTTTGTACGGGAATGTCCGATGCAAAACATTTCTTTTACCAGTTATACGGCGATACCGACGTCTTGAAAGAGCACGCATGCGGCGGACGCTCTATGAATAATCATTTTGCCACCCGCCTGCTTGACAATAACGGCAAATGGAAGAATTTAACGGATATGAAAAATACATCTTCAGATATTGCGCCGACTGCCGCTCAGATGCCGCGCCTCCTCGGACTCGCTTATGCTTCAAAACTTTACAGACATAATCCCGGACTTGCGCATCTGAAAGAGTTTTCTGTTAATGGAAATGAAGTTGCTTTCGGCACAATCGGCAATGCAAGTACAGCCGAAGGTCCTTTTTTTGAGACTGTGAATGCCGCCGGAGTCCTTATGGTTCCTCTTGCAATTTCTATATGGGATGACGGTTTCGGTATTTCGGTGCCGAATATTTATCAGATGACAAAATCGAATATATCCGAAATTCTGGGCGGCTTTGCTTACGACGAAGAAAAAGGTCAGGGATATATGATATACCACGTGCCCGGATGGGATTATGAAAATCTTATACACACTTATAAAGCAGGTATTGCGATAGTACGCGAAAAACATATTCCCGCAATTTTTCATATTACCGAAATGACACAACCTCTCGGGCACTCCACGAGCGGCTCGCACGAGCGGTATAAAACTAAAAACCGTCTGCAATGGGAAAAGGAATATGACTGCATCTCTCAGTTCCGGAAATGGATACTCGGCAAAGGAATAGCAACGGAAGGAGAACTGAACGATATTGAAGAAAACGCAAAATCAACGGCGAAAAAAACTCAGACGGAAGTGTGGAGTGATTTCATTGCGCCTATAAGAAAAGAGCGCGAAGCCGCTAATAAAATCATACTCGAAACCGCGCCATCAAGTCCGGCGAAAGCCGAACTTGAGAAAATCGGCAATACTTTAATCCGCTCGACTGAAATTGAAAGAAAAGTCATCGCGGCCGCAGTATTCGAAGCGCTCACTGTTACACGCGGAGAAATATCGCCTGCACGCGTAAATCTTAACGAATGGTACAATAATTACCTTAAAGAAAACGAAAATCGTTTTAATACATATTTGCACAGCGTCTCGGATGAAAGCCCTATGAAGGTCAATGAGGTTAAACCCGTATATGACGAAAATTCAAGAGTGGTGGCGGGACGTGAAGTTCTGCTCGCTTTCTTCGATGAAGCATTCAAACGAGACCCGAGAATATTCGCCATAGGTGAAGACGTAGGACAACTCGGCGACGTTAACCAGGGTATGGCAGGTCTTCAGGCAAAATACGGAGATATAAGGATTACTGATACGGGTATCCGCGAATCAACCATAATGGGACAGGGAATTGGTGCCGCTCTGCGCGGACTGAGACCCATTGTCGAAATTCAATATCTCGATTATTTGTTCTATGGACTTCAGATTCTTACGGACGACCTCGCTTCTCTGCATTACCGCACACACGGCGGGCAGAAAGCTCCCGTGATTATACGCACACGCGGACACCGTTTGGTTGGTATTTTCCATTCAGGCTCGCCGCTGGGAACTATCATTAATTGCCTGCGCGGTATTCATATCTGCGTTCCGAGAAATATGACACAGGCGGCAGGATTCTACGGCACACTTCTTAAAGGCGATGACCCGGGAATGGTTATCGAGCGCCTCAATGCTTACCGCTTAAAGGAAAAGCTTCCTGTTAACGTGGCAGAGCTTGCTTTGCCTCTCGGAGTACCCGAAGTTCTTGAACATGGTGATGATATAACTATCGTAACTTACGGCGCTACGGTTGATATCGTCCGGACGGCGGCAGTTAAACTCCGCGAAACAGGCATAAACACAGAAGTAATAGACGTGCAGACTTTACTGCCGTTTGACAGATTCGGAATAATTATTGAGTCGCTTAAGAAAACTAACCGTGTTTTATTTGTTGATGAAGATGTTCCCGGAGGAGCAAGCGCTTATATGATGCAGAAGGTCGTTGACGAGCAGGGCGGATATCAATATCTCGATTCCAAACCGCGATGTCTATCTGCAAAACCGCATAGAACACCGTACGGAGTTGACGGGGATTATTTCTCAAAACCAAGCGCCGAAGATGTGTTTAAGGAAGTTTATCTGATAATGAACGAAGCTGATTCCGGAAAATATACTTTGTTTTTTTAAATACCGGTGAAATAAGAGCGATGGTTTTCCTTCTTAGCGCCTGATTAGTTTTTATTTTGAGCGGTTAACTATATATATACCCGCTATAACGATTATCATTCCGGCATAATGAAGAAGTTGAAGTTTTTCGCCGTCTATCAGCCCCCATAAAACAGCAACAAACGGAATGAGATATGTAACGGAACTTGTAAATACGGGGGTTGATAATTGCAGGAGTTTATTGTACAGTATTAACGCAAATGCCGTTCCGATAACTCCGAGAATCGCAATGCAGATGAGTGATTCAATCGCCTGCGGAGAGTTTACGACCCTGCTGATAAAATCCGTACTGAAAAGAATTATAAGCGCAATCGGTCCGACGGAAAACAATGCGAGCGCCGTAAGCGCAACTGCGCCGGTGTCAGGAAAATTGGATTTAACAAGGTTTATTGATACGGCATACATCATTGTTGCCGCCACAACAAACCACACATAGAAATTCATGTTTCCAAGCCCGCCCGTATCGCTCACGAAACTCAGCCCTATGCTCCCGATAAAAGCAAGCAGAAGACCGATAATCTGCATCGTTCTGGTTTTATGAAAGAAAAACAATGCGGATATAATAAGCGTAAATATCGGCGTTAGCGCATTCAGAATTCCAGTAAGTGAACTGCTGAGCTCCGTTTCGGCAAACGCGAAGAATATCGCCGGTATAAGACTTCCAAGCAGTCCTATCAGAGGGATGATTTTCCATTTCTCTTTCGGCACTTCCCTTATGCTTTTTAATGTATATGGTATCATTGCAATAAAAGCGAATGAAATTCGCGCCGTGCCAACCTGCAGGGGCGTAAAAGCACCGAGACCTTTTTTTATAAGTATAAATGAACTGCCCCAGATCAGTGCGAGTATTGCGAGCAATATCCACGCAAGCGCAAAATTTTTCGGCGGTTCGTTTTTAAGTATTTTTTGTCTCAATTAATTATTTTTGTTTTTAGTGTTTTACTGTAATTAGAAAAATGTGTGGATAAAAAATTATCACTAAAAATACGATTTTGCTTTTATTATCAAAAAGTCCTTCTCTGTGTAACTCTGCGTCTTCCCTGCCTGCGGCAGGCAGGTCTGTGAACTCTGCGTAACTTCATTTTATTACACAGAGCTATTCAATATTATAATACAGCCTGTTGTTTTTGTATTATTAAAATCAGAATTCATTTATTAAACCGAAATGTATTTTCCCGTCAAGAAAACTGTCACCTTTTCCGAGTCCGTAACTTACTCCCACTATTCCGAGAGCCGTTTCGAGCCTGATACCAATTCCGTATCCGTACAGAAATCCTTCCTGTTTATCTATTCTATTCACAGGGTCAGCGTCACGGTAATAATATCCCGGGTCAAAAAATACATGCGCAAAACTTTTCCTTGCGAATGCGTACCTGAACTCTATCGTGCCATAAGTAAATTTTGACGCCCTGAACTGATCATCCCGATATCCTCTGATGTTTTTCATTCCTCCTACCTTATATAAATCGTTATCTTCAAGCTTATCGGAGGTTACCTGCCCGAGAAACATCTTAACTAACGTTGACTGCCTGCTGAAGAATGAGAAATAGACCTCGAGGTCCATGGAATATTTCTGGACGGAGAAAATCTGATTGGATGAGCCGGGAGGGGAATTTGCCCTGATATATATATTTTTATTCCCGTAAGAATAAAAAGCCCTGTAAACAATTCCGCTCTGCGGTATGTATATGTTTTCCCGGCTGTCATATTTAATATCGGCGCCGGTGTAAAGTATTTGTGAATCAGAGACAAAAAGCACCTGCGTAGTATCATCAGTCGGTATTACTCTGTCTATGCCTCCGCTGAAACCAAGTGTAAATCTGTCAGAAAGAAAAATATCGCCTTTTAAATCAAATTTTCTCCGTGTATAGCTTGTATCCTGAAGACGCTGTAAAAAACTAAGCTGAGCGTTCAGCGGCAATGAAAAAGCGTATGGCTCAACATATCTGAATTCAAGTTCCTGTGTTGACTTTGTTTCCTGCTGCCAGCGGGCGTCAACCCTGCGCGCTGTTCCGAATATATTTCTGAAAGATAAGTTAACCAAACCCGTAAAATATCCGTTTCCTCCTTCGACGGCAGGAGGCACGTAACCAATTACTCCGTCAAATGTGTTCGCTCTGCCTTCTTTAACCTGTATAAGAAGACCTGTTTCGTTCTTGCTCTTTATTGTAAATATCTGCGGGTCGTCAACTTTTTCGAAAATATTCAGTTTTTCCAGACGCAGTTTCATTTGCTGTAAAGCATCCCTCGTAACGGTCTTATCATTTCTCAGCTTCAGCTCACGTATAATAACATCTTCATCCGTATCCTCATTACCCCGTATTTTTACATTATCAATTTTTACTCTTTTTTCTTCTTTGATGTTAATTGATAAACTGATTTTCTGAACACTGCCGTCTTTGTAAATAGAAACATCCTCGATTTTAGCTGTTGCAAACAGATTGCCCTTTTTTTCATATAAATCCAGAAGGCTTTTAATATCATTATTCAGGGCGTTGTCATTAAGAATATCACCCGTTCTTGTTTCAAATATAGTCAATATTTCAGAGTTTGATACAAGATTGTTTCCGCTTATAATAATTTTCCCGATTTTAATCTGCTCACCTTCACTGACTGAAATACTGATGTCAACATAAGATGAGTCTTTATTATACAGCACTTCTGACCCGGTAATTTTTGCCGTTAAGAATCCGTTTTGTCTGTATTTTTCCCGGATTGATTTAAGGTCGGTATTAAACTCAGCGGAAGTAAAAATTTTATCAGGCTTCAGACTCATAGAATTCAGCAGGTCATTTGCCGAAAAGAAGTTGTTTCCTGAAAAGCTTATTGAGCTGACGATGGGCAGAACATTTTTTTGCGGGCTTGCCGCGGAACAAGATACGAAGAACAATATGATAAATATTTTTATCGGATGCTTAAACATAAAAAAAGGGGCTGAAAAAGCCCCTCATATATTTATAGCCGTTGTTTACTTCGAAAAATTCTTATTGTTTGTGTGTGTTTTACCGTTTCCTTTTTTTTCGGAAGCCGTCGCTCCGGAGAACTTTTTTTTGCGTTCCGGCATACCAGCCGGCATACCAGCCGGTATACTGAAATCAAGTTCCTTCCTGCGCCGTACTATTGCCAGCACAAAACCAATGAACATTATACCCACGCCCGTCCAAACTATATCAATAAACGGTTTAACAGATGCCGCAAGCACAAGTGTTTCCTCTTTGACGCCTCCGTTTTCAGGCTGTATAGCATCAGCCGAAAATTCGGACGGTTGTTCAAGACTCACAGGCGACAAGTATAAATCGGTCGTGAATTTAACAAGCTTCATATCCGGATTTTTCATAATACCATTAGTAAACTGGCTGATGTACATCACCGGGCGCATTATCATTTCTTTATTGTCTTTTTCAACTTTTATGTTGAAATAATACATCGTATCGCGTTTATTGTTCGCGTCCATGAACGGCGTAACACCGGTGTAAGTAAACGTGTATCCCAGGGTCTCTTTCGGTTTGTTCATTTCAAGCGAAATATTTGCTTCTTCGCTGTACCTTCCCGAGCCTATAACACCGAGGAAAAACAACGCAAGCCCTATATGGGCAAGCTTTCCGCCGAAGTTAAGTTTACCGCTTTTAGCAATTCTCGTCGCAAGCCGGGCGTTTATAAAGAAAGCAAATAATGATGTAAATGCGAAAACCATGTAGAGCGGATCTCTTAAGCCGATAACAAAAAGTATTATCAGCGCTATCACCGATAAAACCGCCGGAAGAATAATGTTTAACAGAAGTTTTTTTGTGTCGGTTTTTTTCCATTCCATATACAGTCCCAGCCCCATTGTAAGCATAAGAAGAATAGCAACAGGGAAATTCATTCTGTTATAAAAATCAATTTCTATTTTACCTTTTGATATAAGCGGCCAGCTCGTCCCCGTAAATATTACCGCCGCAGAAACGCATAAGAGCAGAGTGCCGATAAACAGAAATGACTCTTTCGAAAGAAATACGCTCGGCTCTGTTTTATTTGTGGTCTTCAAACTCCTGAACCTGTAAACTATGGCAATTATTGAAATTATAACAAATGAAGAAATAAAAAGTACAAGCGCCAGATATACTTCGGTGCCCGGGTCAACAAATGCGTGAACCGACGAATCGCCCAGTATTCCGCTCCGCGTTAAAAATGTAGAATATAAAACAAGCAGAAATGCAAGTATATTCAAAACAAGATTTGTTGTTTTGTAACCTCCGATTTTTTTCTGAGCCAGCATCGTGTGAAGTCCAGCAACGCTGATAATCCACGGGATAAGAGATGAGTTTTCCACCGGGTCCCAGCCCCAGTATCCGCCCCATCCTAACACTCCGTAAGCCCAGTAACCGCCCATCATTATGCCAAGCCCTAAAACCCCTCCCGCGAATAAAGTCCATGGCAGAGAATATTTTATCCAATCGTCATACTTGTTCTTCATCAGAGCACTTATCGCAAATGCGAAGGGAGCCGTCAGCGCCGCAAACCCAAGAAATAACGTCGGCGGATGTATAGACATCCAGAAATTCTGGAGCAGAGGATTCAGACCGCGTCCTTCGGGCGGAGTGAAACCGAATTCAACTTCCTTTGGAAATGCTTCCCAGATGTAATTGAAAGGAGTTTTTAATATCAGTATTAGCGTGAGAAAACTCAGTACAAGCGTGAATATTGACATTACCTGAGGTTCAAGTCTGTTTCCTTTTGATACGTAATTGAGGAGAAATATTCCCATAACCGCCGTCATCAGTGCCCACAACAGGAAACTGCCTTCCTGCCCGGCAAAAAAGGTAGATATCAAAAGCGGCAGCTGAAGATCCGTACTGCTCTGTTCCCATACATAAGCGAACTGAAACTGGTGCGACAATATCAGGTATAAAAGATATACAGACGCGGTAATTATTCCGATGGATGTAATATGATAAAACATCCTGCCGATATTTAAATATTTTTCCTTCCCGAGATGGACCATGAAAAAACTCACCATCGAAACAATTGACGCTATGAAAGCGGCGTATATAAGTATTTTACCTAACATAAAATAATTTTAATTTTTAATCGTTGTAAATGTTAAACTTAACTCTTAACTCTTAACTCTTAACACTTGTCAATGCTACATATTTTTATTCTTGCTCTTAACTTCATCACCCGTACCTTCGTATTTTGAGGGACATTTTGTGAGAATATCTTTTGCATAGAATATATCTCCTTTAACTCTTCCTGTCGCCACGATTGATTCAGCAATGTCAAAGTTATTCGGTTTTGCTCCTTCAAGGATAATTTTCATTTCCATGTTCTTATCATCCTTCATGTAAAATGTAAATGTATTGCTTCCGGCATCATATTTTATTTCTTTATCCTTTTGCACGACGCCTTTAATCTGTACTTTTTTCAAATTCTTCTGCGCATTCTGGAAATCAGTGTATTCAATTTTATTGCCCATAAAAGAGAAAAAACCTACGGTTGCGAAAACTACTATAACTATACCCGCAATAATAAATTTAATGTTCTTTGTCAATCTTTTCCCTCTCCTTCTAATTTTTTAAGATTTCTGTCAACTTTAAACGTGAAGTAAAAAAGCCCTGCCCAGATAATCAAAGATATCAGCAGAACAATATACATAGCGTTTTTTTCGAGAAATTCGTACATGCTAATTATTTTTTAATTCTGAATATTTTAATTTTAACTTTTCAATCCTTATCTTTATATTCAGCATCCAGAAGAAATAAAGAGTGAAACTCGCGAGTGAGAACATGAATACCGAAAACATAACAGGGTTCATGTTTATCCTGCCCTGTGAGTTCACAATTGTGTCTTCAGGGTGAAGAGACTCTACAAGCCGCGGCATAATGAATACAAAAAACGGTACAGTAACAAATGCTATTATCGAATATACAGAGCTGAGTTTGGCTTTTTGCTCAGGATTCTCAATTGCAGACCTGAGCGAAAAATATGCACCGTAAATCATAAGCAGTATGAATATTGATGTCTGGCGCGGGTCCCAGTTCCAGAATGAACCCCAGTTAAATTTCGCCCAGAGTGAACCCGTAACAGTCGCAAGTATCGAAAAAAGAAACCCGATTTCAGCCGCAGAAAAAGCCCGTATGTCATATATGATTTCTTTCCTCTTAAGATACTTTACTGAATTTATCATTGATATCAGAAAAGCCAGTACCGCTACCCATGACATCGGCACGTGAAGATATATAATCCTCGCTTTATCGCCGAGTCCCGGAATGAAAGGTATCGGCACAATCGTTGTGCCGATAAGCACAATGGTTATTGATATAAAGATAATTATTTTAAGATATGTCTTCAAATATTAATTATTTTTTATTCTCAGTCCGTCGGTATAGGCTTACCCATCATTGTATATATTTCTTCAATTTGCTTTTTATTCCTGAGGGCTTCGACATTCGATGCATCAAGTTTTATAACTCTGTTAAAATGCTTCAAAGCCGGTTTGTATTTTTCCTTCGGAGGAACATTCGCTTCAAACATCAGATAATTCCCTGCTGCCATGTGTTTTGATATAAGTTCTTTCTTTTTCGCTTCGTCGGGATTATTTCCGGATTTTTTGTCCAGTTCCCACGCCGCATCAGATATTTCTTTCGCCTTAGGGTCTTTTCCGGATTCAGTCTGTGCATCCATATTTTCCGTTCCGTCTTTCATAGTCTGGTCACCACCCGGCATATTGCCTTTCGTATGCGGATTTTCCATCTGTGTCGTGTTTTTATTCGTTTCGGGCACGCTTTTCTTCTCTTCCATTTTTGAACATCCGGCAATTAACATAACTGCGAATGCGATAATAAATAACTTTTTCATAAAAATATTTATTGTGTTTAAATTATTAAATTTTGAAAATAAATATACATAAAATAAAAACTATTTTATCTGTAAATATAACAAATTAATTAACTTATAGGTTTCATATTAAGTTGTTGATTATACATTCTTTATATATCTCAATGTTCGGATTTTTATTGTTAAAAAAAATCCCGCCCGGGTATTGCCCGAACGGGACGGATTAATTAAAACAAAACTGTAAATTATTCCTCGTGAAAATTAATTTCTCCGTTTATGTGGAGTGATTTATTGATGAATTGTCCAGAAGAATTAATTACTGCTGCGTGGCATTCATTGCAATCATCCTCATCAGGATGATTTCCACCAGGTCTTGGATCGCCCGTTGATGGATTGCCGTGACAGGTTCCGCATCTGCCGCTGTTTGGATCTATAAACGTCGGAGTGTTAGTCAGATTGCCGTTCCTGAAATAACCGTGACAATATGCAGTTGAACATGTCTGTGTTGTTCTGTTCCAAACAGGATTAGGCGTTACTCCACTGCCCCATCTGGTTTTTGCAAGTGTTCCGAAGATTACCCTCGCGATATTCAGACTGTCGTTATAAATGTGATTTGTATCCGAGAATGATGTAACAGGTTTATGACATTCACTGCAGGCAACTCCGGCTGAGATCCTTTTTGATGAGTCGGGCGACATGTGTACGTCATGTGCGCCAACTCCCGTCTGTGTAGACAGTGTATTGCCGCTCAGGGCTTTAGGCGGCCAGGTGTATTGCGGGCTGCCGTGGCAAGTATTGCACCCCTCAGGTCCCTGAGGGTGACAGTTGTAACATGATGTGCCGGCACTGCCGCCATTATAATCATTTCCGTGGCAGGATTTACACCCGCTCATATCCCAGTTCGCGGAAGATATTACATCGCCGTGAAAATTATCAGACGCCGGGTTTATCCATCCCGTACCGTGAAATCCGAAATCGGGAGCGACTGTGGCATTGTTATCTATCTTGCTGCAGCCATAGACGAATGTCATTATAATCGTTATGACCGGTAAATAATAGCTTAGAATTTTTTTCATATTAAATTAAATTATTTACTTGATTTTCCGTGACAGTAACCGCAGAATCCTATACCGGGATTTCCGGTCGGTCTTGCGTTTGCGTCAACATGACAGGTGAAGCAAATAGATCCCTGAGTATTGTGCCAGTTGCCTTTTTCATCTCTCATGAATCCTGTTTCGTGAGTTTTTGGGTTAGTTCCTTTTATTCCGTCGTTATCTATGTGACATTTAACACAGGTAGGATCGCCCCCCTGTACGCTGTGACAACTTTCGCAGGATTCTATATCTTTCCTGCCAAGTTCCGCATGAAGCCCGCCCCCTGTATTAACACCATAAGTGACAAATTTCGGCTGAAGGTGACTGCCGGGTGCGAATCCTGTCTGCAGGTTTCCTCTGTTTTGATGGCATGATGCGCAAAACTGGACCGGGTCGTGACAGCTTTTACATTCGAAGCTCTTTTGACCTGCATCAAGTCCGTGTGTAAACTGATAATTCAACGAGTGTACGGTTGTCAGCTTCTGAAGGTTCTCCCTGTCCGTCCTTGTGGCAAAATCTTTTGTGTAATAAGGCGCATAAAAATTCTTCGGCGTATTTTCACCCTGATATTTGACCGGCTGATGACACGCTTCACAGAAATAGGACGAGTGACACATCATGCAGTTATCGTTCTGCCTCCCAGTCGAAGCGTCGTAAACGAGTTTATGCTCGTTAAGGAAATTTGAATTCAGGTGATTTACGGGCTTCAGGTTTGTAAGATTCGTATGACAGGCTTCGCAGTTATTCACAGCCGTCTTTGAATCGTGACATGTGTAACAGGATTCCATTTTCGGAAAACCCGACGCTGATTCACCTGCGTATTTCACTTTTTCTATTCCGGTATGGCAGGTCGTGCATTCCATCTTCTTTCCGACGTGGAACTTGTGAGAGAAATTCAGCTCTTTGCCGGATGAACCAAGGCTTTTGTAAACACCGTCGTAATGACAAAGTTTACATTCTTTCTGATCTTTTACGTCGTGACAGCTTGCGCATTTTTCCATTTTGGGATTCAGGTTATCAGTAGCTTTTCCTGATTCCAACGCCGCTCCGTGACAGTCTTTACACGTCAGTCCCGCATCTTTTATGTGCAGTGCATGGTTGAATTTTATCACATCCTTATTGCTTTGAATCTCCACAAATAAGTTTTGCGACTGCGTGAAGATATTTTTTAAGCTCCTGCTCTTTGTCATATACGCAGTGAGCGATATGAAAAGCAAAGCGCAGGTTAAAAACAGAATGTAAAACTTTTTTAGTCTCATTGTTTCGCTGTTATATTTTTTGTATTTTTTGTCATTCCAAAAAGTTCTGTTTTTCCCTTACTCTTCTTAAAGTTTTGAGAATAGCCAGTAATTAAATCCCACAAGGAACCTTGTATCGTACTTATAAACGTCATTTACTAAAACCTGTCCCTGTCCGTCAATAGATATGCGCGGGTCAGGCCTCCATGTTAACCCCAGAATTCCGCCTAAAGCAGTCGCTCTGGAATCATCATACTTTCCGAGTTTGTAGCCAGTGTAGTTCAGGTTAGCCGAGAAAGTAAGTTTCGTCTTAATGAGTTCATGGTTAATATAACCATAAATACCCTCCGCTTCACCCGTATATCCCGTGTATTTCGTAAATGACAATCCGAAAATAGAATTACCGGCGCCTAATTGTATCTTGAGCGAATGATCTCCGTCATAAAGCACATCAGCGACTCTGCCTGAAAGATTAATATCTGATCCGAGAAATTTAGTGATGTAATCAAGTCCACCTTCTACTTCCTGATATTTCTTATGCTCGAAAACCCAGAACATCGAATTGTAACTTATCTGCGGTTCGCGGTATGTGTAACCAGCAGATAACCTCAGATTTTTCATAAGCTCAAAGTTTCCGTTGAATTCACCCCGAATGAATTTCTTCCTGTTGACATCAAAATATCCTCTTCCGTACAGGTTATGTTTCTTCATTAACCTGTAATTGGCGTCAATGCCAGCAACCTGATCTGCCTTTGAATCGGTCTCTATCAGTACTGTTCTTGTGTTGAACAGACTGTCAGGCCTCAGAGCGTAATAATCCGGATTCTTTCTGTTTTTATTCGCGTAACTTAATCCCAGCGTAAGATCCTTTACACCGTAATAAAGGAATTGCCCGCCTGCGAGAAAGTTTTCTTTCAGCTGTAAATATTTTTCAAATTCATAACTGAGCGGGGATAAATATCCGCCGTAACCGATAAACTGGTATTCCTTGTTCTTTCCCAGCTTTAACTTTAAGTATAAACCGTCTATAGTGCCTTTACCGGAACCCGCCGAAACATACTGCCTCCCAAGCTTCAAATCTAATGCATCGAAGAGATTACTCCCCTTTATCATCATATTGTACAATCTGTAATTGAATCCTTTTCCTGCACGGTTTGTTACATCTTCGTCAACCTGTGTAAATGTTGTAAATGTCCATTTTTTATAGTTAACGTCGAACATAAGATTCTGGTAACCCCTGAGATGAGTAGTATAAGTCGGAGCAGTACCTGATATTGAAACTAAGGAATCAAGCCTTTGCCAGCTGTAAAAATATGTACTGAATCTGAAATTTATCGTCTGAGCCTGCAAAAAGTTCTGCGTCAATGCTGTAAGAGCAAAGATAAATATTATAACTATTATTCGTAGATGTTTCATAATAAAAACTTTTTTTAAAATTTGTGTTTGCCTGAAAAAGTTCCGCTCACTTAACACTTATTTCAAATGTCAAATGTTAAATGTTATATTTCAAATGTTAAATATTTACACTTAACATTCAACTTTTAACACTTAACACTTAACTTTTAACACTTAACTTTTAACACTTAACTTACGGTTTTGCGTGTTTAATTTTCGCCCACATTTCGTCAAAATTGAACGGCTTCGCCGTCGGACTTTCGGAATTGTGGCATCCTGTGCATAAAGAGGCTATGTCCGACGGAACAATTAGTCCGTTTTCAATGGCTTTCGGTTTGTCTTTCATGATTGACATAGCTTTATACTCGGATCCAGCGCCGTGACAGCTTTCGCATTGCACGCCCTGTGCCTTATCAAAGGAATCTGTAAGTTCTGCGGGATTGATGTCTTTTCCAAGAACGTGACATTTTATGCAAGCCGGTGTTTCGGATGCTTTCGTGCTGAATCCCTTGTCCTTTGCAATCTTATCGGCAGCTTCTGATTCCAGTGTTTTCCACGCTTTTGCATGGGCTGAGTTCTGCCAGATGTCGAGTTGTTTACCTGCCGCATCGGATTTATGACACGTGACGCATTTGCTTACACCGACATACTTGAAGTCACCCGCGCTGTGCGACTGAATAGTCGAAGAAAATAACACAAAGAAAAGTGCTGCACAAACAGCTACTGAAGCCGTTACGAATACATTTTTTTTCATAAGTTTTCTTTTAGTTTAAGATTTAGTGAAAAGTAATGATTTTACTTTTAAATATCAAAATATTAATTTAAATAATCTGTATGTTTTTATCTTTCATTTTTTCTAAACTGAATTACCGACCGTATTAAATTTACTTTTATCCTGCAACAAAAATATTACTTGTTCAGTTTGCTCATTTTTGATTTCTTCTCCGATAAAAGATCAGAAACCAGTCCGTAATTGTGAACGTAAATACTCGGAGCTGAATTAATTTTCACAAGAAGTTTCTTCGCTTCCGCCACTTCGTTTTTCTGGTCATCGCTCAGATTTGCTGTATTCATCTTTGATATTTCACTGTTAATAGCACCCGTAAGATTCTTTATATCGTTTTTCCACTCACCTGTCATTTTTTCGTAATCGGCATCGTGACATTTAGCGCAAATCTTACTGTCCGGTTTCAGTACTTTATCGTTCGACAGGTGACAGTCAACGCATCCGACTCCTCCGGCTTTCATCATATCGGGTGTGTTTTTATTCATGAAATTACCGTTAAAAACCTGAACCTGGAACGGGTGGCATTTATTGCACACGTCGTTTGTCTTTGCCTGTGAATGGTGGCAGTTATTGCAGTTTTCTTTTGTAATTATTAATTCCCCGTGCTTATTTGCGTTCGAGTGGCACTTCGTGCATTCAATTTTTTCCTTAGCGATATGCCGGTTATGAGAAAAGTTCATGTTAAACTTCTTTACCGTAATATCCTGAATTCCGGAGTGACAGTTATAACATTCATTCGGTATATATTCCGAACTCGACTTGAATTCCGGAAGTTTCTTCGCCGAACCTATAAGCGTTAACGCCTGATTCATCAGCCCGTAACTTCCTATAAGAAGTTTGTCGGCGAACTGTACATTATGAACACTTTTGCCTATTTCAACTATTTTGATGTTATGCTCGGCTTCATTGAGTTTCTGAAGCGCTTCGGTTTTCTTATCGCTCTTAGTTGCGTTCACAATTATTTTTGCGGTGTTATAAATTGATTTAATCGTTCCGAGTCTCTTAACCGATGAAGTTTCCCATTGCTTTACAAGATTTCCGTATCCTTCACCGTGGCATTTATCACAGGATTTTTTTTCTGCTTTATCAGTAGTGATATTCCTCTTGTCAAGTTCGTGAAATGTGTGGCATCCTTTGCAGTTAATTCCGCTCAGGTACATCGAGCTCGGCATTTTTTCCACATTAAACCCGTTCTCGCCTGAGTATAAATTAACCTGCGAAGAGTGGGCATTCGTATGACAACTGACGCAATCAGGCGGTGCGTTCGGATCAATTTTTTCGATTTTGTGTTTTATGGGCGAGTGGCACATCAAACAAGATACCGAATGTTTCACTATATGCGTGCTGTGTATAAATTCTATATCGTCGTATTTGTCAATTCTCTCATTTTCAAAATGGCACTGGTAACATCTTTCTTTTCCCACATCGCCGTTTCCGGATATAACTTTATTATGACAACTATTACACTGAATATCATTTTTAACAACAATATTGTGATTGTACCTCAGGCTTGCTAATTGCTCCTCCGTCTTGTGTTTCCAATCGTGGCATTTTGTGCATTCTGTAAGTTTATCATATTTATGTTCAGGGTCATCAGACTTTTTAAAGTGACAGTTAAAACATGTTGTGGTTGTAACCTGTATGTGAGAACCCTGCACAATCTGAGAGTGACAGCTCGTACACTTCAGTGTTTTCCCCCTTTTTTGCCCGGTAAGATGATTCTTATGACTGAAAGAAATCCCACCGAAATCATAAGTCGTATCGTTAGAAGCTTGCCTGTCATGACATCCGGATTTCGAACATGTATTATCCGGAATGTCTGCCCATGGTTTTCTCTTTTTGTAAGACCTTGAAACATAACTTACTATCTGTACCAAACCATTCATTTTTCCTTTTATTTTACCTGAAAGTCCCGGCTCGAAATGACATTCCACGCAATTAACTTTATTATGTGATGATGTTTTCCAGCTTTGGTAAAAAGGTTCCATATAATGACAGGTAGGACAAAAACCCGGTCTTGAAGTATATTCCGCAGAAGCCGCAAGGAAGACTATAGCTACAAAAAACCAGATACCAAAAAAAAGCAGAAATCTTCTGAATCCTCTGACTTTTTTAAAAAACCTTCTTTTCTTTCTCTTGATTATAATTGTATCGTCTTCTGTATTAACTGAACCTGCTTTATTTTCTGTGCTTTCGCCGAACTTTTTTGTTTCCATACCTTTGTGATTTATTGTACTAAATTGTTATCTCTTAGCTCTCATAGTTTTCCGTTGATTCATCATCCTCAGGCAGAACTTTCTTAAGCTCTGCTGTGCCGGAATCCTCTGTCTCGCGTGATTTCTCAATCTCTTCCAGCTCAAGCGGGTGCTCGTGTTCCATTTCCTCCCGAGTCAGCGTACCGGTTATCCAGGCTTTATTCATCGGGTAAACATCGGGATTGAAAATAATAAAATAGAAATGCCAGACTAGAATTGCAAGACTCGCAAGTATGGCTTCGTAATAATGTATCGCAGTTGATATTTCCATACCGGAATTCGAAATTACCGGGAGAAATATGTCAACAAACCAAAGTAAACTGCCCGTTATTCCCATTACAACCGTACCCCATACTACAGCCCAGTATTCAGCTTTTTCTATATAACTGAACCGTCCGAAGAGCGGGCGCTCAGGTGTCCTTCCGATTAAATACAAAAAACTGTTTTTTAAGTCTGTTATATCCGATAACCCGAACCATAAATCTCTGACTAATTTTCTGCCCCTCGGTGTGAAAGAAATATAAAACAGGTGATAAACAGATACCGCCACCATTACCACCGCCGCAATCCTGTGAAGTATCCCTCTGAATTCAAACGCACCTTCACCGAGCAGACTGCGCGACCACTGCACCCATAAAGCCTCGGGGAATTTCAAAGCGAACCCCGTAATTACAAGTGTTATAAAAGAAGTCAGAAGACATAAATGCTGAATCCTTTCATTCAGCGTCATTCTTATAAACTTTTCTTCCTGCGTGTTTTGAGACATATTGTGCTTGATACCTTTTCTTGTTTAATGATTTTTTTTCGCATTTTTTTCCTGAACTTTTTTTCTGAGATCCAGTATATTATGCAGAATCATTCCTCCGATTGTCATTATTATCATAATCATATAAAACCTTGTTGTCCAGAAAACCCAGGGTGATTCGTTCTTGAAATCTGTTACGTGTATTGCCGTATTCAGAAATGCATCGTTTGCGCCCGGATGGCATTTACCGCAGGTCTGCGGAAGATTCTTCTTGTTGATTGAGGAAGTCGAATCTTTTGAATTCCTTACATTATGGTAACCGTGACAGCTTTCACAGTTAGCCGCCGTTTTCGAGCCGCCCCTTACCGCCAAACCATGAAAACTGTCATTATATGAATTTATTCTACCGGTCGGAAGATTATATTTCCGTACTAATTCTACTGAATTATGACAGCCTGAACAGAGCTGTACAAGCCCCTTTGAGCTTGAAAGCTGACTGCCGGTTTCGTTATTTTTCATAATCTGATGATTGCCGTGGCAGTTCGTGCAGTTCGGTGAATCATAATTATTTTTTTCTCTTATTGCTGTTTCATGAACACTTCCGACGTATTCGCTGAGCTGTTTTATGTGGCAGTTGGATTGCCCGCATGTCTGCTGAATATTCTGCTTTGAAATTTTCGAAGCAGGGTCATCGTATTTTTTCATTTCGTGGCTTCCGTGGCAGTCCGAACAGGTCGCCGCATTGGTCTTGCCTTCTTTCAGGGCACGGTAGTGATAACTATCTTTGTAATTGCTTATCAGCACTTCCTCTCCCTTGTAATTCTTATGAGGCAGTTTCTGATCCTGATGACATTTCAGACACATTTCAACCTGATTTATCTTTGAGAATTCATCGGATGAAAGTGTCGCTTTTATGTCGTGTTCGCCGTGACAGTCCATGCACATCGGCGCCTTCGGATTGTTTTTCAGCATTTCCGTTCCGTGTGCCGAATGTTTGTATTTATCCATCACGCCCGGATGACATTTATTGCAGGCTTCCGTTATTCTTTTTCTCTTGTCTCTCAGAACTTCTCCGCCCTCAATCGTATGGTTTCCGTGACAGTCCGAACATCCCGCCGCAGGATTACCGTCTTTCATAATCGAACTGTGTATGCTGGTTTTATACTGCGATACAAACTTCGCCGAGCCGCGCTCTTCTCCGGGAAAG